>Ga0134123_10000205_pt1 | contig 40637 bp, 27 predicted proteins | sample KB303_FD_96460 | JGI IMG/M metagenome (GOLD analysis project Ga0134123, IMG submission 96460) | Terrestrial soil microbial communities without Nitrogen fertilizer from Kellogg Biological Station, Michigan, USA - KB3-0-3 | ecosystem: Environmental > Terrestrial > Soil > Unclassified ...
CACCACGAGCACCAACTGAAATTTTATTTGGCGCACATGCCAACGCCTCTCGGGCCGATAAAATTTCAGTTCGCACTGCTCGTGGACACCAGCCGCACGGAATTCTAATTAACAGGGGGAAATAAAATTTACTTTCGCTTGTTAAAAATTGTGTGAGAGACACTAACTAATAAGCAACACAAAGAAAGTGCGAAAGAGGTTTCCTGATGATGAGCAACCTGACAGGGCTACGCTACGCTCCGTGACCTGTCAGGTGAAATGACTGTTCAGGGTGAAAATTTATTACCATCCCATTCCTTATCGCCCGGGAATAATTCTTTCGTTCTTTTTTCCATTTCACCGGCAATCACCCCTGCATCCCCGCCTTTTTGCGCAAGCTTCTCTTTAATATTTTCATAGCTTTTCGGATCCCTGTTCTGGCTTAATTTGAAAACATTGTTGAGTTCTTTAACTTCAATTTCAAAAGCAACAATTGCTTTCATCAGCTTTTGCCTGTAGTCTTCATGAAGATTGTCAAAAACTGTGGACGACTGCTTATTCTGCTCTTCAAAATGAAGAGTGGTTTTTAGAAGAACATCCGCTAACGCCTCATCATCCAAAAACCTGATGATGCCTTTAGCATGCACGCTCATGTAGTTCCATGTAGAAGCCTGGTGAGGATCGCTATACCAGGTAGCGCTTACATAAGTATGATGACCTGTAAAGACCACCAGTACATTCGGGTTAAATAAAAAGGCTTTATGATGGTCTGTATTTTTCATTATATGCCCTCTTAATATTCTTTTGCTGCCTTCCTGTACAATAAATACGGGCACCTGTGTTGCAACAGGTTTGTTTTCTGCATCACAGCCGGTTAAAAAAGCAAAAGGATGTTCGTCAATAAATTGTTTAATTACATTCTCATCTTTTTCTTTGAAATATTGAAGATCGTACATGGTTGCCGGTTTTTATCACAAGTATAAATAAAGATTAAATGTTGAGCGTGAAAAAGCAGGAGAAAAACATCCGGGTATGCTTGTCTTCCGCACACCCCTGATCCGCCTAAGACGGAGGAACCCCCCGAATAAACTGTACCGCGATAATTCAAGAACCCCTATGGAAAGTACAGATAGAGGCACCTTATCCTTTCACCTATCGGATTGTTAAATAATGGTATACGTAAAAAGTATCATTATTAAGGTCATTTTTAGGCCCTTATTAAATTTTTACCCTCAAAATACTGCCATTCACCTAAATAATTTGCATTTTCGCCCAAAAGTATTGTACTTTTACAAGTATTAAAACCAAGAATGGCCGGGAAAATTAAAACCAGTCCAGTTCCATTCACAAACAAAATAACCAAATGTTAAAATTACAGCCTCCCTAATTGGAGGAGGGAACATTTCCCGCTGCACCCGAAAGGAGAGTTACAGACTCCTCTCCAAAGCTTTTGAAGTCTTGTTTTTTCAACGGTTGATTTTTCCAATGTCCGCTTTTTAAAACTCCAAATATTCAAATAATCATTTTAAAATTTAAATACCATGAAAAGAAAATCAATTATTACTTCAGCATTATCAATATTCCTGCTAACGATTACAGGGATAAACATACAAGCACAGCAAAAAACGTATATTGAAGGCACAGAGCCGCAATCGCTGAGCAACCGTTCGATGAATGTTATTCATCCATCAGCACTCAAGCCCGTACGTTCACATTACAGGTCTTATGACGGGACGAATAACAATATCAGCACCGAAGTAAAGCAATTATGGGGTTCAGGAAACAGCCAACTATTCAGGGAATTGCCGCCAGTTTACGGAGCGAGCGATCCTAAAAATGCAATGGGTGGAGTTGGCCGCCCGTCAGCACGCGAGATTTCAAATGTTTTGTGTGACGAACCGGTTACGCAATTCAGCTCCAGGCAAATCACGGCTTTTGGATATGTATGGGGACAGTTCCTTGACCATGACATGACGCTTACTCCCGGTGACGTGATAGAGCCGGAGCCTATACAGCTTCCTGTCAATGAGACCATTTTTACTGAACCCATCTCCTTTAACAGGAGCCAGGTACGGGCGGGCACAGGTGTGATAAACAAAAGGCAGCAGACCAACCTGAGCACTTCATGGATAGATGCTTCCATGATTTACGGTGGCGACTCGCTTACCGCTGCGTGGATGCGTACACATGTAAATGGCAAAATGAGGACCTCCACATCGGTTACGGAACATACGCTTGCGGAGTGGAATTTTCCAAACAATCCTGACGATGCAACGGGAGACGAAACCAGCTCTTTCAATTCTTCTCAAACCATTTATACCACAGGCGGAACTTCTGCCCTTACATTTAATGTTACAGGAGTGACTACCTCTGCAGCATGGTGCACGGGCTGGAACAACGGGATGGGCGCTAAAGCATGGGAAATCCAACTGTCGACAAAAGGGTATACCGATATCCTGTTTTCCTCCAAACAGAAAAGCTCCAATACAGGTCCGCGCGATTTTGCCATTGAATACAAAATCGGATCGGGCGGTACATGGACTCCGCTGGGGATTGCTGTAGTTGTGAATACTTCAGGATGGAACGGCCCCACCGGTTTCACTTTGCCGGCCGCCTGTGATAACCAGCCTTCCGTTTACATCCGCTGGACTATGACCAGCAACACATCCGCAACCGCGGGAACAGTAGCATCCGGAGGCTCCTCACGGATCGATGATGTAAATGTTACTGGGCACCGGACCGAAGTCCTGTTACCGTGGAATACCGTAACAGGGGAATATGCAGATGCGATTGATCTAACGGCTCCGGGCATGGCTAATGATGGCGGACATACAACAAAGACATTTGTAGCAGGCGATGTACGTGCTTCGGAACACCCCTCTCTTCTTTCCCTTCACACGCTATTCGTAAGAGAGCATAACAGCATTTGTGACAGGCTGGTCACCCAGGGATTTACAAATGATGAGGCGATATATCAAAAAGCGAGAAAGGAAGTGGGCGCGCTTATACAGGCCATTACCTACCAGGAATTCTTACCTGCATTCGGAGTTACGTTAAGCCCTTATACGGGTTATTTAAAGTCTGTGAGGCCGGACATTATGAACACATTTGCCACTGCCGGTTTCAGAATGGGACATTCCATAGTAGCGGATGAAATTGCATTACGTGATGATGACTGCAACGAGCTCACACCCGATGCATTAGATTTAGTAGAAGCTTTCTGGAATCCCCAACTGGTGGTAGATATTGGGATGGAGCCTGTCTTTAAAGGAAATGCAACGCATTTGCAATATGAGACGGATAGTAAAATCAATGATGTACTGCGCAATTTTCTTTTTGTAAGCCCTAATGACCCCGTCCGTTTCGGAATAGATTTAGCGGCCCTGAACATTCAAAGAGGAAGGGACCATGGTTTGCCGGATTATAATACAGCAAGGCAATATTATACAGGAAGCGCTGCATTAAGCTTTGCCGATATCACTTCGGATGTTCAGAAACAAAGCGATTTGCAAACACTATACGGATCGGTTAACAATATTGATTTGTGGGTGGGCATACTTGCAGAAGACCTCCTGCCGAACAAATCAGTCGGAACGACTATGAACGCCATGCTTAAGTCACAGTTTGAGAAACTCCGGAACGGTGATTTTTATTTTTACCTGAATGACCCGTGGCTGCCGGCTAATACACGCAATACGATTATCAATACTACGTTAGCCGATGTCATTATGCGAAACACCACCCTGACTTCGTTGCAGGATAATGTGTTCTTCCTGGATCCGTGCCCGGGCGAAGACGGCACTGACAGGTTAACGGCTTCCGTTAACGAGGTCACCACCTCCGGATTTAACGTTCATGTATACCCGAACCCGGTACATGATGTGCTGAATATGGAATTGAACAATGCTGCAGCAACGAGTGTGATCAATATTTATTCCATAAACGGAAAGCTTGTGAAAATGGAGCAGGTTTTACCCGGTGAAAACAAAATCCAGGTCGATGTAAAATCATTCAGCCCCGGAGTTTATTTTATAAATGTTCAGCATGGAAACGACCTGAAGACAATCAAGTTTGTAAAATTTACCAATTAATTTTCAAGCAGGTTTAGTTTTTCTAAAGGTATGGTGAAAAGTCGCCATACCTTTTTTATTGAAATCTTACTGACTAAATTACTGCTTAATAAATTTTTGCATAACTATATGGTCTTTGCGGAGCACCTTCAGAAAATAAATTCCGCCTGGCAATTTTGAAATGTCAATCGAGTTCTGATTTTGCGCTTTGATTATGGTTGACCCATACGTGCTGACTACTTCAATTTCGAAATTGTCATTACCTGAAAGAACTATATTAATTTCAGAATGTGCAGGGTTTGGAAAAATGGAAACGTTGAAACCGTTTAATGATGTTGTTCCCTCTTCCTCTTTGCACGGAACTGAAATTGTTACCCCTGCAGATAATTTACTGCATCCATTACTATTCGTTTCTTTCACTTTGTAAACACCGGCAATGGAGGCAGTATAATTTTTTAATGTTGCTCCTGCAATATTATTTCCTCCTTTTTTCCATTGATAGGTAAAGCCTGACCCATAATTAGCTTTCAGCAAAACGCTTCCGCCTGCACAGAATGTCGTGGGCCCCTGCGGAGTTATAGTTGCATTCGGAAGAGGATTAACTGTAACTGTTGTTGCATTTGAAGTTGTTTTGAAACACCCTGTAACGGTATTGGTTACGGTTACCTTATAATTTCCCCCGATTGCTGCACTATAAGCTGAAGAGGTTGCACCGGGAATATTCACACCTCCTTTTTGCCATTGATAAATTTTATTGGCCCCTGAGGGTGCGTTCAACACGACACTGCCTCCCGTACAAAATGTGGTCGATCCTCCGGCAGTAATTTGTGCGGATGGAGAAGTGCAGGAGTTAGAACAAATTGCTTTTACAATTCCACCGCTGCCAATAATAAAAGATGGCAGGGTAGTCATGGTGGCGGGAGTATTAACAATTGCAGCCGGTGTGCCGGTTTGGGTTGCAGGAGTGTTCTCAATTATTGCAGGCACGCTTTCATTGCAGCCGCTGCTCCCAAGTGCATCGGTTTTAATAAGGTAAAAATATCCGTCAGAGCTTGAGGAGGCGAGAACATATCCGCCATCGGAGGTTTGCCTGACAGAAAACCCGTAATCATAAATTCCCATGCCGTAAATTTTTGACCAAAGCGTGTTTCCGCTGCCATTTGTCTTTATCAGGAATACTGAAACCAATGCAGTGAAGCCATAAGTGCCGCCTGTAATAACAATTCCTCCATCAACGGTTTGCTGAACATCATAGCCGAAATCGGCATTTGCAGTTCCGAAAGTTTTTGACCAGATCATATTTCCGCTGCTATCGGTTTTGATCAAATAAACATCTTTCATTCCTGCACCAAAACTAACTGTGGTACCTGTTATAATATACCCTCCGTCAGTTGCCCGGCAAACAGATACACCTCCATCCTCTGCGGATCCTCCAAAAGTTTTTGTCCAAAGCGTATCTCCATTCCCATCAGTCTTTATAAGATAAACATCTGAAACCCCGGCTCCCAAATGTGTGTAGCCGCAAATAACATATCCACCGTCAGCAGTTTGTTTTACTGACCGACCACCTGTAGTAACCCCGCCTCCATAAACTTTATCCCAAACGAGGTTTCCGTTGCTGTCGGTTTTAATTACATACACTTTCTGTCCTCCAACACCATCAGTTTTACCAGCAATAATGTAGCCTCCGTCATTGGTTTGCTGAACATCATAACCATAGTCCCAGTAACTGCTGCCATAAGTTTTTGTCCACATTAAGTTTCCATTGCCATCTGTTTTGATTAAACACACATCTGAAACGTAGTTATTGGTGACAACCGGAGCCTGACCGCAAATAACATATCCGCCATCGGAAGCTTGTATGACACAAAAACCATAATCCAGACCATCGGTGGCAAAATATTTTGTCCAAAGCATATTTCCCAGGCTGTCTGTTTTAACCAAATAAAAATCATAATTTGTCTGCGGATTATATGTATAACCTGCAATAATATATCCGCCATCAGACGTCTGTTTAGCAGAATAACCACGATCACCACCATTCCCAAGCTTTTTCTGAAAAGTAACCTGTGCATACATGTTCAAAGAAAACAAGGTAAGCAGCGGAAAAATAATTTTTTTTATCATGGCCGGGATCCTTGAACAGGTTTATTTTGCAATACTGATTTTTTTTAGCAATACTCCGTTTTTGTTTTTTAAAGACAGAAAATAAATTCCTTCGGCCAGGTTTGATTCTTTAACGATAAGCGATTCATCCATTGTTTCAAGCTTTTTCACAACATTCCCGATCGCATCGGTTAACTGAATTTGCACAGGTGCTGATGGTTTATTTGAAAACCTGATTGTAAATTCCCCATGGTTTGGGTTCGGGAAAATATTTACGTTAAAATTATTTTCAGAAATTATTTCTCCTTCCCTGCATGGAACTGTAACTGTAACATTAGCCGAAGTTTTTGAACAGCCGTTAGCGTTAGTCACTTCAACCTTGTAATTGCCACCGGTGGTTGCAGTATAATTTTCCAATGTAGCTCCCGGAATATAGCTGGCGCCTTTTTTCCATTTATACGTTAATCCTGTTCCTGTATTTGCTGCCAGCACCACGCTGCCGCCCGCACAGAATGTCGTAGGCCCCTGCGGGGTTATAGTAGCGGACGGAAGCGCATTCGCTGTTACTACTGTGGCACTACTTGTTGTTTTAGAACAGCCTGTTACCGTATTTGTTACTATCACTTTATATTTACCTCCCGCGGTTGCAGTATAAGAAGACAAGGTAGCTCCTGAAATGAGATTAGCCGCTTTTTTCCACTGATATGATCTGTTTGGGGCAACGGGTGCATTCAATACCACACTTCCGCCAGAACAAAAAGTAGTCGGGCCGGCAGGTGTTATGGTTGCAGATGGAAGAGGGTTTACAGTTACCGCTACGGCAGAAGAAGTTGCCGTACCGCATGCATTGGTAATAACAACGGTATAACTGCCTGCGGAAGATGCGTTATAGCTCTGGCCGGTAGCTCCTGAAATATTGTTCCCGTTATTTTTCCACTGATATGCTCCATTTATTATAGTGTTCGCATTAAGCTGCACTATGCTTCCTGAGCAAATAGTTGTTGATCCGCCTGCAGTAATTGTTGCAGAAGGAGCAGTAGTTACCAAAGTGCTGTCTGAATAAGAAATAACACAAGAGTTGGCTACGGTGTATTTATAATACCCTTCGGTTGTAACTGTATAGTTTCCGGAAGTTGCACCGCTGATAAGCACATTATTTTTATACCATTTAATAGTGGTGTTGGCCCAGCCCTGGTAATAAATTTCAGAAATGCACAGCGCTGCAGACGTAACACAGGAGGTGTCCACACCATAAAATCCCGGAGCAGGCATGAAAAAAGATCCGGGCCTTCCGGGTAATACTCTTACCGTTATGGGATTGGAAATTTGCGGTGATCCGCCACCCTGGGGAATACCCATGCAGTACCATTGCCCTGTTATCATGGCTTGTATTGAAACCCCGGTATAAGTTGGAAAGGACTGTTGAACATTGGGACATCCATATCCGCCAAGAAACCAATTATAATCATACCCGGGTTGCGGAAACATAACTTCGAGCCCGACTGTGCTTGGATAGCACACGTCAATTGGCCCTGTTGCCTGGATTAAAATTTGTGCATGAGATAGCCTGTATCCCATACACATTATTAATAAAACGATGAGTTTTTTCATAGCAGATGATTGTTTATAAGTTATTATTTGAATTATTTTTTTATAAGTTTCAGGATTTTTTTGTTTTCACCATTAACAATTATTGCTGAATAAATTCCGGGAGCTAACCGGGGAATTTGCAATGTGAATGGAGAGTTATTTTTGGTTTCTGATAAAATTAATTTTCCGACCATATCATAAAGATCAATTGAAATTTTCTCTACTGATACATCTTTTAGATCAAAAACAAAATCACCCGATGAGGGATTCGGAAAAACTTTTACGCTAAAATCATTTTCAGAAATTTCTTCTTCTCTGCATGGAACCGTTACGGTTACACCGGAAGACATTTTGGAACATCCGCTGCTGTTTGTAACTCTTACTTTATAATTCCCACCGAGGGAAGCTGTATAGTTTATATTAGTTGCTCCTCCAATATTATTCCCGCCTTTTTTCCATTGATATATCAATCCTGTTCCGGTGTTTGCATGAAGCACCACGCTTCCCCCGGCACAGAATGTTGTTGGGCCCTGTGGAGTTATCGTTGCATTTGGAAGAGGATTCACAGTTACTACAGTTGGGTTTGTGGATGTCTTTGAGCAGCCTGTGACAGTGTTAGTAACAATTAATTTATAATTTCCTCCTACTGTTGTTGTATAGTCGGATAAAGTTGCACCTGAAATATTCACTGCACCTTTTTTCCATTGATACGTTTTATTTGCTCCGTATGGAACAGTTAGCTCAACACTTTCTCCCGAGCAAAAAGTTGTGGAGCCTGAAGGAGTGATGGCGGCTGATGGAAGTGAATTAGCTGTAACCGTAACCGGTGAAGAAATATCCGAGCCGCATGAATTGTTTATGTGGACGGAATAATTTCCGGATGTTGAAGCTATATAACTTGATGCGGTTGCCCCCGAAATATTTGTTCCGTTTTTTTTCCATTGATACGTTGAATTGTTTCCTGTAAATGCATTCAGTGGTACACTACCACCATTACAAAAAGTTGTTGGCCCGGATGCGGAAATGGAGAAGCATAAAGGTAAAGTATTTATTGAAGGGGATGCATATAATATAGTACCGGCATTAGGAAGACAAGTTATTCCGGTGTTTGACCAATACAACTGATTTATTTTCTTATATTTTGGAAAACAATTTAATGGATTATCATCTATAAAAACCTGGTTTATACTATCAGGCAAATCAGGAATATAGTTCAATTGATTGACCCCACAATCAAAATAAGAGGTTAATGAAGAGGTCAATGGAGGTAAAGATGTCAATTGATTGCTCCTGCAAATAAAAAAATCAAGTGTTGAAGGGAGAGAAGAGAGAGAACTCAATTGATTAAACCCGCAAGTCAAACTGATTAATGAAGAAGGCAAAGCGGGTAAGGAGGTTAATTGATTAAAATCACAATGTAGTTCGCCAAGCCCGGCAGGTAAATTTGGCAACGATGTCAATTGATTGTTACTGCAATCAAATAAGTAAAGTGATGAAGGCAGGACAAATGTAAAATTTGAAAGCTGATTTCCGTTACAGTATAAACGTGCAAGTGTTGTTGGAAGGGAAGGTAACCAGGCAATTTGATTATTTTGGCATGAAAGAAATTCCAGTGAAGGCGGGAGCGAAGGTAAGCTTGAAAGCTGATTATAATCACAATTAATGCCTGTTAAAGATGCAGGCAAATTTCCAATTTGTGTTATCTGGTTAAGATCACACTGAATTGCCCAAAGTGTATTAGGAAAATTGAATAACAAACTTGACAAATGATTGGCGCCACAACCTAATGTTTGCAAATGATCAAAATACTGAATCCCTTCCAGGTTATAAATATTGGAATTATCGCAGCTGACCACAGTCGCATTCACCACAGCACTGCATGTCGTATCCATCATATTTCCATTCATGCAAGAAGCAAAACCATGCATATTGAGCCAGTTCCTGAAATTTGTATCGGGAATATTTACAAACTGTGCTTTAGTTGCAGGCATATTCATAAAGATAAGAGAGATAAATAAAATTTTTCTCATCAGCACTATTTAAAATTATTTTATGTGTTTACTGATTTGTCTTAACAAGTCTCAAAACTTTTTTGTTTTCTCCATCAGTAATTACAGCAGAATAAATTCCCGGATTTAATTCCTCATTGCGAAGTATAAATTGATGACCGGTTGTTTCTGCAGGCAGGATCATTTTTCCAATCACATCAAAAATCTGAATTGAAATTTTTTCCAAACCGGGATTCGAAAATTCAAGAATAAAATCACCTGATGACGGATTGGGAAAAACTTTTATTTCAAAAGTATTTTCCGGAATTATTTTATCTTCCCTGCATGGAACAGTTACGGTTACACCGGAAGACATTTTGGAACATCCGTTGCTGTTTGTAACTCTGACTTTATAAATTCCGCCAAGTGAAGCAGTATAATTCATATTGGTTGCTCCTGCAATATTGTTCCCTCCTTTTTTCCACTGATATATAAACCCGGTTCCGGCATTAGCTTTTAAGATCACACTTCCTCCAGCACAGAATGTTGTCGGACCCTGTGGTGTTATTGTTGCATTGGGAAGAGGATTCACAGTTACTACAGTTGGGTTTGTGGATGTCTTTGAGCAGCCTGTGACGGTGTTAGTAACAGTTACTTTATAATTTCCTCCTACTGTTACTGTATAGTCGGATAAAGTTGCACCCGAAATATTCGCCCCTCCCTTTTTCCATTGATACGTTTTATTTGCTCCATAAGGAACACTTAGCTCGACACTTTCTCCTGAACAAAAAGTTGTGGAACCTGACGGTGTAATAGTTGCTGAAGGTAATGAATTTACAGTTATTGTTGCGCTGCCGCTCACAATACCGCTGCAACCACCGGCATTAACAGAAGTTACCAGGTAGGTTGTGCTTACATTTGGCGAAACAGTAATAGTTATCGGACTGGTTAATGAATTAAACGGACCGAAGTTCTGACCGTTCGCTGAATAACTATAGGCGTATGGCCCTGGAGCCCCGGAAATCGAGATGGTAATATTGGTTGATTGTCCCTGGCAGATTGAACTATTTCCACTCATAACTGCTGTAGGAACTGAGCAGGAGCAAATCGTTGCCAGGCTTCCTCCTGAATCTTCACTTCCTCCTGTACTTATATTCCCGGTTGTAAGTACCGCTCCTCCCCCACCGCTTCCTGAAACACCACCGGTGTTAGCAGCACCGCCAGTCGCAGGTAGTGTGCCGCATAAATAGCCTGAGGAGTTTAATTTAACCAGGTACACATCGCCAAAGCTGCTGCCGGAAGGGGCTACGCTCCCGGTAATCACATACCCGCTATCAGAAGACTGTACAATGGAATACCCGGACTCCTCACCACTTCCTCCGGCAGTCCGTGTCCATTGAAGATTTCCTGCACTGCTTAACTTAATAATATATGCATCGTTATTGCCGCTGTATGAGTTCGTATAACCTGTTATCGCATAGCCCTGGTCGAAGGATTGAATTATTCCGGCACCATACTCATCACCGGGTCCGCCAACGGTCCGCGTCCATTCAAGAGCCCCCGAGCTGTTTAATTTTACTATATACACATCATTTCCGCCTGAGCCAAAAGAATCTGTAAATCCTGTCAATGCAAAACCGCCATCAGCCGTCTGAACCAATTTTGATCCGGGAAAAACCGTTTCACTTCCTGTTCCGCCCACAGTCCTTGTCCACAGGGAATTTCCCACACTGTCAATTTTTATAACATAAAAATCAGTTCCACCCGCACCAAATTGTGTTGTAAACCCTGAAAGGACATAACCATGATCAGCGGTTTGAATAACAGAATAAGCGCCATCTTCAAATCCGCTTGCTTCACGAATCCACTGGAGGTTGCCTGAACTGTTGAGCTTTACCAACCAGCCCACATACGTTCCGCTTCTTGCTCCAATTGCATATCCGCCATCGAGCGTTTGAATAATTGAATATCCCTGGTCAAAGAGGCCGTTGCTGATTTTTTTTGTCCACTGCAAATTTCCGGAACCATCCAGCTTTACCACATAAATTTCAAATGTCCAATAACCCGTGCGGCCGGTAATTGCATAGCCTCCGTCACTGGTTTGAATAATACAACTACCGGCATCATAACTTGGTCCGCCTACCGTTTTCGTCCATTGCACAGCTCCCGAGCTGTTGAGCTTAACCACATATACATCTGAGGAATCAATGCCGTAAGAATAAGTGCTCCCGGTAATTGCATAACCACCGTCAGTAGTACGAACGATAGATTTTCCAACATCGGTTGCAAACCCTCCTATTGTTTCCTGGAAAGTTAGCTGAGCAAAAACACTCGTATTAAGAAACAAGAAGGAAAGCAAAAAACATAAAGATAATTTAACAGGTGATGATTTTTTTGTCATAATTGTTGATTTGTTGTGGTTACGGATACGCCAGGGTTTGCCTCAAAAGTATAAGCAATATAATTGCTGTACAATACTACAATAATATGATTTTTTATAGGGCCCAGCAAATTAAAAAAACACCGGTAGTGTCTCAGTTTGATTTTTTCTTTGTGCTTCTTTGGGTCTTCGCGTCTTCGTGGCTGTTATTCTTTGTTAAAAAGACACTAAGACACCAAGATTCACTTAAAATATTTTTAAAATGAGACCCCACCGGATTTTTAATCGTTCCCTCTTAATCTTTTTTCATTTCTTTGCTTTATTTTTCTTTCTAAAAAATGATTTCAGAGAACACAAAGTTGAATTTACCTGTTGAGGAAAAAGTATTACTGAAAGCTTTTGAGCTGATGTGTACAGCAAAGGCAATGACAGAGCTGTACGAAGTCAACGCATCTTTCACTTCAAAATATGTTCACGCAACTTCTCGCGGACATGAAGCCATCCAGCTTGCGATGGGCCTGCAGCTAAAGCCGCAGGATTATGTTTCACCTTATTATCGTGATGATTCTATCCTGCTGGGCATTGGACTGAAGCCTTATGAGCTGATGCTGCAACTGATGGCAAAACGGGATGACCCGTTTTCAGGCGGCAGGTTATATTATTCGCATCCGAGCCTGAAGCGCGATGACATGCCCAAAATCCCCATGCAATCATCTGCAACAGGCATGCAGGCTATTCCCGCCACCGGGATTGCAATGGGAATTCAATATCTCGAAAAACAAAACATTCATCCTTACAGAGGTGATGACCGGCCATTGGTTGTCTGTTCTTTGGGCGATGCCTCTATAACGGAAGGAGAAGTTGCTGAAGCTTTCCAGATGGCGGTGCTTAAAAAATTCCCGATTATTTACCTTGTGCAGGATAATGAATGGGATATTTCGGCCAATGCGAAAGAGTTTCGGGCCATGGATGCAACAGAATATGCAAAAGGATTTAAAGGACTTGAAACACGGACCATTAACGATGGAAATGATTTCATAAAATGTTTTGAAATTGTAAAGGAAGTAATTGAAATAATCCGGAAAGAACGAAGGCCATTTTTAATTCATGCAAAAGTTCCGTTGTTAAATCATCATACCTCAGGTGTCAGAAAAGAATGGTATCGCCACGATCTTGAAGAACAGGCCAAGCGCGATCCGTTTCCCCTTTTCAAGAAACAATTATTAAGTTTTGGTTTTGATGAAACCGAATTAAGTGAAATTGACGAACAGGCCAAACAATTCGTGTTGGAAGACTACCACATGGCTGCTAAAGCAGAAGATCCCAAACCCGAAGATTTATTTAATCATGAATTTGCCCCTACACCGGTGACTGAAGAAAAAGGCGTACGTGAACCTGCCGGAAAAGAAAAGACAGTGATGGTGGATTGTGCTTTGTTTGCCGTCAAAGAATTAATGGAGAAACATAAAGAATGCCTGCTTTACGGACAGGATGTTGGAGCGCGGCTGGGCGGGGTTTTCAGGGAAGCTGCCACGCTTGCCCAAAAATTCGGTGACGACCGTGTATTTAATACTCCCATACAGGAGGCATTTATCATTGGCAGCACTGCAGGAATGAGCGCTGCAGGATGCAAACCGATTGTTGAAGTTCAGTTTGCAGATTACATCTGGCCGGGCTTAAACCAATTGTTTACAGAAGTGAGCCGCTCGTGTTATTTGTCGAATGGAAAATACCCGGTCAGTTGTATCATTCGTGTTCCTATCGGAGCATACGGCAGTGGCGGGCCTTATCATTCATCGAGTGTGGAAAGCGTGGTGGCAAACATACGCGGAATTAAAATCGCTTATCCTTCAACAGGCGCTGACCTGAAAGGTTTAATCAAAGCCGCTTATTATGATCCCAACCCTGTTGTCATTTTTGAGCACAAAGGATTATACTGGTCTAAAATCAAAGGCACCGAAGATGCAAAAACCATTGAACCGGATGAAGAGTATATTATTCCATTTGGAAAAGCCAGGGTGGTGATGGAAGCAGCGGCAGGCAGCCAGCCGGGCGTTTCCGTCATTACGTATGGAATGGGAGTATACTGGGCGAAGAATGCAGCAAAAAATTTTCCGGGCCGGGTAGAAATTATTGATCTTCGTACATTGCATCCGTTAGATGAAACTGCCGTTTTTAACTCTGTCAAAAAACACAACAGGTGTATTGTTATCACGGAAGAATGCTGGAAGAATTCTTTTGCTGAAGCGTTAACCGGCAGAATTTCAAAAGAGTGTTTTAAATTTTTAGATGCTCCTGTGGAAGTTATCGGATCGGAAAATCTTCCTGCCATCCCTCTTAATTCAACACTCGAGCAAACGATGATTCCCAATTCTGAGAAAGTTGCCGGTGTTATTTTGAGAGTGCTTGATTTCTAAAAACCTGTCTCAGCAGAGACAAGTTTTCAACAAAACCCTTAATTTATCAACACTTCAGACCAACGTATCGGTTTTAATATACTTTTACACCGTTAATTTATTAATTAAACCTATAAAAATCAAAATCAAAAACCATGAACAAAGCTGATCTAGTTGACGCAATGTCGTCAGAAGCAAAAATCACCAAGGCTGATGCACAAAGAGCATTGGATGCATTCCTGAATGTAACTTCTAAATCTTTGAAGAAAGGCGAAAAAGTTACTTTGGTTGGTTTCGGAACATTTTCCGTAGCTAAGCGTGCTGCCCGCACAGGCCGTAATCCCCAAACCGGAAAAGAAATTAAAATTGCTGCAAAAAAAGTAGCAAAGTTTAAAGCCGGTTCTGAGTTGGCACAAAAAGTAAGATAAGTATTGCTTCCATGAATTATTAACGTCCTTGCCTTTGGCAGGGACGTTTTGTTTATACACGCATCCATCGTATTTTTGCATTATAATAAACGATATGAAAATATTTTTGTCCGCAGCGACTCCTTTGGAAAAAATAAAGATTTTCGTTTGCGTGATAATTTATTTTAATTGTTTTTTTGTTCTTCCAAATTATTCCCAGGTCAGCATCGTTCCTTTTGCAGGTGGTTTTCCCGGCATAACAGATATTAAGAATGCAGGCGATGACCGGTTATTCATCGTAGAAGAAGCGGGTCGAATACGGATTGTTGACCGGTTTGGCAATATCAATCCTGTGCCGTTCCTCGATATCCATACAAAAGTAGTTTCCGGAGGCGAACAGGGTTTGCTTGGATTGGCATTCAGCCCCGATTATAAAAATGACGGAAGATTTTATGTTAATTATACAGGCGCTGGAGGCCATACACATATTTCGAGATTCCGCGTGAGCGCTGCAAATCCCGATTCTGCCGATCCTTCAAGTGAGGAATTGCTCATTTTCATTCTGCAGCCTTACGTAAATCACAACGGAGGCTGCCTGCAATTCGGCAATGACGGTTACCTGTATTGTTCTCTCGGTGACGGAGGCAGCGGAGGTGATCCCCTTGGAAACGGGCAAAACCGGAAAGATACACTCGGAAATATATTGCGCATTAATGTAAGTCCTGCAACGGGATACATGATACCGGAAAGCAATCCTTTTGTCAATGATACAAACGCGGTTAACCTGATCTGGTCATACGGGTTGCGAAATCCCTGGCGGTTCAGCTTTGACCGGTTGACTCACGACCTATGGATTGGCGATGTGGGACAGGGAATATGGGAGGAAATAAATTTTCAACCGGCTCAAAGTACAGGAGGTGAAAATTACGGGTGGCGGTGTTACGAAGGCAACCATTCTTATAATACCTCTGGATGCGGGACACAAAGCAATTATGTGTCACCTGTTTACGAATACAGTCATTCGGCCGTAAACGGCTGCTCTGTTACGGGAGGTTATGTTTACCGGGGAGGAAAATATGCCGCCATGTTCGGAAAATATATTTTCTTCGATTACTGTGCCGGGAGATTGCAATCTCTTAAAGACAGCAACTCAACCTGGGTTTATAAATTTGAAGGGGATTTTATTGATTATAACTTCGGAACTTTAGGAGAAGACCGTTTCGGTGAATTGTATACCGGGGGGTTTAACGATGGTATAGTTTATAAGATCACCGATGCGGATTGTACACCGACTGCTTATCTTTATGATAAAGATACCATGTTTATTTGCGGTTCCTCCGTCCTGCTTTCAACTCCATTATTTGACAGCCTGCAATATGAATGGACGTATAATGGAGAAGTTATCAGCGGTGCGGATTCAAATGAATTTAAAGCAAAAAAAAATGGATGGTACCAGGTCAGTGTAAATACACCTGATGGGCCGTGTTCAAATATTTCTGAAAAGGTATATGTTTTTTTTAGCAGTACAGAAAGCATAAGCTTCACAGGACTTCCGTCTCTTATCTGTAAAAATTACAATCCTGCAAATCTAACAGGGATTCCGGCCGGAGGATATTTCACAGGCACCGGAATTAATGGAACAGCATTTTATCCTGGCCTGGCTTCAACCGGTAACCAGGTTGTCTCTTACAATTTCCTTACTGATTATGGCTGTACTATAAAGACTCAACAAAAAACAATTGTTACGGATTGCTCTGATGGTTCACCGTTCATTATTGCACCAAATCCAGCAGAAGATTTTCTGACTGTTGATTTTTCTTTTGATAAAAGCGAAGATTCCGAGATTTCAATTTACGATGCTTCGGGAAGATTATGCTTAAGAAAAATGCTTTTAATTGGCCCGGGAACCACCCAGGAGAAATTATATATTGGTAACCTTTCTGCAGGGACATTTACATTTCAATTGAAAAACTCATCAGGAGTGTATAAAGAAAAATTTGTGAGCGCCAAATAAAGTGATTTTAATATTTTTAAAGCCATTAACTATATAAACCCATTTAACTTCTCATTTTTGTCTGACCAATAATTATGGAACCACTGATTGAAATTAAGAATCCAAAAGATATTTTACCGGAATACCGTAATACGCCCATCGGCTTGCTGCTGGAGTACCATAACCTCGATAAGCCTTTTGAGACTTATTCAGTGGCAAAGCTGCTGATCGGAATGTGCATGGACAACCGCAAACATTTGCACATGCCCGATAACTTTGCTTTTATTATCCGTGCAGGCGGAGCCAACCTCAGGTACAGCGAGTTCAAAATATCTTATGCAATTGCAGTGGGTGACATCCATCACATTGCACTGATCGGACATAATAATTGCGGAATGGTAAATCTTATTTCACGTAAAGAACAGTTTATAAACGGGCTGGTGGAAAAAGCAGGCTGGGAAAAAGAACAGGCCATAGAACATTTTATGCATTTCGCTCCCATGTATGAAATCGGCAATGAAATTAATTTTATCATCAGCGAAGCCAGCCGTCTTCGTTTGCGCTATCCGAAAATAACTGTAGCGCCTATGCTTTATAAAGTAGAAGATAACAGGTTATACCTGATAAACGAAAAATAATTATTCATCTTATTTATTAAATTGCTGAATTGTCATTTCGACTAAATAAAATTTCCCCGGTAACTTATTCTTACAAATTATGAAAGTTCAACTTGCAGAGACTGATGAACAGATTATGTTTTGTTTCCCCGTCATCCATGAATTACGGCCATTGCTTAAAGAAGAAGAATTTTTAAGCAAGGTGCGAAGAATGCAGCAGGAAGGATTTATGATGGCATATATTGAATCTGACAACAAAGCAGTGGCAGCGGCAGGATTCAGGATGAATGAATTTTTTTACCGCGGCAAATCCGTCTATGTTGATGATCTTATTACGCTGCCTGAATATCGCTCTAAAAATTACGGAGGCGAGCTCCTGGACTGGATTGTTAAATATGCAAAAGATAATAACTGCAAACAGGTGCACCTCGATTCAGGAGTACAACGCTTTGATGCGCACAGATTTTATCTCCGCAAAAAATTTGTTATTTCAAGTCATCATTTCCAGTTGGATATTTGAAAGATCAGGTATTGGTCATTGATCACTGATCATTGATCATTGGCCCTTGGTCATTAATTATTGAATTTATCTTCAGAAATAGTTCATTGGACAAGAGGTTACTTTGCATCAAAGAACAGTTCGTTGAAACGTCTCATTTTATTCGCCTTAGGCACATTATTCCTCCAATTGACTGCATTTTCACAAGAAGTTAAAGTTGTCAAGTTTGACTTCATAGAATCATTATTGAAAAATAATTCTGACACAACTTATGTAATTAATTTCTGGGCTACATGGTGCAAACCATGCGTGAAAGAATTGCCCGCATTTGAAGAATTGAATTCAAAATACCAGGATAAAAATCTTAAGGTAGTTTTAGTAAGCCTTGATTTTAAACGGGAGCTTGAAAAACGCCTGGTCCCTTTTGTAAAAGAAAAGAATATGAAATCAAAAGTTGTTTTGCTCGATGAACCTGATTACAATGCATGGATAGACAAGGTGGACAAAAGCTGGGGAGGAGCCATTCCTGCTACACTTATTATCAACAACAGGAAAAATATAAGAGACTTTTACGAAAAAGAATTTACCTTTGAGGAACTGAACAATAATATCAAATCATTAATAAATTAACACCATGAAAAAAATAATTTTAATGCTCACAGTGATCGCAACTACTATTACGATGAATTCATTTACTCCACCCACACCCGGCTATTCGGTCGGAGATAAAGCATCGGACTTTAAGCTTAAAAATGTGGATGGCAAAATGGTTTCTCTCGCTGATTATAAAGATGCAAAAGGATTTATTGTAATTTTCACCTGCAACCATTGCCCCTTTGCCCAGGCGTACGAACAGCGTATCGCTGACCTTCATAAAAAATATGAGTCAAAAGGCTTTCCAGTTATAGCAATCAATCCAAATGATAAAACCATAGAGCCGACAGATTCTTATGAGAACATGGTGAGCCGCGCCAAAGAAAAAAATTACTCCTTCCCTTACCTGTACGATGAAACACAGGAAAATGCACGCGCTTACGGAGCTACAAGAACCCCCCATGTTTTTGTACTGAGCAAAAAAGACGCAGACCTGAAAGTGGAATACATAGGGGCAATTGATGATAATACAGACGATCCATTAGCTGTTAAAACAAAATATGTTGAAAATGCAGTTGATGAATTGCTGGCAGGAAAAAAGGTAAGCACCAATTTTACAAAAGCAATCGGGTGCAGCATTAAGTGGAGGAAGGCCTGATACCAATCACTTTTTTCGGAATGGAGGGTGCATAATTCCACAATAGGGGTTTTGCTACCAGGGTTTTTCTAGCGGACATTCCGTGAATACCCTGAATATATTTATCACTTTTAATAAAAATTACTGTATGTTTGAAAGTAATGAAAACATCTCAGGGGTATTTAATTTTACCTATTGTATTTCATGTTTTAACTTGTTTTCCGGCCTTATGTCAATCTCCAAGTTATATACATTATACTACGTTTGACGGTTTACCGAGCCAGGTTGTTTATTCAGTATGCCAGGATAATAAAGGTTTCATATGGTTTGGAACACAAAACGGTTTGTGCCGTTTTGACGGCACAAATTTTAAAACTTATACCACTGATGATGGTATGCCCGATAACGAGGTTTTGCAAATATCAGAGGATAAAGAAGGGCGATTGTGGCTGAGCCTTTTCAATGGAGGAGCCTGTTATTTTAAAAACGAAAAATTTTACTGGGCCGGCAATGACAGCTCCCTGGCTGAAATTACCGGGATAGGAAATTTCGTATCTTATTTTTTTCCTGACAATGAAAATGGTTTTTATATCTACGGGGGTCATCGTTTGTTTTACCTCAGTTACGATTTAAGAATAAGAAAAATAACAGATGATTTTTTCTTTGGAAGAGCAGCCGCTTTTTGCAGCCCTGGTGACCCGGCCATATTTTCAGATTTCATTGTTTCCAGGCTTAAAGGCGGAACCGTTATCCAATCCTATGATTTAAATGACCTGAAAAAAAAATTTGACATCCCATACCTTACAAGGTTTATGAACCGGAAACTTTTCCTGAATCACCGGGAAAGCAAGGAGCTGGAAATAATTTTTTTTGATTCCTCCTATAAAATAACAAGCGTGCACACCTCTGAATTTGAGTATGCACTTGAAAATATTTTCGATCTCGATGATTATACTTACATGACAACCTCAAGCCATGTATTATTACGGTATCATAAAAATGATGTTTCTTTTACCAGGCCTGAGATATTCCTCCGGGGTAAAACTTTTGGCCGTATTATAAAGGACAAAGAAAACGGGTTGTGGATAACTTCAATAGATGCAGGGATATACTACATTCCCACAGAAAAAGCAAAAATCATTTCAACTGAAGCCGGGTTATATGATGAAGGTATTTATTCTATAAGTGAATTTAACAATCAAATTTATTTCAGCGATTCAAAAGGGAATGTTTATAGTTACAACCCTTTTAAAAAAATAATTTCACTTTTTGACGGCACTACCGTGTGCCGTGTATTGAAATCAGTTAGTGATGCAAAATACCAATATTTTGGAACAGACAGAGGCTTATTTATGTTTGAACAGCGAAAGGGAAATCCAGGGAACTTTGTTTCAAAAATGGCTGTTAAAGACCTTATTCTAAAGGATAGTTCTTTTTATATAGCATCCAATGGCGGAGTTTATTATTTAAAAACAGTCAGTTCTGTTCCTGACACAATAATCACCGGCAGAAAGACAGCAATTTGCATAGATCATTCATCCGGTATATGGTATGGTGATCTTAACGGATTATATTGCATAAAACCGGAAGGAGAAATTATTGATTATGGAAATAAGAATAAGCTGCTCAGGACAAGAATTACAGGCATTTCGCTGTCGGTGCAAAATATTATTTGGGTTGCAACACAGGCTCATGGGCTTATCGGTATGTATAATGACTCCGTTTATTTTTCTATTGCAAAGCAGGATGGACTTTCAACAAACAACCTCAAATCAATCTATGTAACCGAAAACATAGTTTGCATTGCGACTGATAAAGGTGTTGACCTGGTAAAATATAATTCAGATAACTTATCGTTTTCAATTGCTCACAAAGATAAAATTGATGGATTGGCTGATAATGACGTTAACTGCGTTTATCTTAAAAACGATACCTTATATGCCGGAACTGCGCATGGCTTTTGTATTGTTCCTTTAAACGAAAACCGCCCGAAAATTCCGCCATTTATTTATATAACCGGGTTAACTGTTAATAACCGGGATACGATGTTCAATAATGATTTTGAATTGAGTTATAATAAGAATTACCTTGTCATTAATTATATTGCTCCCTCCTATGCCAGTGCCGGAAAAATCAAATACAGGTATTGTTTATCTGAAAAAAATGAATGGGTTTATACAACTAATACCCAGGTCTCATTGCCTGATATGCAACCGGGCAATTACCGGTTTGAAGTTCAGGCTGAAAACAGAGCGGGTATCTGGAGTGATAAACCCGCTGTAATTTCTTTTTCCATTAAACCGCCTTTCTGGCAAAAATTAAGTTTTCTTATTTTTATAATATTCGTGGTGATTTTTATAATCACAGCCATTTATTATTATCGCATCAGGCGGTTTAAAAAAGAAATAGAGCTCGAAAATAAAATGCTGCTTTCTGAAATTAAAGCGCTGCGCTCTCAAATGAATCCTCATTTTATTTTTAATTCGTTAAACTCCATTCAGAATTTCATTTTCAATAATAAAAAAGAAGATGCCAATGAATACCTCTCTCAATTTTCAAAGTTGATGCGCATGATCCTGGACAACTCGCAAAGTAATTTTGTTACCGTACAGGATGAAGTGGAATTTCTTAAAGTGTACTTAAAACTTGAGCAGCTCCGGTTAAATAATAAATTCAATTTCCGCATCCGTTTTTCCAGCGAAGAAAAAATAAACCGGCTGCTGATTCCCTCTATGATATTGCAACCATTTGCAGAAAATGCGATCTTGCATGGTTTTTCTCAAAATAAAAATGATGGCCAATTAAATATAGATTTTATGACGAACAACGGGGATTTGAAAGTAATGATAACGGACAACGGTATCGGCATAAAACTTGCGCTTCAATCAAAAAAAAGCAGCAAGTATGCAGAAACAGGGACTCACGGGCTTTCCACCACCACTGAAAGAATTGACGCAATCAACCGCATCAACAACCAGATCATAAGCTACAGCATTAAAGATTTATCAGATGTTGATAATATCAATAAGGGAACTATCGTTGAATTAATATTTAAAAATGTATCCGTGAATTAAACTAAATGATGCGGGCAGTAATTATAGAAGATGAATTCAACAGTGCACAGGCATTAGAAACAATGTTGAAAGCATATTGCCCGAATGTAACCATTGAAGCAACCTATGAATCGGTTGCTGATGCAAGACGCAACCTCCCTGCAAATCTTCCTGATATTATTTTTCTTGATATAAAGCTTACGGATGGTATCGGCTTTGAAGTTCTTGAGCAGATAGATTATTCATCAACACAAATAATTTTTACAACTGCATATAATGAATTTGCTTTAAAGGCTATAAAGTTTTCAGCTTTGGATTATTTGTTGAAACCTATCAGCCTGAGGGAGCTAATTTCTTCGGTGGAAAAAGCTCAAAGGCAATTACAGAAAAAAGCAGATGCCGACCGTGTAAAATTGCTTATGCAAAATATAAACAGCAACCATAAGTTTACACAAATTGCTTTGCCCACCGGCACAGGATATAATTTTATAGAGATAAAAGATATTATACGGTTCGAAGCTGAAGGAAGCTATACCAATGTTTATTATTTACCCAAAGAAAAAACCCTCGTAACAAAACAACTGAAAGAATTTGAACATCTCCTGGAGCACGAAACCTTTTTTCGCACCCATCATTCGCATCTCGTAAACCTTAAGCACATTAAAAAATATGTGAAAGGCACGGGTGGTTACCTGGTGATGAATGATGGGAGCACAGCAGACGTTGCCGCCCGCAGAAAAGAAGAGCTGCTGAAGGTGCTGAACATACACTAAAAAAATTCTAACAGAAGAAATATTCAGGAGAACGCTGAAGAAATCTGTCTTTCGCAATTGCCCCGATCTTTTTCACTTACCAAATTTGTAACAACAGTTATAAAGTTTTGCTTTGATATTTTTTGAGGAGATGCATATTTGACATGTTAGTTAAAATTAATTAACCGCGGATACCGAAAAGCGGATGAGTAGGTGTTATTCAAAACCATATTTTATGAAAAAGCTAAGCATACTATTTTTCCTTATCGGATTTGCATTCTGCCGTAATGGATTTAGTCAGGATGAGTACTGGCTATTTGAGAATGCAGCTGTCGACAATTACAATACCAAAGGAGCTAAAATCCTCAAAACAACTGACGGCTATATTTTAGTGGGTCTTACTGAAGACATGTCCACTCCCACCAATTATTTTGTTTTCCTGTCAAAATTTAATAGTTGCATGACACTGCAATGGACCAAACTCTATGGGTTAAGCAATACTTTTTATGCTGATCCACATCACTTATCCGGGCTTAGCCTGGTTATAACACATTCCGGTGGAATGGAAGATGGATATGTTTTTGCAGTATCTCAAAGAACTGATAATGCAACTTGCTGTCCTTATGATCAGGATATTTATTTATGCAAAACAGATTTGGACGGAATTATAACCTGGGATAAGGTGCTGCAAACTTCTGCTCCCGACAGAGCCTTCCAGATTATAGAATGTGCGAATAGTGACCTGGTGTTTCTTGGCTCTACTGAAGAAAACGGGAATGCTGATGTGTTTCTGTGCAGGTTAGATGCCGGTGGCGGGATCTGGTGGAAGAGAAATTATGATTTCAGTGATAACGATGATGTAGGTTTTGGCGTGATCGAGAATCCTGCCAATGAATTGGTAATTGTGGGGATGACCGGTGTACATACCACAAATACGGATGGCTTCGTCATAAAAACAAACGGAAGTGGCGGGATTATATGGTCTGAACGGTATTATAGTACACCAGGTTATTGTGAAGGATTCAGCACCGTTGAAAATGCGCAAAATGGTGAGTATTATATATCAGGACATATTAAAAATGAAATTAGCCCAAGTCCCGATTTATTGGCTTATGATGAGCTGCTTGTGCTCCGAATTGATGATGGCGGAAATATAGTTTGGGACCGGCAATATTATCATGGGAATCTTTATGCACCAGGTTTTGTTCCTATTCATTCTTCTGTAGATGATAACGGATATCTTGCATTAGCCGGGTACATTGAAAATACAGGCTTGGGCAGTCAAGATGAGGATTTTCTTATAGCCAAATTCAACTCTTCAGGTGACCTGGAATGGGCAAGAAGTAAAATTGATTTTGAGCAGGACGGTTCTTTAAATTCAGTCGAGTTCGTGGATGGCTGGCTTTTAACGGCCGGGCGATATTTTCACCCATTTGATCAGGATAATTATGATTTTGAAACGCCAATCTTTCGCCTTAAAGCCAATGGTGATAATTGCTTCCTGGAAGAGTTGAAGTTGATAGAACATGAAACAGATCTTACTGAAATTCATGGAGATTTTATACCTGAAACATCAGGGATGGCCCCTTCAACCGTTTCAACAGATTTACCTGAATATGATTTTTCTACAGAGAAAATATGCGGCAAAGATGAGTGTCCGAATGATTTCTTTTGTTATACTATAAAGAAGGAAAAAGATATTGATAATGGAGAAGCCATTATCCCCTCCAAATCAGGAGGGTTTGTAGTAGCGGGTTCCATGCACAGGGACATCCACGGAAGTGACCGAGACATGTACGTGGTTAAGTACGCAAATGATTTTGAGAACCCTGTTTTCAGTGTCCGCTTAGGTTTTTTTCCTGCTCTTATCAATAATAATGAAAGCGGGTTCTCTGTAATCGAACGGCCTGACGGCTATTTTATCTGTGGTTCCATTGACTTCTCAGCAACTAATGCTGATGTATTTGTAGTTAAATTAAAACCTGACGGTCACTGGGACTGGGGAATGAGATACGGCAAAAATAATAACAGCATTGACGTAGGAAGGAAAATACTGAATATTCCCTCAGGAGGCTCCAACCAGAATGACCTCCTGGTAACGGGCTTCACAAATGTGAGCGGTAATTTTGATTTTCTCTCCCTTAGAATTGATCCGTCTGACGGCCATTTGATCAATGGCAGGATTTACGGAGGATTTGAAGACTGGAACGAAATGTCTTATGATGCCATTGCATGCGGGGATAATGAGTTTCTGCTGGTTGGCGAGCAAATTGATGGCCTTACCGGTTTGCACAATATGGCAGCTGTAAGAATTTCAATCAGCCTGGATATTTCAACCAGTGGAGGAAATGGCGGAATCGTAGTAGATAATGCCGGCAGGAGCCAGTGTGCGTTTTCTGCAGCGCTGCTTGGTCATAATATTTATCTGGCAGGCTGGATTACCAATACGGATGATGGATATCCTGATATGTATGTGGTGGAAATGCCGACAGACCTGTCTCTTATCAGCAACAACAGGATTTATAAAAGCAATGGTGAAAACCTGACTGAAGTTGCAAGAAAAATCAAAAAGGCAAAAAATAATATGCTGATTATGGCAGGCATTTATGATGATCAAAGCCAGACAGACGGTCTTGTTTTAAAAATTAATCCTGCCCATAATCTCGATGTGGATTGGGCTGTTAAAACAACAGACCAGGAGTACGATCAAAGTTATACCGATTTATTTGAGGTTGATCATAAAATTATTTTAACTGGTGCTTATGAAATTCCCGATAAAAACAAGGATACAGATATACTTGTTTCAAAAATAAGTTCTGATGATGGCAAAGGCTGCTGCACTGAACCTTACGCATTTGATTACGATGATATAGAAGACCTGAAAGGAGCATTTTATGATGAAATGTATATTCCTCAATACGCACCTTATGGAGAAGCAATTTATGATTATGATATTCACTGGATCTGCAAGGAAGAAGTTCAAAGACTATCAGAAAGCAACAATCTTTCTACAAAAGGAAATTCCATTGCAGCAGCCAACAGACTTATTATTTCGCCCAATCCTTCCATTGGGAACTTTCGGGCAGCCTGTTCAAACGACAGAATCAATATTAAACGGATTGAAATAATCGATGTTACCGGCAGAGAAATCAGGTTTCGCAAATCCTTTGAAAAAAATATTACTACTATCCAATTGGAAAATTCTCCGGATGGCATATATTTTCTCAAAGTAATCGATTCTAACAATCAGACTTACACATCAAAAATCTGCATCAGCAAATAATATTTTATAAAAGCAAAAGCGCAAAATAGAAATGATTCTGCGCTTTTGTTTTTTTAGTCCTCACCATTTGAGGAAATATTATCGGAACCAAAATAATTTATTTATACCTGCTTCCCATTTTGTAACCTCCTTAAAAATTTATCCGCACTAATTAACAGCCATCCTGCCACCAGCGCAAAAGCCATCCACGAAAAAGAATAAAGTGCTGTCATCTTTTCAAAAAAACCGGAGGCAGCAGTCTCCACAACATGCTGTGCGGGATCGAGATATTTTGCGTAGCCACTCACATACGATGATTGTGAAGCGGGAAGCAGGCTGAATAAAAACAATGCTGTAATTACAGTAAATCCAAGCAATATCCATGTCCTTTTGCTGATGACCGGTTTGTACATAAATACTTCCGGTGAACGGCTGAGCCTGATCTGCTCCATGATGCGGGAAGTAAAGGAATAAGAAGGCTGTTCCATCCCTGCTTTATCAAGGATTTTTTTTGTGAGGTCGTCTTTTTTAAATGATGCGTTGTCCATGGTTATACTATTTCATTCAATTCTCCTTTTAACAGGAGTTGTAATTCTTCATATAGTTTTTTACGCGCCCGGTGAAGCTTAACTTTTACATTGCTGTGGCTTAACCCGGTTATTTCACTTATTTCCTCCACAGAATTTTCATTCATGTAGAACAAAGATACAACAGTTGCATCTTCACCGGGCAGGTTATTGAGCGCCTGGTTTACATATTTTTTTTGTTCGAGGTGATGCAGCTTATCCAGCTCGCGCGCGGTTTCAGCAGGTTCCATCCATTCAAATGCTTCATCGTCATAGGAATTTATATCCAGTTTCTTTTTTCGTATTCTCGAGATCGAGTTATTGTAAATAATCCGGTAAAGCCAGGTTGAAAATTTTGATTCGCGTTTAAATGTTCTTAACGAATGATACGCTTTAAGAAATGAATCCTGCGCAATTTCCTCGGCATCTTCACGGCTTTTAAGAATACGGAATGCGATATTGTATGCCATTGTTTTGTGCTTATCCACCAATAATGCAAACGAAGCATCATCGCCTTTCAATATTTTATCAATATAGAAATTATCGTCTTCGTAACGCATTTATATGGATTAAGACGCCAGCAGGAAGAGATCGGTTACACGAAATTAAATGGTTGTATGATTAAAGAGTCCCGAAGTGTAATGTCATTAAGTTAAGAATTCACTTTCAAATGCTATCGCTCACCCCTGACCCTAAAGGGCGCAACCGCACAAATTATTAGTGCGCGGGTTCCCTTTAGGGAGGGCAAAAGTCCTGTGGACTTTTGAGCAAGCCTGTGCGGAAGGGTGCGCGATGGAATGGTCGTATGTTTATAATGTTTGTTGTTAACGGTTAATGCTTTCTAAAACTCTGTTCAATATGGATTCAGAAATGGCATGTTTGCTTTGTGTTTTATCAAACCACATTTCAAAAGAACCTTTGCCCAACTCCTGCATTTTTTTCTGCAGAGCTGTTTCGTACAGTTTATATTTCTCCCCCGGAAAACAGCAGGGATCATATTTATTAAATACCTGCACAAATTTTCTGTCGGTTCCGAAAGCATCCATGATATACAGGTCGAGGTAATCAGTTATGCGATAAAGCTCCGGTAAAAGCTGTTCATAATCTCCGCGGATTCCTGTCCTCAGCGATATAGGTGCGCTTCCTGCCACAGAATAAGAATTTTTTATCCGGTTATCCATCGCAGCATAAAAAACGGTGGTCCAGCCGCCTCCTGAAATACCGATCATCGAGTACGATTCGTATTTAAAATTTTTATCCAGATAATTCAATGCAATTGCAACAGGTTCCACAAAATAATGAACGGAAGAAAAATCCTTTGTATCGAGAAACTGGAAATCAGGATGCTTTAACAATTGTATTTTTCCGAAGTCAGTTGAAACAACGGGTTTCTTATTCATGCCGCACAAAGGCATGGAGCAGCCAAGAACAGAAAAACCTTTTTTTAAAAAAAAACCGATGACGTCTTTACCTTTATCAAATCCTGTAACATGTCCGTGATGATAAATCACCAGTTTATTATTCCCTTTTTCGGGTTGAAAAAGATAGATGATTGAATTAACATCATACTCCATTACAATCGTTAATTTGTCTATCTGCTTAAGATTCTCCAAACCTTTAAACTGAGGATCAGCAATATTCAGCTCAACCTTTGAAGGTACTTTATCAGGAGGGAAATTTTCATTTTTCCATACATATTTAACAAGGGAATCGCGCTTATTTAAAATGTCAGCCTGCGAATTTATATGGAGATATGCAGCAGGGTTGTTTTCAAAAATTTCTCCTTCAGAAGTTTTATTTTTTTTAAACAGCTGTTTTAATTTCGGTGAAAAGTTAAGCTCACCCGCCAGGAATCCAATCGCAAAACATGCAAGTGCAATAATTGTAAAAATAATTTTGGAAGACAATTTCATGAATTGAAAAAATTGTTATACCACATCTGAAAAATCATCAGGTTCCAAAGGAGCTTGCGGTTATTTGATTTTTTGTTGTAATGATCTTCTTTTAACTTTTTTACAAATGTATAATTAAAGAGATGATGTTTTGAGAGAGAGCTCTCCGAAAGCAATTCCTCGCATAACGGTTTCAGGTCATTTCGCAGCCAGTAAGAAAGCGGGATGCCAAATCCTTTTTTGGGCCTGTCAATAATGTTTTGCGGAAGCTTATCCTGCATTAATATTTTCAGAAGATATTTGCTCTTCAATCCCTTTAGTTTAAAATGCCGGGGAAGCGAATTAATAAATTCAACTACTTTATAATCTAAAAACGGTGCGCGCACTTCGAGAGAAGAATACATGCTGGCCCGGTCAACTTTTACAAGAATATCTTCAAGCAGGTACGTTCGATAATAAATGTACAATACTTTATTAAAAAAGTTTTCTCCGGGTATATCTTCGAGGTAACGGTCAATTGCATTCAACCCGTTTTTATCATCCAGGTTGCTTCTTACTTCGGGAGCAAGTAACAGATTTTTTTCCGAAGGGGTAAAGCTGCCAAGCCACAATGTGTGAATATGATTTCTGTCACCTTCAAAACCTTTTATAAACTGCTTCACCTTAAAATCAAAGCTTATATTTTTATCACTCACAGGCAGTGTATTCGCTGTTGTCCTGATCAGTTGTTTGGCAAAATGCGGTAAGGAAGCATACATACCGATGAAATAATTTGAAAGAAAAGTGGGATAGCCGGCCAGCAATTCATCACTTCCATCACCGCCTAACGCAACGGTGACGTGCGAACGCGTGAATTTAGAAAGCATGTACGTGGGGACAATGGAAGCATCGGCAAACGGTTCATCCAGCTTACCTGCAATTTCAGGAATCAGTTCAATGGAATGTTGTGAAGTTAATTTTTGCTCATGATGATCCGTGCCTAAATGTTTTGCTACGGCATGAGCATAACTTGATTCGTCATAAGAAGCATCTTCAAAACCGATGGAAAAAGTATTTATCTTTTGCGAACTGTTTTTCTGAGCGTAATAAGCAATCGTGGAACTATCCAATCCCCCTGAAAGAAAAACTCCGAGCGGAACATCTGACATCAACCGGGACGAGGTGGCTTTATCTAAAAGTAAATCGAACTTTTGTAATGCTTCGGGGAATGAAATATTGCTTTCATTAAAATTAATTTTCCAATACGGTTGATTGGAAATTATTTTTCCATTTTTAAAAATAAGATAGTGAGATGCTTCGAGCTTGGAAATATTTTTAAAAATGCTGTGCGGAGTCGGAACGTACTCAAATGTGAGATATTCATTTAATGCATCTGCATTAATTTCTTTTGAAACCAGAGGATGCTGAAGAATTGATTTTAACTCTGAGCCGAATACAATTGTACCATTCATAACCGAATAATACAGCGGTTTTTTTCCCATCCTGTCGCGTGCGAGCAACAGTTCACTGCTGCGAAAATCGTAAATAGCAAAAGAAAACATGCCGTTGATCCTATCAAACAATTTTTCTTTGTGCTCAAGATACAGGTACAGCAAAACTTCCGTATCGGAATTTGTTCTGAAATGATAACGTCCTGTTTTTTTTAATTCATCTTTTAATTCAAGGTAATTATATATTTCACCGTTAAAAATTATGGCCGCAGATTTATCTTCAGTAAAAAAAGGCTGGTTGGCATTTGGGTTCAGGTCAATAATGCTTAACCGCGCATGGGCCAGGCAAACATTATTTTCAAAATATACATCCTGGAAATCAGGTCCTCGGTAGCTGATGGACCGGATCATTCGCCAGCCATCTTCTGCATTTCCTTTACCAACAAAACCTGCAATACCGCACATGTTATTTTCTTGCTGAAATTATAATGGAACTTCCGAAAGGTAACCGGAAACCGATTTTCATTAATGTTTCGTCTATTTTCATTAACAGCCTGAACACACCATTCACAACAGGATTTATGTCGAGGTTAAGGTAGCCTGCCATTTCATCAAAAGTAAGTTGTTCAACAGGTTTGTGATCTTTTTTCCTGTTTAAGATTCTGTTCAGTAAAAGAAAAGGAAACAATGTAAAGACAAAGAAGCTGCAATACTGAACCGAAAATCCTGCAGCTTTTATTTTGGTGAGGAGCTCTTTTTTCGAATAACGTCTCTTGTGCTTATTGATTTCATCCATAAAGCTCCATAAAAACATATAAGCCGGAACAGAAATCAATAATAAACCGCCCGGTTTTAAAGAAGCATAAATATTTTTTAATGCTTCCTCATCCCGCTCAATATGTTCCAGCACATCAAAGCAACCAATAACATCGTATTTATTTTCAAAGCTCACTTTGCAAATATCCACCTGGAAAAAATCAACACCCGGATTATTTTCCTTCGCATATTTTAAACCCTCGAGGTAAATTTCAGAACCGGTAAGCTTCAGTACATTATTTTTTTTCAGCCCGCTGAGAACATAACCTGTTCCGCATCCTATTTCAAGCATGCTTAAACTATTTCCGGAAGCAAATTTTTTCAGTAACCACTGTATAATATCGTTTCTTGACCGGTACCAGAAATTTTTCCGGATCAGCTTATCGTACACAGGAAAAATAGATGCATCAAAATCTTCGTTCTGCAACGCTGCCTCCGGTGAATAGCATACAATATTATCAATGATTTTGTACGAAGGCTCCACTGACTAATTATTGAAGATTATTTTTTACAATAACAATTAATAAAATCAGAAATTAATTTTTTGCTCCACAATGTAAGGTGTTTTGTTTTGCGATTCATAGTAGGTTCGCATTTGCACTTCCGCAATTACCCCGAGAAGAATCATCAGAATCCCTATAATGAAAAACATAGCGCATAACACAGGCAATGGGGTTTCCACAAAATCTTTCTGGCCGGTTACTTTAAAATAAACAGCTATTCCGAACAAAAGGAATGAAAAAAGAAAAGAAAGCAAACCTGCACCGCCAAAAAAATGAATGGGTTTATTACTGTATTTCTGAAAAAATTTAATCATCACCAGGTCAAGCAGCACTTTGTACGTTCGGGCAATTCCGTAATTGCTTTTTCCATGAATCCGCGGACGATAATTTACCGGAATTTCCGCCACGCTGCTCCCGTTCCAGCTTGCATACACAGGAATAAAACGATGCATTTCACCATAGAGCAAAACATTTTTTATCACCTCCCTGCGATACGCTTTCAACGTACACCCGTAATCATGTAAATTAATTCCTGAAATTTTTGAGATGAGCTTATTGGCAAGGGTGGAAGGAAGTTTTCGCCTCAGCCACTGGCCTTTCCATCTTTCCTTTCTCCATCCTGAAACAACATCATATCCTTCTTCTATTTTTTTTAACAAATTGGGAATATCATTCGGATCATTCTCCAGGTCACTGTCAATAAAGATCAGTATTTCTTTTGAAGCATGCTGTATCCCTGCATTGATGGCTGCTGTCTGGCCGAAATTATTTTTGAAATTAATAACCTTTACCTGTTTGTCTTCACTGCTTATTTTTACCAGTTGCTCGAGAGAATCATCTTTTGATCCGTCATTAACCGCAATTATCTCATGGTCATATTTTGAAATAACCTTATTTAATCCTTCGAACAATATGGGAATATTCTTCGATTCATTATATATAGGTATGATTACTGAAATAGAATGCATGTATTTTCAGGAGTTGATGAAGTAACTGAGAGTAAAGAAATGAAATTTTAAATAAAGGAAATGAGAGAAATAAAAACTATTTCGGTTCAGCTGTAAATTTAGTTTTTGATGAGTGATGCCAGTTAATGAATTTCATTAAACCATCTTTTAATTTAGTTTCAGGAGAATAGCCGAACATTTTTTTTGCTTTTGAGATATCGGCAAATGTAACATCCACGTCTCCGGCCTGCATGGGGAATTGCTCTATATTAACCGGAACAGACATCAGCTCATAAATGGTATGGATAAGCTCTGATAATTTAACGGGATGATGGTTTCCTAAATTTACTATTTCATATACATCTGTATTTTTAAGAAGATAATTTAATGCACCGCTGATCCCGCTGATGGTATCAGAGACATACGTATAATCACGTGCTGAAGAGCCATTGCCATACATAGGAATGGATTTATTTTCAGCAATCAATTTGACAAACTTATGTATCGCAAGATCGGGACGCTGGCGCGGACCATATACAGTAAAGAACCGCAGGTTGATAATATCAAAACCAAACAAATGATGGTAGGTATGATTTAATAATTCGCAGGATTTTTTTGTAAATGCATACGGAGATATAGGATTATCAACCACGTCACTTTCGGTAAAAGGCACCTTGCTGTTATTTCCATAAATAGAGGAAGAAGATGCAAACAACATTTTTGTAATTTTATTCCCGTTCATCCACTCCAGTAAATTCTGGGTACCGGTTATGTTGTTATTAATATAGGCCATCGGGTTTTTGATGGAAGGCAGCACACCGGCTTTTGCAGCAATATGAATGACCACATCAATTTCCTGCGGTAATTTTTTCAACTGATCAGCCTGCGTAATATCCAATTCATAGAATTGAAAATTCGGATGCAATAAACTGTAGGAAAGATTGCCTTCTTTTATTTTCCTGTCGTAAAAAGAATCAAAGTTATCAATGCCGGTTACCCGGTATCCTGCATTCAAAAAAAACTCACTTGCATGACTGCCGATAAATCCTGCCGCACCGGTAATAAGTAAGCGTTGCACCTTTAATTAAAATTTCTGTTGAATAAAATGTCAGGTTATCTTTAAAAACAATATTGATGATTTAGAAAATATCAGGTTACCTTACTTTTTTTCTTTTTCTTTTTCTTTTTGTCCTCTTCATCATAATAACCGTAGCCGTTACCATATCCATACCCGTACCCGTATCCGTAACCATAGCCGTAACCATAGCCATAGCCATAACCATAGCCGCCCGATTTAGCCTCTACAGCATTCAGAATAATACTCAGGTTTTTAATTTTACCTTCATTGTAAACATTATTTATAAAATCAAGATGGTGACGTTTTGTTACATCATTCCTTACAATATAGATCACGGCATTCGCATATTTTGTCAGCAACATGGCATCTGTTACAATTCCAATCGGAGGTGAATCTATAATGATGTGATCATAGTGTTGCTTTAAATAATCAAAAAGCTCCTCCATGCGTTCACTCATGAGCAGCTCTGCAGGATTGGGAGGCTTTGGCCCTGATATAATAATATCAAGGTCCGGATGAATCCCTGATTTCTGAATACACTCAGTCTCGGTACAGGATCCGATCAGGTAATTGCTCATACCTGTTTCATTGCTTAAATTGAAATCAGAAATAATTTTAGGCTTTCGCAAATCGCATCCGAGGAGAATAGTTTTTTTCCCGGAAAAAGCATAAATGAGAGCAAGATTCATGGAGCAGAAACTTTTTCCCTCGTTGCTTATTGACGAAGTGAAAAGAATTATGTTCTTTCCTTTACTCTGAGTAATAAAATTAATGTTGGTTCTTATAGACCTGAAGGCTTCTGCAATTTGCGAATTTGGCTTATTGGAAACGATCAGGTTATTTTCTGTTTTATTGATACCGATGACGCCCAGCACGGGAATGGCAGTAAGTTTTTCCAGGTGATGCCGGTTTCGTATGCGGTCATTCAGCGTATCTTTAAAATAAACGAAGGCTGCCGGAATGACCAATCCAAAAAGCAAAGCCATTGTATATGTTTTGTTTTTAACCGGCTTCACCGGATTATAAGATACTCGGGCCATATCCACCACAAAATTGTCAGATATCGCAGACGCAAGCACGATAGCAGTTTCTGCTCTTTTCTGCAGCAGGTACGTATAAAGATTTACGCGGATATTTGTTTCACGTTCTAATCCGAGCAGTTCTTTTTGCGTATTTGGCAATGATCTTATTCTTGCTTCAATGAGGCTTAATTTTTGAACCGCCTCATTTTTGGTTGCATTCATTCCATCCCGTATGCTCTTGATATTTTCAAGCAAAGTGGCTTTTAAATTTTGAATCATTATATCAAGATTGGTAATGATCGGGTTATCGGGTTTGGTAGTATTGCTGGCTTTTTCGCGCTGAAGCTGCAAATCACTCAGTTGAGCAATGAGCCCCTGCAAAAGTGCATCGCCAATTCCCAGGCTTGCCGGTGAAATTTCTTTTAAATCTTTTCCCTGCTTGATGTAGCCTTCAAGATACTCCATAAAGCTGAGCTTCATATCAAAATCGGCAATTTTTTCATCGTAGGATTTCGCGCTTCCCAAAACATCCGCAGCTTCAGAAGATAAATCTGCAATCCCCCTGCTCGACTTAAAATAAGCGACTGATTTTTCGCTCGTATCTAGCTGCTGGTATAAAGTTAATAGTTGTGCATCTATAAACTTAAGAGAGTTGCTTGCGAGCTCATTCTTCTGTTCAATTCCATTCCTTATATAAACTTCCACCACCTTATTCAAAAAATCAGCAGCTTTTTGAGGTACTGCATCTGAGACCGAAAGCAATAAGATAGAAGACTTTTTATTGACCGGCTCTATTTCAAGCCTGCTTCCGTATGAATCTACAAGCCGGTCAATGGTATTGATCCTGAGAATATAATTCTTCTTGTCATAATCGCTCCTGTCATAAACTGCATCTTTAAAGCTGTCTCTTTTATCAATGCTGAAATTTCCCAATTGATTTTTTACTTGCTCACCAAACGAATGCCTTTCAGTTATATCTTCCTCTGCATTTCCTTTATATTTTAAAATATAATTTTTGCTGTTTAATATCTGCACATCAAAAGGCGCCTGGTAGCTTTTGAAATTTAAAGAAGTAAAATTCAGCCTGATGGGACTTTGTTTGTACATCTCTGTTGTTTTGAAATTCCCTCTCAGAAAATAACTTACTTCAAAATCCAGTTCCTGGATCACTTTGGTAAGGATGCCGCGCGAACTCAGTATCACTATTTCATTTTCAAGACCTCCTTCATCATAATAAGTGGTCATTTGCGCAAGCAGATCCTGCCCGCTTTTTTTGTTATTAATGAGGAGTGAACATGACGAGCGGTAAATAGGTGTTGTATACCAGTTATAATAGTAGGCGATTACAAAAGCAAAAGAAAGTGTAATGATGTAGAGATACCAAAAACTCAAAACATATTTAAAAAGGAAATGCTTAAAATCAAATCCTTTTTCTTCAACTATCCTGTTTTCAACTACATTGTCGCTCATCTGAAATATTAATCTATAAATCTAAAACCCAGTACCATTGCAAAAGTTATGGTAGTAAGCGCAAAAGAGTACCACCTGAAAAAGCTGTCAGAACTTTCAATTTTCGCCCCGACAGGCTCCACATAAATTACATCATTCGGGTGAAGAAAGAAGTAAGGCGATTCAAAAAAATTTCTTTTTGTCAGGTCAATGTTCACAAACGCCTGCTTTCCATTTACATCACGGATAAGCAGTACATTTTCCCGTCTTCCGAAAATAGTAAGATCGCCAGCCATTGCAATGGCTTCCGGCAAAGTGATCCGTTCATTAGATACTTCGTAAATTCCGGGCGACCTGACCTCTCCCAAAACAGAAACTTTAAAGTTTACAAAAATCACGCGCACTGAAGGACTTTCAAGGTATTTTTCAAGCTTCTTTTTTAAGGTGTCTTTTATCATCGGAACTGTTAATCCGCCAACTTTTACCGAACCCACCAGCGGCAATTCAATTTCTCCGTTTATATCCACAACGTAGCCCAAAATTTCAGGGTTTGATCTTATATTATTTCCCTGGTTATTTCCCGATGACACGGGATTGAAAAAGCTGGCCGCTTCCGGATTAATGCTTGAAACAAATATATTCAAAATATCATTATGCCCGATCACAGGGGCGTAAAGAGGCAATGTGATCGAATCGCCTTTAGGAAAATTTTTCCATTGAATATTCGATTGGGACGCTGTATCCTCAGGTTTTTGAAAGTACACGACCTCTTTTTTGGTCCTGCATGATGAAGCAAAGAAAATGGCAAAAACAGTACAACTTATCCAAAGCAAATTCTTAATGTTTTTCATCGAATCTTAAAGTTGAAATTTTATGAAACGCGGTTTTATTAAAGCTTTCTCGGACAATTAAACTAAAAAACTTGTTTCATTTTATTTTAAGGTCGGCAAAGGTATAAAAAACTTCTGTTTCGGGGAGTGCTATTGCAACTTTTCTCCCTGATTATCATTCGAATAAATAATTTTTAAAATTTCACGGCTCACTAACGGGCGATAATGTGACCGATCATAAAAATTATGATAATCTTCAGTGAATTTATTTTTCCCGGAAAAATCAAAAACCGACCCATCACCAAATATTGCCTTTAATTTTTTTACATCTTCCGGGTTCATATAAACCTGGTCATAAATCGGGTTAATAATAATTTTATACACTGTGGAATCTTTAATAAATGCTCTCCTGATATCGTTAAGATAATCAAGCTGTACCTCTCCAATGATTGCCGGGGCAACTTTTGTCAGCGTATCTTTCCGCTTAAAGCCCTTGGAAAGTCTTTCATAATACACTCCTTTTTTGATTTCATCCTCCGCTGTTTTTTGCTGAAGCTCATTGTTGACAGGATTATAATGCCAGTTACGTTTGTTCATTATTTTTCGCATATAGGGCTTCAGTTCATGATTAAAATGCATATCGAGGTATGCAACAATGAACTTCCTGTCAAGGTATGCTTTAAAAAACATAAATTGAAATGCCAGGCTGCTTTCACCTGACAGTAAATAATGCTTCCGTACAATTATTCCATCCTGGTTCACCGTTTTTTTCAGCGTTAAATAATCAAGCACCAGCAGGCAGTTTTTTACCGGGACATTTTCTTTTTGAAGATAATTTATTTTCTGACGGATTCCATAAAGTGATTCGCCCGAGGCATCAAAATGAAATATTTTATCTTTTGCAGTATTAATATAAGGCAGCCAGTCAGCTGCCTCGTAAAAAAGTGACCTGGAGCTTCCGAAAATAAATGAGTCATATTTATATTTCGGATAATTATTTCTGAAAACTTCTGTGGAAACAAAATCACGGTTCAGCGTAACATACTGTTCATTCAAAGGCATGTAGTTTTCATATTTATACAAAACCTTAAACGGATCAAGCCATACATAGGCTCCCGTAAGAATCAGCACCGGGAGAGAAAACAGGAATGCTTTTAAAATAAGTTTTGTTATTCCTTTTTCCATTTGTTAAAACTGAAAATAAATGAACTGGCGGTTTTCAAATACACCATAAAATAAAATTGAAAATAATATTGCATAATAAACAGTCCAGCGTATAAGGGCAGGTTGCTTTGCGACAAAATCGCTCAGTCTTATTTTATATTGCAAAAGATGAATGATTTCCATTAAGATGATTGCACAAACTCCTATGACCAGGTCATTCTTTTGAATTCCCAAATTAAGATGAACCTTATGATGAGTGATGAGATCACTGAATTCCTTTGGAAGGCACCTAAAAAGACGCGATGAAATATAAAGCGCATCATGTAAATTATTTGCCCTGAAAAAAATCCATGCAAATGCAGCAAGTACAAATGTTGTTGCAACGTTCAAAAATTTTCGCAGCCATTTTACCCTGCTTATACCTGTAACATCCATTGCCTTTTCACGAACATTTTTTGTTACAATGGCAAATACCAGATAAAATCCATGCAGCGCTCCCCATATCACAAAAGTCCAGTTGGCGCCATGCCACAATCCGCTGACAAGAAAAACAATAAACAGGTTCAGATACCAGCGCGGAATAGTGACCCGGTTACCTCCTAAAGAAATGTACAGGTAATCCCTGAACCATGTGGAAAGAGAAATGTGCCATCGTTTCCAAAACTCAGCAATGGATTCAGCATGATACGGACGATCGAAATTTGTCATTAATTTAAAACCCATCACGCGGGCTGCACCAATTGCCATATCTGAATACCCGGAGAAATCGCAGAATATCTGGAATGAAAAAAAAATGGTGGCGATAAGAAAATCTGAACCGCTGTGATGCACCGGGTTATTATAAATATGGTCAGCCACTACAGCAATACGGTCAGCGATGACAACTTTTTTAAAAAGTCCCCATGCCATCAGTTTCAGGCCATCTACTATTCTGTCATAATCAAAAGTGTGTTTCTCATAAAACTGGTGCAAAAGATTTTGCGGCCGTTCAATTGGCCCTGCCACCAGCTGCGGATAAAACAATACATACAGGGAAAAAATTCCGAAGTTACGTTCCGCTTTCTGATGCCCGCGATAGACTTCAATTGTATAGCTCATTGCCTGGAACGTATGAAACGAGAGCCCGATGGGAAGTAAAATGGATAAAGCAGGCAGGGGATCTTTCCAGCCGATCCCGCCTAAAAGAATTGCAAGGTTTTCATTGATGAAATTATAATATTTAAAAACGGAAAGCACACCGATATTCGCAACGAGGCTGGCCAGCAAAAACAATTTCCTTTTTTTTCCTGAAGCATTTTCAATAAAGATCCCGGCAAAATAATCAACAACAATAGTAAACCCGAGAATTAAAATGTAAACGGGAACAAACGCCATATAAAAATAGCAGCTTGCCGCCAACAACCAAAACCAACGGTACTTATGTTCTAAAGCAAAATAAATGCCTGTAACTAGAATGAAAAAAATAAGAAAATGAAAAGAATTAAAGAGCATTGTTCAGTCCGGAAATGGAAGTTTTGAAATTAATTTAAAAATCAGATCTCATTTTACTGAATATCTGGATTGTGACTTCCGACTTCCGCCTTCTGTCTTCCGTCTTCTGTCTTCTGTTTTCAGTCTTCAGCCATCTGCGCCAAAGATGCAAATAAATTTTAAAAAGTTTTCACGTTAATAAGTTTTCGAATTAATAATTACTCCATAATTCATTTCACTTATTTTTGCCGGCAGGAATGAACAGCTCTGAAAAACCACTGATTTCTGTTGTCAGCCCTGTGTACCGCGCTGAAAAAATTATTGACAAGCTCGTTGAAATAAACATCAGCGAATTGTCAAAAATAACGCAACATTTTGAAATTATTCTTGTGGATGACCGTGGCCCCGATAAATCGTGGGAAAAAATAATTGAAAATACTTCTAAAGATAACCGGGTGAAAGGAATAAAGCTCAGCCGCAATTTCGGGCAGCATTATGCGATCACTGCGGGATTGGATCATGCAAAAGGTGAATGGGTGGTGGTAATGGATTGCGACTTGCAGGACCGTCCTGAAGAAATTTCCGGTTTGTATGCAAAAGCGCTGGAAGGCTATGACATCGTTCTTGCCCGCAGAGAAGTAAGGCAGGATACCCTGTTTAAAAAATTATTTTCAAAGCTCTTCCACCGCACACTTACCTGGCTCACCGGATCACCGCTCGATAGCCGCGTGGCCAACTTCGGCATCTATCATCAAAAAGTAATTGCAGCCATCCATACCATGCGCGAAAGCATCCGTTTCTTTCCCACCATGGTAAAATGGGTGGGATTTAACTCTACTTCCATTCCTGTTACCCACGCTGAAAGAGACAGCGGAAATACTTCTTATAATTTTAAACGCCTCCTTGAACTTGCGCTCGATATTATTCTTGCTTATTCCATAAAGCCTATTCGTCTTGCCATCAAATTCGGATTTATTATTTCAGGTTTGGCATTTCTCTTTGCAATTTACAATGTCATTCGCGCATTAACTGACGGCTTTGCGGTGCTTGGCTACGGAAGTTTGATTGCTTCCATCTGGTTTCTCTCCGGGTTAATTATTTCTTTTATGGGAATTGTAGGGCTCTATGTAGGAAAAACTTTTGAAGG
>Ga0134123_10000207_pt1 | contig 40557 bp, 34 predicted proteins | sample KB303_FD_96460 | JGI IMG/M metagenome (GOLD analysis project Ga0134123, IMG submission 96460) | Terrestrial soil microbial communities without Nitrogen fertilizer from Kellogg Biological Station, Michigan, USA - KB3-0-3 | ecosystem: Environmental > Terrestrial > Soil > Unclassified ...
ATCTGCGGCAGCTCGTCGATGCGAGTCGTGCGGATGAACGAGCCGACGCGCGTGATGCGGCTGTCGTTCTTCTGCGCCCACTGCGCCTTGCCTTCGCGCTCCGCGTCCTCGCGCATGCTGCGGAACTTGAGCAGCTTGAACGGCTTCCCGTACTGGCCGACGCGGATCTGCCGATAGAAGATCGGCGCGCGCCAGCCGTCGCTGAGCTTGATGGCCGCTGCCGTAAGCAGCATGACCGGCGCTGTCGCTGCGAGCATCGCGAAGCTGGCCACGACGTCGAACAGCCGCTCGAAGATGCCGTGCGCGCGGCCCTGGCGGAAGCCTTCCGCGAAAATCATCCAGCTCGGATTGAGGATGTCGAGCCGGACCTTGCCGGTCTCGCGCTCGAGGAACGTCACCAGCTCGTTGATCTCGACGCCTTCGAGGCGACACTCGAGCAGCTGATCCATCGGAAAGCGCCGCCGGCGATCGTCCATCGCCACGACGATCTCGTCGATGCTGTGCGCCTGGCAGTAGCTGAGCAGGTCCTGGTCGTGGCGCACCAGCCGCTCGTCGTCGCGCAGCGCCGAGAGCTCATCGCCATCCGCCATGACGTAGCCGACGATCAGGAAGCCGCGGCGGTCCGAGCGGCGCCGCAGCCGCACGATGCTCGCTGCGCGACGGCCGGCGCCGTACACGAGAACGCGGCGCTTGAAGACCGCATCGTCCACGATGAGATCGAACACGATGCGTATGACGGCGACCGCACCAAACGAAACCAGCGTGCTCAACAACAGCGGGCCACGCTCGATGCGCAGCGCCGGCAACAGGTAGACGATGACGGCGATCACCATCGCGCCGCCGAGCATGCTGGCGGCCACGCGCGACAGCAGCCCGGCGAGCCGTGCTCGCTGGCGCGAGTTGTACAGGCCCATCGCGGCCATGCTCACGAACATGATTCCCGCAAACAGCAGGCTGTGCGGAACCCACGGCGCAGGGTGCTGCGACGGCGGCACGGGACCGCTCAGCGTGAACGGTGCGGTGTAATGCATTGCCGCAAGGAAGACTGCTCCTTCCACAATGGCCAGAAGCGCCAGCGGCAGTTGCCAGTAGTGCTGAAAGATCCGAATGGTCACGAGGTCGTCAGGTCGCTTCCGAGTGTGGCAATCAAGGGCAAGGCCGCCGGGCAGCCCACCGCCCGGGCGTCATTGAGCAAGACGAGAACCCCCTCCTGCCAGAGGCCGAAAGTCTAGAGACTTTGCTGCGACGGCCCCGTGAAGGCAGTCACACCCATTACTGTTAAATAGTCCGACGCCTGAGGGCTTGTGAAGGCAAATCGCTGAGCGACTGGTGACTCTCATAATTGACAATCATTCGCATTTGTATTTACATGCACACCAGTCCAGTCGACTTGCGAAGAGTCCCAGCAAATGTACGTCTGCGTCTGCCATGCCATCAGCGACCGCCAGATCCGCGAAGCCGTAGCGCGCGGCGCGGAGTCGTTGACCGAAGTGCAGGCCTATTTGCCGGTGGCCAGCTGCTGCGGCCGCTGTGAGGACTCGGCGCGCGAGGTCATCGACTCGTACGTCGAGTCCGCTGCACGGCCGGTCGCGGCCTGACGCTCCCGCCGCCCGGCGGTTCGCCCGCGAAAATCCACCATTAGTTGTCGGTTGGCGGTTGCCTGTTTCGAGCGCGCTCGCCAAGATCGCGGCTCGTCGCGCTGCCCGGAGTTTCGAGCCATGCAAGGTAACCCGATCGTCCTGCGTCACCTCAACAACATCCTCAAGAACGAGCTGACGGCGATCAACCAGTACTTCCTGCACGCTCGCATGTTCGACAACTGGGGCCTGGGTGAGCTCGGCGAGTACACCTACAAGGAATCGCTCGACGAGATGAAGCACGCGGATCGGCTCATCAAGCGGATCCTGTTTCTGGAGGGGCTGCCGAACCTGCAGGACCTGGGCAAGCTGCTGATCGGCGAGAACGTGCGCGAAGTGCTCGAGTGCGACCTCAAGCTCGAGCTGCAGGCACATCCCGAGCTGCGCAAGGCGATCGCAGATTGCGAAGCCGCCGCAGATTACGTGTCGCGCGAGCTGTTCGAGGACATCCTCGAATCCGAAGAAGAGCACATCGACTGGCTGGAGACGCAGCTCAGCCTGATCGATCGCATCGGCATCGAGAACTACTGTCAGTCCCAGATGCGCGAAGAGAAGAGCTGAGAATCAGCCCGGAATCAGCCCGGAAATCAGCTGATCGTCTTGCTCGCCACGTTCGACATCACGCTGCCGTTGCCGCTGCTGTTGATCGAGCGGATGGCGAAGAACCACGTGCCGGAAGTCAGGCTGTCGACCACGAAGGTGTTGACGGAAGGATTGGTCACCTGCACCGACCGGTCCAGGTTCGCCTGATTCGTGCCGTAACGAACCTCATAACCCGTAAGGTCGGTGAGCACGGTGCCGTCGTCGTTCTGTGTCGGCGGCGTCCAGGACAGCGTCACGCTGCCAGCACCGATGTCAGTGACCGTGATCGCGAACATGGCAGTGGAGGCCGACCCACCCTTGCCATCGGACACCGTCACGCGGATGTTCGAATAGGTTGCGACATCAGCCCCCGTCGGGGTCCCGGAGATTTTGCCCGTCGAGGTGCTGAAGGCCGCCCACGCTGGCAGGCCCGAAACAGAGAAGGTCAGCGAGTCGCCGTCCGGGTCGGACGCGGTGGGCTGAAAGCTATATGCCTGTCCCGCGGTAATGCTCGTGGGAGGCGAGCCCTGAATCGTCGGCGCTGAGTTCCCGCCCGTGGCGGGCGCTGAAGCTTGCTCGCCGTCGCCGCCACCACCGCATCCTGCCAGTGCGACCGCTGCAAGGATCGCCAGCGAGGAAGTTCTGACCTGCATAGTGCTGTGCTTCATGGCCACTATGCACACAAGTTCTATGCCACGCGGAGAAAACTCCTGCAGCGGCATCGGGTTATTACCGTCAGGCATACGCCGAAGCGCTCGATCGTGCAGTGCGGAGTCGCGGTTCAGGGACACTTGTGCACCTCAGTTCGTGAACTCGTTCACGCAACTGCTTGATATGCAAAGCGACGATGCCGCGTCGCGAAGCACAGACAATCTGACAAGGCTGGGCCGAAAGGAAGGGCGGCAAAGACTACAGGTCCTTATGTAGAAACAACACCGCGCGCGCGAAAAAAAAGTGGCGTCCCCATGGGGATTCGAACCCCAGTTACCGCCGTGAAAGGGCGATGTCCTAGGCCTCTAGACGATGGGGACGCACGGCCGATCGTGGGACGTTGGTGGAGCTAGGCGGGATCGAACCGCCGACCTCTTGCATGCCATGCAAGCGCTCTCCCAGCTGAGCTATAGCCCCACATGAGAGGCGCGCAATGTATGGAACGGGTCCCGTACTGTCAACCGCTCTTGCGGCGACGTTGCTCGCGTTCCCACAGCGCGGCGACGCAGCGCTGCGCGGCATGCCCATCCCAACCGTCCGGACGGCTGCCCGTGGGCCATTGACCGGCGAGCATGCGTTCGACGCTCGCCAGCAGCTCGAGCGGTTGGACGAGGCGATTCGATCCCTGCGTGACGGTGATCGGCCGCTCGGTGTTCTCGCGTAACGTCAGGCAGGGAATGCCGAGATACGTCGTCTCTTCCTGCACGCCGCCGGAGTCGGTGACGGCCGCGGCCGCGCCGCTGACGAGCGCCATGAACTGCACGTAGCCGAGCGGCTCGGTGAGATGAATCGAACGGGCTGCGCGCAGTCGCTCCATCAAGCCGAATTCCTCCAGCCGCTTGCGCGTACGCGGATGCACGGCGAAGACGACAGGCAGGCGCGCCGCGGCAGCAACGAGTTGCTCGACCAGCGGCGTGAGCGTTTCGCGCCGATCGACGTTCGACGGCCGATGCAGCGTCACGACGATGTACCGGCCTCGCTGCAATCCCATGCGCTGCGGCGTGTCGTCCTTGTCGATCTGCGGACGCATCATCTCGTAGGAGTCGATCATGAGGTTGCCGACGCGATCGATGCGCGCCGGATCGACGCCTTCCTTGATCAGGTTCTCGTCGCCGTCGATCGACGGCGTCCACAGCACGTCGGCAATGGCATCGGTGACCAGTCGGTTGATCTCCTCGGGCATCGAGCGGTCGCGGCTGCGCAGGCCCGCTTCCAGATGGACCACGGGGATCCACAGCTTCGCGCCGACCATGGCGCACGCGGCCGTGGAGTTGACGTCGCCGACGACGACGATCCAGTCCGGCCGCTCCGCGAGGCAGACTTTTTCGTAGGCGATCATCACGCCGCCGGTCTGCTCGGCATGACTGCCGGAGCCGACTTCCAGGTGGTGGCGCGGCTGCGGCAGCTGCAGATCGCGGAAGAACGCGTCCGACATGTTGGCGTCGTAATGCTGGCCCGTGTGGACGATGCTGGTTTCGCACCACGGCTGCGGCTTGAGCGCGTGGTACAGCGGCGCGACCTTCATGAAATTCGGGCGCGCGGCAGCGATGAGATGAATCCGGGACAGCGACATCGACTTTGCTCCAAGACCTGACCCTGGAGCGCGAATTTTGACACACCGGGCCGCGCCGGAACGCGACGCGGACGCCAGTTTCTCAGGCTACTGAGTCGTGAGGTTGGTCGGTGGATTCGGGCGCACGACCGTGCCGCTGGTCTTGAAGCCGGCGCTGATCACCCAGCCCGGGTTGCCGGCACCGTTGTAGCGGTAGGCCCCTACGTCGTTGGTGCCGGTGCGCGAATTGCCGTTGAAATCGAGCGCCGTGACGTGTGCCGCGCTCGCCGCGCCGATCAGCGCGGAGCCGCTCTTCGGAAACACGTCGATCGGCGGCACGCCGTAATGAGCATTGACGAAGTCCGTCGCGATGCCCTTGCCCTCGGTGTAGCCGGAGCTGCCACCCGACAGCCCGCCGCGCCCGACGTTGCCGGCCAGCGTGACCAGGCCGAGATTGCCGCTGATGAGGCGGATCGCTTCCGCGCTCTGCGAGTACACGGCGTTGTTGGCGATCAGCACCGAGCCGATGACGTTGCGCACGTCGATCCCCGAGCTCTCGTTGATGATCGTGTTGTTGACGACCTGCACGTTGCCGGGGCTGCCTCCCTGATGCGACTGCAAGGCGATGTTGCCGAGCACGATGTTGTTACGGATGACCACGTCCGCAGCAGACTGGATCGAGTTGTCGTTGTTGTTCCAGATGACGTTGCCTTCCAGCACGTTCGCCGGACCGTTGCCGACGGTGCTGTAGGTGATGATGCCCGGATAGTTCGTGTCGTGAATGACGTTGTCGCGGACCGTGTTGCCGTAGCTGCCTTCCTTGATCTCGATGCCGTCGCCCTGCTCCACGTCCGCACCGTTGGTGTGGTGGATGTAGTTGCCCTCGATCAGGCTGTTGGCGACCTGACAACCGTTGTCGTTGCAGCCGAGGTACAGGCCCTCGCCCGTGCCATGCGTGTGATGGATGTGATTGCGCAGGATCCGCAGGCCTTCGTACGTGCCGCCGGAGTTCGCGGAGATCGCCACGTCGCCGGTCTCGTGAACCTCGCAGCTCTCGATCGTGACGAAGTCCGAGTCCATGAGCCGGATGCCGTGCGAACCGCCGGTGACCTCGATGCCGCGGAACGTGAGGTAGCGCGAGCCCTGGATCTCGATGACGTTCTGCTGATTGGTCGTCATGTGAATGCGCGGCTTCTCGCCGGTCTTCGCCCGAATCGTGATCGGCTGCTGCTGCGTGCCGACGACGGTGATGGCGAACCGGCTGCTCATCGTGTAGGTGCCGCCGGCGAGTACCAGCTCGTCGCCGGGCCTTAGCGCCGCGATCGCCGCGCGCAGATCACCGGAAGGAGTGATGTCGATCGCCGCAGCATTCGCACCGCAGAGAGCAAGCGCCAGCAGCATGCCGGCGTTGCACCAATGTCGCAGACGGAAGGTGAATGACATCAAGCGCCGAACCCCATGTGACTGTACGCCGTGCACGCAAACAATCGTCGATTTCGCGCTGCCTTGCCACTGTCTCAGATTGGAAACAGCACTCTCAAACCGCTTGCGCGTAAGGCATTTCACCAATCGACGAAGCGGGTCAGTCCTTTGGTCAGCTGTTCGCGGCCGCGTAGCGCAGCGCCTCGTCCAGGCGACGCAGCGTCGTAGCCCGGCCCAGCACTTCGAGGGTCACATCGATCGGCGGCGATACCGACGTGCCCACAACGGCGACGCGCACCGGCTGCGCGACCTTGCCGAGGCCGATGCCAAGCTCGGTTGCAGTGTTATTGACCGCCTCGTGCGCGCCCGCGGCGGTCCACTCGTCGAGCGCCGAGAGCTTGTCGCGAACCGAGCGCAGCGGCGACACGCTCTCCGCGGTGAGATTCTTCTTCGCCGCCTTCTCGTCGTAGCTGGCGAAGTCGCGAAAGAAGAACAGGCTGTTCTGCGCCATTTCGCGCAGCGTCTTGGCGCGCTCCTGCAGCGCCTTCGCCGCGCCGACGAGCATGCGCTCGTCCGTGACTGCGACGCCGAGCGCCGCGAGCTGCGGCTTGAGGTACTCGGCCAGCCGCTCCGGCGCCGCACGCATGATGTGCTGCTGATTGAGCCACAGCAGTTTTTCCGGATTGAACGCCGACGCCGACTTGTTGACGTCGCGAATGTCGAACAGCTGCTGCATCTCGTCCATCGAGAACACTTCCTGGTCGCCGTGCGACCAGCCGAGCCGCACCAGGTAGTTGAGCAGCGCTTCCGGCAGGTAGCCGTCGTCCCGATACTGCAGCACGCTTACCGCACCGTGCCGCTTCGACAGCTTCGCGCCGTCTGCTCCCAGGATCATCGGCACGTGTGCATAAACCGGCGTCGCCGCGCCCAGGGCGCGCAGCAGGTTGATCTGCCGCGGCGTGTTGTTCAGATGGTCGTCGCCGCGAATTACGTGCGTCACCTTCATGTCCATGTCATCGACGACGACGCAGAAGTTGTAGGTCGGCGTGCCGTCGGAGCGCGCAATGATGAGATCGTCGAGCTGCGCGTTTTCGAAAGCCACGTTGCCATGGATGACGTCCTCGACGATCACGGTGCCGTCGATAGGATTCTTGAAGCGCACAACCGGGTCGACCCCCGCGCGCGGTTGCGTGCGATGCCGGCACGTGCCGTCGTAGCGCGGGTTCTGCTTGGCCGCGGTCTGCTTGTTACGCATCTCCTCCAGCTCTTCCTTGGTGCAGTAACAGCGATACGCGTGACCGGCCGCGAGGAATTGCGCGAGCACCTCCCGATACCGATCCATGCGCCGCGTCTGGTAGTACGGACCCTCGTCGTGGGCGAGTCCCAGCCACTGCATACCGTCGAGAATCACCTGCGTCGCTTCTTCCGTGGAGCGCTCGCGATCCGTGTCCTCGATGCGCAAGATGAACTCGCCGCCGTGCCGGCGTGCGTACAGCCACGAGAACAGGGCGGTGCGCACGCCGCCGATGTGCAACAGGCCGGTCGGGCTGGGCGCGAAACGGGTACGGATGGGCATGAAGGGAGGTGTTGGAGGTGGTGGGCGGTACAGGGATTGAACCTGTGACCCCTGCCGTGTGAAAGCAGTGCTCTACCGCTGAGCTAACCGCCCAAGCCGCGTGCCGGCACCTGTGCCGGCCAATTATTAAAGGGGGCGTAGTTTAGGGAGCACCGCCGGGGCGGTCAACGCAGACGCATCAGGCTGCGTGCAGCGGCGGCGGCCGGTTGAGCAGCACCCAATACAGGCCCAGGCTGCTGACCGCTTCGACGAAGGCACCGAATTCGACCGGCTTGCGCACATAGCTGTTGGCGCCGAGGTTGTAACTGGCGATCACGTCGGCGTCCTGGCTCGACGAGGTGAGAACCACGACCGGCAGCGTGCGCGTGCGCTCGTCGGCGCGCAGACGCTTGAGCACGCCCAAGCCGTCGAGCTTCGGCAGCTTCAGGTCCAGCAGGATGATCGTGGGCACGTGCGCAACGTCGCGCTGCGCGTACTGGCCGTTGCCGAACAGGAATTCGATCGCTTCGACGCCGTCGCGCACCACGACGATGTCGTGCGCGAGATTGTTCTTGCGCAGGCTGAGCAGCGTCAGCTCTTCGTCGTCGGGATTGTCCTCGACCAGCAGAATGTAGCGCTCGCTCATTGCCCCCCCTGGGCCTGCCTTCTTGCAGTTCGTCAAGCTTAAGCGCGGGCATCCATACGATTGCAGTAGTACCTCGTGCACGCTGGCGCGCGCACGACGCCCCTGTCGGAATAGTGTGGATCCCCCGCTCGTAGCCGCCGGCTCCCTTCGCCGTGGGCGGTAGCTACCGCCGGATCGTCTCGTAACAGCGGACCCGCAGCAAGCCGGTAAAGCCCGCGATGCGCTGCCGGCGGGCCGCTGCATACAACGGAACATAGCGCGCCCGCCTGTCACTAGCGGGACGACGCCGATATTTAGGTGAAAATCCCTAGTGCGCGTCTTCGACGCCGCCGATCATCTGCAACAGCTCAGCCGTGCGCTCACGCATCAGCGCCGCGTCGCCGCGGCTTTCCACGTTGAGGCGGATCAGCGGCTCGGTGTTGGAGCTGCGTAAATTGAAGCGCCAGCGGTCGAACTCCATCGACACGCCGTCCGTGAAGTCGACCGAGCGCGCAGCCGGCTGATAGTGCTGTTGTACGCGCTCGATGGTTGCCTTCGCGTCCGCGACCTTGCGATTGATCTCGCCGCTCGCCGGAAAGCGCGCGATGCGCTCGCCGACCAGAGCGGAGAGCCGCTGCCCCGACTCGCACAGCAGCTGCGTCACGAGCAGCCACGGCACCTGGCCGCTGTCGCAGTAGCCGAAGCGGCGGAAGTAATGATGCGCGCTCATCTCGCCGCCGTAGATCGCATCCGCGTCGCGCATCACGTCCTTCATGAAGGCGTGCCCCGACTTGGACATCACTGCCTTGCCGCCGAGCGACTCGACCATGTCGAGCGTCGCCCACGTCAAGCGCGGATCGTGCACGATGCGCGCGCCGCTCTCGCGCTTCAGGAACATCGAGGCGAGCAGGCCTACGATGTAGTAGCCCTCGATGAACTCGCCGCTCTCGTCGAACAGGAAGCAGCGATCGTAGTCGCCGTCCCAGGCGACGCCGCAATCAGCGCGATGCTGCTTGATCGCCTCGATCGTCGCGACGCGGTTGCCTTCCAGCATCGGATTCGGCACGCCGTTCGGGAACGTGCCGTCCGGCGCGTGATTGATCTTGATGAACTCGAACGGCAGGTGCGGCTCGAGCTGATCGACGACCAGGCCGGCGCCGCCGTTGCCGGCGTTGACGACGATCCTGAGCTTGCGCAGCTTCGGCCGGTCGAGATACGACAGCAGGTGATCGATGTACTTGCCGCGCACATCGAGCTCGTGCCGGCGTCCCGGCTGAGCCGCGCGCGAATAGGCATCCGCTTCGGCAATGCGTTGAATGTCTTTCAGGCCGGTATCGCCGCTGATGGGCCGCGACTGCGCGCGCACGAACTTCATCCCGTTGTAGTCCGGCGGATTGTGGCTGGCCGTAACCATCACGCCGCCATCCATGCCCTCGTTGAACGTGGCGAAGTACACGCCCTCGGTGCCGCACAGGCCGATGTCGTACACGTCGACCCCGGAGTCGTTGAGCCCGCGCGTCAGCGCCGCGCACAGCTCGGTGCTGGACTGGCGGATGTCGCGCCCGACCACGATGCGCTTCGGCTGCAGAAATTCCGCGTACGCGCGTCCGATGCGATAGGCGACGTCCGGGTTCAGCTCGGTGGGAATGCGGCCGCGATAGTCGTAGGCCTTGAAGCCCGTGATGGCTGGCATGCAGTTGTTCTCGTCTAGCTCGTCTGGCCCTCGCGACCGTAGCGGTCCTCGAAGCGCACGATGTCGTCCTCGCCGAGGTAGGTGCCCGACTGCACCTCGATGATATGCAGCGGAATCTTGCCGGGATTTTCGATGCGGTGCTTGGTGCCGAGCGGAATGTAGGTGGACTGGTTCTCCTCCAGCAGGAACGTCTCCTCGCCGCGCGTGATGCGCGCAGTGCCGGCAACGACGATCCAGTGCTCGGCCCGATGATGATGCATCTGCAGCGACATCGACGCGCCCGGCTTGACCGACAGACGCTTCACCTGGAAGCGCTCGCCGTGGTCGATGCTGTCGTAGCTGCCCCACGGGCGAAATACTTCGCGGTGCAGGGACGTTTCATAGCGTCCCTGCTTTTTCAGCTGCGCGACCAGCTCCTTGACGTCCTGCACGCGGCTCTTCGGCGCGACCAGCACCGCGTCCTTGGTTTCGACCACGACGTGATCCACGAGCCCGACCGCCGCGACCAGCCGGCTGGTCGATTGCAGATAGCAGCCCTGCGCGTCGACCGTCAGGACGTCGCCGATGCGCACGTTGCCGTGCTCGTCGCCGGGAATGGCCTCGTGCAGCGCCGACCACGAGCCGACGTCGCTCCAGCCGGCATCGAGCGGCACGACGACGCCGTGCTGCGTCTTCTCCATGACGGCATAGTCGAACGAATCGCTCGGGCAGGCGCCGAATTCTTTGGCGGGCAGACGCGTGAAATCGAGATCGCGCTTCGCAGCCGTGTACGCCTGAGCGCACGCGTCGTAGATCGCAGGCGCGAGCTTGCGCATCTCTTCCAGCACGGTCGACGCGCGGAACAGGAACATGCCGCTGTTCCAGAAATACTCGCCCGACTCCACGTAGCGCTGCGCCGTGGCGAGATCGGGCTTCTCGATGAACTGCGCGATCGGAAACGCGCTGCTGCCCCCTGCACCCGGCGTGCGCCGGATGTACCCGTACCCCGTTTCGGGCTTGGTCGGCACGACGCCGAACGTGACGAGCTTGCCCGCCTCCGCCGCCTTGCGGCCAAGCACCACGGCAGCCTGAAACGCATCTACGTCGCGGATGACGTGATCGGCGGGCAGGATCAGCAACAGTGGATCCGCATGCGCCCTGCCGGCGGGAGCGTCGGCAACTGCCGCCATCGCCGCAATCGCAACTGCCGGTGCCGTGTTGCGGCCGACCGGCTCGAGCAGGATCGCCTGCGGCTGCGTGCCGCGCTCGAGCAGCTGCTCCGCGACCAGAAAGCGATGACTCTCGTTGCACACCACGAGCGGTGCGCCGACATCGGCAACGCCGGCGAGCCGCGCGAGCGTTTCCTGCAGCATCGTGCCCTTGCCGACGAGCGGCAGCAGCTGTTTGGGGTAGAGCTCGCGCGACATCGGCCACAGGCGCGTGCCCGAGCCGCCGGAAAGGATGACTGGAATCAACATAGGCTGTCGCCCCGACCGATTGCGTAGTACTTCAGCCCGAAGCGCTTCACGAAGCCCGGATCGTAGAGATTGCGGCCGTCGAAGATCACCGGCTCCGCGAGCTCGGCCTTGATGGTGTCGAAGTCCGGGCTGCGGAACTCCTGCCACTCGGTGACGATCGCCAGAGCATCGGCGCCGTGCAGCGCCTCCGTCGAGCTGCCGACCAGTGTCAGGTCGTCGCCACGCTCGCCGTAAATGCGCTGCGCTTCCTCGTTCGCCACGGGATCGTAGGCACGCACTTTCGCGCCGGCAGCCCACAGCCCTTCGATCAACACGCGGCTCGGCGCTTCGCGCATGTCGTCGGTATTCGGCTTGAACGCGAGCCCCCACAGCGCGATGGTCTTGCCGGTGAGCTCGCCGCCGAAGTGGCGCTTGAGCTTGTCGAGCAGCACCGACTTCTGGTGCTTGTTGACGGCCTCCACTGCGTTCAACAGCCGCGGCTCGAACGAATGGTCGCTGGCGCTGCGCGCCAATGCCTGCACGTCCTTCGGGAAGCACGAGCCGCCGTAGCCGCAGCCTGGATAGATGAAGTGATAGCCGATGCGCGGATCGGAGCCGATGCCGAGGCGCACCTTCTCGATGTCGGCGCCCATGAGCTCGGCGACGTTGGCCAGCTCGTTCATGAAGCTGATCTTGGTCGCGAGCATCGCGTTCGCCGCGTACTTGGTCAGCTCCGAGGAGCGCACGTCCATCACGATCATGCGCTCGCGGCTGCGCGTGAATGGATCGTACAGAGCCTTGAGCAGCTCGGCGGTCCGCGGATTGTCGGTGCCGACGATGATGCGATCCGGCTTCATGAAATCGGCGATCGCCGCGCCTTCCTTCAGGAATTCGGGATTCGAGACCACGTCGAACTCGATGTGCGTGCTGCGGCTCTTGAGCGTGCTGTCGATCCTGGCACGCACCTTGTCGGCGGTGCCAACTGGCACCGTGGACTTCGTCACCACCACGCGATACTCGCTGACGTTGCGGCCGATCGCCTCGGCGACACTGAGCACGTACTTGAGATCGGCCGAGCCGTCCTCGTCGGGCGGCGTGCCGACTGCGATGAACTGAAACAGGCCGTGCTTGACGCCTTCCGCCGCGTCGGTCGTGAAGTTGATGCGTCCAGCCGCGAGATTGCGCTTCAACAGCTCGTCGAGACCCGGCTCATAGATCGGCGACTCGCCGCGCTTGAGCATCTCCACCTTGCGCTCGTCGACGTCGACGCACAGGACTGTGTTCCCGACCTCCGCGAAGCACGCACCGGTGACCAGGCCGACGTATCCAGAACCGAAAATCGTGAGTCGCATTGGCTAACTTGCTGGATGTAAAGGAAAAAGGGTCCGGAGCTTAGCCGAGGCGGGAAGGCCGCGGCAAGACGTCCTGTCTGTGCCGCGGCCACGTGCGGTCCGCGATCCAGACAATACCGGACGGAATGACCGAGTGGCGGGGCTGGATCCGCGACTTATCGAAGAAATGCGTGCAGCGGACGCCGCGCTTCTCGGCTAGTGCTGCGTCGAGGGCGCAGCCGGCGGCGGCAGTCGTCGCCGCGTCTGCAATGCCGTGACGTTCTTCAGCTCGGCGTGGGCCAGCGCCGCCTTGCGGCTCCAGACCAGGTCCTGGATATCGCCGGTCGGCCGGTACTCAGCCACGGTCTGCATCAGCAGCTGGCGCGCTCGATCGCAATCGAACCGCGTGAGCGCGCCCGTCAGCTCATCGAGCACCTGCTGGACCTGCGACCACGGCAGCGAATGCTCCATCGCGCGCATGATCATCGGGTGCTCGGTGCCGGTCACGTTGTTGCCGATGAGCAGCTCCTCGAACAGCTTCTCCGCGGGGCGCAAGCCGGTATACACGATCTCGACGTCACCGTCGGGGTTCTCCTCATCGCGCACCGTGAGACCCATCAGGCTGACCATCCGCTTGGCGAGGTCGGCGATCCGCACCGGCTTGCCCATATCGAGCACGAACAAGTCGCCGCCCTGCCCCATCGAGCCCGCCTGCAGCACCAGCTGCGCCGCTTCCGGGATCGTCATGAAGTAGCGGATGACGTCCTTGTGCGTGACCGTGACCGGTCCGCCCTTGCGGATCTGCTCGCGGAACAACGGCACGACGGAGCCGGAGGACTCGAGCACGTTGCCGAAGCGCACCATGCAGAAACGCGTGTGCGAACCGCGCGCCTGCAGACCCTGCAGCACGATCTCGGCGAAGCGCTTGGTGGCACCCATCACGTTGGTCGGGTTCACGGCCTTGTCCGTGGAGATCAGCACGAAGGTCTCGACACGCGACTCGAGCGCAGCTTCCGCCGCGTTCCAGGTGCTGAAGAGATTGTTGTAGATGCCTTCGATCACGTTCTGCTCGACGATCGGCACGTGCTTGTACGCCGCCGCGTGATAGATCGTCTGGACGCCGTAGATCTGCAGAATTTCGCGCACGCGGTGCTTGTGGTGCGCGTCGCCGAGCAGCGGCACGACGTCGACGGTCAGGCCTTCCGACGCAATCAGGATCCGCAGCTCGCGATCGATGTTGTACAGCGCGAGCTCGGACATCTCGAACAGCAGCAACTGAGCCGGACGAAGACGAACGATCTGGCGGCACAGCTCGGAGCCGATCGAGCCGCCTGCGCCGGTCACCATTACAACCTTGTTTTGAATACAGGCATCGAGGAGGCGCGCGTTCGGTGGGACCGGGTCGCGTCCGAGCAGGTCGCCGGCATCCACGTCGCGGACGTCTTCAACGCGGGCGTGGCCGGCGAGGATGTCGGCGTAATCCGGCACGGTCTGCACGAGCAGGTTCAGCGGTTCGATTGCTTTGAGGATTTCCTGGCGGCGACGGCGGGTCTGGGACGGCAGGGCGAGGAAGACGGCCGCGACGCCTTCGTCATTGACCAGTGTCCCCAGCTCGCGAGCGGGGAACACCTCCAGCCCATTGATGGTGCTGCCATGCAACGAGATGTTGTCGTCGATGAAGGCGATGGCGTGATAGCGGCCGCCGCGTGCCAGACCCGTGGCGAGCTGCACGCCAGCGCCACCTGCCCCGTAGATCACGACGCGCTGCGTGCCGTTCGACCAGCGGAAATTCAGCAGACCGCGCACCAGGAACCGGCTGCCGCCGACGAACAACAGAGCGAAAGCCCAATAGATCGGAATGGCCGACACCGGCACTGCGCGGTGCGGCCACACCAGCAGGATTGCGCCGAGCAGCACGACCGAAAACGTGACGCCCGACACGACGGCGAAAATCGCCTTCGGGCCGAGGAAACGAATGACTGCCCGATACAGGCCGAGGCGCACGAACACCGGAATGCTGGTCAGCAGCGCAATCGCGTAGATCCATTCGGTGCCGCCGACATCGTGATGGAACGTGCCGAAGCGCAGCGTTACAGCCGCCCACATCATGAGCGGCAAGCCGACCACATCCGCTCCGAGCATCAGCAAACGCTTTTGCGAACGGGGCAAGTGCGCCAACTTGTTCGCGAACCGCTCAATCCATTTCGGCATGGATTCCGTCACGCAAGCGCTCCTTATGTCTTTATCTTGCGGGAAAACTGCGTGGAATCACGCCACGTTCCCTGCGACCGTCCATCTTCTCGTGGCTTCGTAATAGCCTGATCTGAAAGTGGGTCGAACCCACTGAACGGGCGGGAATTCTCCCAGAACTTCGTACCAATTGCACTGACTCTGTTTACAGACAGCCCTGCCCCTTGCGCGCATTGCCTGTTCAGGACGGGTTCAGAGCCCTGGTGCCACGCGGGCGGCTGGGCGAAGTCTAGCCGGTGACGACTTTACGGACCGTGCGCAGCACGATACGCATATCGCCGAGCAGCGTTCGGCCGCGCACGTAGCGGACATAGAGATCGAGCTTACGGGGCAGGATTTGTTCGATATAGGTCCGCTCTGGATCGGCAGCTGCTGCCAGCAGCTCGCTCTCGTTGCTGAACTCGATCGAGGCGTCGTCGGTGATCCCCGGAGGCACCGACAGCACGATGTCGCGGATCTGCGGCGGGTAATGCGCGACGTATTTTGGGACTTCCGGGCGCGGCCCAACCAGGCTCATGTCGCCCTTCCAGACGTCGATGAGCTGCGGCAGCTCGTCGAGCTTGTATCTGCGCAGCACGCTGCCTGCACGCGTGATGCGTGGATCCGCGCCGACGGTGAGCGCGCGGCCACCTGCAGCGCCGTCGCCGATCATCGTGCGGAACTTGTGGATACGGAATGGCCGGCCGTGGCGGCCGACTCGCTCCTGTCTGAAGAAGACGGATCCGCGCGAGTCAGCCTTGATCCAAGCAGCGATCAGCAGCAGAAGCGGCAGCAGCACAATGAGGCCGACGCTGCTGACGAGCCAGTCGATCGCTCGTTTCACGATCAACGCAATGCGACCTTCACTGCGGCAACCACGCGCTCGACATCGGCATCGCTCATGCGCGTGTAGATCGGGAGGGACGCAGTGCGCTCGTATACGCTGTGGCTGACCGGGAACATCGCGGGTGTCAGGCGGTAAGTATCGCGCCAGTAAGGCTGCAGATGCAGCGGGATGTAGTGCACGCTCATGCCTACGCCCTGTGCAAACATTCTCTCGACGAATTCGTCGCGTGTCGTGCGCGCCTGCGAGCCGAGTTGCACGACATACAGATGCCACGCATGCACGTCGCCCGGCGGAGCCTGCGGCGGCAGCACAAGCCCCGTGCCCGCCAGCCCCTGGTCATATTGTGCGGCGATCGCGGCACGCCGCTCGCGAAACGCGTGCGCCTTCTTCAGCTGATGAATGCCGATGGCGGCCGCAACGTCGGTCAGGTTGTACTTGAAGCCTGGCGCGACGATCTCGTAGTACCAGCTGGGTACCTTGGCGATGAAACGATCGAATGCGTCGCGACTGATGCCGTGCAGGCGCATGGTGCGCGCGCGCGTTGCGATTTCGCTGTTACGCGTCACGAGCATGCCGCCCTCGCCGGTGGTAATGGTCTTGTTGGCGTAGAAGCTGAAGATGGTGGCGTCGCTGTCCAGCGTGCCGATCAGCTTGCCACCGCTCGTTGCAGGCAGCGAGTGCGCGGCGTCTTCCACCACTCGTAACCGATACCGGCGCGCGATGGCCAGCAGCGCTTGCATGTCCGCGGCGCGTCCACCCAGATGTACTGGGATGATGGCCTTGGTGCGCGGCGTGATCGCTCGTTCAACCAGAGCTGGATCGATGCACAGCGTGTCGCGACACACGTCCACGAGCACGATGTCCGCACCGAGGTAACGCGCGACTTCGGCGCTCGCGGTAAAGGTATGCGTCGTCGTGATGACTTCGTCGCCGGGCCCGACACCAACCGCCTCCAGCGCGAGGTGCAGGCCAGCGGTCGCCGAATTGACCGCGATCGATTCGACTCCGCCGCCGAGCCAGGCGGAAAAATCCTGCTCGAACTGCCGCGCGCGTGGCCCGGTCGTGAGCCAGCCGGAGCGCAAGGTCGCAACCACCTCGGCGATTTCTTCCTCGCCGATCTCGGGCAACGCGAATGGCAGAAACTTGGCGTCGTGCATAGTCATGGTTGCTTGGCTATCCAGCACATCACATGGCTGCGAAGCACCGGTATCGCATTGAAGACGTGGTACAGAAATGGATGCAGGCGGCACACGCGCCTGCTGATCGGCGGCGCGAGCGTAACACGCCGGACGTGCAGCGAGCCGGCGGGAAACAGCTGCCGGATCTGCGCGACCGGCACACCGCGCACGTCGCGATTCCCGGGGTTGTCGTAGATGAAGTCGTACCACAGAACGGCACCGCCGGGGCGAACCCAGCGCCACATGCGCTCGGCCAGCGTCTGGCGGAACGAAGCATCCAGCAGCGAGGTGAACACCGTTGACTGGTAGACAATGTCGAAGGACTCGTCCGGATACTGCAAGGCGCTCGCATCGCCGTGCACTACGACGCAGCTGGCTGGCAGGTTGCGGCGCGCGAGTTGCGAACGCGCCGGCAGCAGCTCGTTGCCGATCAGATTCTCTGGGTTGAAGCCGAGACCTATCAACTCGAGCAGATTGCCGCCGGCGCCGCAGCCGATCTCGAGCACACGCAGCGTGCCGAGCGGCGCCGTTACATGGCCCGCCAGCAACGCGATGAGCGCGCGCTGCCGTTCCTGGCTGCCTTGCCATGCGGCCGGATTCAGCATGCTGTACCGCTGATCGGTACCGGTTGGCATGCGGCGCGCGTAGCGCTCCGCCACCTTGCGCGCCTCGTCGTCCACTCGTTCGCTATCGGGACAGGGGGATGTCACGGGCAGGGCCTTTGGAAAAATGTCTCCGCAGGCCGAACGAAACCAGGCCGCGAAGGTAACCGAAGCCATAGGCGAAGTGCCCGAGGAAGAAACCAATCACCAAGAAAGGTGCTGCCGCCCATCCGGTGCGGCGCGCCAACATGGCGGTGACCACGAGATTCGTCGCCACATGGCTGGCTACCACGAGCAGCCAGAGCCAGCCGGCTATTGGCCACCAGAGCGCGAGCACTGGCAGTGCCAACAACAATGCGGCGAAGGCAGGCGGCGCGAGCTGCCGCAGCGTCGCCGGGCGCCCAAGCTTCATCGCGACCAGCGGCTTGAAGTAGCCGTACTGGTAGAGCATCAGCGCCAGCTTGCTCAGCGACTCGCGCGCCTTGTAGTTGATGCGCACGTGCGGCAGGAGAAAAATACGCCCGCCCGCCTTCTTCAGGCGCCCATTGAGCTCGTCGTCCTGGTTGCGGATGAAGCGCTCGTCGAACAGCCCGATGCGGTCGAAGATCTCGCGTCGATAGCAGCCGAACGGCACTGTGTCGACCTCGATGGCAGCCGCGTCGGCGCTCCTCATGCGATAAGGCGCCGCCCCCACACCGAACGGATGCGAAATGATCGCCGCGACTGCGACCGCCTGCGCCGCCCGCGTTGCGGGGTGCGCCTCCAACACGCCGCCGACGTTGTCCGCCTGCAGCTTGTCCATCCACGTCACCAACTCGCGCAGATAATTCGGCCCGTAGTGCGCGTGGGCGTCGATGCGCACGATGAGCGCGCCCCGCGCCGCGCGAATGCCCACGTTCATCGCGTGCGGCACGACGCGTGCCGGGTTCGACAGCAGCTGCACGGCCGGATGCCTGGCGCAGATGCCCCGGACGATCTCGGCAGTGCGGTCGTCGCTCTGGCCGTCGACGACCAGGATTTCCATGAACTCGTGCGGATAGTCGCCAGCGAGGATGGACTGCAGGCAGGCCGCGACGTACCGCTCCTCGTTGCGGACCGGAACGATGACGCTAATGAACGGAAGAGTCTGCATGAGCACTGGTCGCAAGGGGCACACTGACAGGAGACCGGGCCACGTGCGCAGGTTGCCGTACGCGGGTCGCGGCGGCGGCAAATGCGGACAACACCAGCAGGAGCTGCATGATCGAGGGATCCACGAACACCAGGTAGTCGACCGGCGATTCGAAGAACGGGTAGATGAAACAAACGACCATGAAGACCAGCGTCACGCGCGGGCGGTAACGCAGGTCCGCGAACGCCAGGTTCACGATGCGCAGGATCACGGTCACGTACATGGCCATCAGCACGAAGCCGAGCGGGAAGGGCGCCGCGAAAAACCCTGACGATACCAATCCGGGCGAGGCGCCGGCGCGCTCGAGGTGGGTGTCGTTCTCATAGTTGAGATAGTTCAGGCGGGAGATCTGCGTGACCTCAGGCCGCGGCTGCGGCGCGCCGAATACCAGCGACAGCCGATACGGAACGTTCTCGAGCGGCACGCGCAGTGCGCTCTCGTACAGCGACGCGTTCGCCAGGTTGTGTTCGGCGAATGAGACCGTCGACGCATAGCTGGTGGAGGCGCGCACCATGACCTGCTCGGCGATCTCTTCCACGCCGATCCGGCGGAACAGTTCCAGCGTCTGCTCCCCCCCCATCTTGTTCGCATAGCCCAGCCAGATCATCGTCGCGACGACCGCGGCGGCGGCCGGGATGCCGAGGATCAGCAGCGCCAGCCGCTGCCACAACGGGCGGCGCCGCCGCATGATGAGAAAGATTGCTCGCACGCGTCGCGAGGAACAGGTCACGAACGCCGCGCACCACACCAGGGGGATCACGTCGAAGGCGCCGGTGATGCTCAGCACCAGCGACGCGAGAAACAACACTCCGACGCAGCGCGCACGCGCGTTACCGAGATTGCGTCCGCGAATGATCCGGACCAGGTGATACACCGTCCACGCGTAGACGTACGGTTTGCATAGCATCAGCAGCTGCACTGCCGCGCCGGCCTCACTCAGATGCTCGCCGGTCTGACGGAACGAGATCCCCTCGGTCGCGTAGAAGTTCGCAGCCAGCACGATCAGCAGGACGCCGAGCAGGATGTTGGCGGGCGATTCGAAAACGTGCGCCATGATGCGCGCCAAACGCCCGTTGCCGGTGCGTACCCGCGGCAACAGCTCGTTCAGGAGCAACGCGAGCAGCAAGAACGCAACGATGAACAGCGCCAGCGGTTGCATCCCCGGATCGATGCGGAACCGCTCGGTAAGCGCCTCTTCGTTCAGCGCGTGAAAGATGCTCTGAGGGACGTATGTGGCTGCCGCATACATCAGCAGCGCTGCTTCGCCCACCCGTACCCGTTCCATTACGGCCCCGTATTTGCGCGCGCCAGCGTACGCGCCAGGCTGATTCGACAAATCGACCAGTAGCCTGTCCAGCGGGCGGCGACCGCCAGCAGACACGCCAACAGTAGGCCTGTCAGGCTGTCATTCGTGACGGCAGTATAGCCGAGCGCCACCGACAGGCCGATTGCAGCGCAGTCGAGAGCCGCGGACCAGACACGAGGCGCGTGCCAGAAGGCATGCTCGACGAGCGGCCGCGTCGCGCCTGCAAGCACGCTGCAACCGATGACGACCATTCCTTGGAGCAGCGAGATGGTGTGCAGCTGCAGCTGCGAGCGAAACGGCTCGCGCAGCACGATCGCACTGCAGGCCAGATAGCCGACGGACAGCAGGAGCAGCAGTCGCCAGTCGGTGATCTCCGTCAGACTGGTCTTGGGTCGCACGTAGTGGCTGCGGTTACGCGAGAAGAACACATTGTCGATCAGCACCAGGAAAGCTGCACCGAACTGCGCCAGCAGCACCAGTTCGACCAGCAGACGCGGATCGCCCAGCGAGGGCGCGAGCCACTTGTCAGTGTTGACGACATTGACAGATGTCACCGCGACGAGCTGAGCGATGGCAAAGCGGTTGCGATACGCCTTCAGATATCGGGCGAGCGACATGCCGCATGCGCGCTGCACGGCATACGCTGCAACGCGCCGAACGGCGGCCGGCACCACCTTCCAGGCGACCGCGCTTGCAACGAGGAGCGAAGTAACAGTCATGCACAGGAGCACGTTCCAGCCCAAGTACAAATGTGCCGCGACGGCGACGACGGGCGCGAGCATCTTGACGATGAACCAGACCGACCAGCGCGTGTATTGGTGCGAGAAAATGAGGTCACGTTGCAGCTCGTCCCACAGTTTCTCCAGCAGCACAAAGATCGTGAACGCAGCTGCCATCCACAGGTCACCGAAGTAGAGCGCGAAGGCAGCGCCGAGCAACGGCAGGAAGACGAGGATATGACCGCTGAGGTCGGTGAGATACCGGCTGAACCCGGTGCCGGCAGCGTTCGCTCCGGGTGCAGCGCCGCCGAAACGGCTGCGGTAGTAGGAGATGTGGGCTTCGCAGTTCAGTGCAATGAACGTGGCCGCAACCACAAAATAGTAGGTCGCGAGAAACGTGCTGACGCCCGCTTGGCCGCTGCGCGCCACGAACCAAAGGCTGGCCGGCTTGATGATCAGGCCGACGCCACGTGCCGCGTAGAAGAGCGCTACCGCGGGTATCTGCTTACGCATCGTCACCGCGCAGCCAGCCGTGCTTCGCATTCAGCGCTGCGTACGCAGGCGTCGCGAACAGCGTGACGCCATCATGCTCGATCGGCACGTACTGATCGCGTAGCGCTGCCGCGAAGCTCCGACCTTCGTCGAGCGATCGAACGTACAGCTCCAGCAGGCGCCGCTTCTCCTGCGCCGGCTCCTGCACCAGCCCTGCTTCGAACGCGCCGACGCACTCGAAATCGACCGGCGTAGCCGCAGCCGTCGTGATGAGCTCCGACAAGGCACGCGCGTCGCGAATGCGACGGCACAGGCCGAACTTCTCGTAGCCGTAGTAGTCGGTCATCTCATCCGAATGGCGGAGCGATGACATCTTGATCAGCGCGGGGACGCCGTGCACGGCCGCGTCGAGGATGATGCCGGACAATCCGCTGATCAGCACGGAGCAACCTTGCAGAAACCCTTCGAGCGTGCCGCCATCCATGCGCACGCCGAAGATGCGACACAGCATCGCCCAGCCGAGGCGCCGGGTCTCCGCGGGGTGGCAGCGCAAAACTACATCGCTGAAGTGACGTCGCGCGCGGTAGAAGACCGGCACCCACTCGAGCAGCGCGTCGTCGAGATTCGTTGCCAGTCCAACGCGGAGCGCCGCTGCCGCTGGACGCGGCTCCGCGCTGCCACGCGTTCGCAACCGGCCGCTGATCACGATACTGCCGCGCGGCTTTCCCGACTCACGGTACCGCAGGTACGCCTGAGTGCCATCGAGCATCGACAGATCGAAATCGAGCGGCGGGAAGTGCCTGCCGATCGACGCGTGCTGCGTGTACACGAGACGGTGCCGGTAGCGCCGCGCCTCGCGCATGATGCCGCGGAAGAAGCCGCTGTGATCGTTCGACACGACCACGACACGCGGCTTGGCTCGGGCGAACAACTCGCGTGCCAGCACCTTGCCAACCTCGTAGCGCAAAAACTCCTGGAACCACGGGAAAGTGAGCGCGTGATCAGACCGCGGTCGCAACAGCCGGTGTATTGCCGCGAAATAGCGCAGACTCAGGCTGCCGCAACGACGCCATGAGAGCTGCCAATCGGCGCCGGCCATGCACGAAGCGGTCTGGATGCGCGGATTCGTGCCGATCCATGGCAGGAAGGCCCGCCGCTGATTCTCCGTAACGTACAGCAGCATGACGTCGCACGGCTCGGTGGGCAGCGGTTGCGGCGGCGGCCCGCGATACACGAAGCGCAGATACAGCGCGGTTGCGAGCGAGCGGACGACCCAATACCAGCGAATCACTCGCGAATGGGCAGCGCGCCGGTCCTCGCCCGAGAACTTCCGCCAGAACCCGCATTCATCGAGCAGTTCCTGCTCCGAAACGTCATCTAGCTGCTTCACTGCGGCGGTGACTTGGTGAGGGAATGTCGGCTGGTGAATTCATCCGGCACGTTCGATGCGAAATAGTAGCGGGTCAGCGCCAGGCGTTCGCCAGAGCGCAGCGGCTTGCCACGATGGAGTCCGCGGGTATCGACGAGCAGCAACGTCCCCTTGCTGCCGGTGAACTGCCTGGCTTGCGGCAGCACACCCGCCGCCTGCAGGCGCGCAATCTGTTCGTCCGAAAAGCGGTACTGCGCCAGCGGTACGCCGAGGGAACCGGCGGCCGTCAGCAGCGACGCGCGCCGATGCGAGCCCTCGATGAACTCGAACGGCCCGTTGTCTTCGGTGACATCGCTCAAGTAGAGCAGCGCCTTGAACTGATGCGAGAAGGGCGAATCGCGGTGCCAGCCGGCACCGGAGCCGAGATTGCCTTCGCGATGCCGGATCCAGCCGAGCAGCTGGAAATTGACGGTCGCACTCGGCCAGTAGTAGCTGCTCGCGATGCGGTCGATGACGCTCATCTCTCGTTCGAGCCGCAACGACGCACAAATGCGGTCTGCGCCGTAGATACGTGCGTCGGAGCCATTCGACTCGTGCGCGACATGCTGCGGATGGCTTTCGTAGAGGCGCCTTGCATCCGCCACGATACCGTCGACTGCCGCGCTGTCGACAAAGCCGGGGATCACGCTCCAGCCGCGTTCCGCCAGACTGCGCCGGACCTCGCGCACGTCCGCCGTCGCCGACAAGTCTGCGAAACCCCACAGCAACTCTGCCGCCTGCAGTTTCAACGTTTGCAGCACGCTCGCCATGGCGCTATCCAATCAGGTCCCAGGAAACCGGCGTACCCGCACCGACGTCGCGGTTCACGCGCTTACCCAACAGCGTCTCGAAGTACTTCGGCGACAGGCCGAAGCCCGGACGCAGGATCCGCATGTTCTGCTCCGTCAGCACCTCGCCGGCGCGCATGGGGCGCGCAATGTACAGCGTGCGGCGGAAGGCGCGCGACTTCTCTTCCGATTGCGTGCCGCCGTACTTGATCGAACCGAGCGACTGCCACGCCCGCTCGGTTTCCTGGCGCAGCATGCCGAACTCCGCCGGCTCGAGCGAGAACGCCGAGTCGACACCGCCATCAGCCCGCCGCAGCGTGAAGTGCTTCTCGACCAGGACCGCACCGAACGCGACCGCAGCCGCGGCCACCCCGCAGCCCATCGTGTGATCGGAAAGGCCGACTTCGCAGCCGAAGACCTCGCGCATGCTGGCGATGGTGCGAATGTTGGTATCGCTCGGCACGGCCGGATAGGTGCTCGTGCACTTTAGCAGCACGATGTCGCGGCACCCTGCCTCGCGCGCCGCGCGAACCGCATCGTCGATCTCGGCGGCGCTCGCCATGCCGGTCGAGATGATCAGCGGCTTGCCGGTGCGCGCTGCCTTCCTTATTAAAGGCAAGTCCGTACTCTCGAACGATGCGATCTTGTAGGCGGGTACTCCGAGCGATTCGAGGAAGTCGATCGCGGTGTCATCGAACGGCGAGCTGAAGCAATGCAGGCCGCGCGCTGCGGCGCGCTCCATGATCGGCCGATGCCAGTCCCATGGCGTATGCGCCTCCTCGTACAGATCGTGCAGCTGCCGGCCGTTCCACAGGCTCGCCGGATCATCGATGACGAATCCCGGCGCATTCACATTCAGAGTCATCGTGTCGGCGGTGTACGTCTGCAGCTTGATAGCGTCGGCACCGGCCCGTGCCGCGGCGTCGACGATTTCCAGCGCGGTCTCGAGCGACTGGTTGTGATTGCCCGACATTTCCGCGATCAGGTACGGGCGTTGGTCGCGGCCGATCTCACGTGCACCGATTCTCATAGGGAACTCTCTGCTCTCAAATTTCCTGCAGCCGGATTGTGCCCGCCGCCTTGTGCCACATGCCCTCGCGGAACGAGTAGCCGCAGCCGGCGAACATGCGCTGCGAGCTGTCGTTTCCCGCGCGGACCGTCGCTTCGAACCCACGCAGAGCGGGGGTCAGCTCGCGGCACCGCGCCTCACCAGCGAGCAGCAGCGAGTGCCCGAGCCCGAGTCCGTGCAACTCCGGATCGAGGTAAAGCGAGACCTCAGCGGTCTGGTCGGCACGAAGATCGAAGCGAATCACACCCACATCTATGGCACCCACCCGGCCGATCAGCAGGCAGCGCTGCGGATCGGCGAGCACGGCAGCCACCCAGCGGAGATGATCGTTCCAGTTCAACTCGCTGGTGTCATGGGACACCGCCCGGGATGCTGGGTCGTTGCGCCACGCGAACATCGTTCGAGCATCATGCAACGCGGCGGGCCTGACCGCCAACGTGTCCGCCGTCAAGCTCAAGGCGCAGCGGCGCGCTCCGTTGCCGTCCACCAGACTGCGGCTGCGCTCGCTCAGGCGCACGCGGGCCGCAACGTCGTCTGCGAGCAGGCGGACAGCGCGACCTATCTCTTGCTCGTCACGAGAAGTCAGATCGGGCAACACTGCGACTGCGCCGAGGCCGGCCAGCACCGGCAACGTCGCGTACTGATTGTCAGCGGCGAGCAGGCAGAACGACGGCACGCCAACCCGACAGCGCTCCCAGACCGCGCCCCCACCTGCACCAAGCTGCAAGTCGTGACGGCCGAAGAAGTCCAGCAGCAGCGGTTGATCGAGTGTGATCGTCGTCTGCGGCCATTGCCGCGCTGACCGCCGCAATGCCGGGAGGTGCGGATTGGCACTGGTCGTGGCGACCTCGATCAGGCCGCTGAATCCAGCATGGATGCGACAGGCGCGCAGCGCCACGCTGCTGATATCAGTGGGATCAGTGCCACCCATGAAAATACCGATGCTGCGCACCTGGGGCGCCACCTTGAATGGCGCGACGCGCGCGTAAGTCGGGTCGAGCAACGCATAGCGCGGACCGCCGAGGACTCGCGTCGACGGCGCGATACGGCCGCGGTATTTGGCCCGGTGGTCCACGCTCGGGTTGTGGTCGATGAGCACCTGCGCAGCGATGTCGCGGTCGGCCAGATCGTCGATCACCGCGAGCCGTACGCCGGCACGCTGTGCCACGAGGCGATGCCAGCGAGCGTCGAGCTCATAGTGATCGACGACGACCCAGTGCGCCGCCCATTCGGCCGCGGCACCGCCTGTTTCCTCGGCATCGCTCTGCCAGTCGGCACTCATCAGCGCCCGATACTCCAGCCCGGCCGCCGCAGCAAACGCGGCGATGTCGACGCCGAGATTGCGGGAGACAAATCGCACGTCGGCACCAGCTTCGCGCAACGCGGCCGCCAGCGACAGGCAGCGCCGCAGGTGGCCAAGGCCGATGCTCGACGAAGCGTCCGCGCGCACCATGACTCGCAGCGCAGGCATGATTACACGGCCACGAAGTTGCGGCGGACCGGAATCCCGGCCGCGCTGAGCGCCTGCTTTGCTCCAGCCGGCGTCTGCTCCGTGAAGTGGAACATGCTCGCAGCCGCGACCGCGGAGGCGCCGCCCTGCTGCAGGACGTCGATCATGTGCTGATAGGTCCCCGCTCCGCCGGATGCGATGACGGGGATGTCGACTGCGGCCGCGACGCTGGCAACCAGTCGCACGTCGTAGCCGGTCATGGTGCCGTCGCGTTCGATCGAAGTGAGCAGGATCTCGCCCGCTCCGCGGCTGGCAGCCTCGCGTGCCCACTCGACCGGGTCGCGACTCGTGTCGCGCGTCCCAGCGTGACTGAACACCGAGTATCTGCCGTCCGGCGCGCTCGCGACGTCGATGCTCACGACCAGGCACTGAGTGCCGAAACGCGTCGCAGCCTGTTCCACGAACTCCGGACGGACCAGCGCGGACGTGTTGACGCTGATCTTGTCGGCGCCGGCGCGCAGCAGCGCGGAGATCTGGGTCAGATCGGTGATACCGCCGCCCACGGTGAGCGGCACCGAGCACTCATCGGACAGATCTGCGATCGACTCGTGCTCGGGCGCGCGCTGCTCGTCGGTGGCGGAAATGTCCAGCAGCACCAGCTCGTCGACGTCGCGCGAGTTGTAGACCTTGAGCGCCGGCAGCACCGTGCCGACGCGGCGCCAGCTATTGAACGCCACGCCCTTCACCAGACCCAGGCCTTTCCAGAGCAGCGTCGGAATGACGCGGACTTTCAGCACGACGCGCAGTCCAGGAAGTTGCGCAGCAGCTGCCGGCCGGCGCGCGAGCTCTTCTCCGGGTGAAACTGGGTGCCCATGACGTGGCCGCTGCGCACACCAGCCGCGAACGTGACTTCGTAGGCGGTCCGAGCAACCAGGTCCTGCGACCGTGCGAGGTCGAGCGCGTAGCTGTGCACGAAATAGAAATCGGAGTTCTGCGGGATGTGCGCGAACAGCGGCTCACCCGTGGTGAACGTCACTTCGTTCCAGCCGACGTGCGGAATGCGCAGCGTGCATCCGAGCGCGTCGAGGCGGCGCACACAGCCATCGATCAGCCCGAGGCCCGGACTGATGCCGCCCTCGTCGCCGGTCGCCGCCAGCATCTGCATGCCAAGGCAGATGCCGAGGATCGGCTTGCGGCCGCGGATCACCTGATCGCGCAACGGCTCGACCCAGCCGCCTGCGCGCAGGCGCGTCATACCCTCCGAGAAGGCGCCGACACCGGGCAGCACCAGGTAGCTGGCGCCGTCGAGACGCGCCGGCGAGTCGACGATCGCAACTGATGCGCCGAGGTCCTCGAAGGCGCGGCGCACGGAGCCCAGGTTGCCGACGCCGTAGTTGACGATCGCGACGCTCACGGGTTGTCGTAGTTGAGCTTTTCGAGGTTCTGATGGCCGTCGCGCACCAGTTCGCCGGACGCCTGCCGCTTGAAGATCTTCTTGTTCGTGAACTTGTCGCACACCTTCTGGAATTCCTCGACCGACATCGAGAGCGGATCGAGGATCTGCTCGAGCGGCTTGCCGAGATAGGTCCAGGGGAACTTGCCGTCGCGCTTGCGCACGATTTCGAGCGCGTCCTGACGCGAGATGCGGCTGCGCCGCACGTGCAGGCAGGCGATGTCGGTGGCGCGCGAGAAGCCGAACTTCAGGAACTTGAAGTAGTCGTGGATACCGGTCTGGTGGTTGTCGAGGTTCTCGTAGTTGACCATCGAGCCCTCGACCGCATGATCGAGCGTGGTGAAGCCGTTCGCTTGCGCGATGAGGGCGTTCGCCAAGCCGTCCCACGGCAGGTAGTAGCCGAGGAACAGACCGGTCACGCCGACGCGGCTCAAGTCCTCGTCAGTGGGATACTGATACGGCAGCAGATCGCGCTGGCGAATGCCGTAGACCTCGGACAGATCCTGCACGCGCAGGCCGAGCAAGCCGCCGAACTCCTCGAGCCAGCGGCGCGTGAGTACGCTGTTCTCCGCCGCACCGGCCGGACCGCCATACTCGTTCTGCGAATTCTCGCCCCAGATGATCAGCGGGATGCCGAACTGCACGGCCGCACGCACCGGAATCGCGAAGATGCCGACGTGCTCCGGCCAGGAAATGTCGCCCACCTCGGTGAGCCCGATGCGGTTGAGCTTGCCGCGCACGACCGGGTTCGGCGAAAACTCGACGTAGTCGACGCCGAGCCGCTTGATGTTCTCGATGTTCTTGCGGCCGATGGCGCTCAGGTCGCACGTGGTCGCGGTCACGCACAGCGGGTTCACCCCCAATTGCAGCATCCGCACGACTTGATAAGTGCTGTCCTTGCCGCCGCTGACCGGCACGATGCAGTCCCAGTTGCTGCCCTTGTTGCGATAGCGCTCGAGCAGACCCGCCAGCGTGGCGCGGCGTGCGTCCCAATCCACTTCGCGGCGCTTCTCGAATGCGCGACAGGCGCTGCATACGCCCTGCTCGTCGATGTGCAGGTCGGGTTTGGTGTGCGGCATCACGCAGCGAGTGCAATACCTAAGCATGATCAGCCCTTCTTCTCCATCAGGAACCAGGTGATGTCATCCTGCGGGAAGGCCGGGTCGCGCCGGTACGCGAATCCGTAGTCGATCAACCGCAGATCGGCAAACTGCTCGAGCATCTCGCCGGCGAAATCGCGCTTGAACAAACGGTCGGTGTGGCCGCGATAGGGCACAGCGACCGGCGCGGGGTTGTAATACTCGCACACCAGGATCCAGCGTGCGGCGGAGTCGTACAGCTTGCGATACGTGAGCGCGAGCATCTCCGGATTGATGTGAATCAGCACGCCCTTGATCAAGACCAACTCGGCCGTCCGCGTCGGCGCGTAGTCGAAGATCGAGCCCTGGAAAACGCGCTCCGCTCCGATAAAATCCGCGAGCGTCGCCGCCGCCTGCGGATTGATCTCGATTCCGTACAGGCTCATCTGCGGGAACAGCAGCCGCAGCGCGCGCAGGTTCATGCCGATGTTCGCACCGAACTCGAGGCACGATCCCACCCGCCCGGCACGGCGCAATGCCTGCACGAAGAAGTTCAAATTTGCGGCCAGCAGGTTGCTGCCCTCGTTGCGCTTGCTGTACTCGTCGCCGAACTGGCCGGCCCAGAAAGTTTCCTGATCGGTCTTGAAGGTCATGACTGCGCTCGCGTATCCGGCCGCACGCTCTTCTGCTGCACGTGGGCGTTGAGATGTTCCCAGGAAGGATTGGCTGCCAGCAGCGCCAGCACGTCATCGAGCCGGAACTGCGGCTCGCGCGGGTAGAGCGTCGTGATGATGCGCGACACCAGCTCGAAATCCTCCGGCGTGTCCACCGTCCAGCGATGATGACTCAGGTCCGGCGTGCGAGTCAGCGATTGCAGCCGGAAGCGCGTCGGACGCCAGTAGATGAACGGCGTGACGTGCTCACGCTCCGCCGGCTCGCGCGCCTCCCGATGCGCCTGCGTCAGTGCGTCCATCGAGCACACCTCGACCGCCATGCCGTATGGCCAGGTCGGCTCGAGCATGTTCGAAACATAGTCGCACGGCTGGCGCTCGCGAAATGTGTCGAGCGCCTGCTCGACCACGTCCGGATCGAGCAACGGACAATCCGAAGTCACCCGCACCACGCTGCTCGCCGCGCAGGCGGTCGCAGCTTCGAAGTAGCGCAACAGTACGTCCTGTTCGGAGCCGCGGGTGCACGCGACACCCTCGCCGGCGCAGAACTCCACGATGCGATCGTCAGCGGGAGCAGTAGTCGTCGCGACGACTATCCGCTGCACACCCCGCACGCGCCGTAACCGCTCGAGCTGATAGGCGAACATCGGCCGGCCGGCGATCGGCTTGAGCACCTTGCCCGGCAAGCGTGTCGAACCCATTCGCGCTTGAACGATGATCGCGATCATGAGCGCAGTGCCTCGCGCAGGGTGTGCGCGACAAACGCCTGCTGCTCCGAGGTGAGCGCGGGGAACAGCGGAATCGATAACGCGCGGTCGTAGTAGCGCTCGCTCGCCGGAAAATCGCCGCGCTTGAAACCGAGCTGCTCGTAGTAAGGCTGCGTGTGGATCGGGATGTAGTGGACGTTGACCCCGATACCGGCCTGGCGCAGGGCCATGAATACGTCCGTCCGCGCACGGCTGGTGCGCGATTCGTCGATTTCGACTGCGTATAAATGCCAGGCGCAGCGGCGATCGGCGAACCGCGGCGGCAGCAGCAGCGGCGCGTCCGCCAGGAGCTTCTCGTACTGCTCGACCAACGCTTCGCGGCGAGCATGGAACTCATCCAGCCTCTGCAGCTGCGACAGCCCCAGTGCGGCCTGCACGTCCGTGAGCCGGTAGTTGTAGCCGAGCGCGTGTTGCTCGTAGTACCACGGTCCCGGATATGGGTGCGTCATCTCCGCAGGCTCGCGCGTCAGGCCGTGCGAGCGCAGCGAGCGCAGGCGATGTGCGAGCTGAGCGTCCTGGGTAGTGACCAGACCGCCCTCCGCGGTGGTGATCACCTTGACCGCATGAAAGCTGAATACCGTCGCATGCGCGAACCGGCTGCCGACGGGTTGCCCGAGGTATGTGCCACCTGCGCCATGCGAAGCGTCTTCCAGAATCTTGAACCCGTAATGGTCGGCGAGCTCGCGCATCTCGCGCAGATCGCACGGCAGCCCGCCAAAGTCCACCGGGATCAGCACATCGGGGAGCCTGCCGGTCGCGGCCGCCTGTTCGAGTTTGGCGCGCAAGAGGACCACCGACATGTTGCGAGTCAGCGGATCGATGTCCACGAAGTCCACTTCGGCGCCGCAGTACAGCGCGCAGTTGGCCGAAGCGACGAAGCTGATCGGGCTGGTCCACACTAGTGACCCGGGCCCGACGCCCAGCGCCATGCAACCGATGTGCAGACCCGCGGTCGCGCTGTTGACCGCAACGGCGTGCGCGACTGCGTGCCGCGCGGCAAAGCGCTCCTCGAAGGCCGGGATCACCGGTCCCTGGGTGAGGAAGTCCGAGCGCAGAACCCGGCAGACAGCTTCGATGTCCTCGTCGGAGACGTTCTGGCGGCTATAGGGAATGAATGCCATGGATCGTCATCTCAGCCGGCGCCGTCTTCCGTCACGTGCTCGCGGATCAGCTCGCGCAGTTGTTCCACGCTGAGAAAATCGGGATTGGTCCCGCTGTTGTAGGCAAATCCCTGGGGCACCGGCACGCTGCCGGTCCGCCCGCAATACTCGGCGCTCGAATAGTGCGCCGAGTACGGCAGGATTGCGAAGTACCTGCCCAGGTCGACGGTATTGAAGCTGTCGCTGGCGGTGATCATCTCCTCGTGCAGCTTCTCGCCGGGACGCACGCCCATGACACGCTGCTCGCACTCCGGAGCGACCGCTGTTGCGACGTCAACTATGCGATACGAGGGAATCTTCGGCACCAGGATCTCGCCGCCCCAGCAGTTGTCGATCGCCCACAGCACCATGTCGACGCCGTCGCGCAGCGAGATATTGAAGCGCGTCATCGCCGGATCGGTGATGGTCAGCGCGCCGGTGCGCCGCTGACGCTGGAACAGCGGGATGACCGAACCGCGGCTGCCCATGACGTTGCCGTAGCGCACGACGGTGAACCGCACGTCACGCTTGCCCTTGATGTTGTTGGCCGCGACGAACAGCTTGTCCGAGCACAGCTTGGTGGCACCGTACAGGTTGATGGGCGCCGCCGCCTTGTCCGTCGACAGCGCGATGACGCGCTCGACATGACTGTCGAGGCAGGCGTCGATCAGATTTTGCGCGCCGAGGACGTTGGTCTTGATGAACTCGAAAGGGTTGTACTCCGCTGCCGGCACCTGCTTGAGCGCCGCGGCGTGCACCACGATGTCGATGCCTTCGAGCGCGCGCCGCAGCCGCGCCTCGTCGCGGACGTCGCCGAGAAAGTAACGGATGGCCGGATAGTCGCGCTCGTTGTAGACCTGCGACATCTCGTACTGCTTTAGCTCGTCGCGGCTGTAGATGACGAGGCGGCGCACGTCAGGGTACAGCGTCAGCAGGCGCTTGACGAAGGCCTTGCCGAAGGAACCCGTGCCTCCGGTCACCAGGATCGATCTTTCGCTCAACTTGGGCATGGTGGTGACGGACTCGATTATGGAGTGAGCGGTCCGCGCCGTCCGTCGCGGATCAGCACCCAGATGATGGCAAACGCCAGACCGGCGAATGCCCCGACGACGATCAGCTGCAGCTTCTGCGGCCGCACTGGATCGTCCGCGTCCGGCGGCAAGGCCTTGTCGACGATTCGAAACGCATACTCCTGCGACACGTTGGCGAGCATGCGCTGCTTGATGTGCGCTTCGATGAGGCGACCGATGGCATTGCGTGTCTCGACGTTACTGGTGCCCTGCAGCTCCTGCTCGAGATAACGTACATTGGCGCCGGCACGGGCGATCGCACGCGTGCGCATCTCCTCGTTGACGCGAGCAACGAGCTCGTTGGCCCATTGCGCCGCAGCCTGCCGATCGCGCCACTCGACCTGGACGGTGATCAGGTTGGTCTTCTTGTCGAACACGACGAAGCGCAACTTCCTGTTGAAATAGCGGAAGCCCTTGGCGAGCGTCGGCCACTTCGCCTCCTCGCCCTGCCAGTGGCCTGCAGCGGCATCCCATTTGTGCGCGAACAGCACCGGCAGCAGGTTCTTCTCACGGATGAACTTCTCGGTGAACTCGCGCGAGCGCAGCACAGCGAGCGCCTCCTCGACCTCGACGTTGCTGCCGCCGATCTCGATACCGGCGAGCGATGCCAGACCGCCGAGCTGGCCGAGCGCCGCGGATGCGTCGCCGAAGCCGCGGTCGGAAGCCGGCACCAGCACGGTCGATGCGCGATACACGGGCGTCATGACGAAGCTGACTGCGCCGGCGAGGATGCCGCAGGCAGCTGCGACGATGCCGACGAGCACGCGGCGCGCCCAGACGGTGCGCAGCAGCTGGCGGAAATCGATATCCGCGTCGTCGCGCCACTCTTCGGTCGCAGTGCTCACTAAGTTGGCCTTCCTGCGCTCAGAACGAGTTGACCGCCGCGACCGCGACCGCCAGGTTGTAAATGATCGTCGTAACGGCAGTCCAGAACGGCAATGGCCGCATCCGTTCGGTATCCAGCGGCGCGACTATCGTGTCGCCGCTTCTGATATCGACGCTGCCGCCGCTGAACCATGCGTTCCCGCCCCGAGTCACGACACTGCCGTCGGCGCGCACGACATAGATGCGATCTTCGTCGGCGCGCGGCGTCAGGCCACCGCTCATTGCGATGTAATCGTCGCGCGATAGCTCGGCGCGGTACAGGTGCGACGTCACGCTCTGCACTTCGCCCACGACCGTGACTTCCTGGGTGACTCGCGGCACCAGCAACCGGTCGCCATCCTTCAGCACCACATCCTGCTCCGAGCCGGGCTGCGCCGACATCGAACGCTGCAAATCGATGACGAGGCGCCCGACCGGCGTGGCACTGCGAATGTTCGCAAGCAACGACTGCCCGACGGTAAGCGCCTGACTGGCATCCTTGCCGGTCTCCTGTGCGACCATGAGCGAGAACTGCGTAACATCGGCTTCCAGACGCGTCGCCAGAGTCTCCAGCTGTTTGCGCTCGCGCTCCTTCAGCTCCTCGCGCGTGAACACTGTCCCTTCGACGAACGCGAGATCGGTCAGGCCGCCCGCGCGCTCCATCACCGAACGCAAGGTCTCGCCGCGGTGAATTGGATAGCGCCCGGGGAAACGCACCTCGCCGCGAATCTCAACTTCCTCCTGCACGGCCCACAGCGGCACCTCTTTGATCACGAGGTAATCGAACGGCTTCAACTGCAGGTCGGCCGCCGGATCGCCGGCGCGCACCTGAGCCAGATCGATCTTGATCAGCTCCGCCTGGCGCGACTCGCCGTTCGTCACCTCGTAACGAGTCAGCTCGGCCTGACCGCCGTACGCCGCCTCGTCGAGGCTGCCGCCGGCGCGCAGCAGGTCGCTGACGCGCATGCCCTGCTCGAGCGGATACTTGCCGGGAACCTTGACGCGCCCGGCGACACTCACTTCCAGAGTCGGCTGATCGATGCGCGATTGCAGGCGCAGCTCGCGCATCAGCGGCTCGATGATGCGGTCGCGGCCGGACTCGAGGTCGAACACGAAAATCTGATCGCGCGGCGCCAGCTCGAAATTCTGCACAGAGTTGGGCTCGGCGAGCGCGCGCTCCAGGTTCGCCGAGAAGATGCGTATGCGACGGTCCGGCTGCAACTCGCGCCGCACGAGTATGTAACGCTGGTCAGCATTCGGCTTGAGTTCGTCGAGGCTCGGAAGGACGTCGGCGATGTGCATGCCAGGTTTGAACTGGTATTCGCCGGGGCGATGCACGAAACCACTGACGGTGACCGAATCCTCGAGCACCGGCCGGATCGCCGGGATGCGCAAAGTGTCGCCGCTGCGTAGCACCGCGCCCTGTCCAGCCGCGCTCGTCAGGTCCACATCGACCGTGACCCGCAGGCGCCGCGGGTCCACGCGCTCGACCGTCGCGACCTTCGGGTCGGCTTCCGGTGTCAACCCGCCGCCGAGCTGCAACAGTTGTGCAGCGGTCGTTTCGTCCTTGAGCTCGTAGATCGCTGGCCGCCGCACTTCGCCACCGAGACCCACGGTGGTGCCGACCGGCGGCACGAAGATCACATCGCCGGGCAGCAGCCGAGCGTCGGCGCTGGTATTTCCTTGCAGCAGCAGGTCGTAGAGATCCAGCTTCGTCACAGTGCGGCCGCCGCGCTTGAGCTGGATGTTGCGCAACGAACCGATCTTCTTCACACCGCCGCTGACGAACAGCGCGTTCGTGATCGTCGACAAGCCGCTGACTGTGTACGAGCCCGGCACTTGCGCTTCGCCGAGCACGAAGACACGGATCGAGCGCAGCTCGCCGATCCCGACGCTGGCCTCCGTACCGATCATCTGCCGGCGCACGCGACCCTCCAGGTCGCTGCGCACGTCCTCGAAGCGCCGCCCGCCTACGGCAACGGGACCGAGATCCGGGAAATTGATGCGACCGTCGCGGCCGACCACCAGCGCGTAGCGGCCCTTGGTGTTGCCGACCAGCTGCACTTCGATAGTGTCGCCCGGCCCGACCACGTATTCGGCCGGCACCGGCACATCGGTGGCCGGCGCGAAGGTCGACGGCATGCCGCTGAACAGGTCGTAACCGAACGGCTTCAACGCCTCGGTGCCAACCGGCTTGAGCGGCAGACGCGTGACGCGCACGATGAAATCCTGCAGGCGGGGCTCGGCGGCCAGCCGATCGGTCGCCTCATCGGCTGTGAGTCCGGCGAGCGGAATCGGTCCGAGCTCCGGTACATTCAGGATGCCCCACCTGTCCAGCTTGTACGGGTTCCGCCGCAGCACGCGCTCGCGAAACTCACCTAGCTGCTCGCGCTCCTCGTTCGTGCGCTCGATGCGTTGCTGCTGGTCCTGCTGAGCACCCGGCGCGGGCGCCGGCGTTGCCTGTTGCCGGCCCGGAATCACGGGCTGCGTCGGCATTACCGCCTGCTCCCTGCGACTCTCCTCTCGCTGCTGGCGCTCACGCTCCTCGATCTCCGGCGCGAGTCGCTGCAGCTGCCGGATTTCCAGGGTCAGCAGGACGGTATCGTTGCCCTTCAGCCGCGGCACGCGCGGGATGCCGCCAGTGAAACGGTCCTGGTCCGTCTCCTCCTCGCCCTCATCTGTCGAGGTGCGTGGCCGGACCGTTTCGGGAAACCTCAAGGGACGATCCGCGCGCGGCCGATTCGTGGGACCCGTAGTGCTGCCGCGGTTCATGGAATCAAGAATCGCCTGCTGCTGCTCCGGCGTGAGGTTCTGGAAGATCTCGATCTGGTCGGCGCTCGGCACTTGGGCCATCGCGTGCTGAAGCCCGAAGCCGGCCGAACCCAGGCACAGGGCCGCCCATGCCAGCCAGGAAAAAATGCGGCTGGAGAAACTCGATCTAACCATCGGATTCGCTTGAATTATGGAGTTCCCTGCGACGGGCCGGGAGTTTACACGCAAAGGCCGGGCTCAGTGGATGAAAAATGACCGCTGTCGGTGGTCCGGCATCGTTCAGCTACGCCATTTCGCGACCTGCGCGAGCAACCCCGCCAGCGCCGGATCGCTGTTCTTCTGCGGATCCTCGAATGCGGGCGCCAGCGTATCCGCCAGCTTCTTGCCCAGCTCGACGCCCCACTGGTCGAACGCGTTGATATCCCAGAGCACGCTCTGCGTGAACACCTTGTGCTCGTACAGCGCGATCAGGCGGCCGAGCGTCTTCGGCCCGAGCCGCGGGAACAGCACGATCGAGCTCGGCCGATTGCCCGGATGCACCTTGTGCGCAGTGAGGCGTGCGATCTCGCCCTCGGGCAGGCCCTTCGCAGCCAGGTCGGCGCGCACTTGCTGCTCCGTCTGACCGAACGCGAACGCCTGCGCCTGCGCGAAGCAATTGGCGAGAGCCAGGTTCTGCTGCTCCTGATACGGACTCGAAGCGTTCACGGGCGCGAGGAAGTCGAGCGCGATGTTCGCCGTGCCTTGGTGCAACAGCTGGAAGAACGAATGCTGCGCATTCGAACCAGGCTCGCCCCACAGCACCGCGCCCGTGTCGTACTCGAGCGGCGCGCCGCCGAGCGTCGTGCGTTTGCCGTTCGACTCCATCTCGAGCTGCTGCAGGTACGCGGGGAAGCGATGCAGCCGCTGGTCGTAGGGCAGCACTGCCAGCGAATCCATGCCGAGGAAGCTGCGGTTCCACACGCCGATCAGGCCCATCAGCACCGGCAGGTTCTGCTCGAACGGCGCGCTGGCGAAGTGCCGATCCATTTCGTGGCCGCCTTCCAGCATCAGCTCGAACTGATCCATACCGAGCGCTAGCGCGACTGACAGGCCGACGGCCGACCACAACGAATAGCGGCCACCGACCCAGTCCCACATCGTGAAGCGATTCTGCGGCGGAATCAGGAACGCATCCATCGCCTTGGCATTGGTCGAGACCGCAGCGAAGTGCCGCGCCGGCGCGCCTTCCCCCAAGCGGTCGACGATCCACTGGCGCGCGAGTTTCGCGTTCGTCAGCGTCTCCAGCGTCGTGAATGTCTTCGAGCACACGACGAACAGCGTGCGCGCAGGATCCGCTTTCTCCAGCACGTCGCCGAGCTGCACGCCGTCGATGTTCGACACGCAGTGCAGCCGCAGGTTGCGGTTGCGGAATTTCGCGAGCGCCTCGGTCGCCATCACGATGCCGAGGTCCGAGCCGCCGATGCCGATGTTGACGATGTCGGTGAAGGTCTTGCCCGTGGCGCCGTGCACGCGTCCGCCGTGCACGCCCTCGACGAAGTTGCGCATCTTCGTGAGACTCGCGCGCACCTCCGGCATCACGTCCTGACCGTCGACGAGGATCGGCCGGTCCGAGCGATTACGCAGGGCGACGTGCAGGACCGCGCGATTCTCGGTGGTATTGACCTTCTCGCCGGCGAACATCGCGGCGATGCGCTTGTCGAGGTTGCGCGCCCGCGCGAGCTCGACCAGCAATCGCAGCGTTTCGCCGTCGAGGAGCTGGCGCGAGAAATCGAACAGCAGATTCAGCTCGGTGCGCGACAGCTTCGCGAAGCGCTGCGGGTCGGCTGCAAACAGCTCGCGCAAGTGGCGCTGGCGCATTTGCGCCGCGTGTGCGGCCAGCGCCTGCCATTGCGGAGGTTGCATGGCTCAGCCGGCCTTGTAGTAATCGACGTACCAGCGCACAAACCGCTCGACGCCGACCTCCACCGGCGTGGCCGGCCGATAGCCGACGTCGCGGACGAGATCGTCGATGTCGGCGAAGGTGTCGGGCACGTCGCCGAGCTGCAGCGGCAGCAGGTTCTTCTGCGCCTTGCGGCCCAGGGCGCTCTCGATGCACTCGATGTAGCGCATCAGCTCGACCGGCTGGTTGTTGCCGATGTTGTAGAGCCGATACGGCGCCTTGCTGGTGCCCGGATCGGGATCGTCGCCGTTCCACTGCGCATTCGCAGTCGCGACGCGATCGGCCGCACGCACCACGCCCTGCGCGATGTCATCGACGTAGGTGAAGTCGCGGCGATGATTGCCGTAGTTGAAGACGTCGATCGGCTTGCCGGCCAGAATATTTTTCGTGAACAGGAACAGCGCCATGTCCGGCCGGCCCCACGGCCCGTACACCGTGAAGAAGCGCAAGCCGGTCACCGGCAGCTTGTAGAGATAAGCATAGGTGTGAGCCATCAGCTCGTTGGCTTTCTTGGTCGCGGCATAGAACGACAGCGGATGATCGACGTTCTGATGCACGGAGAACGGCATCTTCGTGTTGGCGCCGTACACCGAGCTGGTCGATGCGTAGACGAGATGCTCGACGCCGTTGTGACGGCAGCCTTCCAGGACGTTGGCGAAACCGACGACGTTGCTGTCGACGTAAGCGAGCGGATTCTCCAGCGAGTAGCGCACGCCGGCCTGCGCCGCGAGGTGAATCGCGCGCGTGAACTTCTCCCGCGCGAACAGCTCCTTCATCTGCGGCCGGTCGGCGAGATCGAGCTTGACGAAGCGGAAGTTCGAGCGCCGCTGCAGCTGCGCCAGGCGCGCTTGCTTCAACGAGACGTCGTAGTAGTCGTTGAGATTGTCGAGCCCGACGACTTCGTCGCCGCGCTCCAGCAGCAGTTGCGCCGTGTGAAAGCCGATGAAGCCGGCTGCGCCGGTGACGAGAAATTTCATAGGGGATTTTCTGTTCGAACTCGCAGTTTGGCGTGCTTCATGGCTGGCGATTCAAGTGCACCCTAGGGGTCATGACGACCCGACACGAAGACCTGGCCGCGTGGCGGCACTCGATCGCGCTGGCGGCGAAAGTGTACGCGGCGACGCGGCACCTGCCCAGCGACGAGCCGCTGGGCCTCGTCCGGGAGCTGCGCCGCGCGGCGCTGTCGGTACCGAGCAGAATCGCGGAAGGAGCCGCGGCAGGGCGCCGCGCGGACTTCGTGCACTGCCTGGAGGCGGCGCGGGGCGCACTCTCGCAGCTGCAGACTCGACTGGTGATCGCCGCGGGGCAGGACGTGATCGGCGCGACAGCGTGTCCGAGCGCTGATGTGACAGAAGTCGGCCGTGAGCTCGACGCGCTGATCCGCCGCGTGCAGGCAGCCGGCTTGGCCGCCCACGCGCGTGCGTGTGCGCCTCCGGGTTCTTGACTGTTACAGCCGTCCGTCCACGTCGCTCGAATCGAACACGTACTTGATGTCGTACAGCACGTGCGGCTTGCGGCCGAGGCCGCGAATCGCGTCGATCCCCATGTCGCGGAATTCCTTGTGCGCGACTGCCAGCACGACCGCGTCGTACTTGCCCTTCGCCAGCTTGCGGATCGGCTTGATGCCGTACTCGTGGTGCGCCTCGGCGTGATCGACCCACGGGTCGTACACGTCGACTTTCGCGCCGTACTTCTGCAGCTCGCGTACCACGTCCGCCACCTTCGAATTGCGGACGTCCGGGCAGTTCTCCTTGAACGTCAGGCCCATCATCAGGATGCGCGAGCCCTTGACGTGAATGCGCTTGGTGATCATCAGCTGCGCGACGCGCTCGGCGACGTAGTTCGCCATGTTGTCGTTGATGCGCCGGCCCGCGAGGATCATCTCCGGGTGATAGCCGATCTCCTGCGCCTTGTGCGTCAGGTAGTACGGATCGACGCCGATGCAATGGCCGCCGACCAGGCCGGGACGGAACGGCAGGAAGTTCCACTTCGTGCCCGCCGCCTCCAGCACTTCTTCCGTGTCGATGCCGAGACGGTTGAAGATCAGCGCGAGTTCGTTGATCAGCGCGATGTTGACGTCGCGCTGCGTGTTCTCGATCACCTTGGCGGCTTCGGCGACGCGGATGCTGGAAGCCTTGTGCGTGCCGGCCTTGACGATGCTTGCGTACAGCGAGTCGACGAAATCGGCGGCCTCCGGCGTCGAGCCCGAGGTGATCTTCTTGATCGTCGTCAGGCGATGCTGCTTGTCGCCGGGGTTGATGCGCTCCGGGCTGTAGCCGCAGAAGAAATCGCGATTGAACGTCAGGCCCGACAGCCGCTCGAGGATCGGCACGGCGATTTCTTCGGTGCAGCCCGGGTAGACCGTGGATTCGAACACGACGATGTCGTTCTTCTTGAGTACGCCGCCGAGCAGCTCGCTGGCGCGCACGATCGGCGTAAGGTCCGGACGCTTGTAGCCGTCGATCGGGGTCGGCACCGTGACGATGAAGACGTGGCAGGACTTCAGGTCCTTCACGTCGGTCGAATAGCTCAGGCTCTTCGCTGCACGCAGCTCGCCCGGCTCGACTTCCAGCGTACTGTCATGCCCCTTCTTGAGCTCCGCGACGCGCGCGGTCTTGATGTCGAAGCCGACGGTACGGAAGTGCTTGCCGAACTCTACGGCGAGCGGCAGGCCGACATAGCCAAGGCCGACGACGCCGATCTTGCAATTGCGCAGGCTGAATTGGGACATGGGCAACCGATGGTGGGGCGAAGAGTTATTGGCGGCGAAGAATGCCACAAAATACCGCCCGAAACAGAGACATAAGTCCTATATCAGGCGCGCTACGGCCCAAAGGCCAGTCAGCGTCATCGTCACCGTATAGGGCAGCGCCATCCACAGCATGCGGCCGTACGAAAGGCGGATCAGCGGCGCCAGGGCCGAGGTCAGCAGGAACAGGAACGCGGCCTGGCCGTTCGGGGTCGCGACGCTCGGAATGTTCGTGCCGGTGTTGATCGCGA
>Ga0134123_10000208_pt1 | contig 40382 bp, 36 predicted proteins | sample KB303_FD_96460 | JGI IMG/M metagenome (GOLD analysis project Ga0134123, IMG submission 96460) | Terrestrial soil microbial communities without Nitrogen fertilizer from Kellogg Biological Station, Michigan, USA - KB3-0-3 | ecosystem: Environmental > Terrestrial > Soil > Unclassified ...
CGAGGATGTCTGCGTGCACTGCGGCCTGTGCGCCGAGCGCTGCCCGACGGCAGCGTGGGACATGCAGAAGTCCACGATCCGGATCCCCTACGCGAGCGACGAGACCCCTCCATGCTCCACGCAGCAGACGCGCAAGACCGCCTGAACGACTTCGTCATCAAGCTCGCGAATGTAAACGGCACCGGGTCGGCGAGCGCGAACTCGCTGCTGATGAAGTCCATCTTCCGGATGGGCATTCCGGTGATCGGGAAGAACTACTTCCCGTCGAACATTCAGGGCTTGCCGACCTGGTACGAGATCCGCGTGACGCGCGACGGTTATGTCGCCCGCTCCGGCCGGGTCGACATCATGGTCGCGATGAACGCCGAGACGTACGCGAAAGACGTCAAGGAAGTCAGCCCCGGCGGCTACCTGATCTACGACTCGACGTGGCCGCGCCCTGCTCTGCTCAAGCGTGACGACATCACCATCCTCGGCGCGCCGTTTGCGCGCATGTGCAACGACACGTTCCAGGGCGTGCGCTCGCGCATCCTGCTCAAGAACATCATGTACGCGGGCTTCCTCGGCGCGCTCCTCGACGTTGACATGGAGATCATGCGAGCGATGCTCGGCGAGAGCTACGCGAGCAAGAAGTCGTTGCTCGACGCTAACGTGAAGGCACTGGAGATCGGCTACAACTACGCGAAAGAGCATTGCCAGTGCCCGCTGCCGCTGCGCGTGGCGCGCATGGACAAGACGTCGAACCACGTCATGATCGACGGCAACACCGCCGCCGCGCTGGGCTGCATGTACGCCGGCGCGACGGTCGGCGCGTGGTATCCGATCACGCCGTCCACGTCGGTCATGGATGCATTCAAGAGCTTCTGCCAGAAGTGGCGCGTCGATCCGCAGACCGGCGAGCGCAACTTCGTGATCGTCCAGTGCGAGGACGAGCTCGCGGCGATCGGCGCCGTCATCGGCGCGATGTGGAATGGCGCGCGGGCTTTCACGCCGACCAGCGGCCCGGGCATCTCGCTGATGAATGAGTTCATCGGCCTCGCGTACTACGCTGAAGTGCCCGCGGTGATCTTCGACATCCAGCGCGTCGGCCCGTCGACCGGCATGCCGACTCGCACGCAGCAATGCGACCTGATGCTCGCGGCCTATGCGTCGCACGGCGACACGCGCCACGTGCTGCTGTTCCCGAACAGTCCCGAAGAATGTTTCTACATGTCGGTGGAAGCGTTCGACCTGGCGGAGCGACTGCAGACGCCGGTGTTCGTCATGTCCGACCTCGACATCGGCATGAACGACTGGATGTGCCCGGCGCTCAAATGGGACGACAACTACCGTCCCGATCGCGGCAAGGTGCTGAGCAAGGAGCAGATCGAGCAGCTCGACAAGTTCTACCGGTACTTCGACAAGGACGGCGACGCGATCCCGTATCGCACGCTGCCGGGCGTGCATCCGAAGGGCGCGTACTTCACCCGCGGCTCGGGGCACACGCAGTACGGCGCCTATACCGAGGACTCGACCGACTACCAGATCGTGCTCGATCGTCTCAAGAGGAAGTTCGACACCGCGAAGCAGCTGGTGCCGAAGGCGGCGTTCGCCGGCAAGAGCTCGCACGACGTGGGCATCGTATCTCTCGGCAGCTGCGACGGCGCGGTGCAAGAAGCACTCGATGTCCTCAAGCGTCGCGGCATCCAGCTGGACTACATGCGCGTGCGCAGCTTCCCGTTCGGGCCGGAGGTCGAGGAATTCCTCGCTGCGCATTCGACGTTGTTCGTGGTGGAGCAGAACCGCGACGCACAGTTGAAGAGCCTGTTGACGCTGGAGACTGCGGTCGAGAAGTCGAAGCTGCGCTCGATCCTGCATTACAGCGGCCTGCCGATTTCATCGACGTGCATCGTCGAAGGTGTCGCCGCCGAACTGGGTGCCGGCAAGCGCCTGGCCAACGTTTCCTGAAGGTTCTCCCATGAGCTTCATCGCCAAACCGAAAGTCGCGCACCCCTCCCTGCCCCGTAACGAGCTGGGCCTGACCCGCCGCGACTACGAAGGCGGCATGTCGACGCTGTGCGCCGGCTGCGGCCACGACTCCGTGACGGCCGCGATCATCGAGGCCTGCTGGCAGATGTCGATGCGGCCGGAGCAGCTCGCCAAGCTGTCGGGCATCGGCTGCTCGTCGAAGACGACTGCGTACTTCGTCAGCGGCGGCCACGGCTTCAACTCGGTTCACGGCCGCATGCCTTCGATCGCCACCGGCGCGGTGGCTGCGAACCGCGACCTCTACTACATCGGCGTCTCCGGCGACGGCGACACGCTGTCGATCGGCTTCGGTCAGTTCGCGCATGCGATCCGCCGTAATCTCGACATGCTGTACATGATCGAGAACAACGGCGTGTACGGCCTGACCAAAGGTCAGTTCTCGGCTTCCGCCGACATCGGCTCGAAGGCGAAGAAAGGCGAGGAAAACCTGCAGCCGCCGGTGGATCCGGTGCTCGCGGCGCTGACGCTCGGCTGTACGTTCATCGCGCGCAGCTTCTCGGGAGACAAAGAGCAGCTCGTGCCGCTGATCGTGGCTGGCCTGAAGCACAAGGGCTTCGCGCTCATCGACGTGCTGTCGCCGTGCGTGACGTTCAACGATCACGAAGGCTCGACCAAGAGCTACGAGTTCGTGCGCGACCACTACGACGAGGTGGTGCATGCGGACTTCGTGCCGCCGGCGGAAGAAATCACGACACAGTACGCTGCGGGTGAGGCGATGCCGGTGACGATGCACGACGGCAGCCGCATCCAGCTGCGCAAGCTCGATCCGGCTTACGATCCGACGGACCGCGCGGCGGCGTACAGCTATTTGCGCGCCAAGCTCGCGCAGGGCGAGTATGTGACGGGCCTCATCTACATCGACGAAGCCGGCGCCGACTTCCACGATGTCAACAAGACGACGGCGACGCCGATCAATCAGCTGTCGTACGACAAGCTGACTCCGGGCGCGAAGGGGCTCGAGAAGATCCTGTCGAGATACAAATAGGGAGAGCCCGCCTGCGGCACGCTGTCTGGACAGCGATCGCATTAGTCTTCTGCCTGCCACGCCTCGGAGCCGCGGATGCGCCGGCGCGCCTGGTCGTGGGTCAGGAATCGATCGAGGAGTTGCTGGACCTGCCTCGCGATCTGCCGCGCGGTCGCTACGAGGTTCATTGCGAGACGCTCGTCGGCGCGCACGGCAATTCACTCTTTGCAAAGTGCTACTCGCTGACCGAATCGGCGCCGCGCGATCTACGCCTAGCCGTGCTTGCGGCTATCCGCGAGGCTCGATTCGTGCCCGCCGTACGTGGCGGACAGGCCATCGCAATCCATGCCGTGTTGATGGTCGTAGTGGACACGCGCCTCGCGGAGCCGCTGATCCTGGCCGTTCCCAATAACGGCATCGAGGCGTCCAGGTATGGCTTGCTCTACACGGCCCACATGCGGCGGATGCAATTCATGCCTGGCTACTACGAAGGCAAGACCGTGCCCATGTTGCATGTGGAACCGTGGTTTTGGAAAAAGTGAGGCAGCAACTCATCACAACTCGAACAGCACTTCCGACTTCTCGTACACCTTGTTCACCCGCTCGCCGTCCCAGACATAAGCGAGCGCGGTCCCGGCCGTCGGAATGCTCACCGCCTGCGGCTTGAACGCAGCGATGCATTCGCCGCCGGCGTGACGCACGCTGCGATAGACGAGCCCCCAATGACCTTTCGCGCGCAGCGGCTGCGCGAATTTCTGCGGTGTCGCGTAGTCGTCTGGATCGTGCAAGGCGGCGTAACGCGTCGGGCGGATGTCGAGGAACGGTTTAACCGGTTTACCGACGTACGCGCGCATATCGACATCGCAGGGCGGCTCGTTGGTCGCTGCCATGAAGCGGCCGCGATGGAACGCTGTTTCGCGCACTGCCGTCTCGAGCGAGCGGGCCGCGTAGTACACGCCGTAGCTGCCATCGCTGAAGCGGCTCGGCCGGCCGAGGTGCGTGAATGGCGCCATCAGAATGCTCGCGCCTGGCCCGCGCACGCGATCCTCGGCGGCGACCAGTGGAACCTCGCCGCTTTCGTCGCGCAACCGATCGTTGGTCAAGCCTTCCAGGTGCCACGCCATCTCGAGCTGGCGCGCCCCGACGATGTCTTCGAAGACGTTGACCGGCGGATGCTTGGCGGCGACGACGCGATAGATCTTCTGCCAGCGCAGGCTGACGGCTCTGGGATCCGACATTTCCTTGGGTCAGCCGCGTTCGGCGTCCAGATAGCGGCGCACATCCGCCAGGTCAACGACCCGCCCGCCGAGCATGCGCTCCAGCGCGGACTTGCCGGCGAAGGCATAGGCCGTGTTCGGCTTCTTGACCCAGGCGTGCGCCGCTTCCGCAGTGGGCAACAGGATGCGCAACGCCTTGTAGATGCCCATCACGTAGCTGATGCGCTCGACCGTATCGGCGGAGAGCTTCGCGGCACGCTCGCTCTTCCACTTGAAGAAGGTCGAGCGCGGCGGCACCCCCAGGAGCGTGCGCTCCTCCTCGGCGCTCAGGCCCCAACGCTGCGTGATGTTGAAGAATGCCGTGAGCGCGGTGGAGCCGAGCTCTTCGGAATCGAGGGCGTGAGGGGTGGGGCGGGGTTGCAGCATTTCGTCAAGTCCGCTAATGGATTAATCCAGAGGATACTCCCGTAATGGACTGAATGCCATAGCTTGCTACACGGTTCCCTCCTCACCGTCCGGTGGGGTGCAGCGCGGCCCGCACCCGGCGCAGCGCCCGCCGCGGCTGCCGCTGCAACTCGCGAGGGCAGATCCGCAGCACTGTGTAGCCGAGCCCGGCCAGGAAAGCCGCGCGCTGCTGCTGGCGCTGGCGCTCGTCCGCCTGCGCCTGCAGTTCCACGACGAGCGAGCGCTCGGGGCACACGTTCGCAACTACGAACGGGCCAATCTCGCAGCGCGCGTTGAAGCGATAGGGATGGAGCAGGCGCGACCGAAGCAGGCGGCGCAGTCGATCGTCAGTGTTGAGCATGAGCGCAGGCTAAACGCTGCGCGACAGGAACGGCCGGCGACTAATTGAAGAGAGTAGCGAGAAATGCCGTGGAGAGCGGGCCTCGCGAAGGAATCAGCGGAATCAGCGCCAGTCGCGGCGCGAGGTCGAGGACCACAGTCTGCAGACCGATGCAGGATTCGCGACCACCGCACCCACTCGCCGGTGCCGGGAGCCTCGCTGCATGCAACGCGGATCGTGCGCCCATTGCATCGCGTAAACGACCGGGTCGAGACTCGCAGTCACCAAGTCGCGCAGATGCCCTCGCCAACCATCTTTGCTCTTCATGCTTGCTCCGATTGCCACGTCGACAACTCAACGCTCAACGGTAAAACCCAGTTCCTGCGCCTACGCTCTGTAATATCGACTCTCTACTGCCGCCATTTAGCGACGGATGCAGCCATCCAGCTGTTTTCGCTGCAAACTGCGCCGTCTATCACAAGCAACACCTCGACGCCGTCACAACCATTGACCCGTCGTGGCACTGACAGGTTCCCGCTTTTTACATATGCATCACACATGGCCTCGAAGCTGGCACTGCTGATCGTCCATGGGATGGGCGAAACCCGGCCCGACTTCCACGATGAGCTGATCGTGCCGCTGCGGCTGCGGCTGCAAAGCGCGTGGGATCGCGTTGCGTGGCGGCCGGTGTATTACCAGCCCGTGCTGCAGCGAAACGAGCGGGCGATCTTCGATCGGATGCGTCCGCAGCTGCGCTGGGAAGGCCTGCGCGAGCTGATGCTGTTCGGCCTGTCGGATGCTGCCAGTCTCGAGCACAAGAAAGAATTGGCCATGAGTCCGTACTGGCAAACGCAGCGGCTGATCCTGCAACGGCTCGACGAGCTGTTCGACGAAGCGGGCGACGCGGTGCCGGTCGCGATCGTCGCGCAATCGCTTGGCTGCCAGGTCATGTCGAACTACATCTGGGACGCGCAGCAGTCGCTTGCCTACGCCGGGATCTGGAGCGCACCGCTCGATGACGGCGTGCCCGCCGACTCGCAGCGCGATCGCTTCCGGCGCATGCGCTCGCTGCAGCTGCTCCTGACGACGGGCTGCAACATTCCGGTGTTCGTCGCGGGTCACAGCACGATCGAGCCGATCGATCGCCGCAAGCTTGCTGCCGGATTTCGCTGGATCAACCAGTTCGATCCTGACGACGTGCTGGGCTGGCCGCTAGCACAGTTGAGCGCCGCGTACGCGGCGCTGGTGGAAGATCATGCAGTGAACGCGAGTGGCGGCACGCTGCTCGGACGAGTGAAGGCGCTCACTCCGTACAGTCACACGCAGTATTGGAGTACGGACAAAGTTCTCGACCGCATTGCAGGCGCGTTAAAAGAAATGTTGGAGTCGGGCTGAACCCGACCTACAGCTCCCCCACATCGTGGTGACAGGCGCTATCATTTCGGCGCACGCAACGGGGGAAATTCATGCAGTTCGAGCACACCGAGAAGGTCCAGGCGCTGATCGCGCGCCTCGAAAGATTCTTCGACGAGCACATCTATCCGAACGAGAAAGCCGTATCGGAGCTCGTACACAAACGCGAAGGCAAAGCGCGCTGGGAGCCGATTCCGCTGGTCGAGCAGCTCAAGCCGAAGGCGCGTGCGGCCGGCCTGTGGAACATGTTCCTGCCGCACTCCGGCAGCGGCGCCGGCCTCACGAACCTCGAATACGCGCCGCTGTGCGAGGTGATGGGCCGCGTCGCGTGGTCGGGCGAAGTGTTCAACTGCTCCGCGCCCGACACCGGCAACATGGAAATCCTCGACCGCTTCGCGTCGCCGGCCAACAAGGAGCGCTGGCTGAAGCCGCTGCTCGCCGGCGAGATCCGCTCCGCGTTCTGCATGACAGAGCCGGCGGTCGCGTCCTCCGACGCCACCAACATCGAGACCAGTATTCGCCGCGAGGGTGCTGACTACGTGATCAACGGCCGCAAGTGGTGGTCGTCCGGCGCAGGCGATACGCGCTGCAAAGTGCTCATAGTGATGGGCAAGACCGATCCGACCGCGGCGAAGCACGCACAGCAGTCGCAGATCGTCGTGCCGATGGAGACGCCGGGAATACAAGTCCTGCGCATGCTGCCGGTGTTCGGCTTCGACGATGCGCCGCACGGCCACGCCGAAATCGTCTTCGAGAACGTGCGCGTGCCGGCAGACAACATCCTGCTCGGCGAGGGGCGCGGCTTCGAGATCGCGCAGGCGCGCCTCGGTCCGGGCCGCATCCATCACTGCATGCGCAACATCGGCGTCGCCGAGCGGTTGCTGGAGCGCATCTGCCGGCGCCTGTCCTCGCGTGTCGCGTTCGGCAAGCCGATCTCCGAGCAGTCGATCTGGCTGGAGCGCATCGCGAACTGCCGCATCATGATCGACCAGGCGCGGCTGCTGGTGCTGAATGCAGCGGACAAGATGGATCGCCTCGGCAACAAGGCGGCACGACGCGAGATCGCGATGATCAAAGTAGCGGCACCGGCGATGCTCAACTTCGTGGTCGACTGGGCGATCCAGGCGCACGGCGCGGCCGGCGTCACCACGGATTTCGGTCTCGGCCACATCGCGGCGAGCGCGCGCACCATGCGCATCGTCGACGGTCCCGACGAGGTCCATCGCAATCAGATCGGACGCATGGAACTGGAGAGATACCGATGACAGGCTCGCTGTTCGATCTGAGCGGCAAGGTCGCGCTCGTCACCGGATCCAGTCGCGGCATCGGCCGCGCGATCGCCGAACGGCTCGCGGAGCACGGCGCCAGGGTCGTGGTCTCGAGCCGCAAACTCGATGCCTGCGAGGAAGTCGTCGAGGCCATTCGCGCTCGCGGCGGCGAAGCGATCGCGCACGCCTGCAACATCGGGCGCAAGGAAGAGCTGCAGGGGCTGGTCAACGCCGCGATCCAGAAGTGGGGCGGCATCGACTCGCTCATCTGCAATGCGGCCATCAATCCGTACTTCGGCCCGCTGCTCGAGATGGGCGACGACGCATGGGACAAGGTCATGGCGAGCAACGTGCGCAGCAACTTCTGGTTGTGCAACATGGTGCTGCCGCAAATGGCGGAGCGCGGCGGCGGCTCCATCGTCATCATCTCCTCGGTCGCGGGCCTGCTCGGCACCGCCGTGATCGGCGCGTACGGCGTCTCGAAGGCTGCCGACATGGCATTGGCACGCAACATCTGCGTGGAATGGGGCGCGAAAAACATTCGCGCGAACTGCATCGCTCCCGGACTGGTGCGCACCGACTTCGCCAAGGCGCTCTGGGAAAATCCGAAAATCTACGAGCAGACGGTGCGCATCTATCCGCTCAAGCGCATCGGCGAGCCGGATGAGATCGCGGGAGCAGCGGTATTTCTCGCCTCGCCCGCCGGCAACTTCATCACCGGCCAGACGATCGTCATCGACGGCGGCGGCATGGTGGGCCGCGGCGGCTAGCAGAACGCAGGTTCGCTGCACGCAGAAAACAGCGAACGCTGCGAAGAAATAGAAAAAACAGTCATTGCGCGCCGGCTGCTAGCATGGCCGCGTGATAGAGATCCGCGTCTCGTTGAAACCGGAATGGTGGTGGCCGCTCGCGGCCGGCGTGCTGTTCGGCGTCGCTATGCGCGTGGTCTATTCCGGGCGGCCAGGCGGCGCTTACGACGCGATGATGGGCTCGTTCGCGCTGCTCGCACCGATTGCCATCGCCGCTGTGACAGTGCACGTCGCCGAGCTGCGCGAGCGGCGCACCTGGTCTTACTACTTCTGGATCAGCGCGCTCGCCAACCTGCTGTTCACGCTTGGCACATTCGTGATCCATATCGAAGGATTGATCTGCGTGATCCTTGCCGCGCCGCTGTTCGCGATCGTGGGCGGCGTGGCGGGACTGATCGTGGGCGCTGTATTTCGCGGGACGCAGTGGCTGCGCCGCGCGACCTATTGCTGCGCATTGTTGCCGTTGATGTTGGGCTCGTACGAGCACTACATCCCGCTGCCGAACGACGTCCGCACGATCGAGCGCACGATCACCGTCGCGGCGACGACCGCTGACGTGTGGGACCAGCTCATGACTGCGCCGGCGATCAAGGCGGATGAAATCGACGATGCCTTGATGTATCGCATCGGCGTGCCGCTGGCGGAATCGGCGCTGACCGGACAAATGGACGACGGCTCTCTGGTGCGGCACGTTCGCATGGGCAAAGGCATCGAGTTCGACCAGGTCGCGGCCGACTGGCAAGGATGCCACCACGTGCACTGGCAGTATCGCTTCACGCCCGACTCGTTCCCGCCGCGCGCGCTCGACGATCACGTGCGGATCGGCGGCGAGCATTTCGACCTGATCGACACCGAATATTCGCTGCGGCCCCGGCCCGACGGGACGACAACGCTGCGCGTCGCGATCAGCTATCGCGTGAGCACGCGCTTCAACTGGTATGCGCAGCCGCTGGCAGAGCTGTTCGTCGGCAACTTCGAGGAGACGGCGTTGCGCTTCTACGCACGTCGCGCCGAAGCGCTGGCGGCGGGCGATCGCGCTACTTAGCGCAGCAGGATGCGAGGCCACCCTCCGTGGCAGCCTCGCCGGGGAACGGTGGCCTGGGTGTCGGGATACTAGGCACTGCGCCGGTGCGAATTCGTCGCAACTTTGTACAGACCCGTTCGCGGGCGTACATTTGCGTAACAATTCGTTACCTACGGCGAGCCCGACTGGGATGTGCGCTCTGAAACAATGGCCGCATCGCGTCCTTCCGGACGCGCCTGTGTGGCGAGCCCGATCATGAGCTTCATCCTCCGCTCGACTTTCGCGCTTCTCGCATTCGCGGCCGCGGCCGGCCCGCAGCTCGCAACTGCGCAGGCGCCCTGCAAGGCGCCTTCGGCCGATTGCATCGCTGTCGGTGATCTGCAGGTCTCGCTGTCACTCGGTGCCGGCACGCGCACCAACCCCGTCGCGGGGCGCGACAACATCCCGCTGTTCGTCATTCCGTACTTGAGCTACTACGGCAAGCGCTTCTTCCTGGAAAGCCTCGAGCCTGGCGTGACGCTGTACGAGAGCGACGCCCATACGTTCAACCTGATCGCGACGCCCGGCTTCGATCGAGTGTTCTTCAGCCGCCACGACCCGCAAAACATCCTGCTGCCGTTCGCGGCCGACGCGCCTTCATTCGGCGTGCAGCAAGAGGAGCAGCCGATCGCGGTGCCGGCTCCGCACACCACGTATCTTGCCGGACCCGAATGGCTGTTCCGCCATCGCAATTTCATCGGTCAGGTGAGCGCGCTCTACGAAGTGACCGGCCGGCACAAGGGCTACGAGGTGCGCGCCGCCGCATCGGCGCCGCTCATCCAGTCCAAACAATCGCTGGCGATCAATGCTGGCGTGACCTGGAAGAGCGCTGCGACCGTCGATTACTACTATGGCGTGCAGGATCTCTATGACCCCGACAGCGCGCTCAGCCCGTTTATCAAGTTGAGCTACGCTCTGCCCTTGTCGGAGCGTTGGACGCTCGTCGCTTTCTTGCATTACGAATATCTCGACAGCTCGATAGTCGACAGCCCGATCGTAACGGACCACGAGGTAGTCACTGGGTTTGCGGGATTCAACTTCAAAGTGCTGTAAGGCTTCGCTTGCAAGTGTCCTGCTGCTGTCGGTACTCGCCGCGGCCGCCGCGGATGATGCGTCGCGCCCACCGGTCGAGCTCAAGGTGCGCCCGCGCGTGTGCACGCTGGCCGGCGACGCCGCGACGTGCAACACAACTGTCCACGCCGAATGGCGTTCGCCCCGCAACGAATCTCTCTGCCTGCTCATCGTGGACCGTCCGGAAGTGCGACGGTGCTGGGAAGATCACCAGCAAGGCGTGTACAGCGTCGAAGTCTCGTTCACCGAAGACCTGGTCGTGGAGCTGCGCGATCCGGAGCTCGACCGCGTGCTGGCTTCGCAGGCGATTGCCGTGATTCGCCAGGCGCTGCTCCTGCGGCACAAGCGACGGCCGCCCTGGAACATCTTCTGAGGCGGCGCGCGCGATGAATCCCGCACCGCTCGTCCTGCTCGTCGAAGACGATTTGCGCCTGGCCGATCTCGTGCGCACCTACCTGGAAGGCAACGGCTTCCGGGTGATCGTCGAGCACCGGGGCGATCGCGTCGTCCAGCATCTGCAGACTGCGGCGCCCGATCTGGTGGTGCTCGACCTCGGCCTGCCCGGCCGCGACGGCTTCGCCGTCTGCAAGGAGCTGCGGGCCGCGTCGACGCTGCCCATCCTCATCGTCACGGCCCGCGACAACGACATCGATCACGTCGTGGGCCTGGAGCTCGGCGCGGACGACTACGTCGTGAAGCCGGTCGAGCCGCGCGTGCTGGTCGCCCGCATTCACGCGTTGTTGCGGCGGGCGCGGGCTGCAAGTCAGATCGAGCCACGGATCCTGCGATTCGGCGCGTTGACGATCAACGCCACGGCTCGCTCCGTCACGATCGGCGGCACGGAGATTGCGCTGTCGAGCAACGAGTTCGACCTGCTGTTCCATCTCGCGTGCCGCGCCGGCGAGATTCAGCCGCGCGAGACGCTGTATCTGCAGCTCTACAAGCGCGAGTACGACGGGCTCGACCGCACGCTGGACGTACGCATTTCGCATCTGCGCAAGAAGCTCGGCGAAGCGGACGCGTCAGATCGCATCCGTACGGTCTGGGGCCACGGCTACCTGTTTTCGGCCGACCCCTGAGCATGACCCGGTACTTCCTCACGCTCTATCTGTCGATCGTCATCGTGCTTGCTGCCGTCAGCTGGGGGCAGGAGCGCCTGTGGCAGTCGTACGGCGGCTCGCAGGCGAGCGAGCTGCCGCAGGCCGGCGTGCTCGCAATCGTCGGCCGCCAGCTGCAAACCGTGCCGAACGCCCAGCGCGCAGATTTCGTCGCCGCTGCCGCTCGCGATACCGGGCTCGATCTCGAGCTGCTGGAGCCGCAGGACGTCGCGGGCACCGGCGAGATCGCCGGCCTGGCACGCGGCAAGCCAGTCCTGATGAGCGGCGCCGACGGGCGCTCCTGGATCCTGCAGCGCCTCGAACAGGACGGCCGCGTGCTCGCATTCCGCTTCGAGAACGAGCCGCAGCGGCGGTTGCCCGACTGGCTGCTGGCGTTCGTGTTCTATGCCGCGATCGCACTCGTCATCATGGTGTGGCTGTGGCCGATGACGCGGGACCTGCGCACGCTCGAGCGCTCGACGGTCCGGTTCGGCGACCGCAATTGGAGCTTCGATACGCGGATCGCGACGCGCTCCCCGGTGTACCCGCTGGCTCAGGCGTTCCGGCGCATGGCCGCGCGCATCGACGACCTGATCGGCTCGCACAAGGACATGTCGAACGCGCTCTCGCACGAGATCAAGACGCCGCTCGCGCGCATGCGCTTCGAGATCGAGCTGGCGCGCATTGCCGCGGATCCCGCAGCACTGCAACGACATCTCGACCACTTGAACACGGACGTCACCGAGCTCAATGCGTTCGTGACGGCGACCCTGGAATACGCGGTGCTCGAGCGGGCGGAGATGTCCCTGAACATCGCCCCGCACGATTTCACAGCGATCGTCCCGGCCGTGACGGAGTCCGTGAAGCGCGGCGCGCGGGCGGACCTCAGCATCCACTGCGAAGTGGACAGCGACGCGAAGACGGTCGTGTGCGACGTGCATCTGATGGAGACGGTGCTGCGCAACCTGCTCTACAACGCGATTCGTCACGCCAGGCGCCAGATTCGCGTGACTTTCGCGATCGTCGCGCAGCAGCGCTATCGACTGTGCGTCGAGGACGATGGACCCGGCATCGCCGAAGCGGACCGCGAGCGCGTGTTCGACTCGTTCGTGCAGCTGGGACGACCGACGGGCGAGAAGGCCGGCTTCGGTCTCGGGTTGGCGATCGTCAAGCGGATCCTCGAGTGGCACGGCGGCTCGGCGCACGTCGAGCAGTCGGCGCTCAATGGCGCGCGCTTCGTTGTAGACTGGCGCGCAAGATGAATTTCATCATGCGCTTGGTCTGGGCCTGTGCACTCTCATTGGTGGCGTTCGCCGCGGGCGCGCAGAACAAGAGTCCCGCCATCGTCGGCACCTGGAAGGTCATCACGTATGAGGATCGCACGGAGCGCGAGCCGTCGACGCGAAGCGCAGCGTCGTAATCCATCATGTCGAGGGCGACCTGGCGGACGTCTTCATCGGCACGGATCAGGAACGTCCGTTCGAGATAGCGGGCGACCGGCTGATCCTGCGACCGAAGTGGACGGTGGACGGCAAGCAGTGGACCGGCGTGCGCGTCTTCGAGCGCGTGAAGTAGTCAGCGCTGCAAGCGATCGAAGCGTTTCAGGATCTTCTGCAGCTCGCCGGTATCGATCGCCGGCACCGTCTTGCCCTTCACGCCCGTCATGGTTTCGGCGGCGACCATGGCGTTCACGATGCTCTCCTCCACGCTCTGCACGGTGGCGAGGAATAGCGGATTGAGCTGGCCATTGGCGAGCGCGTGCACGTCGAAGCTCGCGACTTGATTCGCAGCGGCGTTCGCTGTCGAGAACGCGATGAACAGATCGCCCGACCCGTCACCTGCATAGCTGCCGTTGCGCGCCAGCCCGAGCGCTGCGCGCCGGGCCAGTCGCTTGAGCTGCTGCGGCAAGAGCGGCGCGTCGGTCGCGATGACGATGATGATCGATCCATGATCCTGCGACTCGCGCGCAATCGGCATGAGCTTGCCGACCGGCACTCCGGCGATTCGCAGCTCGCTGCGCACGCCGTAATTCGCCTGCACGAGCACGCCGACGGTGTAGCGCTGTCCTGCGATCTCCACGACGCGCGAGCTCGTGCCGGTGCCGCACTTCAGCTCGTGACAGATCATCGCCGTACCGCCGCCGACGTTGCCCTCTGCGAGCGCTCCGCCTCGAGCGCTGTCCAAGGCAGCGAACACGTGCTCTGGTTTCACGTGAAAGCCGTTCGCGTCGCTCAAGTCGCCGTCCCAGGTCTCCGCGACGACCGGCAGCGACCACCAGTAACCGCTCGGATCGGGCTTGCCTTGCTTGATGCGCCACGCGATGACGGCATCGCGCACCGTGCCGACGCTGTGCGTGCCGGTGATCGTCACCGGACCTTCGAGGAAGCCCGACTCCTCGATCCAGTGCGTGCCCGTCATCTCGCCATTGCCGTTGAGGCTGAAGACGCCCGCGAACACCGGTTTGTCGAGAGTTGCGCGACCGCGCGGCAGGATCACGGTAACGCCGGTGCGCACAGCGTGATCGCCGCTTCCTTCGATCAGGGTGGTGTAGCCGACGGTGATGGATGCGATGTCAGTGATCGCGTTGAGCGGGCCTGGCGTGCCGTCGAACGGGATGCCGAGTGCGCGGGCGCGAGGGTGGTCCGCAGAGAAGGCAGTGCCACAGCAGGCGGACAGGATGATCGTAGCGAGCAGCGCCTTCATGGCGCCATGATAACAGCGAGGAGTCAGGCTGAAGCCTGACCCACAGCAGCAAACAGACCTTAGCCTGACTTCGCTCTCGGGACGAAGAAGAAGTCGCCGACTTCGTGGCCCGCGCCTTTGATCGACTTGAACTCCGGCGACTGCACGAACTTGTTCTTCGCCGCCGTGACTTCGACGCGCTTGCGGATGCGGCTGAACAGCTCGGGGCTCGACATGATGCCCTGGTTCGCTTCCAGCTCGTCGAGGAAGGCACGCGCGAACACCGAGTTGCCGCCGCTGCCTTCGTCCAGCACCGGCTTATCGCCGCCCGAGGACAGCAACAGGCGCGAGCGCTTCGGCAGCTTGTACTTGATGTATTCCTTCGAGTACGAAACCTTGTCGTTCAGGAACAGGTAGCTCGGATCCGTGGACAGCAGGCCCGAGTAGCACGAGTCCGCCACCACCAGCACGCGCTTCGCCACGAGCCGGCCGAGGTGCCCGGTGATCTGCTCGTTCGGTACCCAGAAGCGATCCTCAGGCGGCGCGTCCGCGTTCACCGGCAGCCAGTAACCGCTTTCCATCGCGCCGCTCTTCAGGCGCGCGCCGTGGCCCGCGTAGTAGATCAGCACGTTGTCCTCGGGCTTCAAGACCGCGTTCAGATCGTTGATGGTCTTGAGCATCGTGATGTCGTTGGCATCGTCGAGGATCTGCACGGTGAAGCCATACTTGTCCGCAAGGATGCGCGCGGCGCGCGCCGCGTCGTACTTCGGCGTCTGCAGGCTCTCGATCTGCTGGTAGTTCTGGTTGCCGATGACGATCGCGTAGTAGCGGCCGAAGTTCATGCCCGACAGCGTGCGCTCGTCCGCGGTCGGCGGAATCTGCGTCAGCTCCTGCATGCCCGACGGCGTGCGCGTCTTCGGAATGCCGGCGAGCCGCTCGGTGCTCTTGCTGCGCTCGCTCTCCAGCTGCGCGATCCACTTCTTCAGCGCTTCCACTTCTTTGCTGTTGTCCGCCGTCTTGTCGCCGGCGGGCTGCTTGGCGAGCTTGTCTTGCATCTCCTTCAGCTGCTTCTGCAGCAGGCCGAGTTGCGAGTCCTTCTCGGAAATCGCCTCTTCCAGCTGCTTGCGCAGCTCGTCCTGCTCGCGCTGCGCGGCGGACGCGAAGATGATGTTGTCCTCCTTGATGCCCCAGGCCTGGCGATAGAGATTCAGCGCCTTGAGCTGATCCTGCTCCACGCCGAGCCCCTGTTCATACATCGTGCCGAGGTTGAACAGCGCGCGTGAGTAGCCCTTGTCTGCAGCCTTTTGATACCACTGCGCCGCGGACACGAAGTCCGGCGGCACTCCCATGCCGCGCTCGTAGATTTCGCCGACGTTGGTCTGCGCTTCCGGATCGCCGCCCTGTGCGGTCTCCATCCAGATGCGCAGCGCCTGCTTGATGTCCGCGCGATCGTAGGCGACGTACTCGCCTCCGCGAATCGAACATTCGGCAGTCGTCGTCCGGATCGGCCGCCGCTGCGAAAGGAACGTGCTATTGCCGAGCTGGCGCACCTGGCCCGGCAACAGGCAGTCGACGATCTCCACGTCGGAGCGCTTCACCATGCCTTTCGTAGCCGCGGCCTTGTCGGATTCCGTTGCGGCGGAAGCGACCACCAGTGCGGCCGGCGCCAGCACCAGTACGATGCGGCCGAAGACCCGGGCGAAGCGATTCGGTGTCATGGAGCCTTTCCTCGGTCAGAAGCTGCGTTGGAAGCGCAAGCCGATCGACACGTCCTGGAAGCTGATGAAATCGAAGCCCTCCAGCCGCTGATACTCGACGTAGCCGGAGATGCCGTGCTTGAACTGCGCCGAGAAGCCGCCGGCCAGCCGCCAGTACGACTGGTCGGGATTGTCCGTCGCGACCAGCACCGGCGGCGTGCTCGCCGCGTTCGGATCATTCGCGAAGCGCACGCCGAACACGTCGACGTCGTCCTCGAACTCCTTGACGTAGTCCACGCGCAAGTGCGGCAACAATACACCCCACGACAGGTTCCAGGCGTACGTGAGTCGCAATCCCGCATTGCCGGTCATGGACTTGAACTTCTGTTCGTCATAAATCAGGTTCAAGCCGGCGGCGCCGGTCTCGGTGAAGCCGTCGATGGTCGTGTCGATGTAGAAGAAGCCCAGGTTAGGTGAAATCGTCAGGCCGCCCAGCAGGAAGTCGTAGCCGGCGGACAGGCCGGCGCTCAACGTCGTGCCATCGGTATCGCCACTCGCATCTTCGTTCACCAGCCCGATGCCGTCGACGTACGTGATGTTGCGGAACGCGTCGTAGCTCGAGTTCGAGAAGTTGACGATGCCGTCGAAGTAGAAGTTCTTGGCGGCATACGCCGAGCCGTACAGCGACAGCGCGTACGAGTCGGTATCGAGCGTGCCGTCGTCCAGGCTGAAGTCGACGCTGGATGAGCCATAGGAGAGCGCCCCACCGAGCACCGCTTTATCCGAGAGGCGGTAGTCGAGGCCGCCGACGAATGCCCACTGGTCGGCATCGAAGGCCGGGCTGGCCGCGCTCGCGTCCTTCTCGCCGAAGCTGACGTTGCCGCGTACCCACAGGCCCCATTTGTCGGAGAGCAACCCGCCCGGCTCGTCAGCGCTCGCACCGCCGCCGAAGAACTGCTTGACCATGTCCTCGACCTGCGCCAGCGGCACCATCTTGCCGTCGACGATGATGTTCAACCCGGCAAGGCTGAGACCCTTTGCGCCGCCGCGCAGCGCCATGAGTCGATCCATGATGCTCGCGTACTGCGTGTTCGCGAACAGCAGCGTCTGCGTGCGCGCGACGGAGAAGTCGTCGGGGATCAACTCTTCGATCGCTTCGATCTGATTGGCGGTCGTGTTGTTGATGCGGATCCCGTTGCACTTCGTCAGCAAGTCGGCCTGATCCGCGCTCAGCGTCGTAAGCTGCGACAGCGCATCGCACATGCTGTCGAGCTTGTTGGCCATCCTGCTCTGGTTCGGCGTGAGGCCGGGGATCTCCGACAGCACTGTCTCCGGCGGCGCGGCCGCGACGGTGATCTGCAAGGAATCCTGGCCAGTATTGCCGTCGTTGTCCGTGACGATGAGGAGGATGTTGCTGGTACCGTCAGGGAGCGTGGTCGCGAGCGTCTGACCTGTGCCGAGCGACTGCGTCGTCTCGGCATCGATGCGAGCGATCCACTCGTACGAGACGATCGTGCCGTCGCGATCGCTCGAGGCCGAGCCGTCGAGCGTGACGGGCTCGCCCGGCTGACCGTCAGTGTCGGCAAGGTTGCGATCGGGACCGGCATTGGCGATGGGCAGGGCCGCTGTGCTGACGGTGACGATCACATTGTCGAACGCGTTGTTGGTTTGCCCATCGCTGCTACCGTCGGTGACGAGTAACGAGATGTTGTGCACGCCCGGGCCGAGATTGACCGTCAGCGTCGGGCTCGAGCTCGGCTCGGCGAGCGAGATCTCTCCGTCCTCGAACCATTCATAAAGGAGAACCGTCCCGGGGTCCGGATCGGACGAAGCGGAACCGTTGAGCGTGACGTTCTCGCCAGGGAGACCGTCCGTATCGTTGACGGTCTGGTCCGGGCCCGCGTTGGCGGTCGGCGGCGAGTTGCGGTCGTCGCAAGCCGCCTGCTCGGGCGTCGTATCGACGACATTGCCTGGCGTGTTCGTGATGGGCACCGTGATGGGGCCCGCGAGGTCGCTCGCGAGGTTCGTCACGATCAGGGTGAGCTGGAATGTCTGCCCTGGAGTGACAGTAAAGTTGCCGTTGTTACGGATCGTGATGCACACGTGTCCCGGCCCGTTGTTCGCGAACACAGCGGGGATCAGCCCGGTAGCCCCGCCGCCGGCATCGGTAACCTGCAGCGACGCGGGCTCGACCAGCAGCGGCGCGGAACCGGCGATGACGCCGAGCTCGCGCAGGTTGATAGTGACTGGCTGATCGTTGATGTTGGGCATCTGTGCAGTCACGGGGCTGCCCGTGATCACCGGCGGAGCGGCGTGCGCTGCGGGCATCAGAGCGGCGAGCAATGCGCCGACGAGCGCGCTGAATAAGGTGCTTGCTCGGGCAAGCGAGCGAACGAACATGGCCTATCTCCCGGGTCTTATTGATTCGTCTGTTCGGGCTCGGCGGCCCCATCGGCGGGCAGACCGAGGCTGGCAGGTATCTAATCAGCCCCGCTCCGGGAGCAGCAATGCCCGGAAGTACCAGCCGGTAACGGGACATCGCAGGGACGAGAACTGTGCCCGCGGCCGTTGACAATCGTTGTGATGCAAGTCGCAATCGTTGTCATGCGCCGTTCCGCAACCCTGTTACTGGCCTTGTTTTTGGCCGGCTGTACCACGAATGCACTACGAATCGACAGGCTCGCTGCAACGCTGGGGATGTCACGCAGCGTCGTGGAGGCGGGCGGCTTCCGCAGCCTCGTATTCGTGCGCGGCGTCCCCGCGACCCAGGATGCGCCGCTCGCGATCTTCATTGAAGGCGACGGGGTGCCCTGGCTCGGCGGACGCGAGCCGAACCTCGATCCGACGACCAGCGATCCGATTGCACTGAAGCTGCTCGCGCAGACACCGCCGCCCGCCGCTTATGTCACGCGCCCTTGCTACAACGATATGGGTGGCCGGCGTTGCACGCCCGAGCGATGGACCATGGAGCGTTACTCGGACGAGGTTGTATCCAGCATGACCGAAACGGTGCGCTCCACCGCGCTACAGGCGCAGGCGCGCACCGTCGTGCTCGTTGGATACAGCGGCGGCGGCGTACTCGCTGTGTTGATTGCGGAGAGGCTCGACAACGTCGCGGCTGTGGTTACCGTCGGCGCCAATCTCGATATCGATGCTTGGACCCAGTACCACGGTTTTCTGCCGCTCACCGGTTCACTGAATCCTGCAGCGAGCACTGCGGTGCATCGCTGGCCGGAGACTCATTTATATGGCGCGCACGACGAGAACGTGCCGCCGGCGACGACCGACGCGTACTTCAAGCGATTTCCGCACGCGCAGCGACGGCTCGAGGCCAACGATCACGTGTGCTGCTGGGTCGAGCAATGGCCGGAGCTGTGGAAACAGCTCAGCGCTACTTCCGCGCGCTGAGCGCGACATCGGCGAAATCCGAAAACACGCCGTCGATGCCGAGCGCGTAGAACTGCCGGTACTCGAGCTGCGGATCGCCGCGGTATTCGGGCGCGAGCGTCGCCGGCTCGCTGCGGAAGGTGTATGTGTGAACGCGCAGGCCTGCGGCGTGCGCTTGTTCGATTACCGTAGTCTGCAGCAGCTGCTGCGCGCCGACGTCGCGCATGATCTGGCGTTTCCACGGCCCGATCGCGTTCGCATACTTCGCCACGTCTTCCAGACTCTGTGGCGCAGCGCCGCCGCGCTTGTCGCTGTACTGCGGAATCTTCACGCCGATGACCCGCTTGCCCGCGGCGTCGTACTGCAATGCTCCGTCGTCGAGCAACTGCACGAGAGGCAACTTCGTCTTCGTGTGCAGATACTGCAGGTTTGCGCTCTCGAACGACTGGATGAACACCGGACCGTCGGGTCGATCGAGCTTGCGCTTGCGGAGCGCATCGAGCAGCCGCTCTTCGAGCTGCAGCTTGAGATCCAGGTGGAACGAAGGATGCTTGGTCTCTGGATAGACGCCGATCGTGCGTCCGCGCTTGGCGGACTCGCGCTCGCGCAGGTCCAGAATCTCTTCGAACGTCGGAATCTCGAACTTGCCGTCGTATTCCTTCGAGCGCGCGGGATTCGCCTGCACGGCGCGCAGTTGCTTGATCTCCGCGAGCGTGAAGTCGCTGGCGAAGAAGCCGGTGACCGATTTGCCGTCGAGCATCTTGGTGCTGCGACGCTCGGCAAACTGCGGCCGCGACTTCACGTCCGTCGTATCGTCGAGCAGCGGCTCGTGGCGCGCGATCAGGTGACCATCGCGGGTCGCGACGAGATCCGGCTCGATGTAGTCGGCGCCCATTTCGATCGCAAGCGTGTACGAGGCAATGGTGTGCTCGGGCCGATAGCCCGAGGCACCGCGATGCGCGATCACCAGCGGCGGTTTGCCGTCGAGCGTGTGCCAGGTGCCGGAAGGCTGCACGGATGCTGCCTCAACCGCGGAAACGCCGAGCGCGAGCGCCGCGAGCAGCAGAACGTATCGATGCATTGTCGTACCTTCCGTGCATGACGCTCAGTCGACGAAGAAGTCCGGCAGGAAATCGCGATTGCCCGGCGTCACGGCGTAACGATCGAGATCTTTGACGCCCGCGCTCGCGAGCACTTCGTCGTCGATGAAGAAGTTGCCGGTGCACTGACGCGCGTCGCGCGTGAGGATCGTGTACGCGGCATCCGCCATGATCTCAGGCGTGCGCCCGAGCTTGGGATTGGCCATCGGGATCACTTGCAGCGCCGCCGTTGCAATGACGGTGCGCGGCCACAGCGCGTTCACGCCGATACCGTCGTGACGGAACTCTTCCGCCATGCCGAGCACGCACATGCTCATGCCGTACTTCGCCATCGTGTACGCCACGTGCGGCCCGAACCATTTCGCTTTCATGCTGAGCGGCGGGGACAGGTTCAAGATGTGCGGATTGCGTCCCGCCTTCGCCGCTTGCTTGAGGTAAGGCAGGCAAGCCTGCGAGCAGACGAACGTGCCGCGCACGTTGACGCCGAACATCAGGTCGAAGCGCTTCATCGGCGTCTCGAGCGTGCCCGACAGCGAGATGGCGCTCGCGTTGTTCACCAGGATATCGATGCCGCCGAAGTGCTCGGCGCATTGCTTCGCGGCCTGCGCGACCGCGTTCTCGTCGCGGATGTCCACTTGCATCGCCAGCGCCTTGCCGCCCGCCTCCTCGACCTCGCGCGCCGCGCTGTGAATCGTGCCCGGCAGCTTGGGATGCGGCTGATCGCTCTTCGCGGCGATCGCAACGTTGGCGCCCGCGCGCGCGGCGCGCACGCCGATCGCCAGACCGATGCCGCGCGAAGCACCCGAGATGAACAGAGTCTTGCCTTTGAGAGACATGGCGGCTCCGCGAAGAAGTGACGGGAGACGGAACGCTACTCTAGCTCTGCAACGCAGTCCACGCCGTTCGCAGAATCAGCAGGCTGACGATGACGATGAACGCCTTGCGCACAAACGCGCTGCCGCCGCGCAATGCGAGGCGGGCGCCGATCGCCGCACCCACGATGTTGCATACGGCCATGCCGGCGCCGACGTGCCACAGCACGAGTCCGTGTAACGCGAAAAAGGATAGCGCCGCGGAGTTGGTCGCGACGTTGATCACTCGCGCAGCCGCGCCGGCATGCAGAAAGTCGTAGCCGTAGCAGCGCACGAACACGAAGATCAGCAGGCTCCCGGTGCCCGGCCCGAAGAACCCGTCGTACAGGCCGATCGCCGCGATCAGGCCGGCGCCCACCAAATGATGCGAGCCGGAGAAGGCACGCGGCGCATGCTCGCCGCCGAGGTCTTTGCGCCAGACCACATAGACGAGCACCGCGAGCAGCATGAGCGGAACCAGCGGGCGAAAGACTTCCGGCGCGACCACTCTCGCGAGCCACGCGCCGCCCACCGACATGACGAGCGCGACCAGCGCCATCGGCAGCAACGCGCGCCAGGGAATGGTGACCTGCTGCGCGTAGCGTGCGACTGCGCTGAGGGTGCCGAACAGTCCGCCGAACTTGCTCGTGCCGAGCAGCGTGGCCGGTGCCACGTTCGGGTACACGGCGAACAGGGCTGGGATCTGGATGAGCCCGCCGCCGCCGACCATCGCATCGATGAGTCCGGCAGCGAACGCTGCAGCGAGCACCAACAGGAGATCGAACGACAACTCACCCACGCCCGAAGAATACCGTTATATGCTTGCCATCCTCCAACAACGACTGTCCCTGGGGAATCTCGATGCGCGCACTGCTCCACAGCCTGCTGCTCGGCTGCCTGCTGCTCACTGCCGGTCCCGTTCTCTCACAGGACGTCTGGGATCAGGTCGAGCATCGCTATGCCGATTCGAACGGCGTCAAGATCCACTACGCGGTACTCGGCGAAGGCCCGCTGGTGGTCATGATCCACGGCTTCCCCGACTTCTGGTACACGTGGCGCCATCAGATGCGCGCGCTCGCGGACCACAAGTACCGCGTCGCCACCGTCGACCTGCGCGGCTACGACCTGTCGGACAAGCCCAAGGGCGTCGAGAACTATGCGGTCCCGCTGCTGGTCGGCGACATCGCGGCGGTCGTGAAAGCGGAGAAACAGAGCGACGCGATCATCGTCGGTCATGACTGGGGCGGCGCCGTCGCGTGGAACGTCGCGATGAGCAAGCCCGAGATCACGCGGCTGCTGATCATCTGCAATCTGCCGCACCCGGCCGGCATCGCGCGCGAGATCGCGACCAATCCGCAGCAGAAGAAGAACAGCGAGTACGCGTTCAACTTCCAGAAGCCCGATGCGCACAAGACGCTCACTGCGGAAGGACTCGCTCGCTGGGTGCGCGATCCGGCGGCGAAGGCGCACTACATCGAGGCGTTCAACAAGTCCGACTTCGAGAGCATGCTCAACTATTACAAGGCGAACTATCCGAAGCCCGATGCGCCGCCGCCGGCCGCGGACGTGCAGTTCCCCAAGGTGAAGGTGCCGGTGCTGATGTTCCATGGCCTCGACGACCAGGCTCTGTTGCCGGGCGCGCTCAACGGCACGTGGCAGTGGGTCGAGAAAGATCTGACGATCGTCACCGTGCCCGGCTCCGGCCACTTCGTGCAGCAGGACGCTGCGCAGATCGTGAGCGACACGATGGTCGACTGGCTGTCGCGCCGGCAGAAGTAACATGAAGAAAATCCTGATCGGCATCGCGGTGCTCGCCGTTGCAGCCGGCGCCGCAGCGTTCCTGTATCGCGATGAGATCGGCATGATGATGGCGTTCAACCGCCTGAAGCCCGAGCACAGCTTCGCGGCCGCGCCGCCGCCGCTCGCACCGGACTATTCGCTCGCCGCAAGCTGGGGCGCGCTGCCGGATCGTGCAGACGCAGCGGACGTCGTGCCGAATGCCGAGGTGCAAGATCGGCAGGCGACTGCGGAAGTCGACGTCTTCTTCGTGCACCCGACCACGTTCTTTGGCACGGCGGGCTGGAACCAATCGCTCGACGACACCTCGACCAATCAACTCACCGACACGTTCGTCCTGCGCGGCCAGGCGTCGGTGTTCAACGGCTGCTGCCGCATCTACGCGCCGCGCTATCGGCAAGCCACGATCTACTCGTTCATGGACGGCTCGGGCAGCGGCAAAGCCGCGCTGCAGCTCGCGTACGAAGATGTGGAGCGCGCGTTCGATTACTTCATCGAGCATTACAACCAGGGCCGGCCGTTCATCCTCGCCTCGCACAGTCAAGGTTCCGTGCATGTACGCACGCTGCTGGAGAGACGCATCACCGGCACGGCACTGCGCGAGCGGCTGGTCGCGGCCTATCCGATCGGCTTCGGCATCAATCGCGAAGAGATGGCGAAAGCGGTGCCGGATGTGCCGGTGTGCGAGTCGGCCGAGCAGATCGGCTGCGTCGTCACCTGGAACGCAGTCGGCCCGAAGGCGCAGCCGTGGGGCGATCCGCGCAAGAACATCTGCGTGAACCCGCTGACCTGGCGCGCGGATGGCGCGGCAGCGGAAGCTTCGCTGAACCTCGGCGGCGTGGCCTACCCGGGCACATTCGAAGGCACGCTCGCGGACGTGAAGGGCGTGCCGGAGGATTTCATCGCTGCCAAGCCGGTGCTCGAGACTGCCGTTGCCGACGCGCAATGCGTCGACGGCATGCTGCTGGTGAAGGAGATTCACTCGAAGAACTACGCCGCGCGCCCGATGGGAAGGGACACCTACCACATCTACGACTACAACCTGTTCCACATGAATTTGAGAAGGAACGTGGAGCAGAGGGTTGCGGCGTATTTGCAGAGTCGGGCTCTGGCCCAACCGCAGCAGTCAGGCTAAAGCCTGACTCTTATCCCAGGATCGCTTCACGCTGATATAGCCGTATCGCGATCCACACCAGCAACCCCCCCAACGCCAGCGTCGTGCCTGCCGATATCAGCGCATGCAACGGCGGAATCGCATCCCCCCGCATCAGGCTCGTCGCGAGCAGGTGCTGACTCAAACTCGGAATCATCATCAGCGTTGCACTCGGCTTCGTGCCGTTCACGACCGCGAACATGATCGGCGCGATCGGCAACAGCATCACCACTGACAACCACGACTGCGCCTCGCGGTTGCTGCGCGTGAACGACGCCACGGCTGTCATCAGTCCCGCGCCGAGCGGCACGAAGGGCAGCATCACGACGAAGATCGCCAGCACGACGCGCGGGCCGAAGTTCGCCGACATGCCGAGCGCTTCGAGCGGGATGAACTGCAGCACGAGGCCGAATGCGGCGAGCGTCAGCAGCAGCGAGATGGACATGAACGCCGACGTCGCGAGCATCTTGCCGACGATCAGCTCGGCGCGCCGCACCGGCAGGGACAACAGCGGCTCGAGCGAGCCGCGCTCGCGTTCGCCCGCGGTCGTATCGATCGCGAGGTAGAACCCGCCGACCAGCATCGACATGAACGAGAAGTACGTCATCATGCCGAGGATCAACAGCGAGCGGCCCGCCGGGGTCGCGACATCGAGCGTGCGGACGTCGACCGGGCGGATCACTTCCGGACTTACGCCGCGTACCATCAAGCGAAGCGCAGCGAGCTGACCGCCGTACCCTTCGAGCAGGCGTCGCGCGCGATCCGCGCTCGCGCCGGTCTGGTTGTTCGAGGTGTCGACCACGAGATCGAGCGGCGCGGGCTCGCCAGCCTGTAATTTCTGGCTGTACTCGGCATCGATCAGCAGGACCAGGTCTTCGCCGCCGCCGCGCACGGCCCTCATCGCTTCGTCCGCGGTCATCGTGACAGTCTTGATCTCGGTGCCGTTCTCTTCGAGAAAGTGCCCGAGGTTCGGCGCGTGCTCGAGGCCCGACACAGTCAGGCGCAGCGGCTTGTCCTGGTTCTCCATCACGCGCTTCGACGCCAGCGAAGTGGTCAGACCGAAGATCACCGGCGCCAGCAGTACGCCGAACAGGAACGCAGACAGGATCACGCGGCGATCGCGCAGATTCTCCAGCAACTCCTTGGCGAAGACGATGCGGACGGCACGCGTCATGCTGCCACCCCGCCATCGGCCGCGCGCACGAATGCCTCTTCCAGGTCGGCTGCGCCGGTGGTTGCGAGGATTTCCGCAGGCGTGCCGCGCACGACGACACGGCCGTGCGAGATGATCACGATGTCATCGCACAGCGCCGCGACTTCCTGCATGACGTGACTGGAGAACAGCACGCAACGGCCGGATGCGCGCAGCTGGCGGATCAGCTCGCGCAGCATGCGAACTGCATTGACGTCGAGGCCATTGGTGGGCTCGTCCAGAATGATCGTGCGCGGTTGATGCACCAGAGCGCGCGCGAGCGCGACCTTCAGCCGTTCGCCCTGCGAATAGCCCTTCGCGCGTCGATTGGCGACGGCGCCAAGTGCGAGGCGCTCGATCAGCTCGTCCGTCATGCGGTCGAGCTCGGCGCGCTGCAGTCCGTGCAGCTTGCCGTAGTAGCGGATGTTTTCCCGCCCGGTGAGATGCGCGTACAGGCCGCTCGCATGCGGCAAGACGCCGAGCGAGCTGCGGACCCGCAGAGGGGCCGCGACGCAGTCATGGCCGTCGACGATCGCTTGTCCCGTGTCCGGTCGCAGCACGGTGCTGAGGATGCGCAACGTGGTCGATTTGCCCGCGCCGTTGTGGCCGAGCAGGCCGGTGATGCGGCCGTCGCGCGCTTCGAAGGAGACTTCGCTGAGCGCCTGCACGGCGCCGAACATCTTGCTCAGCCGTTCGACGCGAATCATGGTGCCGGCGCAGTCCGCGACAACATGAACGGCGTGGGTCGGATGTTGCGCACGCAAGCATCGTCGAGTGCAGTCGACGAGCCCGCAGCGATGAATTCAGCTGTCAGCCGCGGGATGCAACCCGTCGCCAGCTGGCCGTGACCTTGCCCGGCCGCGATCAGATGCTTGCCCTTGCCCAGGCCTTTCATGATCTGCTCCGCGTAGCGGTCAGGCGTTACCGGATCGTTGCCGCCGGACAGGATCAAGGTCGGCACCTGACTCTGCAGCGGCGCGCCGAAGTCCGGATCGACCGGCCCACGCGGCCACTCCTGGCAGACGGCGCGCATGCTGCTCATGAACGCGGTGCCCATGTAGGTCTTCGCCAGCTGCTCCTCCGAAACGTTTTCCTGTGCCCACCGCGGCGCGTCTTCGCTGCAGACCACGGAGAAGTGCATGCCCTCCGCGATCTGCTCCTCGACGTCGCTCTCGACGCGCAGGTATTGCGCCGCGAGCGATTGCAGATCGCGCAGCGACTGCCCTTCGTGAATCAACAACGGCAGCGTCGACACCGTTTCGTCCGAGTAGCTCAAGAGACGAACAGCGGCGCCAAAGCGCGCTTCATCGAGAGTCGTGTCGGTGAGCGCACCGGTGAGCGGATGCGCGATCGACAGTTTCACGGGTTCGTTGTGCAGCCTGGCGCGCAACGCCGTGAATTGTGCGGAAATGTCCGGGAATTCGCGCGCGCATGCTTCGTCGCGGGCGCAGCGCTGCAAGGTGGCATCGATCGCTCGCTGCGCCTCGATCGCAACATCCGGCCCCAGAGCGAGCTGCGCAGGAACGACGCCGTCGAGAATCGCAGTGCGCACGCGGTCCGGATAGCGACGCATGTAATGTTGCGCGACGCGCGTGCCGTACGAGATGCCGTAGAGATTCACCTTCTGATAGCCGAGCGCGGCGCGCACGTCCTCGAGATCGCGCACAGCGATGCTGGTGGTGTAGTAACGCGGATCGCCGGGCAGGGCCGCGAGGCACTCGCGCACGGTGGCCTGCAGCTTGAGCGGATTGAGCGCGACGAACTCGGAGTCGTCGGGCAGCTTGCAGTCGAGCCGATTGGACAGCCCGGTGCCGCGCTGATCGACCAGCACCAGGTCGCGATCGCGCCGGATGCGCGTGAACGCGGGAGCGACGCTCAGGTAGAAATCGCTGGCGGCCTGTCCGGGACCGCCGCTCAAGATGAACAACGGGTCGGCCGCGGGCTTCAACCGCAGCGCCGGGATGACCGCGACGTGCAATTGCAATTCTTTACTGTGGGGATCGTCGCGATTCTCCCGCACGGTGTAGTGGCCGCACCGTGCAGCGGCGCTGCCGCCGGCCAGCGCGCTCTCCAGACGGCAGTCGCCAAGGCGCAGCGGCTCGTCGGCGAATGCGGCACCGATTGCGCTGCAAAATATCCATGCCACTAATCGAGGAACCTGCGACCGCATCTGTTGTCCGGACTTTTTAAGCGGGTCTTAGCCGTGTTGGCACCCACGACAGTTTGATACATTCGCACGCCTGCCGGGGATCATCCATGGAGTCGTCAATGAGAATTCGAACACTGTTCGCCGCCGCGCTGCTCACCGCCCTGCCGCTCGCCGGGGCGCTGGCCAAAGATGCTGCGCTGGCCAAAGCTGTCGCCGATACGCATCGTTCGCCGAACCTGGTGGAGCGCGACAAGTACCGCCATCCGCAGGAAGTGCTGGAATTCGCGGGCATCAAGCCGACGATGACCGTAGTGGAAATCTCGCCGGGCGGCGGCTACTGGACCGAGATTCTCGGCCCGTACCTGAAGGACAAGGGTACGTATTACACGGCGTTGACCCCACGCAGCATGAGCGAGCGTGCGGCGAAGAACGTCGATGACTGGACCAAGAAACTCGCAGACAACAAGGCGAATTGGGGCAACGTCAAGGTCGCCGAGTTCGGCAAGGGCAGCTACGAGATCGCGCCGGCCGGCACGGTCGACCTGGTGATCACGTCCCGCAACGTGCACAACTGGATGGGCGCCGGCTTCGCGGACGAGGCCTTCGGCGCTTTCTACAAGGCACTCAAGCCGGGCGGCATCCTGAGCGTGGAAGAGCATCGGGCGCCCTCCGATAAGCCGCAGGATCCGAAAGCTGCCGACGGCTACGTGCGCGAAGATCACACGATCGAGCTGGCGAAGAAGGCGGGGTTCAAGCTGCTCGCCAAGTCCGAAGCCCTGGCGAATCCCAAGGACACGAAGGACTGGCCGAAGGGCGTGTGGACGCTGCCGCCGACGCTGCAGATGGGCGAGACCGACCGCGCCAAGTACCTGGCGATCGGCGAGGCCGACAACTTCCTGCTGAAGTTCCAGAAGCCGCAATAGGCCAGTTGCGAATAAAGGTGGTGCCGTGGACGAAGACGCAAAGCGCTGGCTCTACTGGGCGATTCCGATCGTCGTCGTGCTCGGCGCGGGCGGCGCGCTGTATTACGCCCGCAAGCACAACGAGCCGGCGCAGGCACCGGTGGCGCAGACCCAGGCGCCCCCGAGCGTCGCGCCGCCGGTGCAACATCCGATCGAAGACGTAGCGGATGACAAGCCGCTGCCCGCCCTGGCCGAAAGCGATGCCCAGGTTCAGGACTCGCTCATCGGCGCGCTCGGCCGTTCGGTCGAACAGGTGCTGGTGCCGAAAGACATCGTCCGGCACTTCGTAGTCACCGTCGACAACCTGCCGCGCAAGAAAGCCGCCGTGCAGCTCTGGCCGGTCAAGCCGATCGGCGGCGAGCTCGCGGTCGCGCCCGGCGGCGAGCCGACGCTCAGTCCCGACAATGCCGAGCGCTATGCGCCGTTCATCAACATCGTGAAGAACGCGGACGTCGCTCAGGTCGCATCGGTCTATCGGCATTTCTACCCGCTGTTCCAGCAGGCGTATGTCGATCTGGGTTATCCGGACGGGTACTTCAACGATCGCCTCGTCGAGGTGATCGATCACCTGCTCGCGTCGCCCGACATCGCCGGGCCGATCAAGCTGACGCAGCCCGGCGTGTTCTATCAGTACGCGGATCCGTCGATCGAGGAGCGCTCGGCGGGCCAGAAGCTCATGATCCGCCTGGGCAGCAAGAATGCCGCGGTCGTGAAGGAAAAATTGCGCGCGCTGCGCAAGGAAGTCGTGAAGCAGCAGGCCGCAAAGCCGCAGTAGGGGTTCTCGCAACGGAAAGCTCTGGGGAGGTGTCATATGACGAAGATCGCACTGGCACTCGCGATCGTCGCGATCGGCGAGGGAGCCGTCACGCTGCATCTGGTCAATCAGCTGCACGCGGAGCGTGAGATGTCGCAGTTGCTGCAGGCTCGCGTCACCCAGCTCGAAAGCAAAGCGCCGCAAGCGGCGCAGGGCGCGACGTTCATCGCCGTTCCTACGCAATCGACGCTGTCGCCGTTTACTACGGTCAAGAAGGACGGCGCACCCCCGGCTCCAGCACAGCAAGCGATCGCTGGCGTCATCACCTCATCTGACGTGTCCGTGGTAAACCGCGCCATGCCCATGGCTCCCGACCAGGAACGCATGCGTGAGCAGGTCAAGCAGAGCATGGAGCGTCAGGCGGCGTTGTTGCGCGATCCTGAGTATCGCGAGGCGATGCTGGCTCAGCAGAAGATGGGAGCGAGGCAGTCCAATCCGAACCTGGCACGGGACCTCGACCTCAGCCCCGAACAGGCCGACCGGTTGTTCAGCACGCTGGCGGAACAGCAGCTGCGCGCGATGGAAACCACCAGCCCGATGCTGTGGAGCGAGCAGCCCGATCCCGCCAAGATGCAGGAGCTCCAGCGCAAGATGATGGACCAGCAGCGCGCCAACGAGATGGAGGTCAAGCGCGTGCTCGGCGAGGCAAAGTTTCGCGAGTATCAGGAATACCAGTCCTTGAGCGGCGTGCGCTGGGAAGCGGAGCGGGTGCGCACCGCGCTCGCGAATGCCGGCATGCCGCTGGAGGAGAATCTGACGAAGCCGCTGCTGAAGACATTGCAGGAACAGCAGCAGAAGATTATGCAGCAGATGGCAGCCGCGGCGGGACCGCAGAATCAGCTCATTGCAGCCAGCGGCGTGGGCGCAACAGTGGTGACCAGCAGCGACGGCGTGAGCGGGAACATGATCGAGATGCAGGAGAAGTCAGTCGAGCTCCAGGCGCAGCACCAGAAACGTCAGCGCGAAGCACTAGCGCGCGTTCTCACGCCCGAACAACTCAAGGTCATCGAAGACGAGCACAAGATGGAGCTGCAGATGCAGCGTGCGCAGATAAAAATGATGCGCGCGCAGCAGGAAGCGGGACTCCTGGATCCGGCGCAGGGTGGATTTGTCCAGGGAGAAGCTGTGACTCTCACGCCGTCCGTCGTCACCGACTGAATGGGCCCGAGCGCGCACCTCGCGATTCTCGCTGCACTCATCAGCGTGATCGCGGGCGCGCTCGCTGACGAACCTGCGAAAGCCCCGCGCGCGCCCGACGCGATCCTCAATCAGTACTGCAATGTCTGTCATCTGACCGGGTGGAACGGCGCGCCGCTCAGCGGCGACGCCAATGACTGGCAGCCGCGGCTGTCGACTGGCTTCGATTCGCTGCTCAAGAACGCCAGGCAAGGCATCAACAACATGCCGCCGATGGGAACGTGCCAGGATTGCACCGACGCAGAGCTGGAGGCGGCGATTCGCAAGATGCTGCCTTGACGGGAGAGGCACGGTGCAAAGAACGATAGCGACAGTCGCGCTACTGCTGAGCGCAGCGACTTCAATTGCGGAGTCGCCACGCGGCCAATGGCAGTACTACGGCGGCGATGCAGGCAGTACCAAGTACTCGTCGCTCGCGCAAATCGACGCGAGCAATGTGGGCTCGCTGCAGATCGCGTGGACGTGGAACAGCCCCGACAATTTGCTCGGCACTCAAACGCGCGAGCGTCCGGGTTACTTCAAACCGACCCCGATCATGATCGACGGCGTGCTGTACACGAGCACGTCCTTCGGCCAGGTCGCAGCGATCGATCCGGGAACCGGCGCGATGCTCTGGAATTTCGACCCGAACGCCTGGCGAGTCGGACGGCGGCCGGCGAACTCCGGCTGGCAGCATCGTGGCGTCGCGTACTGGTCCGGCAAAGTGGCTGGCCGCCGCGAGCAGCGCATCCTGATCGCGACGGGTATCGGCGAGCTGATCGCGCTCGACGCGCGCTCGGGCCAGCCGATCGAATCGTTCGGCAAGCACGGGCGCGTCGACTTGCAGGCGGCGCTGATCCGCAAGGAAGAGGACCGCCGTTTCGTCGGCTTCAATGCTCCGCCGATGATCGTCGGCAACGTGGTCGTGGTCGGCTGCACTGTGTTCGATCGTCCGACGGCGCCGGAAATGCCTGCGGGCCACGTGCAGGCGTTCGACGTCGTGACCGGCGCACCGAAGTGGATCTTCCACACGGTCCCGCAGGGGAACGAGCCCGGCGCAGAGACGTGGGAGAACGGGTCGTGGAAATACTCGGGCAACACCAATCCGTGGCCGCCCTTCAGCGCCGATCCCGAGCTGGGCCTGGTGTTCATTCCGGTCGGCACGCCGACCAACGATTACTTCGGCGGCGATCGCCCGGGCAACAACCTGTATGCCGAGAGCTTGCTCGCGGTCGCGGCGGACAGCGGCAAGCTCGTGTGGCATTTCCAGGGCGTGCACCACGGCTTGTGGGATTACGACTTTCCCGCCGCGCCGACGCTCGTGGACATCAACGTCGACGGTCGGCGCATCAAAGCCGTCGCGCAGGTCAGCAAACAAGGGTTCACGTACGTGTTCGAGCGCGCGACCGGCAAGCCGGTGTGGCCGATCGAAGAGCGGCCCGTGCCGCAATCGGCGGTGCCGGGCGAGAAGACCTCGGCCACGCAACCGTTTCCGACCAAGCCGCCGCCATTCGCGCGCCAGGGGTTGACGACCGACGATCTGATCGACTTCACGCCGGAGCTGCGCGCCGAGGCGTTACAGATCGTCGCCGACTACACGCTCGGCCCGCTGTTCACGCCGCCGACCGTCGTTGGCGAGAACGGCAAGAAAGGTGTGCTGCAGATGCCGAGTGCTGCGGGCGGTGCGAACTGGGGCGGCGCGGGCTTCGATCCCGAAACGGGTTACCTGTTCGTGCAGTCGGCGAACATCGTGTCGCTCGCTGCAGTCGTGAAAGGCGATGCGTCGCAGAAATCCGCGTATGCGGTCCGCGGTGCGGCCGGCCCGCCGGGACCGCGCGGCCTGCCGCTGATCAAGCCGCCGTACGGCGTGGTCACCGCCATCGATCTCAACAAGGGCGAGATTGCGTGGCAGGTCGCGCACGGCGCTGGGCCGCGCGTTCATCCGGCCCTGAAGGGACTGAATCTGCCCCCGCTCGGCGCGTCGAGTCACTCGTTCCTGTCGAGCGGCGGACCGCTCGTAACGAAGACGCTGCTGTTCGTGAACCAGGTACAGGCTCAGCCAGATCTGTCGCTGTCGCAGACTGAGCTCTTCATGCGTGCATTCGACAAGAAAACCGGCGCCGTGGTGTGGGAACATCGCATGACCGAGCCGCCTTTCGGTACGCCGATGACCTATCTGCACGACGGTCGTCAGTACCTGGTCGTCGCGACCGGCGGCGCCGGCACGCCCGGCCGCTTGGTCGCCTTCGCGCTGCCCGGCAGGAAATGAGGAGTGAACAGATGCGCTTGTTATCTTCGTTCGCCCTGCTCGCACTCTGTGCATGCAGCGGCGGCTCCCAGGCACCGTCGCAATCCGCCGCCGCGCAAGCTCAGTCGGCCGCAGCGACCGAGCGCGACGAGCCCGTGAACCCTGCGTTCGTCGGTCGTGTGTGGCGCACGGCCGAGCGCGGCGTCCCGTTGGGCGCGATCATGATTTTTCTCCCGGACCGCACGCTGTTGATGGACTCGTGCTTCGAAACGTATCGCGTGTCGAAGTGGGGCGTGGCCGGCGATCGCATCCGCTGGCTCGAAGACACCGTGCCGATCGAGGCCGAAGTCGTCACGCCGGGCAAGGACGAGCTCACCCTCAAGATCGCCGGCCAGAATCGCGAGCAGCATTACATCGCGATCACGGATCCGTACACATGCCCCGATATGCCGAAATGAGGAAGTGAACGAGCTCAGCGCACGCGCTTGGCGAACAGGAGAATTGCGCCGAGATGGCCGCCGTGATTGGTGAGCTGCGCGTGGACCGCGTTCACACCGCAATCCTGCAGCATGAAGATCACCTGGTTGAGGTTGTAGGGGTTCATGGCCATCTTCGGCTCGCGTCCCCGGAGCTTCCTGCCGAGGCTCGAGAGCGGCGCCGCGACCAGCCGCCCTGCTCGCGAGCCGATCGAGCGCAGCCCGTAGTTCGATTTGTCTTTCGCGCGCGCGTAGGTCACGTGCAACGCGCCGAACCCGTCGGCACCGAGCAGTCGCAACATCGTGGCTATGTACGCGAGCCCATCCCTGGTGGGCACGTGCTGCAGAACGATGTACGAGTTGACGAAAGAGAACGTGCCATGCGCGCCGACCAGCTCCTCGAGCGTTTGGCAAAAGGTGACGTTGCGCAGCTGCCGCGCTGCGGCTTGCGCTCGTGCTTCCGTCAGCATCCCGGCAGCGACGTCCACGCCGACCACGTGAGCGAACTCTCCGGCGAGCGGCAACGTGAGCCTGCCGACGCCGCAGCCGAAATCGAGCGCTTTCTCGCGCGGCAGCTCAGGGCCGAGATGGCGGCGGCAGGAATCGAGCACGTCTCGCACGTACGCCGCACCGGATTCGAAGAACTCGCGGCGCGCGTCTTCGCTCAACGCACCACTGTGATAGCGATCGTGAGACAGGACTCCGAAATAAGGGTCGTGCCGGCCGTAGTAGTCCCAGGTGCCCATGCCGGGACAATAGCAAACCGCAGACACAGGCAGCTACCTACGCTACGGCAGTCTTCCCGCTGCCGAGATCGCAGCTCAGCGCGCTGAGGCCTGAGGACGCGATCGGTTTTGCCAGCGACGACGGCGGTTGTTCCGATTCCCGTTCGGTTGCTGACGTGCGTGCGGATGCTGCGGCTTGCCCTGCGATTGGTTGGGCTGACCCTGCTTCGGCTGTGCAGGCTTCGACTGCACATGCCGCGGCTGCGAATGCCTCGGCTCCGCGTGCTGGGCCGGACCCGCAGCTCGCTGCGGTTGCGGCTGCGCTCGAGTGAAGTGCGGCAGCGGCAGTTGCGGGATCTGCTTGCGCAGCACCTTCTCGATGTCTCTCATCAGCCCGGTTTCATCCGGCGCCACCAACGACACCGCGATGCCGGTCGCGCCGGCGCGGCCGGTGCGTCCGATGCGATGCACGTAGTCCTCCGGCACGTTCGGCAGCTCGTAGTTCACGACGTGCGGCAGCTCCTTGATGTCGAGCCCGCGTGATGCGACTTCTGTCGCGACCAGCGCACGGACGTCGTAGCTCTTGAAGCCCGCGAGCGCCTGCGTGCGCGCCGACTGACTCTTGTTGCCGTGAATCGCAGCGGCTTCGATGCCGTCTTCCTGCAACTGCTTCGTCAGACGATTCGCGCCGTGCTTGGTGCGCGTGAACACCAGCACCTGCGACCAGTCGCCGTCTTGGATCAAGTGCGAGAGCAACGCGCGCTTCTGATCCTTCGGCACCAGGTATGCGCGCTGCTCGACGCTATCGACAGCGGCGTTGCGACGGGCAACTTCGATCTCGACCGGTTGATGCAGCAGGTTCTGCGCGAGCCGCCGGATGTCGTCGGAATAGGTCGCCGAGAACATCAGGTTCTGCCGCTGCCGCGGCAGCAGCTTGATCACGCGGCGAATGTCCGCGATGAACCCCATGTCGAGCATGCGATCGGCTTCGTCGAGCACCAGGACCTGCACGTGCGACAGATCGATGGTGCCCTGTTGCGCGTGATCGAGCAGCCGGCCCGGCGTCGCCACCACGATGTCGGTCCCGCGGCGCAGGCCATCGATCTGCGGACCGATGCCGACGCCGCCGAAGATGACTTGCGTGCGCAGCCGCAGGTACTTGCCGTAGGCGCGGACGCTTTCGTTGACCTGGGCAGCGAGCTCGCGCGTCGGCACGAGCACCAGCGCTCGCGGTGCCTTCGGCGGATGAGCAGTGCCGTGCAGGCGTTGCAGGATCGGCAGCGTGAAGCCGGCCGTCTTGCCGGTGCCGGTCTGGGCGCCGGCCAGGATGTCCCGGCCCGCGAGAATTTCAGGGATGACACGCGCCTGCACAGGTGTGGGTTCGGCATAGCCGCGATCCGCGAGCGCACGGGTCAGTTCGGGCAGCAGCCCGAGAGAAGTAAAAGGCATTGATCAGAATCCTCTACCAGCCCGCATGCGACGTGGTCGCAAGGTCCAGTCGAGGCGGAGATAAGTTCGAGGTGGGAAAACCGCGAGTAAGTGAACGAGCTGACCGGACGGCAGCTGGTTGAGCGGGCGGCACTGTACAGGGAAACACTCGTCACCACAAATCTTTGCGATCGCGAAGAGTTGTAGGTCGGGTTTTAGCCCGACACTCTGTGCCAAGTCAGCAACGAACGGGGGAGCGCTCATGCGGCGGGTTCTGCAGTGGGGAGTCCTGGTTTGTGTGGCGGGCATGCTGGCCGCTTGCGTCGGCAGTCCGGGCTCGCGTTTCGACTCGGGCGGCGTGGAAATCAAGGTGCTGTCGAACCGGGCCGACCTCGTCAGCGGCGGCGACGCGCTCGTCGAAGTCGTGCTGCCGAAGGCTGCGACAGCCACTGACCTCCATGTCGACGTGGACGGGCGGGATGTCAGCAACGCGTTCAAGCAAGGTACCGGTGGGCGAATCGTCGGGTTGATTACCGGTCTGAAAGACGGCGCAAATGTCGTCACGGCGAAGCTCGGCAAGGGCGGCGCTCGACTCACGATTACCAACTACCCGATCGGCGGTCCCATCTTCTCCGGCACACAAGTGCAGCCCTGGGTCTGTGCAACGCCGGCCGCGCAGGATGCAACCAGCACCGCGCCGGCAACGAACGCGAGCGGCTTGAGCGCTGCAGCCACCGACGCTCAGTGCAATATCCCGAGCGAGGATCATCTGCTCTATCGCACGACCGAGCAGTGCTCACAGCGCAACGCCAGCAGCCCGTGTTTCAAGCCATACGATCCGAACGCCCCGCTGCCTGCGGATGTCGCCGAAGTGACCAACGACCAGGGCGTCAAAGTGAAGTTCATCGTGCGCGTCGAACGCGGCGTGATGAATCGTGCGATCTACGATATGGCGGTGCTGTTCGATCCGGGCAGTGCGGCCCCAGACGCAGGACTGGCAGCATGGAACCGCAAGCTCCTATGGTCGTTCGGCGGCGGCAGCGGAACGCCATACAAGCAGTTCGCACCCAACAGCACGTGGCAGATCGACTATGCCCTGGCCCGCGGTTATCTCGTCGCGGTGAGCGCACACACCGATCAGCAGCTCAACTCGAACCACGCCGTTGCGGCCGAGACCGTGATGATGGGCAAAGAGCACATCATCGAGCGCTATGGCGAGATCAAATACACCATCGGCACCGGCTGCTCGGGCGGCTCGATCATGCAACTGCAGTTGGCGTCCCGCTACCCGGGCCTGCTCGACGGCATCCAGCCCTCGTGCACGTATCCGGACTCGTACTCCACCGGCATGGAGGTCGGTGACTGCGTGATGCTCGACAGCTACTTCGCGTCACCGCAATTCGCAGCGCTGACCAAGGAGCTGACGCCGGCGCAGCTCGCGAGCAAGAAAGCCGCGATCGCCGGTCATATGGACGAAAAGGCGTGCCGCGCGTGGGCACTGTCGTACGGCCCCTCGAACAATCCCGGCGTGTACACGCATCCGCGCACCAACAAGCCGACCAACAATTGTTCGTTGCTCGATAGCCAGGTGTACGACGCCGCGAAGAATCCGCACGGCGTGCGTTGCACGATTCCCGAGTACGCGATCGCGACCTGGGGTGCGCTGCCCGGCAGCGGTTTCGCCCGGCGTATCGACGATAACGCAGGCATTCAGTACGGACTTAAAGCGCTCGCCGCCGGACAGATCGGCGCCGAGGAATTCGTAACGCTGAACGAGAAAATCGGCGGCCGCGACATCGATATGAACCCGACCGCCGCGCGCACGGTTGCCGATCCGGAAGCGCTGCGCATCGCGTACCAGGACGGCATCATCGGCGACGCGCAGCAATGGGCGAAAGTGCCGATCATCGACTGGCGCGGCAACGACAACTCCAACATTCACATGAACTGGCGCGCCTTCGCCGTCCGCGACCGGCTCGATCGCATCAACGGCGGCCACGGCAACCAGGTGATCTGGCGCTACGGCCCGGGACTGTTGCCGCCGCCGCAACTGATGGTCGATTCGCTCGCGACGATCGACAAGTGGGTCGCCGCCATCAAGGCGGATGCGAGCACTGCGACGCTCGAAGAGAAAGTCGTGAAGAACAAGCCGGCCGAAGCCTTCGACTTCTGCTACATCGGCAACGACTACACGACCAAGGTGACGGACTGGGCCAAGTGCGACGCCGATCCGGTGCTGCGGTACTTCGCCTCGCCGCGCCAGGTCGCCGGCGGTCCGCTCGCGGAGGATGTGCTCAAGTGTCAGCTGAAGCCGCTGAAGCGCAGCGACTACGCGACGACGTTCAGCGATGAGCAGTGGACAAGACTGAGCAAGGTGTTCGCGAGCGGCGTGTGTGATTGGAGCAAGCCCGGTGTGGCGATGCAGAGGTCGACGCCGTGGCAGACGTTTGCGAAAGGACCGGGTGGCGTGCCGATGCCGGCGGCGCCGAGGTCGAAGAAGATTTAAAGCGGTCGGGCTTCAGCCCGACTCTGCGCTTGGGCGGTCAGCAAAACTCTCAGCTTCGTCAGCAGATCCGCTTCCCTGTACGGCTTCGCCAACACATCCGCGCCCTTTTCCGGCGCGGTGTACGACGCCGCATAGCCCGTCGCGTACAGCACCGGCAACTGCGGCCTGCGCTCGCGCGCCAGGCGACCCAACTCGAATCCATTCATCCCCGGCATCACGATATCCGTGAACAGCAGATCGATATCCGGCTGGCGATCGACGATGTCGAGCGCGTGTGAGCCGTTGTCCGCTTCGATCACCGTGAATTGCAGCTCTTTGAGCATCGCGGCCGTCACCGCACGCACGCCGGCATCGTCCTCGACGAGCAGAATCGTCCGATCGCGCCCGGAGACCTCGGCCGATTCCGCGTCGCCCGCCACCTCGGCGGGCTGAACTGTCGCGTCGCTGCGCGGCAGGTACAGCTTTACGCGCGTGCCGCGATTCGGCGCGCTCTCGATCTTGACGTGTCCGCCCGACTGCTTGACGAAGCCGTACACCATGCTCAAGCCGAGCCCGGTGCCGTGGCCGAGATTCTTGGTGGTGAAGAACGGCTCGACCGCGCGTTCCAGCACTTCTGCCGTCATGCCGACGCCCGTGTCAGCCACCTCCAGCAGCACGAAGTCCCCGGCCGGGATGTCAGCGTCCGCGCCGTGCGAGGTCACGTTGCTGGTCTCGATCGTCAACGTGCCGCCTTCGGTCATCGCGTCGCGGGCATTCACGGCGAGGTTGATCAGCGAGGACTCCACCTGCGCCGGATCCGCGAGCACGTGCCACAGGTTCGACTCGTCCTTGATTTCGATACAGATGCGCTCGCCGAGCGTGCGACCGAGGAGCTTGGCGACGTTGCGGCACATCTGCCCGAGATGCACCGGGCTCGCCCGCAGCGGCTGCCGGCGAGCGAACGCGAGCAAGCGACGCGTCAGCTCCGCGCAGCTGAGCGCACCGGTGAGCGCCATTTCCGCGCGACCGAAGTTGCGTCCAGTCCCGCGCAGCGCGCGCGCCAGCGCGTCGAGATTTCCGATCACGACCGTCAGCATGTTGTTGAAGTCGTGTGCGATGCCGCCGGTCAGTTGTCCGACGGCTTCCATCTTCTGCGCCTGGAACAGCTGCTGCTCGATCTGGCGGCGATCGGTGATGTCGAGGCAGCTGCCGAAGATTTCCTGCGGGTGCCCGTCGTGATCGCGAATCAGCACCGCGCGATCGAGGAACCAGCGATGCGAGCCGTCGGCGCAGACCCACCGATACTCGGCGGACATACCGCCGCTCGCCTGGATCGCAGCGACGTCGGCGAGGACGCGCTCGCGATCCTCGGGATGGATGCGCTCGGGCCACAGGTCCGGATCTTCGACGAAGCGCGCGGCCGGGAAGCCGATCGCTTGCGCCATGCCCTCGCTGACGAAGCGCGGCCCGGAGAAGCGGCCCTTCAGTCGAGCGCTGTACAACGCGATCGGCAATGACCGCACGATGGCAGTCTGGCGCTCCTCGATCTGCCGCAGCAGCCGCTCCGCCTCGAGCTTCTCCTGGCGGATGCGCAGGTTCTCTTCCTGCAGCAGGCGCTCGAGCTGCGCCTGGCGCCGCACTGCCTCGTTCTTGAGATACAGATCGACCAGCACCGCGATCTTCGAGCGCAGGATCACCGGGTCGACCGGCTTGAAAACGTAGTCGACCGCGCCCATCGCGTAGGCGCGGGCGATGTGCTCGTCGTCCTTGTCGATGGCGCTGACGAACATGATCGGAATGTGCCGCGAGCGCTCGCGCCGGCGGATCAGCTCGGCCGTCGCGTAGCCGTCCAGCCCGGGCATGTTGGCATCGAGCAGGATGACCGCGCACTCTTCGCGCAACAGGAAACGCAGCGCGTCTTCGCCCGAAGCGGCCTCGACGATCTTCTGCTCGAGCTCCGCGAGCACGTGCGACAACGCAAAGCGATTGTCGGGCTCGTCGTCGACGATCAGGATCGTGGCTTTGGGCTCGGCGGCGCTCATGTTCGACTGCGCGGCCTCATACGCGCCCGAGCCAGACGCGCATCATCGAGACCAGCTGATCGGTATCGACGGGCTTGGAGATGTACTCCGAAGCGCCGGCGGCGATGCACTTCTCGCGGTCGCCCTTCATCGCCTTCGCGGTGATGGCGATGATGGGAAGCTTGCGGAAGCGCTCGACTCTGCGGATCTGCCGCATCGTCTCGTAGCCGTCCATGTCCGGCATCATCACGTCCATCAGCACCATGTCGACGTCATCCGCCGTCTCCAGTTGCTCGATGCCCTGGCGACCGCTCTCCGCGTGCAC
>Ga0134123_10000209_pt1 | contig 40382 bp, 30 predicted proteins | sample KB303_FD_96460 | JGI IMG/M metagenome (GOLD analysis project Ga0134123, IMG submission 96460) | Terrestrial soil microbial communities without Nitrogen fertilizer from Kellogg Biological Station, Michigan, USA - KB3-0-3 | ecosystem: Environmental > Terrestrial > Soil > Unclassified ...
AATGAGTTAGCTCGCTCCCGTTTTCCGGTTTGTGAACAATCGTGAACAATTCGCCGCTCACTTTTTCCGCGGCGGCACGCTTGGCCCCGTCAACCACCTGCGCGTAGACGTTCAAAGAGGTATCGACCTTGGCGTGTCCCATCAGATCCGCGAGGACCTTTCCGGGAACACCGTTCGCGTGCGCCCACGACGAATAGGTGCGCCGGAACGTCAGCCACGTCGCGTTCGGTAGCCCGAGCGTTGAACACGCCGGAAAGACCCACCGTCGCAACACGTTGTTCGGCGAGATAGGTTTGCCGGAGATGGTCGAGAAGACCAGGTCATCGGGTTCCGTCCGCTTGGTTCGTTGCTGCCACGCTCGGAGCAGATCGACCACGCCCTCTGCCAGTGGGACCGATCGCAGGCCCGCCTGGGTCTTCGGTGTGCCGAAGGCGCCCTCGTAGACCGCCTCCTGCACCATCAGCACGCCGGCATCCAGATCGATCGCCTTCCAGCGCAGCGCGAACAGCTCGCCACGCCGCAGCCCTGTCAGCAGCGCCACTCCGGTCATCGTTTGAGCGAGTGGAGCAGTGCCTTCAGCAAGGCCGCCGCTTGTGCGATCGTCAGCGCCCACTTTGGCTTTATCGTCGCCAGCGTGGGCAGGTCCGCGCCCCGCGCAGGGTTCTCCTTCAGGTGGCCCCACTTGACCGCCGTTCGGAGAATTGCGCTGAGCACATCGTGCAAGTGATCGATGGTCTTCGGCGCGTACCCCTGTTGCGTGAGGATTTGTTGTCATGAGTGACGCTGACCGCGTTGCGCGCGTCATGGCTTTGGGATTCACCGAACGTCAGGCGCGGTTCCTCGTGACGGTCATGCTGCACGGTGGCATCTGCATTCAGCGCCAGTACTGCGCGTCCGCGCGGCTCGTGCACGGCGACAAGACACGAGCGTTCTTTCGTGAGCTCGTGGCAAAGAGACTCGCCACTCCGTACCCGTGTGCCCGGAGCGGCGCCCGCGTGTATCACATGCATAACAAGGCCCTCTACGCCGCCATCGGCGAAGCCGACAATCGGAACCGGCGGCTGATGTCCGTGAGCCGGGCGATCGAGGGACTGATCGTGCTCGACGCGGTGCTCGGGGCGCCGAAGGTGAAGTGGCTCGCGACCTCCCAAGAGAAGCTCGCGTATTTCACGCAGACGACGCGGCTGCGACCCGAGGACATGCCGCAGTTGGTGTTTCAAAACGCCGGCGGTCGAACCGTACGGCACTTCCCGGACAAGCTTCCAATCGGCGTGCATCCGGATGGCGACACGCACGAGTTCGTCTACGTCGTCAATCGCCAGATTCCGGTGGACTTCCGGCCGTATCTGTACCGGCATGCGCGCCTTCTCAGCGTGCTGCCCGCTTGGGTCGTTCGACTGCTCGTGCCACGGCATCTCGAGGAGGCCGAATTCCCGTTCCGACGGGCCTGCGAAGAGGAGCTCGGCGCGCGGCTCGCTCCGTCAACAGTCGAGGAACTGCGGTGGTATTTCCGCGCCCGGCGAGCATTGAACGAGCCCGGAGCCAGCATTGATCGCGAACGGTTTCGGCGTGCGCGTCGCGCTTTCGGCGGCGCGCGGTATCAGGTGCTCTATCGACACTGGCTCGCCCACGGCGACGCCCTGATCAATGCGTTGGATTCGCCCGTACTGTCGGAGGCGCTCGCCCGCGGTTCCGGCCGGATTGAAAGCTATGTGGTGCATCGACGTTATCACCATCTCACCCCGCTGGTCGGTACGGCCTGACCGGGACACGGCTGAGGCCGCACATCGGGCCACAAGCCTGGGGCATACATGGCCCAGAGCCGTGTCGCCTCTCGTGTCGCGACGGACGGCAGGTCTTGAACGACGCGCAGGACAGAACGTCGATCTAACTCCTGCTGCGCTCGTACCTTACGGAACCGTCGACGCAGCGATGGATGACCAGCCGGGTGGCGTTCTGTGCCGCCCGGTCGATGGCGCACTCGATACACACGGCGCAAGCCGTGGCGTGAGCGACCCCCGGACTCCGCGAAGAAGTTGGTTCCGCGGCCTTTCGGCTGGGGTCGCTCACGCCACGGCTTCGACGGTGTGGTGTCACGTCCTGCGGCCTGCGCGCGGTCCGTCACACGACCACCGCGGCGCACCCGTGTACACGTCGGCGATCCGTCCGGGTGACCGGTAGCTATTTCAACGGCCACTGCGCTCTCTTCGTGTTGCAACGCGCAGCAAAGCCTTGAAACACAGTCTGATCAGTTGCGCCTTGAATGTTGTCTACTGTGACTCTGAATGCATTTGTCGGGCCTCGATTTGTAAAGCGCCAGCATGATCAGCCCGTCGTCGTGGTCTCATCCCGTCGATGCAGATAAGCAAACAGATCAACTGGCAGATCAAGCGCGTCCTCGCGTTCGCGGTGCAACTTCCATGATGCCGTGAACATCTGAACCACGAACCACGCACCGAAGCCCCACGGGTAAGGCCCGACCAGCGACACGCAGTCCTGGTCTCCAGTGGGCTGGCGTGATAGCGCCGCGCCACAGTTGCCCCGCGAATACCAGAAAGGGACTGGCCAAGATTCATTTACGCCGTTCTGCGGATGGAATGTACGCGTGGAAAGAATGGCACCCGACGGATGTCAGTGGCTGACTGAAGTGTTTCAGGGCGTCTTGGGAGCGTCATCGGATGGGCATTGTCGCATGCCGATTCAATATCAGCGGCGAATCGGTCGCGCTGGTGCCGCAAACGTGAGGCGTAACACGCAAGCGGCCGCGTGCCTTTGCGCGGGCACAGGTGACGCTGTCGTTTGGGGGATGATGTAGAAAGAGATGACCACAGACATCGAAATGGGAGGGCGTGCAGGTACTCCGGGCACCTACGTGAAGGTCATTGCGACACCTGGACCTGCCGAGGAATGGAACAGCGACTCCTTCCTGGTGATGTATTTGCGACCGAACGGCACATTCTTGTTTCTTGGCTATTGGCCGGGCTTCGAGAGATCCTTTGCGGTTGGGGAGTGGTCCGCGATCAATGGCCAAGTCGACTTGGTCGGCTACGGACAGATTCGAGGCGACGCGCTTCCGAATGCGCCAGGAGGCTCATTTCGGCGAACTCTCAGGCCTAGCGTACGAGGGTTCACGCCGATTCTGATCGCTGAAACTGAATTGGCCGGATGGAGTCTCCTTAGTTGGGCCGGTGAATACGTGTATCTCGGTTTTGCGGCGATTCTCAACGTCGACGGGGTATGGCTGCCTCCATCGCTCGCGGCGGTTGACGAGTGGATCGAAAGCAATAGGCGAAACCGATGAGCGATGTGCTGCGTAAGCCACGACGGAGTCAGCGGCGAGCACCCCCGAGAATGCCGCGGCTCATCGCGAACGTTAGCTGCCGATAACCGCCATTGGGTTGTTGGCCGTGGCCGCCGATGCTGGGCCGACATGTCCAGAAACGCACTCCAGCCGGGAGGCCGATCCTCGTCACAAGGGAGTGCGTTCTGATGTGCCGCTCAACCGCGTACACCAGATGACTCGCCACAAGTGCTCCGTGCGTTTCGGCGGCGCGCCTGCGGGTGGTGGCCGTCCCAGGAGGCCCAGCAGACCCGGCCCCTCGACCCCTTTTACGATCTACGCATCCAACGACCTCTCCGGGTTGAGAATGCTATCCTCCAGCGGCTAGAAACGGACGGCGGCTCCGATGTATCCTCCCTTCATCCGCATATGCCCGATGTCTTCAAGTACTGACGATTCCTCACGGTCCTCGGTGATCGCGTAATCGGTTCTGAGGTACTGATAGCCGACCCGAAATCCAAGCCTGCTCATAATATCCGCCGTTACGAAAGCGTCGATGTCGCGAAATGTTTCATCTGTTCGCATTCGATCCAGTCTGGCGATTACCGCATCGACACCGATGGTCACCCTCCTCACGGGTCGGACCTCTCCGACAAGCCCAACCGATGGAACCGTTATTGATCGGTCATATGACAGTGTCTGCACTCCTCGAAATTCTGGGGACTGAGCATCGACGTGCGTGCCCACTCGTGAGACATCACTCGTGAGACTGAGATCAGCCCAACTAGACACGAGTGGAGTCCATTGATACCCTAGCCGCCACGCCGACCATCTCCGCGCGGATATGACGTGAATTCCGGTGCCTATTCCCTGCGCGCCCAGAACCAATGGCCTTACTGCCCTGGTGTCACCATCAACTTCGCTACCGAATCGCCGAAACCGAACCCTATGATGTTCTGCCAGCTTTAGCGCAGCACTCAAACGCCAGGATGTAGCGCGAGAGAGGTCCAACTCTCGCGCAACGTCAAGCGTGGTAGCACCAATCGTTGAACGTATCGCGGCGGGATTCGAGCACGATGTCGGAATAGTAACGCTACTCAGGAATGTGGTGCAACGCGTGATCGGAGTACTTAGAACAAGCTCTTGCGACGGCGTCCCGCCTACGACGACTACCTCCACGCGCGGATTTGCGGTAACACTTTGCGCGTCCAAACAGGTTGGAGGACCGAGCGCAGGCAAGAGCAGCGACAGTAGGTAGATACTGACGTTGGCGTGGCTACTCGCAGCCCGAGGCATCAGGGTCATAGCATCTCCGATGATCGGGTGACCACAGCCCTATGATAAAAGGACGAACGGCCCGGTGCACGTGTGCCAACATCGCCTACTGACATTGTTGCTTCACGTAAAGGACATCGCTCGTAATGTCGTAAATGACTACGTTCCCGTCTGGTTGCACAACCAAGTACGCCCCTGGGTGGCCGTGCGTATGTGTCTGGCACACCGCATTGTCAGGAGTATAGGGCGCATCTCTGTATATGACAAAGTTTCCATCGGCTTGCATGATCGCCCGCGCCTTCGGACCTGGGATATGCGGAGGAACAGCGAAGTTGAACGCAACTGATTCGTCGCTGGTGTTGATTAGCACGAGGTTGCCATCTGCAGATTGATATTGAAGACGATACGCGCCTCCGTTCGATAGAATGTACCCGCCAGCTGGAATGTATCGCTTTGGATAGACTTGGCCTGGATAGAGATTTTCGCCGTTTCCATAATGAACGAGGGCGCCTGGGTCGTCTGGTCGCGGCTTCGCCGGGGTTGGATCCCATTGGCCGCATCCTGGTGCCGCGGACCCGAAAAACCACATCGGTTCCCAGCCATCCTGAATCTGTGCGGTCCCGAAATAATGCGCCGTGTAAGGCCGAGAGATGGTCAAGCATGTAAACGCAAACGTCCCCTGATCTCCGGATAGGCGCATCATCGACGCATTCGACAACGCCATGCCTCTCCCGAAGACAACGATTGATTCACTCGGCAATCCGGGATGGAACCAGGATCTCACCGTGACGAGTGCTGTGAGGGTCCATCTTCTCGCGGGTGAGCATTTCGCTTTCGCGACACTCCGCTACTCGGACGAAAAGACTCCGCGACAAGTCTTCAAGCCTGCGGACTACACGAACATCGGCGACGTTCGCAGAAGCGACGACATGCTCTACGTGCTGCGCTCCATCACCCTCTTACGCATCGAAGATCGGCTCACGGGTTACGACCTTCGCAACCGTGTGGTTCTCGCTGATCGCCGTTTAGACCCGTCCGATCTGAACTGACTAATACCGTGCGCCAGTTCTGGCCCGAAGTCGGTTTCCGGGCCGGGGTGTGGAATGCACGCGGCTGACAGCAACCGCACATGGTGCGCGTCCCAGCTCATCGGCGCGTTCAGCGGACGAGAACCAGATCGTCCGGCGCGTCAGTTGGCTTCTGATTGATGGAGTCTTCGGTTCTCACCCGCAATGCGCGAACCCGCTCGCCATCAAGTTCGATCCACAAGACCCAATTGCGCGCGCCGATCTGCGTCGGAGTCTCAACGACCCATTGATCCGGCCGCACAATCCTTGCCCTCAATCCTTCGCTGACGGAACGTGGAAGCAGATCGCTCGCTTCGTCGCGGTTCCGTGCAGCCGCAATCGAGGCGCGAAGGTCGAGCAATGGTTTGCGGGCGCGAATCGCACGGACTTCGTCGAACGCAACGAGGCAGGCGAACGGCGCGGCGAGAATCGTCAGGTAGAGAACAGCTCGCGCCGTTCTACGACTTCTCAGCGGCCAAGCAGCCACAGCACCAAGTAGATCAACGCGCCGAGTATCGGCGGGCCGAACACCAGCAACATCTCCGCTCGGTGCTTCCGGTCCACGTTGATTCAGTCTATCGGTCGCTTCACGGCCAGCGCTGAGTTGACGCCAATATGCGGACCGGCTACTTTCTGAGCCGCAGATTGTTTAACCGCGCAGATCGGGCGATCCGCGTAAGTGGTTGATCTGATTAATGGTGAGCCAAACGTTCGCCAGTTGGAACCACACTGCCGAATTGCTCAGACGGGTTGACGGCTTCGGCAGCTGGCCTGAGCCGGCTCGCGTTAGTCGCGCAGGCGCAATGGTAAACGCTGCGGCGTTGAGCAGGACCTATCGGCTGAAACGCGAAGTGCAGCGTTCGGTGTAACGCGCCAATTGAGCCGCGCGCGGCGACGACATGATCGCTTGGACAGTGGGCGCGTCGGCTCCAATTGGATGTTAGCCCGCGTCACCGGAAACGGCCTCTGGATCAACAGGTCGGTTCAGACATTTCGTCATGAAGACGGATTCGCCGGCTGACCTTCTGGCGTCAGGGTTCGTCGCGACAGAAAACCCGCACTTTTCGTAGAAGCGGACGGCATCAGGAGCAACATGGGACGCCAGACGCCCACAGCCATTAGCAACAGCGAACTGTTGCGCCAGTGAGAGCAACGCCCGGCCGTGCCCGCGTCTCTGTGCGTCAGAACGGACGGCTACCCGTCGGAGGACTGCGTCTTCTCCCGAGATGTCGATACGGACGACGCCGACGGGATCCCCCCGATGGAGGAGAAGCTTTGGGTGATGTCCATCGACCTTTTCGTCCGGATGATTCTCGTTGTAGACGCCGAATCGTCCTCGTGCCTCGAACAGCACCTCGCGGCGGATGTCATGATAGCGGCGCCACGCACCTTCATCAGTCGGCGAGACAAGTTCGTACTCCGTAGCCATCTGGATCGAAGTCGGGGTAACGCTTGGCGTTCAGCCGCGGCCGCTCATGTTCGCACCAGCGGCGGACGGCGGCAACGCCATGTTAGCTGCCTGATTTGAACGTTCCCGACACGGCGCAGAAGGCAGTCCCGAAGTGGTCGATGCGCAGCTTGACGTCGTGTTCTCGACGCCATCGCGCAATGTCGTTTCGATCACAGTACCGCTTGTAGATTTCAAAGGTCGTCCCGTCGTTCAACCGTCTCGTTTGACGCTCGACCTTCGCGTTCACCTTCGCTCGCTCGGCGCTCCACGCCGACTCGAGAATGACAAATCGTCCGAAGGAACCGAGCATGCTCCGAAGCGCATCGAACACGAGCGGTTCCTGCGCCTCGGTGAGATGGCTCAGGAAAAAGCCGACCAGTACCGTGTCATAGGCCTTCTCGTTGAACTCGTGCTCGAAGAAGTCCCCTTGCAGGAAGACACATCGATCCGCGATGCCAAGGCGATTCGCTTTGGCACGGGCTTCGGCGAGCATCCTGGCGGACTGGTCGAACAGAGTAATGCTGGAACAGTTCGGACCGTAGTCCGGCAGCCAATACGCCGTGCCGCACGCAAGATCCATCATCCGGCCATGCGCGATTTGGGCAACGACGCCGGCCAACACCCGAGCCTCCGCCTTGAACACTTTCGGGTTGCGTATCGAGGCGGTGCCCGTTCCCAGCGTATACGCCTCGTCGTACTCAGATGCTCGCTCGTCGTAGTAGCTGAGCATCCGTCGGCGAAGATCTGAGTCCATGTCCGGTGCTCGCCACATCAGTTGTTTCGATCCGTGCAGCTAACGCCGCGTTGAGCCGCGGCGCCGTCGTTCCTCGATAGAACTCCAAGAAGATGACTCGCGCGGCGTCGGCTCCACGCGGTGTTAGGCCGCTCAACCGAGGACGACGGCTATCACCGATCAGCGATCGGCGACAAAGCGAAGCGATGGCTCACCTCTATCCCAGACGCAGACCCAACCGGTCAGCGTGTCCGATCAGACCTTGCTTTTGTCCGCCAGAGCCGATATCCGACCACGATCCCACCAATTCCGATTGCGATGATAGGAAGCTCACGAGCGAGGTAGTAGGCGCTTTGGCTCGCGGGGATCTCGGCAACTGTCGAGTACCACCACACCAGGAACGCGACATTGGCGATTGCTCCCCCAAGTGCCATCGCGCGCCGACGTGAGCTCAGGCCGCCGATTATCCAGCCGATCAGCACGAAGGACGCGGCCTGTATGAGCATCCGAGGGACTTCATAAACACGTAATGCCAGCGGGCTCGCCAGCAGGAGCGGTGTCACAACACGGTCGAATCTTCTCCCAAGCTCCTCGGCGGGGGATCCGCACCATGTAGAAAATGGCAATGCCAAGTACTAGGTTGGTTCCGACTGAGGGTACTCCGTGCCAGAGATGGAGGCAGATACCCGCTATCCTGCGGAGCGTCAACTGCAACCGGTTGGAGGTTGGAGCGGCCAAGGCAATCGCGCGCTGAATTTGCATAGGCCTCACACCCCAAGCGAAAAAGGAATCTTGGATCGCATATTCCTCTCGCGCCCGCAATTTGAGCCATCCGGACAATGCAGCCCTGATCCGCTCAGGGTCAAAGAGCCGCCCGAATCTGGCGAGCGCGTCCACGAACGCTTCCGGCGCGGACATTCTCGGCGTCCTGACGCTGGGAAGAAAAGGGGACCGCGAAAGGCCGGTCGCGAGCATTCGCACCGCAAGTCTTGAGTCCCCCAGGGCGCGCCAACTTTTCCGAAGAAGTCGGCGACGTGGCAGTGCCAGCCTGTCCTGGGCCGTGGACAATCGTGAACAATGCGTCGCCGAGTGTGTCGACCGCAGCGCGCTGCGCGCCGTCGATCATCTGGGTATATGCCAGGCGATAATGTGCGGTCCAGGGCGCTGAGGTGTAGCATTCGCAAATGACAGTGCGACAACCACGCGGCCTCGTCATCCTGGTTGCACTCCTGCTTGCGCCGGCCTCGTACGCGCAGCCGACGTCCGCTCATTTTGATTCGAACGGTGTCGGGATTCATTACGTAGATTCAGGGCGTGGTGTACCTGTCGTGCTTCTGCACGGGTTTACCGGAACGTACGCCAGGCACATCGAAATGCCGGGCCTCAGCACCGCACTGCAGACCGCCGGATATCGCGTCATCGGCATCGATTGTCGCGGCCACGGCGACAGCGGTAAGCCGCACGACGCGGCCCAATACGGATTGGAGATGGTTCGCGATGTCGTCAGGCTTCTCGATCATCTTGGGATCGATCGCGCGCCCGTCGTTGGCTATTCGATGGGCGGCGCCATTGCGTTGCAGCTTCTCGTTCGCTACCCCGAACGTCTCCGCACGGTGTCACTGATCGGTTCCGGGTGGGAGGGCGAGAACCCGCAGCAAATCCGATCCGAGGTGCTCGCGCTGTCGGAGGCGTTCTCCAAGAGAGACGCAACAGCGCTGATCCGCGGGGTTAGCGCCGGCGGGCAGACCGCGTTAAGCGATCAGCAGGTTGCCGCGGCAAACGCCGCGCTGTTCGCCCGAAACGATGGGGACGCGCTGGCGGCCGCCGCGAAGGGCCTTATTCCGCTGTTCGACGTGCCAACGCAGGCGTTGCGGTCGACGAAGATTCCGGTGATTGCGATTACCGGCGAACGGGACCTCCGCAACCTGCCAAGCGCGAAGCGGATGTCTGGTGTGGTGCCGTCGTTGGAGCTCGTTGAACTACCCGGCGCCACACACGCGACGAGCGTCAAGCCCTCAACCGAGCACGTCGTCGCGTTTCTGGCAAAACATGGCGGAGGCTGACCCGTCGACGCAGGCGGCAGTCGTCTGCGGTTTAAGCCGACCACGCCAACCGAACGGATTGTTCAAGTTGCTCCTGGCGTGCCTTCACCCATGGTGCGTAATGCTTCTCGGTAATCTTCAGAGAAGAGTGACCCAAGAGAACCGACACCTGCGATTGGCACGCCCTTCAGGAGCAACTCCACGGCGAACTATCTCGGAAACGATGATCGCAGTCTGAGTCAATCATCGGGCCAGTAGGTACAGGGGGCGCGTCGTGTTCCTGCAGCGACTTGCCATTGCGGCGTGCGTTCTGTCGGCGGCCGCGATTGCGTACTCGCAGAACCGGGTGGCACGTGCCGTACGAGCATCCGCAAGAATCGTGGTGGATGGCGTCCTGGAGGACGCGGTGTGGGCGGTCGCGCCGGCCGCAACTGAATTCATCCAGCGAGATCCAGATGAAGGAAGGCCGGCGACAGAGCGGACGGATTTCAGAATTGCCTATGACGAAGCCAACATCTACTTTGGCGTACGCCTGTTCGATCGCCAGCCGTCGAGGATTGTTCAACGGCTCTCCCGCCGCGACGACGAGTCCAACGCGGACTCACTGACGATCCAGCTCAGTCCGTTTCACGACGGCCTGACCGGCGCCATGTTCGAGGTGAGCGCAGCCGGCGTTCAGCGCGACGCGATCGTCTCGAACGATACGAATACGGATTACTCGTGGGACGGCGTGTGGGAGTCGGCTGTGCGCATCACGGACGAAGGCTGGATTGCCGAGATACGGATTCCGCTGTCGCAGCTCCGCTTTCCCGCATCCGGTCCTCAGGTGTGGGGCATCAACGCGAGCCGCTATGTCCAACGGAAAAACGAGACCGTCTGGCTCCGATTGGTCCCCAAGAACGAAAGCGGGCTTGCCTCGAGGATGGATGACCTCGAGGGACTCAGCGGCGTCGAATTCCGGCGCCACCTCGATCTGATGCCGTACGTCGCGAACCGGAGCGAATTTGTCGAACCCGCGTCCGGGAGCGATCCCTTCAACGACGGCGCGCGACAATCCGGAGCGACCGGCATCGACATGAAGTATGGCGTCAGCAGCAACGTCACGCTGGACGCGACCGCCAACCCGGACTTCGGCCAGGTCGAAGTCGATCCGGCCGTCGTGAATCTCAGTGCGTTCGAAACGTTCTTTCCCGAGAAGCGGCCGTTCTTTCTCGAGGGCGCCAACATCTTCGGGAACTTCGGCGGCGGCGGCGCGAACAACTTCCTCGGGTTCAATCGGGCCGAGCCCAATGTCTTTTATACCCGTCGAATCGGGCGCGCGCCTCAAGGCGCTGCAGAGGGCGATTTCATCGATCGGCCGTCGGCGACAACGATTCTCGGCGCGGGCAAAATGACAGGCAAGAGCGCCAACGGCTGGACGTTTGGTTTCGTCGAGGCGGCCACAAGCCGCGAATACGCGACGACGATAAGTGGCGCGCGCCGTTCGAAAGTAGAGGTTGAACCGCTGACGAATTACGTCGTCGGACGCATGCAGCGCGAGAAAGGCCGCAGCGGCATTGGATTCTTGACGACCGGGTTGCAGCGCGACCTGGGTGGTCCGGCGCTGCGCGATTCCCTCAATCGGCAAGCCTACGTCGTTGGCGCGGACGGATATCTCTTCCTGGACTCCCGCCGCGACTGGGTCGTGACCGGCAAGCTATCCGGCAGCCATGTCAACGGCAGCGCTGCGGCCATCGACCTGCTTCAGCGGGCGCCGCAGCATTACTTCCAGCGTCCGGATGCGCCTCGCCTCGCACGGCCGCCTGGCGAAACGTCGATGCGCGGATGGACCGGGAGCATCAACCTGAACAAGAACCAGGGCGACATGGTGGCCAATGCCGCGCTCTGGGGTGTGAGTCCCGGTTTCGAATCCAACGATCTTGGTTTTCAGACCGGCGGTGATGTGGCCGGCGCGCACTTCGGGTGGATCTGGAAGAAGCCCACTCCCGATCGATTCACTCGGTCGCGCGACATCCTGGTCGCCAAATCGTGGACCTGGAATTACGGCCGACAGAAGCTGCACGACGGAGTGTTCGTCTTCGGGAATGCGACGCTGCTCAACTACTGGTCCCTGCACGCCAGCCTTGGTGTCTTTCGACACTCCTACGACGATCATCTGACCCGCGGCGGCCCCGTCGCCCTGAATCCTGCTGGCTACTTTTTCAATGTCAGCGTCAATTCAGACGCGCGCAGGAAGCTGTCGCTCAACATGGGCGCTTCACACAGCGCGAACAAAGCCGGTGGTTGGGACTATGGGGGGAATCTCGGTTTTACCGTCAAACCAGCGCCATCCATCTCTGTGTCAACGGGGCCTGACATCACCCGCTCGCGGAATGTGGCGCAATACGTGCGCACGGCGGTCGACGCCACGGCCACACCGACGTTCGGGAACCGGTATGTCTTCGCCGATCTGGATCAATTCCAGGTCTCGCTGGTAACGCGTGGCCACTGGATTCTGAGTCCGAAGATGTCGCTGCAGGTGTTTGCGCAGCCGTTGATCTCCGTCGGCCGCTATTGGGATTTCAAGGAATTCGCGCGCCCCGCCAGCTTCTCGTTCCTCCGGTACGGACACGACGCCGGCCGCATCGATCTCGATCCGGATCGTCAGTACATCGCAGATCCGGATGGGAACGGTCCGGCGTCCGCGTTTCGTTTTGAGAACCCTGACTTCAATTTCAAGTCGCTGCGCGTGAACGCGGTGTTCCGGTGGGAGTGGAGACTTGGATCAACGCTCTACCTGGTCTGGACCGAAACCCGCGAGGACTTGGCCAATCCCGGCGTTTTTTCTCCCGGGCGAGACACTCGACGGCTGTTTACCGCGGCGCCCAACGATATCTTCCTCGTCCGCTTTGCCTATTGGTTCAGCAGGTAGGCCGTAGTGACAACACATTGGGCTTTCATGCATAGGGCGCTCGCGCAACAACAGGACGGCACGGTCTAACGCAGGTCGCGAAAGCGCTGGAGCAGCGCGGCATTGGGTGTTTTTGGGGTTGATGAGGCAGCGGCATCACGGGCCGAGGCATAATCTCGGTGCGGTAGGAGGGTCAGATGAAGATTCGCGTCCTCATGCTCGCCGCCATTCTCACGGTTGTGCCGCTTGCGAGCTTCCGGTTTGCCTCAGCGCAAACGTCGCAGGATCCGCGGAGAAACTTCCAGCTGCAAATCAGCGCAGCGAACGGAACGTCTGTTCACGTTCGCGGAGCTGTCTGGATGGACGGCACGAACACCAACGTCACCATCGTGGATCAGCAGACGCCTTTCGACTTGCAGACACTCGGCACGGTCGTCAATGGCATCCTGAAAGTCGATGGGAACACTCCCATTCGCGTGCAAGTCACCGACGTAGGCAGCGGAACGCAGACGCTCTCAGCAGAGGGTCACGAGATCATCGTGGGGCAGGGTCTCGCGCCAAGCTCCGGGTGGGCGTTCATCAGGACGGAGAGGTAATGACCGTCGATGCGTGCAGCGCGTTCGTGTCCATCGGTCCCGTTGATGTCCAGTGAATTGACAGTGTTCTGCAGTTGAAATCGCCTGAGGTCGACTTTAGTCGCGTTTCCCTTGTCGGCTTTCGGGAGCAGGTCAGTTCACCCAAGTCGGAATTGGGACGCTGGGCACATGGCCGCCTTGCCGACGAGGTGAGGCCGAAGAAGCGGAACACTGAAGAAGTGATAGAAGTGCCAGTGGCTGACGCCTCGGCAGGTGCGTATGCGCTGGTCAGTTGTGACATGCAATCGGCGGGCACGAGACCCTGAATGACGGCGAAGCCTCGCTGCTCAAGAGCGAAGGTGGCGTCCATCGGGAGCGTATCCGCGGCAGTCGCCGTGCGCGAGCAGGCACGCGCATCAGCTCCGGTGGGTCTTTGACCACCGCGGCGATCGTTTCCGTGAAATCCTGGCCAGGGAATGCGCGCATCCCGGTCAACATCTCAAACAGCACGCACCCAAACGCCCAGATATCGGCACGCTTGTCCACGGTCTTGCCGCGCGCCTGCTCGGGCGCCATGTACGCCGCCGTCCCCAGGAGCGTGCCAACGCCGGTCATCATCGCCGGCGACGTGATGGTCGGCGACATCGACATGCTCGCCGACGTCGTAGCCGTCGGCTCCATCGCTTTCGCCAGGCCGAAGTCGAGCACCTTGACCACGCCATCAGGGCGCACTTTGATATTCGCTGGCTTCAGGTCGCGATGGATGATGCCCTGCTCGTGCGCGGCTTCGAGGGCTTCCGCGATCTGCCGCGCAATCGGCAGCGCTTCGTCAAGTGACATCGGGCCCGGCGCGATGCGCTCCGCGAGTGTCGGCCCCTCGACGAGCTCGAGCACCAGCGCCTGCACGCCCTCGGATTCTTCCAGTCCGTAAATGGCCGCGATGTGTGGATGATTGAGGGACGCCAGGATCTGGGCTTCACGCTGAAAGCGCGCCACGCGATCGGGATCGAGGGCGAACGCCTCCGGCAGCAGCTTCAGCGCGACGTCGCGCTGGAGCAGCGGGTCGCGTGCCCGATAGATGACGCCCATGCCGCCGGCGCCAATGACCGAGAGCAGTTCATACGCCCCCAGCCGACTGCTGCGCGGGAGCGCGACCGGCGTGGCCAGAAAACTCTCGCCTTGCCCGAGGAGCGACTCGACTTCGCGCCGCAATGCTTCGTCGGTGCCGCAGGCCTGCGACAGGTACGCGACCCGATCGGCGGCCGGCCGCAGGGCCGCCGCATGGTAGATGGCGGAGATCTGTCGCCACCGCTCCGGGGCTCTATTGATTGGCGTGGCCTGATGCTACGTCCAATCCGACTCCGTCTCGATCTCCGGTGCGGCCGCGACGGCGCACTGCAGATCGGCAGAAGCCACGGGCATCAGTCACCGGAGCGGCCGGATTCGGGACATGACCTCGAGCGCCTACGACTTCGAGCGTTGAGCACCCACAACGTGGTCTCCACACCAGGCCGCATAATCCTCTCGGCGAGGCGCCCAGGCAGAGACAGCATCAAGTGTCCGAGCTGCTGGTGGGCGAAGCTCCAGACGTCAACGTGATCGCGCTCAGCAATGCGCCCGACGAACTTGCCCGGATCGACGAGCGCAAGAGCCGCATCGTCGAACTCCGGCACTTTGGCGGACTGAACGTTGAGGAAACCGCTGAAGCGCTGGCCCCTCGCCCGAGACCGTGACTCGGGAATGGGGACTCGCTAAGGCATGGCTGCGGCGGAAAGTCGGCGCTTCGTAGTTCGACCGCAGTCCCTGTAAGGTTTCGATAGAAATGCGCGTTCTAGTAGATAGACGGACCGAGCCGTGATGGCGGAGGTGTGTATTGGCGGAGAGGGTGGGATTCGCACCACTGCCGGTTGTTGCAAACAAAGAACTTAACGGACTCTTGCTTCCTCACGATCCGCTTGATCCGCACGAAAGCCCCGGTAGAGACACGTATTGAGCACGTGGAGCCGTATACGTGACGTATATGGCATAATGGCGTCGGAGGCTTCTCACCATGCCCCGCACCGCCAAGGTCTTCATGACGAATCGCAGCCAGGCTGTCCGACTGCCGAAGGAATACCAGTTCTCCACGGCTGAAGTGTTCATTCGCAAGGAGGGCGATGAGGTCATCCTCTCTCCGCGCCCTCGCGACTGGCGCTCCTACCTGGAATCGGCGCCCGTGGCCTCCGACGCGTTCATGGCCGATGTCGATGACCTGCCCGTGCAGGAGCGCGAGGGGTGATGCCGCGCTACATGCTCGACACCGACACCTGCTCCTACATCATGAAGCGCTCGCACCCGATCGTGCTCAAACGTCTGCAGGCGGTGCCGGTCAGCGACGTCTGCATGTCGGTCATCACCAAGGCCGAACTGCTGTACGGCGTGGAGGTCTCGCCTCGTCGCTCCCAGGACGCCGCGGCGCTCGCTGCCTTCCTCCCCTACGTCGAGGCGTTGGACTTCGCGGACGCCTCCGCACTCCACTACGCTGAGATCAGAGCTGATCTGAAGAGGCGGGGCGCCCTGATCGGCGCCAACGACCTGCTGATTGCAGCACACGCCCGCGCGCTCGACCTGAAGCTCGTCACGAACAACACCGCGGAATTCGAGCGCGTACGCGGGCTCGCCATCGAGAATTGGACGACTCCCCCGCGCCGCAAACGATGAAGGCCCGAGTCGCTCGCGACTCGACACTACGGCGTTACAGAGGAATGATCTCGTTCTCGCGGTCGTGCCTCGCTTGAATCACTCCTGTGGAGAAGGGCCTCGTCGATCGTGCGGCCCTCGATGCGCTCGTAAACACGTTCGAGAATTAAGGTGGCGACCGCGCAACGGTGCCCGCGTCGTGGAGAAAGCTTGGCTCGACCCTGCCTACAAGCGGCGATTGCTGGCGGACCCGGACAGCGCGATTGCAGAGTTGAGCTACGGCGGCCAGCAGGGTGAGCACATGGTCGTCGTGGAGAACACGCCTTTGGTGCACAACATGATCGTCTGCACGCTCTGTTCGTGTTACCCGTGGCCCGTGCTCGGTCCGCCGCGTGCCCGTTTTCCGAACGGTGTCGTCGTGCTAAAAATCAGGAACGATCACCGGAACAGACGCGAGCGGCTCGAACTCGTAAATCCCGCCATCTGCCATCAGCGCGAGAAAGAGATGTCCGTCCCTGACCACGTACGATCGGATGGAGCCCCACTGTTTCACCATCTGGTCGTGCAGGGAGGCTGGGCGGCACGCGGCGCGCGTCAGGGCGAGCGCACCAACCTGGAGTTGATTCGAGCCGCTCGACTTCCAGGTCCCGCGGCCCCGGTTGCAGTCAACCCGCGCAGTCAGCCGCCCATAGGCGCCAAACGCGATCGTGTACTTCGAACGGTCGTCGGGCGTCAGCGTCGTGCCACCGCTGCCCTGGAACTTCACGAGCCGCCATGACGTGCCTGCGAGGCTCGGCGAGTCGATCGCGGTCCTTTGTATCGATTGGGCCGCCGCGGCGCTGGCGACCAGCCAGAGGCACACTGGCAACACAACGTGTCGACGGGCGCCGCCGGTCGCATTCGATGACATTGAATCCTCCAAGTGCAAAAGCTCATACGATCTGCCGTTCCAACGCTTCATCTCAAAGCCTGGACGGCGCACGCACACCGTTGGACTCATCCGATTCTATCGCTTTATGCGTGTCGACATGACATTGATAACAGGCGACGAGCGTCTTGCGACGTCGTGTCCCCAATCATTGAAGACTCGCTTCGGCTGTTGCTTCTTCTTGTGAGACTTCGACTTTGGCATCGCCGACGGCCTTCTTCGTCGTCGCGGACAGGTTCGCCCCTTCGGCGTCAGTCAGGATCGATTCGCCTCCCCGCAGCGGGGCTGCGCCCGTATAATCACACCACATTTGGCCCTTGCAGTCGGCACTCGGCTCGGCGTCTACGAGGTCATTGCGCCGATCGGCGTAGGCGGTATGGGTCAGGTCCTTCGCGCCCGCGACACGAAGTTGGATCGCGATGTCGCGATCAAGATCCTCCCCGAAGTCTTCGCGCACGACGCCGATCGGCTCGCGCGCTTCCAGCGTGAAGCGAAGACGCTGGCCTCGCTGAATCATCCCAACATCGCCGCCATCTACGGCCTCGAGGAAAGCGGGGGCATGACCGCCCTCGTGATGGAACTCGTTGAAGGCGAAGACCTGTCGCAGCAGATCGCGCGCGGCGCGATTCCTCTCGACGAGGCATTACCAATCGCGAAGCAGATCGCGGAAGCGCTCGAAGCCGCGCACGAGCAAGGGATCATGCACCGCGATCTGAAGCCCGCGAACATCAAGGTGCGCCCAGACGGCACGGTGAAGGTGCTGGACTTCGGTCTGGCGAAGGCGATGGATCCGATCGGCAGCGCACCGAGTGTGTCGCAATCACCAACCATCACGACGCCTGCGATGACGCACGCGGGCATGATCTTGGGGACGGCGGCCTACATGAGTCCCGAGCAGGCAAAAGGGCGCGTCATCGACAAGCGCAGCGACGTCTGGGCGTTCGGCTGCGTGTTGTTCGAGATGCTGACGGGAAAGCGCGCGTTCGAGGGTGAGGACGTGTCCGACACGCTCGCGGCGGTTCTGCGCGGAGAGCCGGACTGGGAGGCGCTGCCGGCGACCACGCCGGCGCCCATCGGCAAGTTGCTGCGGGGCTGCCTGAAGAAGGATCGCAAGGAGCGCGTGCCCGACATTGCCGTAGCGCGCCTCGAGATCCAGGAAGCCCTGGCGATGCCCGCCGGCAGCGTCGCAGCCACGGCCGGCTCACGCTCCACTCTCCGTCCGCGCCCACTCTGGAAGCGCGCGATCCCCATCGCGGCCACCGCGCTTCTGGTGGCGGCGCTGACGAGCGTCGCCTGGTGGAGCTTCAAGCCGTCCGCGCCGCCGCCGATCGTCACACGTTTTTCTTTTTCCCTCCCGGGCCTCCCGCAGGGCCAGGCGTTTCTTGCCACGAACAGCCACATCGTCGGAATGTCGCCGGACGGCACGCGCATCGTCTACGCGACAAACACCCGTTTGTACCTACGGTCGGCCTGGGACCTCGAGCCGAAGGCCATTCCTGGCACGGACTCTCCAAGTTTCTTGAGGACACCCGTCTTTTCGCCTGACGGCCAATCCCTCGTTTTCTATTCTGCGGCCGATCAGGTGCTCAAGCGCATTTCAGTCAATGGCGGCGCTGCGGTAACGCTGTGTCCGGCGGATGTTCCTTTCGGCATCAGCTGGGGCGTAGACGGGATCATGTTCGGTCAAGGCAGCAAGGGCATCATGCGCGTGTCGCCAAACGGCGGCCAACCCGAACGGCTCGTCAGCGTCAAGGACGGTGAGGTCGCCCACGGCCCCCACGTGCTGCCCGGCGGACAAGCGATGCTCTTCACGCTCGCGACGGGTACCGGCGCCGATCGGTGGGACAAGGCGCAAGTCGTCGTGCAATCGTTGAAATCGGGAGAACGCAAGACGCTCGTGAACGGCGGAACCGATGCGCGCTACGTGCCCACCGGTCATATCGTGTACGCGGTCCGAGGCACCCTGTTCGCGCTTCCGTTCGACGCAAAGCGCCTCGAGGTGGCGGGGGGTCCGGTTCCGATCGTCGAAGGCGTGCAGCGATCAACAGGGGGCGGGAGCTCCGGCGCAGTGCAGTTCAGCTTTTCCGATACCGGTTCGCTGGTCTACATTCCAGGCCCCGCCGGCGCGTTTGGCGCTGGACGAGCGCTGGTGCTGGCTGATCGGAAAGGCAGCGCAGAAATCCTGAAACTTCCGCCCGGACCGTACGAGCACCTTCGCATTTCTCCAGACGGCAAACGGGTGGCGTTTGACACCGATGACGGCAAAGAGGCGATTGTCTGGATTTACGATCTCGCCGGCACCAGCTCGATGCGCCGGCTCACGTTCGGACAGAAGAATCGCTTTCCAATCTGGTCCGGCGATGGGCAGCGCATCGCGTTCCAATCGGATCGCGAAGGCGACCTCGGCATCTTCTGGCAGCGCGCCGACGGCACCGGGACGGCGGAGCGGCTCACCAGGCCGGAGCAAGGGACATCCCACGTTCCGGAATCCTGGTCTCCAGACGGCAAGCGATTCCTGTTCGCCGCGACCAAGGGCTCCAGTATCTCCCTGTGGGCATTTGTGCTCGAGGACAGGAAGGCAACGCCATTCGGCGACGTGCAGTCAAGGAACCCGATTAATGCCGTCTTCTCACCGGACGGTCGTTGGGTCGCGTACTACTCCAACGAGACGGGTAGGGATGCCATTTACGTCCAACCGTTCCCACTCACCGGAACCAAGTATCAAATTCCAAAAAACGATCCCGGCCAAAATGATCATCACCCCGTCTGGTCGTCGGACGGAAAGGAGCTGTTCTACATCCCTGCGCTTGGTGCACTCGCTGCGATCAGCGTGACGACGCGGCCGGATTTTTCATTCGGTAATCCTGTAGCAGTGCCGAGAAAATTTTCGACGGGAAATAGTGCCCCGGAGAGTATGCGGAACTACGACCTCACTCCGGACGGGAAGATCCTCGGGCTCGTGGACGCCTCCGAACAGACTCAGTCCGGAAACTCCAACGCTCCAGAATTTCGCGTCGTCCTCAATTGGTTCGAAGAGTTGAAGGCGAAAGTCCCAACAGGGAAATAGCGTTGCGAGACGTGGACGCCGAGAGCCGCTGCGTTGTAACGGCTCACCACTGAGCGTGTGCGCCAGATTGCTGCGACAATCGTACCGGCCTGGTGTTTGATATGGATCCCCTCCACCGGCAGGCGATTGTTCAAGGAGTGCTCGGGACTCCCCTCTTTGTCGCCCTCATCTTCTGGCCTGCTGGGACGTTCGACTACTGGCAAGGCTGGCTGTTCCTGGGGATCTTTGCCGCATCGACCGTCGGCTTCACTGTGTACCTGGCGATCTACGACAGACCGCTTTTCGAGCGTCGGTTGAAAGCCGGGCCGCAACATGAGCGAGAGTGGTCGCAAAAAATCATCGTGTCGTTGGTCTTCCTCGCGTTTTTTGCGTTGATCGTCCTGCCCGTGCTCGATTACCGATACGGGTGGTCGCCGGTTGCGCCGTGGGTATCGATTCTTGGCGATGTGGTGATCCTGCTGTCCTTCCTATTCATCTTCTGGGTGACCCGGGTCAACAGTTTCGCCGCGTCCAATATTCGCGTGGAGGAGGATCAAAAAGTCATCGACACCGGGCCGTACGCGCACGTGCGTCACCCGATGTACGCCGGCGCCGTTTGGCTCTTCGTCGGAATGCCGCTCGCGCTCGGTTCGTGGTGGTCGCTCGGCCTGATCGTGCCCTTCATGTCCGTGCTTTTGTGGCGCCTTCTCGACGAGGAGAAAATCCTGCAGAGAGATTTGCCCGGGTACACGGAATACATGCGCAGGGTACACTTTCGTCTGGTTCCGTTCGTGTGGTAGAGACGCGCCGCGCGCACCGTGACCTGAGGGCAAGCCACACGTTACGTGTTGCTCCCATCTCACGAACTCCGACCATAGACGCGACCTTGGCCACCGAGCCGCTTGCCGTACCTTTGCCCAGGCTCGCGTCCTCATCGCGGCGCCATCAGGCGCGCGAAGCCCCGCCCTGACAAACGCAGCGGAGTTTATTCATCCGGACTAGTCGCGAAGTGGCGAGCTCCGCGACGCGGCTGCAGTCCGTCGCCAGATCGGCGTCTATCGCGACCCATCACGCAGCCGGCGCGGTCGCGGACCAATCCGATGATCTTCCTCCGCTTCCAGGCGCGTCAACTCGCGGAGCGGCGGAAGTGCTTGGCTTCAAGTGGCCACGAAGAGCCGCGAGATCAGGAAAGACCGCCGCTGGCGTGATCACACGTTGGGCGAGATCCTGTGTTGGGGATCTCTAGCCTACGCTTAGGCTAGGCAGCGCGTGGATCGGTTTCCACAATGCGGTCGATCACGGAGCGCAGAGCCCTAGGGGCGTTACGCGCGCAGCGTTCAAGCTCGCGGGCCCCAACTCGCGGCAGGACGACGTGCGGTCATTCGAAGATCGCAGGCACGGGACACCCGGGCAGGCTGTTGCGGGGCAGTGTGCCCGGCGTACCGCGGCGGGGCACGATCTGCAAAGATGGACCGATGCTAATCGATACGAAGTTCCATCCCAGCCGGCCAGCACTGGTCGAACGTCACATCGAAGCGCGCATCGTTCTCCGGAAAGGCGTTGATGAAGAAATACTCGCGGCGAAGCCGTTCGAACAATCCGCGCTGATCCAGTAGATGCGCCGTGGCCTGGTCGAACCACTGCTGGGCGAGCTGAACTCCGGCGTCGAGGCCAGTCCGGGCGCGGTGTTTGCGCGCCACGCGGGACATCAACCGGTCGCGCCGGCGCGCGAGCGCCTCAGGCGTGCAGTGTTCCTCGAAGTGACTTCGGTTGACCGTCTTGAACGCATCCTCGACGGAGATCAGCCAGAACGTCTCCCGACTTGGGTCGATTGCATCGTTCATCGCCTTGACGGCCGTATCCCCGTCGAGCCGAGCAAAGAGGGTGCGGTAGAAGGCCATGAACGCCTTCGCCGAGTTCGCGGCACATTACCATGGCGAGCGGAATCATCAAGGGCTGGGCAACGAGCTGATCGATCGTCCGCTACGGCAGCGTGTCGCGGGTCCGGTTCGCCGGCGACAACGGATCGGTGGACTTCTCAGCTACTTCTACCGCGCCGCCGCGTAGCGCCCATGGCCCAGTTCTCGGACATTACGAGATTGACCACACCTCCAGAGAATTGTTGACCTCGACCGTGATGACTCTATAGAGTCCCTCCGGAAGCTCGCGTCCACTCCACGTGGACCGTCGCAACACCCGCCGGATAGGAGCGACCATGTCGAGGTTCGTATTCGTCGCAGCCGCGGTCGTCACGCTGATGTTGCCTGGGTTGGCCCAGGCAGCGGACGCATGGAGCTATCAATCACCACGCGACGTGAAACACATCGCGTTGACGCCTCTCGGTCATCTCCTCGTAGGCACGAGCGAGGCGATCATGCTCCTGGACGGAACGACCGGGAAGGTCTTGTGGACGTTGGATGCTGTCCGCGATTGTTCCTTCAACCTAGAGCTCGGCGAGACGATGTGCCGTGCCGGACACGATGGCGGCGCCGTGCTGCGTGTGTCCGACGACGCGCCTTACGCGTGGGTCAGTCTGAAAAGTGGAGTCGTTGTCGTCGATCTGCAGGAAGGCAAGGTTACGCTCGATTCGCGGAGTCTTCCATTCAAGAAGTACAAGAACGCTCAGCTGGTGTTCGAGCAGGACCGGGTCCTGGTCTATGCCGAAGAGGCAGAAGGCCGTCATGTCTTCGCTGGGTTTCAGGCATCCACCGGTGCGAAGGCGTGGCAGACAGAGACGGCCATCGTCTCGGACTACACGCCGCTCGGCCTACGCAATGGCCGGTTGTTCGGATACGGGAAGGACCGGCATGGCAAGCGGGTATTGGCATCCATCGACCCTGTCGGCGGCGGGCTCTGGGCACGAGACGATGTGCTGACACGAGACCTGAGCAATTACCGCCTTCCTTTGCCAGACACGGACGCGACCGTCGTCGTGCATCTGGGCAAGGATGGACCGATTCGTCTAGACAGCCAGGGGCAGGTGTTGTGGCGGGCTCGACGCTTCGAGGGTAAGGATCCTCTGAACAAGGTAACGGACCCTGACGTATGGGTGCGTGACGGCAGCGTGATCTATCTGCCCAATCAGAAGAGCGTCTACGCCATCAACACGGGTGACGGAACGGTTCTCTGGGAGCACAAATCGAGCTCCGAGCCGACACGGTTGTGGACGCTATCGACGAGCCTACTGGTGTCAGCGGATGGGAAACTAAGCCTCGTGGACAAGAAGTCGGGAGCGCGCATCTGGCGCGACGAGGTCGTGGTGCCCGGCGCCGGATGGTTTCGCGTGGACGAAGCGCGGAATCGTGTGTTTGCCCTTGGCGACAAGAAGTTGTCTTCGATCGACCTCGCAAGTGGAAACGTAACGGCGCTCGGGACCTACACTATCGATCACGATAACCTCGATCTGACGCCGGAGGGAGAGCTCGTGGCGACGTCGCGCCGGCACGTCACACGGTTCGATGCCTCTGGAAAACAACGCTTCCACCGTGAGTACGAATCACCGATTGGGGATGGCTTTTGGTCGAACTTCGGCCGGCTCGCGTTGGCGAGCGCGCTCAGCAGCATCGGCCCGTCGATCGGCAGCGCCGCGGGTGTGTACGTCCCGGGCCCAACGCTGGCGACGACCATGAAATTCGTCGCAAACCGGCGCGCGCAGATGGCTGAAGCGACCGCGCAGTATCACTTCGTGCTGTTCAAGCAGGAAGTGATTGGGGCGGAGCCCACGTACGGCGTCGCCCGGGTGAGTCTCGTCAATGGCGACGAGCGCGGGACGGTGTCGCTCAAGGAAAAAGATCCTTGGATTGTGCTCGACGCCGCTACACAGACCCTGTTCTACGTGGACGAGAAGCGATCCATCCGCGCCATGCGTTTCGAGTAGCGGAAGGCAAAATGGCGCACGCATGCCGCTTCTGCCTGGGACTCCGCATTGGCTGTCCCTATTGAAAACTCGTTCTCGCGTCCATTGATGGTGCGGCTCTCGACGTTGGCCCTAATCTTTCGACAAGACTGCATCGCATCGATGTTCACCAAGCTCGGCGGCTTCATCATGGTTGCCTGTGTGAGCCTGGGCGGTGTCGTTCTCGATGCAGCTGATCGCGGTGCCGCATTTCGCGCTGCCGCCCGGAACGGCAAGCTCGAGCAAGTGCGGGCACTCCTCGCTGCCGGCGCTCCCATCGACGGCACGGACGGCAACGGCAAGACAGCCCTCATGGAAGCCACGTCTCATCAGAAAGGGCCCGTCGTCCTTCTCCTCATTGCGTCCGGAGCCAACTTCGAGATGCGCGATCGGACCGGGAAGACGGCGGTCGATTATCTCCAGAGGTTCTGTCTCACTGCACAAGCCCGGAGCTACGCGCAGACGAGGGGGGAGATCCCCGACGCGTTCTGCGACGGCCTCGCCGCGATAATGGTGGAAGCCGTGCGTCGCGAGCGCCTCGACTACCTTCTGGAGCTGAGCAAGCTTCCCGTCTGGTCGGTCCTTGCGTCCTCGAAGCTGATCGCGGTCGCGAAAGCGGAGAAGCGTCTGAATGCCCTTCGGTTCCTGCTCGATCTCGATCAGGCCAACCGACGCGGGCCTCGATTTCTGCCGGACTTGCTCGACTACGCCATCAAGTCGGACTGGCCGGAGTTGGCCGTCGAGGTGGTGCATCGGGATCCCAGGACTATCAAGGCCTTCGTCGCCGGGCTCAAAGGCTCCGACGGCAGGGTCAAGGAGACGGCGACGGACGCGTTGAAGCGAATGGGCGACCAGGCGCTCGAACCGGTTCTCGCTGCGCTGAAGGAATCCGACGGCATCGTCCGCCGTGACGCCGTCGATGTGCTCGGCGCCTTCGACGAGTCTCGCACCATCATTCCTCTGATTACGATGCTCAAGGACTCGAACATCGACGTCAGGAAGTCGGCGATCGCCGCCTTGAAAAACATGGGGCCGTCGGTCGTCGAGCCGCTGATGGCTGCCCTGAAGGATTCCAACGTCCTCGCAAGACGGCATGCGGCCGAGATCTTGGGATCGACCAAGGATGCTCGCACCGTTGAGCCGCTCATCGTCGCTCTGAAGGACACCGACGACAACGTGCGAAAGAGCGCCGCCGCTGCACTGAAAGAAGTGGGCGATTCGGCGGTCGAGCCCCTGATTGCCGCATTCACGGGCGGCGACAGCCAGCTGAAAGCCGCGATGGCTCCGGCGTTGGGAGCCCTCAAAGATCCCCGGACCCTCGAGCCGCTCGTCGCCGCGCTCACGGACCAGGAACCGCGCGTTCGCCAGCAGTCGGCGCTGGCGTTGGGAGCCACACATGATCCGCGCGCCGTCGAGCCGTTGATCGCCGCTCTCAGAGACCCTGATCGGATCGCCCAGTTGTATGCAATGCGCGCACTCGTCGCGATCCAGGGCGCCGAGTCGCTTCAGCCGCTCATCGCGACCATCAAGCAGTCGGATCGGGAAGTCCAGGTGAATGCGCTCGCACTGTTGGGATCAGTCCGCGGGCCGGCGATGGTCGGCCCACTGATTGCCGCGTTGAAGGACGCCGACAGCGGCATCCGCTGGAATGCCTCCAAATCGCTGATAAACACAGGCGAGCCCTCGGTCGAATCGCTGATTGCCGCGCTTCTGGAGGCAGGCGAAAGGTCATCGTGGTACGCGGCGTCGGCGCTTGTCGCCATTCGTGGTGGTCACGCTGCCGACTCCTTTGTCGATGCCGTCAACAAGTCCAAGAACGACGTTCGCGCCGTTAGAGCGCTCCAGGCGGTCAGGGAAGCCCAAACGATTGAACCGCTGATCAAGGCATTGAACGATCCGAAGTACAACGTCCGCGAAGATGCAGAGGCAGCTCTGGTGAAGATGCGCGACCCGGCCATTGAGCCTTTGATCGCCAACCTGAACAGCACCGACAAGAATGTCCACCAAGCTGCTGCCTCGGCTCTTGGGAAGATCGGGAAATCGGCCGTCGATCGGCTCATCCTCGTCCTCAAGGATTCCAACGCCAGCGCGCGAGAGGGCGCCGCCCAGGCCTTAGAGGCCATTCACGACGCGCGCGCGACGGAGCCATTCATGGCTGCCCTACATGACTCGTCGAGCGACGTGCGGCGCTACGCCGCCCTCGCATTGACTCCCGTCAGGGACGCCCGAATCACCAGTGCCTTCCTGCGCGGCTTGAGGGAAAACGATCTTCCCATCGTCGCGGGCGCGCATACTTTCTTCATTCAAAGGGGCGATCGAGCAGCGGAAGACGCGCTCATGCGATCGCTGGACAAGAACGGCTTCGTGAGCATGGCGGAGGCGCTCCTGAACTGCGGAAATGAGAAACTGGCGCAAGCTGCGAGGGACTGGGCCAGGAGCCACGGCTACAACGTCGTGTACGGCGGGAAGCGAGGGCCGCGCTGGGGCAGAACCCCCTGAGCGGGAATCCTCTCCCTCGCCAGTATCGCACCCGATGACGCGACGCGGCTTAACGATAGTCGAGGTAGACCAGGCCTAGAAGTCTGTCTTTCACAACGCCCATCACTTCACGAACACGCGCAGAATCGTGGGATGAGCATTGATCCGCGGTCTACCAACTAATAGTCTGATTCCGCTCAGAAACCGCTCACTTTAAGTAGTCCAGCGGAGCCGTTGAAGAGCGCGGTTCAATCCCGCGATTCCGCTCTCATCTCGTCCAGTACAGACGTGTTGATAAATGACCTGCAATATTGCGGGGAGGCTCTTGGGATGTTTGTTCTTCTTGCTTTGCTTGCCTTCGGTGGTTTTATCCTCGGGTTCGTCTCACTGGTAAAGCCATTGCCCAAGTTGTGGATTGCCACACATCGCCGCGGAGGGCAACTCATAGTTGGCAGTTTGCTAGCCATTGGCGTGGCGGGCGCCGGGATGCCGTCAGCGCCAGCCCCGGCTCAATCTGCTGCAGCCGCACAGCAGGCCGCAAAAGCGGCGTGCGACGCAAACCCGCGTGTGTAGCGGCACGCGCGGAATCAGAACGTATTGCGAAGGAACAATCAACAGCAGCGGCTCAGCAGGTCAAAGAGGAAGCAGTTGCGCGACAGAAGGCCGAGGTTGCTCGACAGGCTACAGCGCAAAGGGAGGCAGCCACGCTTCGCGCCACGGTCGCGAACTTGGCGTCGGCCGGATTTATTACTCGGATTGATGGTGGTGCTCGGAATGTTCCGGGGCACCGCCGCATTTTTGTGAACGGCTTCCAATGGAGTCTTTTACACGTCGACGACAAAGAAAACTTCGTCCAGGCCATGTCGAACAATCGCAAAGCGACTGAGAAACTCCCGCAAGTGACGATTCATGATCGTCGCAGTGGGCAGGAACTCGCGAGCTACGGTGCTTTTTCAGGAATCGACATCAAGTAGGGAAACAGGATCGATTGGGAGGACAGCGCCGTAATGTTCCACCACTCGGCCGACGTCTGCCAGAGCTGCCGATGATATAGGCTCGACCCCCTGATCGACTCCGCGGCGCTGCAGATGGTGCTCGTGCAAGCTCAATCGTCTCAAGGGATACCGAGATTCTGGTAGCCACAGGTGTCGAAGCGCGAGAATCTCGAGGTGCAGCACGCCGCGGGAGCGAACCAGCGAACAAACGGCTGCGAGCACGGATACAACGATCGGCATCACTGAACCGAAGGCTATGCGACAGCCACGAGAACCTCAAGGAATCGCCACGTAGGGGCCTTCTGGTAGGGACAGCTGCGCCGCCGCCGTCTTGGGGATCCTGTCGGTGCACCTCGGCGAGGCGTGTCGATCGCATCCTTCCGTATGCCTCTCACGAGCGCAGCACGCACCGTGGCGTCATGCCAGATCGCGTCGTCGACCCACTCCTCGTCCACGACTCTGCCAGACGCGGACACCAGTCGTCATTCGATGCCCATAGAGGGAGCGCCCGAGTAGCGGTTTAGTGCAGAGCATCTTTCGCCGACCGGCGCGTCGGCTCGCGTATGATCCTCGTGTGAACAACTGCGCTCCGCGCCACTCGCCCAAAGATGCTCTCCATTGGGTGGAACGACGGAAGGCCAAATCCAAGTAGCTCATCGCGTTTGCCAATGCCGCTCGGCGGGCGAACGATTCGTTCTCGTTGTATCGTTCTGCCGTTCGAAAAAGCACCTGTCCGTCACAACGTCTAAGCACAGTCTCGTGTCCCGGCAGGCGCTAGAGACTTTGCTAGACCTGCGAGCGTAGGGTGCAGGCGCGGTTAGTTGACCACACCTTTCATTCCTCTACATGACCGACGATCGACACGATTCGCTCGACACCGGTGAGCTTTGCTAACGTTGTCCGGAGATCGTCCACCACGACTTCTTGTTGGAGGTGAGAAATACAGAACCGAGCGACCTTCTTGTCGGTCCCCGTGCAACTGAGTTCGATTTCATCTCCTTCGGGCCACTCGACCGCTGTCCTTTCGTATTCCTGAAGCACGGCATCGCCGGCCGGATAACGATCCCATCGTTGCAACTCGTCACATACGATAGCTAAGTAGAGCAGCGGGTGATTCTCAAGCGTGATCTGCGTCAGCACATCGACCGCACCGGGTACTGACGGCTGAAAGTTGTGATACGCCACCGCTCGGCACGCCGGAACGGTACAGCTGCGAAGCTGTTCGACGGTGTAATTGAAGCCGCCAGATATGTCCTCATACGCAGTTGTGTTCGGCCGTAACTCGTTCATCAGCCAGTACCAATACGATACGTATTGGAACAGCAGTAGTCCCGACCCCACTGCGTGGTCGACGCACTGTCCTTTGTCATTTTTGTAGCCCTCGTTGGCAACGTGCATGGCGTAGGTTCTCAACGTATCGCTTGCGTCGAGGTCGAGAATGTCGAAGATGTCCTTGTCTTTCCAGTCGGAATGCAGATCACCCAGCCACGGCGCCGACGCGAGTCTGTCGAGCACCTGAACGTAGGTCCCTGGAGCGTACTTCGCTGTGGGAGCGGGCATTTCTTTTCCGTACTTCTTGATCCACTGATCGTGAACGTCTCGTAGCAGTTTCAGATTCTCCGGTTTGACCTCCCGACCAAGGACGGTTCCGTTTTCTCCCCGGCCCGGACCAAGCAACGCGACCAGCCATGTCCATGAATAGATTCCGTCGATACGTTCGCGATCGACTCTTGTCCCCTCGGACAGGTCATAAAACGCATATCCGATGTCGTGCAACAAACTCGCGTGCATCCACTGGAAGAGGAACCATTCGCAAACTTCTTCTTCCGTTGTGGCTCCACTTGCCTTGACTATCGCCTCATGCACGTCGGTGATGTGATCGAAGAACCAGATCCCGAGCAGGTACAGATAAGTCGTGTGCGCAGTATGGTCTTTTTGCTTTGCGTAGTTGATGAGGCGGCGGAGTTCCTGCTGCGCCACGATGTTTCGCAACTCCATCATGTCGGCAAAATCGTTGACTTGCAGGATCTTTTGTGAGACCCGTTGCGCCCGTTCCAGACGTCTGACGTCGGTGCGTGCGTCAAAGAGATCTGAGACGGCATTCGATAGGTCCTTCTGGGCGTTGCTGCGCAGCAGAAAGGCGGCGCCACCACCGGTGGCAAGGTGGCGTGCCAGGGTTCTGTTGATATCAAAAAAAGTCATACTCCCTAACTCCAGGAATGGTCTCTGAGCGCGTCGATGGCTGCCCAGATAGTGTGAAAGCCTCCGTAGCCGTCGACGCGGTCACCCCATCCGCCATCGGCACGCTGCGTGGCGAGGAGAAACGCTCGCCCGACCTCGATCAGAGGATCTGTGTCCGGCACACTGAGCGCGAGTAGGCTCTCGACGATCTCCGCGACTGTGTCAGGCTCCTGTCGTTCCAACGCCGGACCCAGGCTGGCCTTGAGAAAGGCGCGCACGCGCCGAAAGGTGCCGGACGAGAGCCGCCTTTCGCCGTAGTCGTTGTGCACGTACACTATGTGTGTCACGGCGTATACCGCTTGGTAGTGGTGGGGAGTTCCGGCCGGCGGATAGGGCAGTAGGCCAGGTAAGAGCTTGAGCAAGTCGCCAGGGCTGACCGGCAGCGGCATTGCCTGGCGCGCGCAGAAATAGGCGTTCGTTAGCGCGTAGTACCAGGCCTCGAATGGCTCTACTGCCAGGTCCGTAGGGACGTGCTGACGCTTCGGGTCGAAATAGAGGAGGGACTTTGTGGAGTACCTCTTGACAGTGGCGCGCAGGTCATGCTGAATGCGACGTGTATTAAGACCGAGCCTGTTGGTGGCGTCGCTCGCGATCACCTGCTCCAGAACGGAATCGGCGTCCAGCCGGGGGCAGATAACAGGCCACCGCTCCATCCAGTAACACGCACGTTCGCGCCCCATTGCACGTGCCTTGACCTGGAGCGCGCGGCTGCGCGACGTGCTCGCGGTGAGTGCGAACGCCATCAGCATGTGGCCGTCGTAAGTGCGAAAAACGGAACCGCGCTTCGCGATGACGTAAAGGCGGTCGAGGGCCCGATGGACGGCGCGCTCACGGCCGATTGCGAAGTTCGCGAGTCTTAGAGTGCCGGGGGTAAGCGTTGCGCTCGATGACCTCCGACGAGCTGCCGCGGCAGTCACAGTGTATGGTCCTGACGCAAGTAGAGCCTCCGGTCCGACACCGCGCGCAAGCGCCTAAAAGTGTCGCCATCGAGTAGGGCGTTCCTCCGAAGATCGAAGGATGTCAACGATCGATTGAAGCGCGCACGCGCCGAGATTCGTACGGTCGATCAACGAAGAATGTCTCGATCGCATTATTCCAATCGGTGAGGGGCACTTCCGGCACGTCATCACGGAGTTCGTCGCGCACTATCATCGCGAGCGGAATCATCAGGGTCTCGACAATCGACCCATCGTCGGTACGCCGGTGACCGACGGGACGCGCCGCGTGCGGTGCCGCCGGAGGCTTGGCGAGCTGCTCAACTTCTATGAGCGGGCGGCGTGATCGTGGGGTCGGCCGAGAACTGGAACATTACGGGCTTCTTCCTCGACGGCAGGTCGACGCCTCGGTCGTCGGGCTCCTCGATGATGCCCACTTGAATACGCCGTCGGTGTCAATCTTCGACATGGCGCTGGCGATCGATATGCAAGTCAATTACTTGCGTGTCAAGGCACCCTGGTCACAGCCCGACGCTACTTCTCGATACCAGTGGCGGCGTGTATGGCGTCGATGATCTCTTGCTGGTTATCTTTGTGGAGACGAAGCAGGAACCCGCTAGGGGACCCATCGGCAAGTGCGTACGTGATCTCAAGGTAGTGGTCGGTCGACTTCGCCGAGGACCCCGCAAGTGCGCCAAGAAGTCCTCCTGCGACGAACCCGGTTCCTGCGGCACCATCGTTCACGTGCCGGTGCCCTGTGTAGTCCAGACGTCGGACTGTGTCCGTCTGGATCTCGAAACTAATCTTCTTGCCGGTGAACGTGATTTTCTCTCTCGAGATCGTCAGCTTGTTGTCCCAGTCGAGTGACTTGCCACGAACGCCGGCCACTCCCCCCAAATACATGACGTTGGACCACGTCTTACTGGAGGACTGCGCAGTCTGCGAGGCACCTGCGCCGATCGAGATCAGCGTGACGACTGCCGCGGCGGCGATGAGCCGTCCATCAGTTCTCACGTCGCGCCTCGAACGTTACGTACGTCATCTTCTGGACCAGCTTCTGTGCTTCATCAGCGTCGAGTTCGGAGATTCCCTTCGCGACGGTCCCGCGAATGTAGTACGTCTCGTCGGGCCTGGTGGTCAGGAGCAGGAAATTGTCATCACGCTTACCGCTTCTCACGGCCCAGCACAATTTCTGCAGACCTGGATCCACTTCGAAAAAGCTGTACTGGGATTCGTTCATCACAGCACGCCATTCTCCGTTCACGGCGAGCTTCTGCTGGTAGCTCTTGTAGAAAGATCCGCCGACAACGATGACGATCATCGACCGTCCGGCTGCGGGTCTGGGGAGCGGCCGCTCGCCCTTGTGCTTGATAACCTCGTGCTTGTCCCCCTTGGGTCCACAATCGACGGGCTCCTGGGCACTGACGACGACTGGTGCAGCAACAGAAATGATTGCCGCGAGCAGCAACGCTGGTCTCATGGCGGACTCCTACGTGCGCCCAAATTTTCAAGTCCGGGGGGTCGATGTTGGCGCGAAACAGGGGCAATATACTACACCCGCGCTGAGCGTATTTCCTCGTCCTGGAGGGTGCAGAACCCGGTCATGCCGCCTTGACGTACTCGTGAATCACATCACTGACGAACAGATCGCACAACAGCGCGGGAGTACGCCCCAAAAAATCAGTGGCGCCCGTTCTCGATTCGCGCGCGAACCACCGCGGGTCGCATGACGTCCCGCTGCACGCTGCCCGACATCCGGAAAGGCCAGGCATGTCTTGGCCCGCTTGCTAACGTTTCGTATGCGATAAGGTGAGGACGCGGGAGACTACAGAGTGCGTCTTGATCCGCTCGCCCTTGCCCAAAGAATCGCTGATCGACTAGCCAAGATTTCTTGCCTTGAGAGCGATGTAGATCAAGCCGAGGCGTTCCTGCGCAGGCGGCGAGATCTGCGTCTCAAGCCTCGAGGCAAGAAAAGCCATGAGTACGTCGCCGAGCTGTTGCTGCAGACCGACCGTTGAGGCATTGCGCGGCAGCAATTGAGAATTCCAAGGGGCGACATGCATCATCATGTGTATTCCTCGCACTTTCACACAACCGACTCATGAAGCCGAGCGTTGCCCTTTTGTTGCCCTTTCGGTGCACCAAAATGCAGCAAACGGCGGCAAGCGGCGGCATAACGCGAAGGTCGAAAATCGGCGGATTCTACGAGTGATGGCGCACGATCCAGCAACGGCCAACACACCGCCGCAAAGGGCGGCTAACGCTTCTTTTTCCGCCTGTTAACCGGAGGGTTGCTGGTTCGAATCCAGCCTGAGGAGCCAATCTTTTCAGGGTTCATTCCGGGCACATGGGTGACAGTTCATTCCGGAGACATGGGTAACACTTTCGGCCCGAACGGATTCTCGATCGGTTCGAGCCGGCACGTCTCATCGTCGAAATAGCCCAAATCGTACTGCATGAAGGTGACGAGCCAGATGCGCTCGCCGACCTGGGTCACGCCGACGCTTTGACCGGCGAAGACGTGACTCAGATTCACCTTGCGCCCGCGGAAGCAGACTGCCGGACGCGCGATTGGTCAGCGCCGCCGCCGTTGCCTTCGCCGTGAGCGCCTTCGGCGAATACCCGCCGGTCGCGTACCATTTGAATAACTTCGTGATGATGGTGCTCGCTCGGGATCGGGCTCGATTCGGCGCGTCACGGGACTGTTCACGTAGCCAATCGGGGCCACGCTCGGCCAGTGGCCCTGTCGCGCCTTCTCGAGCACGCCTTTCCGAACCCTTTCGCCGAGATTGTCGACGTTCCTTGATGTTGCCGGGATTGGTCGCGGGCAACACTTCGATCGTGTCGCTCTCGCAGCGCGGGCAGGTCGTAAGGGTCTTTTCAGAGTAAGACGGTCAGGGGTGACCACCGGCGGCGGTCATGATGCGCGCTTATTGCTCGCTGGACTCGCTCAACATTTCCTGCACGCGCTCCCGCACGGCTTCCCTCACCGCTTTCTCGACGGTGTCTTTCATTTCCCTCGTCGTCAGCGTCGCGCTGCCGTCGGTCTTGGAAACGACCTCCCGGAGCGCCTCTCTCACCAGCGGATCGAGCGGCGAGAGCTTCTTCATGTTCGCCTTGAGGTTCCTCTTGAGCGCGTGCCGCGCGGCCTTCAGCGTGGCCACGCTCTCGATGGTTTCTTTCGCCGACCAGTCCGCTTCGAACGTGTCCACGAGACCGGCGACGACCTTCGCGTGGCGGACGATGACGCCGACTTCACGCCGCGAATTGAGCTCGGCCTCCCGCAGACTCTGGCTGCCAACGAATCCTTCACACCCGTCGCGGATGATCGTCCGGGTGTGCAGCCGGAATCCGCCCAGTGGCCGTACGTTCAGGCGGGGACTCTTCCTGCCGACGGAACCGATGATCCGGACACGCACCCCGTGTCTCGCGCGCGCGTCGAGGGCGCGCAGCATCTCCGCGTCCGCAATGTTGGGGTCGTAGATGAGCAGCTCCTTGTGAGCGCGGTGGATGAGCGCGAGCAGCTGTTGGCGCGCGTTGACGGGGCTGACGACAAAGTCGTCCGCGCCGGCTTCGTAAGTCGAACGGTCGTTGTCGGCCGCCAGCAGCTTCAGCGCCTCTGACACGAGCTTCTTCTTCTTGGTGACGATGGCAAAGCCACGGCTGTGGTCGACGTCGAGATGCGTAAAGTTGAATGACATCACGTACAGCACACGCCGGTCGATGATCAGCAGCTTGTCGTGATAGCGCACGAGATCGTCAGAGGTGCGGGACACCGTCACGCCCTGCTCGAGCAGGCGCATTTCCAGCTTGCGCAGACTCTTTTCCCCGCCCTCGTTGGCGTGCGTGATGAGCGCGGTCACCTGCACGCCACGCTTGGCCGCAGCCGTCAGCGCCGCCTCGATCTCCGCCCGATCGAGGCGGAAGATCACGACGTGGACGCTCTTGCGGGCGCCTTTGATAGCGGCGACGAGCGGCGCGATGCCGTCTTCGGGTTGGATCAACAGCTTCACTGACGGGCTCTCACCGCCACCACAGTACGCGTCCGGGGTCTGCATGGCTGTTCAAAAGGGGACGGACAGAACTCGCCCCACAGGCCTACGCTGCCCCATGCGACGAAGCCCAATCGCGCGCGCCGGGGTGTGCCCCGCAATCGCCGCATGTCTGCTGGCGGCGCCCGCCCTTGCGCAGAACGCCCCGGGCACGTCGGCGATCTGGCATGACCGCGGAGACGCCGCCGCCCTGGACCTCGCGACGGGCCCCGGTGGTAAAGACCGCGAGCCCGGCATCGACTTCACGTTCGTCGGGGAATCCATCAGCGGGACCTCGCCGAAATTCGACGTGGTCGACGAGCGCGGAATCAGATGGAAGGTGAAGCTCGGCGAAGAGGCACGGTCGGAGAGCGCCGCCTCGAGACTGCTCTGGGCGGCAGGCTACACGGTAGACGAAGACTATTACCGGCCGCAGATTCGCGTCCGTGGCTTGATCCGGCTCGCCCGCGGCGGCGAGTTCGTGACGGACGGCGACACCGTGCGCGGCGCGCGGCTGGAGCGCGACGTTCCCGGCGGCGACTCGATCCCGTGGGATTGGTACGACAACCCGTTTGTCGGCACGCGCGAATTCAACGGGCTGAAGGTCATGATGGCGCTCGTCAACAACTGGGATCTGAAAGCGATCAACAACAGCGCGACCGGGACATCCACCGGCGGCGGCCAGTACGGCGTCACGGACCTCGGCGCCACGTTCGGGCGCACCGGCAACGCCCTCAATCGCAGCAAAGGCGTTCTCAAGGACTATTCGGACACGTCGTTCATCGACAAGGTCACTCCCGCCTACGTCGATTTCCGGATGAACAGCCGGCCCTTCTTCCTGACGGTTTTTGCGTTCCGGAACTACCGCCTCCGGACACGGATGGAGAGCCTGGTGAAGCGGGTGCCCATCGCGGACGCGCGCTGGATCGGCGACCGCCTCGGCGAATTGTCAGCGCCGCAAATCGGTGATGCCTTCCGGGCCGCCGGGTTCTCGCCGGGCGACGTGGAGGCGTACACGCGGATCGTCATGCAGCGGATTGCCACGCTCCAGCGACTCGGAGATGGGATCGCCGCGGCGCCGACGCCCGCCGTGACCGACGCGAGGCGCTGTCTCGAATCCACGTGCCGGCAGGTGCCTCTCCGCGAAACGCTCACCGCCATCGACGTCGGCACGCGCTACGCGCACGCCATCTTCGGCGGCTTCGAGCAGGGATCTGGAATTGGCGGGGGCGTTCAGCTCACCACCGCCGGCGCGATTCCCGGGGTGGAGTTCCGCGCGACCGCTCTCAGGACGACGCGACGGGATCGGCGATGGGACCTGGAGGCATTTCTCCCCAATATCGCCGGCAGCCGCAACCACGCCGACGTCTGGTTCAGCCAGCTGCACCGCCGCACCGATTTCTACGGAGTCGGGCCGCGAACGTCTGAGGACCTCGACACGGAATTCACCGTCGACCGCCGCAGCTACCAGGGATCGTTCTATCGCGATCTGACGGAGCACTTGCAGGGCGGGATCTATACGCAGCTGATGGACACGCACGGCGTGCTGCGCGCGGATCCAACCGACTCGCAGATCCTGACCTACGGCACCTTCCTCAGCTACGACACGCGCGACAACGGCATCGGCCTGACGCGCGGGCTGAATCTGTTCGGCCGCGTCGCCTCGGCGGACGGCATCGGCCGCCGCACCGGCGCCGCGAAATACGGGTGGCTGGAAGTGGAATTCGACGCGCGCGCACACGCGCCGCTCGGCAGCCCCCACACCTCGCTCCTGCTCCGCTCGCGCGGGCAGTTCAAGACGCCGGCGGGTGGGGGCAATACGATCCCGTACTACGATCTCTCGTGGCTCGGCGGACGCCAGTACCTGCGCGGCTATCACTCCTACCGCTTCCGCGACAACAACGTCATCCTGGTCTCCAGCGAACTGCAGCAGACGGTCTACTCGATCACCAACGTCCGCGGCGTTGAGGTGTTCGCGTCCGCGGACACGGGCCAGGTGTGGGGCACGCACCGTTTCGATTCGCGCAACTGGCAGTCGGGAGTCGGAGGCGGTCTTCAGTACCGCCACTCGCGTACGGTCGCCGCCCGCGTCGAGGCCAGCCGCAGCCGCGAACGCGTCGCCTTCTACGCGTCCGTGTCGCGAGGCTTCTAGCCACATGAAGACCTACGGCAAGCATCGATTTCCCGGACGTCTGTTCGTCGTCGAGGGCATCGACGGGTCCGGCAAGAGCACGCAGCTCGCGCTACTCGAGAAGTGGCTCGAATCCGAAGGCTACGGCACGTTCTTCAGCGAGTGGAATTCTTCGGCGCTGGTTCGCGACGTCACGCGGCGCGGCAAGAAGAAGCGGATGCTGACGCCGATGACCTTCAGCCTGATTCACGCCACCGACTTCGCCGATCGCACCGAGCAGCAGATCATCCCGCCGCTCAAGGCCGGGGCGCTGGTGCTCGCCGATCGCTACGTCTACACGGCGTTTGCCCGGGACGTCGCGCGTGGCGTCAACCCGGGGTGGGTCCGCAACCTGTATCAGTTCGCGGTCAAACCGACGATCGCCTTCTACTTCCGGATCGCCGTTGACGACGCGATGAAGCGCATCGTCGGCGGCCGGGACGCGATCAAGTACTACGAGGCCGGCATGGACCGGCAGGTGAGCGGGGACATCGAGGAAAGCTTTCGTCTCTTCCAGGGCGCGGTCGTCGATGCGTACGACAGCATGGTCAAGGAATTCGGCCTCGTGGTCATCGATGCCAGCCGCTCCATCGAAGAACAGCAGGCGGAGATGCGGACGCTCGTGACGAAGGCGCTGACCGGCGCCAGGAAGACCAGGATTCGGAGATGGGTCGATTTGCATTCTATGGTCAAGGCCTCCCGGCAGTTAAACCAAGCGAGCTGAAGGGCAAGCTGGTCGTCCTCGAGGGCACCGACGGCGTCGGCCGCTCCACGCACATCGGGCTGCTCCGGGAATGGCTCGAGAGCAGAGGACACGCGGTGCTCGACACCGGGATGACGCGGTCGGCACTCGCCGGGAAGGGCCTGAAGGCGGCCAAGGAAGGCCACACGCTCGGCGGCGTGACGATGAGCCTGTTCTACGCCACCGATTTCGCCGACCGCCTGGAGAACGAGATGATCCCCGCGCTGCGCGCGGGATTTGTCGTCCTCACCGACCGGTATACGTTTTCGCTGATGGCGCGCGCGACCGTGCGCGGCGCAGATCCGCAATGGGTCAGGCGCGTGTACGAGTTCGCGCTGAAACCAGACATCGTCGTCTATCTCAAGACCACCGTCGATGAACTGGTCACGCGCGTGATGCAGACCTCCGGCTTCAACTACTGGGAATCGGGCATGGACCTTCGCCTCGGCGAGGATCTGTACGACAGCTACGTTGCCTACCAGACACGGCTGCTCACGATCTTCGACCGCATGACCGACGAATACGATTTTCGTGTCGTTGATGCGTCGCCGGACGTCCAGACGGTGTCAGACGGGATCAAGGAACTGCTCGAGCCGATGCTGGCTCCGACCTCAGCGTCGTACGCATCATCGTGACAGACATCGTGCCGCGCGCGCTGCGCAGCCGGAAGGTGCTGAGCATCGCGGGCCTGCTCCGCCCTCACTGGATCCCGATGACCCTGGCCCTGCTCGCCGTCGCAGGGGAGGCCGCGGCGTCGTTGCTCGAACCCTGGCCGCTGAAGATCGTCCTCGATTACCTGTTGCAGTCGAGGCCGTTGCCTGGCTGGATGACCCCCGTCGCCGGCGTGCTGGGAGGCGGCACACTCGCCGTCCTCAACCTCGCGGTCGTCGCGGTGGCGGTCATCGCCATCGCCGGCGCGATCAGCTCCTACGCGAACACCGCCCTCACCACCAACGTCGGGCAATGGGTGATGCACGACCTTCGGCGGACGCTCTATCACCACATTCACCGGCTCTCCCTCGCCGAACACGATGAGAAACAGACAGGGGATCTCGTCGGCCGTGTGACGAGCGATATCGAAAGCATTCAAAGCTTCGTGACGACGGCGCTGCTCGGGATGGTCACCAATGCGTTGACCCTGGCGGGCATCATCGGCGTGATGCTGTATGTGAACTGGCGATTCACGCTCATCTCGCTCTCGATCGCGCCGGTGCTATTTCTGGTCGTCTATCTCTTCACACGGCGGATCAAGAAGACGTCGCGCGACGTGAGGAAGAAGGAGAGCGAGCTGCTGTCGATCGTCGCGGAGGTCTTCTCGTCGATCCGCGTCGTCAAGGCCTTCGCGCGGGAAGAGTACGAGGAGCGGCGATTCGAGCGGCACAGTCTCGAGAACGTCGAGGCGGCGCTGGTCGCGAGAAACGTCAAGATGAAGCTGGCTCCCGTGGTCGACATCATCGTCGCGACCGGCACCTGCCTCATGCTCTGGTACGGCGCGCGGCTGGTCATCGCGGGGCAACTGACCGCGGGCGCGCTCGTCGTCTTCCTGCTCTACCTGGGGAAGATGTACAAGCCGATGCGGGATCTCTCGAAGGCGACCGACACGGTGTCGAGGGCGGGCGTCGGCTTCGAGCGTATACGCGAGGTGCTCGAAACCGAAGGCGGCGTGCGTAACCAGCGGAACGCCCGCAAGGCCGCGGCCTTCAAGGGCGCGATCACGTTCGACGGCGTGTCGTTCGGATACGGCCCCGACCAGGTGATCCTCGATGACGTCAGCTTCGCGATCGAGCCGGGACAGGTCGCGGCGTTCGTCGGTCCGACGGGCGGGGGCAAGACCACCATCATCAACCTCGTCGCGCGGTTCTACGACCCGGTGTCCGGGACCGTCACCATCGATGGCACCGACATCCGCGGCTTCACTCTTCAAGCGCTGCGCGATCAGATCAGCTTCGTCCTGCAGGACACGCTGCTGTTCCACGCGCCCATCTGGCAGAACATCGCCTACGGCCGGCCAGACGCGAGCCGCGCGGAGATCATCCACGCCGCGGAACTCGCGAACGCCCACAAGTTCATCGAGGAGATGGCCGAGGGGTACGACACGATCGTTGGCGAGCGCGGCGTCACGCTCTCAGGTGGTCAGCGCCAGCGCATTGCGATCGCGCGGGCGGTGATCCGCAACACCCCGATACTCGTGCTGGACGAGCCGACCTCAGGGCTGGACGCGCAGGCCGAGCGCGCCGTCTTCGAAGCGCTGGACCGGCTCATGACCGGCAAGACCTGCATCGTCATCGCGCACCATCTCACGACGATCCTCGGCGCCGACATCATCTTCGTGGTGAGGGACCATCGGCTCGCGGAACGCGGCACGCATGAACAACTGCTGGCCGCAGGCGGGTTCTACGCGAAGCTTTACAACATCCAATTTGGCGAAGAGGCCGCAGCCGGATGAGGGCTAGGAGCGGGCGCACGACGTCTTCAGCGCGAAACCGGCGGCCATGCACAGCAGGCCGATGAGGAACAGCGCCGGCGTCATGCTGGCGGTCTTCGGCAGTCCGGCGACCTGCCGCGGCGGCGTCTCGATGACCGTCGCGATCGCCACGTCGTCACCGGTCGGCCGGACGGCGCGCAGCGGTGCGGTCTTGAGCGCCACGACCGGGGCGTCGTCCGCGCTGCGCACGGGCGCCACGAGGCTCGGCGCGAGCTCGTCAGGGATATAGAGCACCGGCAGGTTGGTCACCTTGGCCAGCTGCAGCGCGCGCTTCTTGGGATAGACGAACTCCCGGCCCCAGTTGTCGCCCGGATAGAACCATGCGCGGATCGCCTGCGGGTCGCCGGCGGCGCGCTCGGCGAACGTCATCACCGTCTTGTCCGTGGCGCGAAGGCGGTAGTTGGGGATGGCGAGGATCGTCGCGTAGATGTGCGACTCGTCCTTG
>Ga0134123_10000210_pt1 | contig 40198 bp, 24 predicted proteins | sample KB303_FD_96460 | JGI IMG/M metagenome (GOLD analysis project Ga0134123, IMG submission 96460) | Terrestrial soil microbial communities without Nitrogen fertilizer from Kellogg Biological Station, Michigan, USA - KB3-0-3 | ecosystem: Environmental > Terrestrial > Soil > Unclassified ...
CTACACGCCCATCCAGCTCGACTGGCCCTCGACGAGCTTCACCGACACCGGCCTGACCAACGGGACTCCGTACTACTACGTGGTGACCGCTACCAACGCATCGGGTGAGGGGCCGGCCTCGAACGAAGCCTCGGCCACGCCGTTCGCGCCCATCGCGACCAGTACTGCGCTGGCCTCCGCGCCCAACCCGTCGGCCTTCGGGCAATCCGTCACCTTCACGGCGACCGTGACCTCCGGCAGCGGCGTGCCCGCAGGCACCGTGACCTTCACCGAAGGAGCGACCACGTGGGCCTCCAGCGTCCCCGTCAACGGCTCCGGGCAGGCCGCGTTCAGCACGACGGCGCTCTCCGTGGGAAGCCACACCCTGACCGCCGCCTTCACCGGCGCCAGCGGCTGGTTGAACAGCAGCGGCACCAACGGCGGGACGCCGCAGGTCGTGAATCCGGCTCCCACCACCGTGACCTTCATCTCCGCGGGCGCCGAGGACGGCTGGGTGCTGGAGTCGGGCGAGAACACCAGCGCCGGCGGCTCGCTCAACGACAACGGCAGCAACAACAGCGCGCTGCGGGTGGGCGACAACAACCAGGACCGCCAGTACCGGACGGTGGTGTCGTTCAACACCGCGTCGATTCCCGACGGCGCGACGATCGTGTCGGTGACCCTGCGCCTGCTGCGCGGCTCGCTCACCGGCACCAATCCCTTCACCAGCCACGGCACCTGCTGGGTCGACGTCCAGAACGGCAGCGGCTTCTCCGGGTCGACGACCCTCCAGAATGGGGATTTCCAGGCCGGGGCGACCGCCGTCCAGACGGCGAGCCTGAGCAACGCCGGGTCCAACGGCATCTGGTCGACAGCCAGCCTGAACGCGGCCGGTCTCGCGGCCGTGAACAAGACCGGGACGACCCAGCTGCGCGTCTACTTCAACCTCGACGACAACGATGACGGAGGGAACGACTATCTCGGCTACTACTCGGGCGAAAACGGCACCGCCGCCAACCGGCCGCAGCTCGTCGTTACGTACCAGTGATGGGCCGGGCTTCGATGCCCAGATCGATATACAACAGCAGGTTCGGAAATCCTCCCCACGGCATGGGCCGGACGCGGAGGCGGGCGTCCGGACGCTGATCAGACAGTATCGCTCAGGAAGGTCAGGCACTGAATGGACTGATCGCGTCCAGCAGTGAATGGCGAACGGCACGAATGCGACCGTAATTCACGTCGAGACCGGTTCGAGTCAGGCCGTTGCTTAAGGGACGACTCAGTTGGTCTTCGCACCAGCTACGCAGTTGCGCGGTGACGAAACCGGCACGCCGAAGGAGCCCAGGCCAAGTTGCAACATCGTCGTCAGTTGGTTGGCCGTCCAGCCAACGAAGTACGGTATCGCGAAACTCGCCGTCGCGATTGAGGCGGGCCACAACCGGACGAAAAGTGTAAGACGAGAGCTCCCAATCGTCGCCGCGGAGCTTGCCCAGCAGCGTCGAGATGTACTTGACGAGATCACTCGACCCGTATCGCACCGTCACGAACGCCAGCACGAGCGGCGCATCACGGGATAGATCAATGCGGTCCCAGTGGATCTTAATCTGCGAGACGTATTCCGATTCCGGCCACCCCATGCAGAGCGCTGCGGCGGCTGCATCGTTGTGGTACTGATCGGCGAGTTCCACCAAAGCGGTGTAGGTTTCGGCGTCACCTGCAAACGCGTGGACCAGGACATCCACCGCGGCATACTGGAACTGCCGTCCAGGAAGCGAACCTCCACCCTTCGAGACGGCGTCGAGCAATCGCTGCCTCATTGTCTCGCGCGACTCTGCATTGTGATCACGCCAAAAGCGCAGGGTATTCGCACCGAGAGCCGTCGCCGGAAGGTCGGAAATCTTCGCAAGAAGCGCGCGCCGAAGATCGTCGCTCTCATCGGCGAAAACGACGAGTGTCTCGATCGTGTCCGTTTCGACGAAGTTCGCGGTCTTCCATACCCGTTCGCCGAGGAGCTCCGATGCTGTGGACCATTTCGCGGCCAGCTCCCGAATGAGCGGCAGATTCGTTCCGCTGAAGAAAAGGTCATCTAGGACTGCGCGGTCCGGTGTGTCCAATCGCTTTGCATTCACTGCATCCGCCATCTGATTCAGCGCAACCAGGCTCGCGAAAGCTGCTTGACGACGCTCCGTGTACATTCCAGCCGCGTCGAAATCAGCCATCAGTCGATCGACATCCGTTGTCCTGAGATCACCGTGCGCGGCTCGTGCGCGCCAGTAACTCACAGCGGCAGCCGTTCTCACTCCGGCATCACGATCGCGGTCATAGGTCGATAGAAGCGAGAGCACGTCATCGTCACTCACCGCCTGCTCTCCAAGCCGTTCGATCAATCCATAACGAAGTTCCGCCGGAAGGCCGCAGCTCAGCGCAACCAGCCTGTCGCGGATCTCGGGATCTTCTCCGAAGACTTCGGCCACCGCTGTGACGTTGCCGGCTTCCGCGCACAGCTCCCTGAGCGCGAGCTCACGTGATCGAGGGTCCGTTGGAAAAGCACAGATTGCAGCGCCGACCGTCCCGTAATAGCCGAATGCTTGTGAGTCGAGGGCTCGGGAGTAGAACAGGTCTGCCACGGCACGGTCAGTTGTCCCCAACTGACGCAGGCCTTCGAGAACCATGTCCAAACGATGCACTTCCGGATCCGCGAGCGCGTCCAGCAGGATGCGCGAGCAGCGATCCTGATCAGTGAGAACCGACGGCAGCAGACTCGCGATCGTCTGCGCTCCGGCCGATGTCCGGGAGCTCTTTTCCGCGAACGCAACTGCATCGCCGTCATCCGCCCCCCACCCTTGAATCAGCCCGCGGAGCGTCCAAAAGCCGTGAAAGAGGCTCTTGCGGTCTGGATCGAGGAGGAACTGTTTCGCGACCGCGGAACGCGCGATCGGCGCGATGTACTCCACATCTAGCGATTCGTGCGCAAACTTCTCGAGCCACTCGTGAATCGCGGGCGTCAGGATGGAATTTCCGCCGTAGTTGTCGATGAGGAAGTCGAAAAGTTCGAACCGCGAGAAATCAAACGCATGTAATGGGTACTTCTCGACTCTGAAAATTTCCGCAAAAAGAGTCGCCGCCTCATCGTTGGGGGGCTGCGTCGCGAGGATCACCCCCGCAATCGACCGTTCGAGGTGCTTGCGCCACATAGGACCGCGGGGCTCTCGAATTGCGGCGACGGACTGTCGACGAATCTCCACGTCGCCCGGCCATCCGTCGACCAATGCTTGTGCGATCGCCGCATCGTAGTCATAGCGAATCTCGTCGGGCCGGTCGCCGAGAGCCATATCGAGCAACACGTGGCGATCATCGTCATTGTGTTGCTTCAGGTCCACTCTTCGGCAAGCCGCAGTGATTTTGACCTCGTAGCTCCGGTTTTCGAGACCACGCCGGAGTAGCTCCGGCACGCTTTCGAAACCGGCCCACCCGCGTCCCAGCGCATCGAGTACCGCCGCGGCGGGGCCGGCGTCTACCGTCCGAAGCATCGTTCGAAGGCGTGTGTGAGTCGATGCGTCGCCGGCGGCTCTTTTTGCGAGCGCCTCCGCCGCGGCGTGTCGATCGCGGCTTTCCTCGTCGCAAAGACCGCGCAGCAACATTTCGATCGCGACGGCGCTGTCCTTCCAGTTCGCGCTGCCGTAATAGATCGCGCGTTTCGACGTCTTCGAACGTGGGAACCACTCGCCCATCACTCGCAGGATTCGCTGACGAAGGATGTCGGAGCTCAGTGCCCCAACCGAAGCTCCTATCAGTCGTCGTCGAATCGGAGCCCAATCGCCGGACGCGATGCGAAAAATCGCGGATTCCGCGAGCGAGTGCACCACGGCGGGTGAACAACTGACTTTGGCGAAAGCCGCCTCTCCCAGTAGCGCATGCAATCCATAGTCGTCGGGCGAAGAAGCGGCGATCTCCTGGAGCGCACGGACCAGAGCATCTACCTCGGTTTCCCGCTCGTTCAGGTGCAGCAGATTGAGAATGACTTCGCTCGCTTGCGGCGATGACTGATAGGTCGACACGAAATCGCGCTGAAACTCCAGCGACTGCCGCGAGAGAAACTTCGCCGTGAGAAAGTCCTGAAAAACCCGATGAATGAATCCAATGTCGCGGTGCGATTTCTCGGCGAGGATTCCATACGTAACCTCGGTTTCATCGAGGAGTCCGGCGGCGCGCTGTCGGGCATCTGCGCCTCCGAGGCCGAGCGACGACTCCAGATGTGCAGCTAGGATTTGCACCGCCTCGTCCTTGTCGCAGATGTACGGCGACCCTGACGTGGCCATCCGATACGCCAGTTCGGAGAGCGCCCGCTCGCGGGACTCGTCCGACAACATTGATCCTCGCTGCCGGGCCATCGCTGCATTCGCCCGACGGAGAGGCTGCTCCCGCAGGAGAAGTTCCGACATCTGTGCATACGCCCGGAACCGATTCGACGGCAGCTCAACGCCGTAGACCGACAGCGCGATCAGGCCGGAGAGAAGAAGCGGCGTGCCAGCGAGCTCTGCGATCGCGGGCTCGCGTTGCACCGCCGTCATGAAGCTCGCGGCTCTCGCTTCCGCGAGGCGAGCCGCAGCTTCCCTGTCTCCGGACCGTTGCTCCTCTAAATGAATGAACCAGCGCTCTGCCAGAGCGCGCTGCTGCTGTCGCGTGAACGGCGCGAGCTTCGCGGCGCGCCAGCCGGGGCCGAGACTGCCGAGTCGCTGGTATGCAACCGGACGTCCCGTTGCAATGGCGGCAACAGGGCGTGGTCCTACGAATGTCTTCAGCAGCGTCAGTGCCGTTCCCGCCGCGGCCTCGTTGGCCCACTCGTCGAGCCCATCGATCAAGAGCAGAAGACGATCGTCGTCGAGCGCCTGAGCGGTGAGGCGCAAAAGATCGTCCGGTGCTCCGACCTTGTTCAGCCATGTGCGAATCGCTTCCGGAAGTGAGCAACCGCCCTCGAACTCAGCAACCATGCGAGTCCACATTGGGAACGGAACCCATACAGGAAGACGATCACCCCATAGCCTCGACCATGGTTCATGAACGGGATCGTCCGCGAGCAGATCCAGCGCCAAGCGGCGCAAGAACGTGCTCTTTCCCACGCCGGCGTCGCCGAGCAGGACAGTTCGCTCTCGGTGCTGCATCCAGCTTGAGATCGGCACGCGGACTCGTGCGCCAAACGCTTGCATCGCCGATCCGGTGGATCCTTCCCTCCGGTCGCGTTCGCCGATTTCGCCAGTCGCTCTGCTGTTGCGATCGGGCATCGGCGTCCGGTTGCCGATAGCGATCTCTCGATCCTCGTAGACATCGGGCAGGATATATCTCTTGTCGATCGATAACGGAGTTCCTTCGATCTGACCCGCCGCAATCGGAAGTCCGGGATCCAACGCCGCGAAATGACTCGCGTAGTACTCGCGCAGCAACCTGCGAAGTCGGACGACATCCCCCGTCGGCAGACGACCTCTCAAGTTTCGAACGGCAGGCTCGCCGCAAAACGCAGTCGCCCATGGGCGTCCGAAGAAGTCATCGACGAGATCGGAATGCGATTTCAGTCTTTCGGAGAGTTGCGCTTTTCCTAGCGGCTCGAAAGTGATGCCTTGCTCGGCGAACTTCGCGATCTGTTTCGCCACCTCGTCGATGAGCGGACGACTCTCCAGCGGGACCGTGATGCAGATGTGGAACAGCTCCGTTTTCTTGACCCATGCGCCATTCAGGAACTCTTTCGCCGCTTTGCGCAGCTCACGGACGCCGAATTTTTTGTAGCGCTTGCACTGCCAGGTCGCCAAGCGTGCACCGCCTGCCCTTCGGCCGAAAAGGTCGATGCCTTCCTGTGCCTGCCCTCGTTCGCCGTACAGATAGCAGAACTGAAGGTCGGTCTCACGCTTCGCCAGGCGCGCACACAGACGTTCGAATGCTTCCCAAGTGAGTCGATCGAGAGGAAGATCCTGTGGACGACTCTGAACCGGCGGCTCGACGATAGAAGGCAGGGGGATCCAGAGATACGCCGGAATCGAAGAGATTTGTTCCACCGGTCGGATTGTATGCAACGTACACGCGTTGTTTGCACAGCGAGTCGGCTCCTTCGAGAAATAGATGTATGGTCTCAAGCCGTGGTGTGGATGAGGAGGGCCTGCCTTTCGCCTCTCCGGGACCGTGTCTCACGTAGCCCATCGATCGAGGATCAGGGGGCCGATCTGAAGAACAAGAGCGTGCTGGTAGCGCGCCGCGTTACGTGTACCGCACGGCGGGACTGCCCGCCGGATAGAACACGCCCAGCAAGCGCAGGTCGCCGGGGCCCGCGTTCTCGACGCAGTGCGTCTGTCCGCGCGGGAGGTAAATGCACGAGCCGGTTGCGATCGGCGTCTTCGACGCGCCGCTCCACATCGCGCCGGCACCTTCGAGGATGCAGAGCACTTCCTCGTAGAGGTGGTAGTGATCGGGCGCGCGGCCGGGCGGGATCACGCCGACGAACTGCGTGACCTGCGACGTGATGAGCTCGCGGTACCAGCGGTCGCCGGTGCGCTGCAGCGGGCGGTCGGCGAGCGAGACCACCATCGCCGGACCGGACGCGGACGCCGGCGTGCGCACGCTGATCAGCGTCAGCCTCCTCGAGCGCCTCATTGCGCAGCGTCGCCGTCCCGTCGAGCTCGAGCACGCGCAGCGAGACCGCGTCGCCCGCGAAGTGCTCGCGGATCGCAAGCGCCCCGTCGCGCACCGCCTCGCCTTCGCGAAGCGCGCTCACGATCGTGCCGCCGTCGAGGGTGTGCATGAGGGCATTATCGGTTACGCGGTTACGCGGCGATGTCATCCCGAGCGTTAGCGAGGGACCTGTGCGGGCGGGGCGCGAGGCATGAGCACTGCCGCGCCACCCGAGCCCCAGCTCCCTCGCTCCCGCTCGGGATGACACACTCAGCAACCCAGCAACCGCGCGACCGCGCGACTGCGTAACCGCGCAACCGCGCAACCGCGTAACCGTGCGATCATCGCCAGAAATGGACCCCCGCACCAACCAGGACTACATCCGCTACGACCAGGTCGAGAAGCGGCAGACCTATCAGCTGGCGGAGGCGGACGAGGAGCAGTTCGACGACGCGTTCGAGATTCGGACGTGCGACATGCGCGATCCGGAGTTTGCGGTGCGGCTCGGGGATGCGCTGCGGGAGATCGGGTTCGCGATTCTCGAGGGGCATGGCGTCGATGCGGCGTTGTATGACGAGGCCTCGGAGAAGGTCGAGGAGTTGTTCACGCGGCTCTCGCTCGAGGAGAAGATGCGCTTTCGCGCGCAGCGCTTCGGCTCCGTCAACCAGGGCTACTTCCCGATCAAAGAGACCAGCAACATGCATCCCGATCTCGTCGAGGGATGGGTGTTCTGCCGGCGGGCGTTCGAGCAGCCGGAGGCGTTCTGGCCGCTGCCGGAGTACGCGCCGTTTTTCCGGCGGCTCGTCGACGCGCACGAGCGGCTGATCCTGCCGGTGATGCAGAGCCTTCTCGCGTACCTCGGCTGCGATCCGCATCTCTACGACGCCAGGCTCACCGGCACGAACTACGGCCTGCGCCTCAATTACTACGGCCCGGTCTCGGCCGCCGATGACGCCTCGGGGGCGGCGCGCCTTCTCGGGCATGAGGACGTCGATCTCTTCACGTTCCTGCCCGCGCCGCGCGTCGAGGGGCTGCAGGTGCTGAATCGCCGGAACATGAAGTGGGTGCGGCTCCACGCGCCGCGCGGCACGATCATCCTCAACACCGGCGACTACATGCAGCGCATCAGCAACGACGTCTTCCCGTCGACGACGCATCGCGTGAGCAAGTCGCGCGATCCGCGGCAGCGCGGCGAGACGCGCACGTCGTTTCCGATGGCGGTCTATGTGTGGGAAGACGAGGTGCTGGAGGTGCTGCCGTGCGTGGGCGAGCCGAAGTATCCGCCGGTGAAGGCGATCCACTTCCACACCAGCATCACGAGTAAGTTTTACGGGGACGATTACGCCGTGCGATGAGGTAGAGCACCGCGCCGATCAGGCCCCAGAATCCCATCAGCTTCATCGTGTCGCCGTCGCGGATCATCAGCACGATCAGCGTGCCCATGGCGATGATGGAAAGCGTCGCGGCAAGGAGCTGCAGGCCGCGCCCCATCGGCAGGGTGACGCTGCGATAGAGCTCCTTGTTCAGGATCGGCAGATAGACCAGCGCGATGCTGTGCAGGAAGTAGAGGACCACCAGCGCGAAGACGGCGATGTTGAGCGCGAGAAAGACTTTGCCGCTCCCGAGCAGCAGCAATGCCGCGACGAGCGTGAGCGTGAGTCCGGTGATCGGCGTGCCGGTTTTGGGCGAGACCGCGCCGATCCATTCCGGCGCGAGTCCGTCCTCGGCGAGCATGACGCCGATGCGCGACGGGACGAGCATCGTGGCGTTGACGGACGTCGACAGCGCCATCACCGCGCCGAGCGTGACGAACCACGCCGCGCCGAACGGGAGGTACTTCGACGCGACGACCGCCATCGGCGCGCTCGCGTCTTTCAGCTGCTCGCCGCGCATCACGCCGAACGCGACGACCGACATCAGGATGTAGATCACGCTCGTGGCGAGGATGCCGCGCAGGAAAATGCGCGGCAGTTTCTTCGTGCTGTCGCGCACTTCGCCGGCGGTCTGCGCGAGCGCCTCGAAGCCGGCGTAGGCGAAGAAGAGCGGCGGCAGGCTCTCCGCGAATCCGCCGGATGCATGGGTGAAGAAGGGGCGGTAGTTCTCGAGGCGGATGGCGAAGAGGCCGGGGACGATGAGCACGACGAGCGAGATGCCGAGGAGCGCGCACATCCAGACCTGCAGCCGGCCGAACCAGCGCACGCCGGCGACGTGGATGGCGTAGAAGAACAGCAGGCTGGCGATGGCGATCGGCATCGACGCGCTCTTCGGCACCGCGCCGTGCATCAGCTCGATCAGGTAGTCGGCGAACGTGGCCGCGAGAAACGCCAGCGCGCCGATGTACGAAATGATCTTCAGCCACGCGCCGATGAACGCGACGCCGTAGCCGTGGAAGGTGCGCGAGAGGTGCGTGTACTCGCCGCCCGGCTCCCAGCCGAGCGGGGTCGAGAGGAAGACCGAGTAGGCGACGGAGGTGGCAAGGATCGCCGGCGCGAGAACGATGTAGGCGAGGATCACGCTCGGGCCGGTGAGCTCCCAGGCGTAGCTCGTGACTTTGAAAATGCCCGCGCCGATCAGGATGCCGAGCAGCGCGGCGTAGGACTCGATCGTCCCGAGATCGCGGCGGAGCGCTGCTGTGAATCGTTCGGCCACCGGTTACGTCATCAGCGCGCCGCCCCACGCCTCCTCTTCTTCCGCCGGCGGTGTTCCGGTCCAGTATGTACCGGATGCGAAGCGGCTCTCCGCGGTTTGATTGCGGCGGCGCCAGCGATCGATGTCGCTGCCCAGGCCGAGGGCGGTCAGCCAGGGGATGTGCTCATCGCGCAGGCGCGGCGTGGCGGACTTCAGCTCGTTGCGCAGCCAGTTGCGCGCGCGGACGAGGGGGCGCATCGCGGCGGAGTCGCGCGTCGCGCTGCCGGCGAGGATGGCCTTGTACGCGGCGAGGAGAATCAGCGCGAGTCCCACGCTGCCGAACACGCCGGGCGGCAGCGGCGCGATGAAGTGGACGCAGACGACGACCGCGAAGGCGAGGAGTAGCGGGATGAGGAGGAGCAGCGTGCCGCGGAGCGACGTGCGGATCGCGTGGCGCGCGAGGTTGCGCGGCCACATCTGCGTCAGGATCGAGGCGGCGATCAGCGCCGCGGCGAGCACCGCCGGCTCGCGGCCGAGGCGGACGCTTTCCTGCACCGCGATGTAGATTCCGGTCGCGAACAGCAGGAACGACGTGAGGCGTGAATACCACGGGGCGGTCGTGCTCTTCTTCACGCCCGCCGTGAGGTTCGCCAGCTCCGCATGCAGCGCCTCGGTGGGGTCGAAGTTGTGGCCGCCGTGCCGCTGCTGAATCTCCGCGCTCGACGTTTCCCAGCCATCCGGGATCAGCGCATCGATGCCGGCGCGCTCGTACGGCGTGAGTTTGTCGCGCGGCACGAGCAGGCGGATGCGGACCAGCGGATCGTCCTCCTCCGGGTCGCGGCCCGGCTCGATCATGAGCGCGATCTTGTGCTCGCGCTCGAGCCGCCGCAGGAACGCCTCGATGCTCGGATACTGCGCCTCGCCGCTCCATCGCGCGGCGATGACCTCGGGCGGCTCGCTGTACACGGTTTCGCGCAGGAGTTGTTCGTCGGCCTCGGCGCCGCCCGACAGCCGGCGGCGCCACGCTTCGCGAAGGAAGAACGCGAGCCACAACAAAAGGCAGGCGATGGGAAAGCCGAGCAGCGCGGCCATGCGCGTCGCGTGATTTTCGACGTCGACCGCGAGCGGCCGTCCGTAGCCGCCGCTGTAGAAGAAGAAGTGCGTGACGCGATAGCGGTCGGGGTTGTAGAAATCGCGCGCGATCGGCTCCGCGATGTTGTCGGGCGTGAGCTCGCCCGCCGGCTTCCAGCCGTCTTCCCAGTAGAGCTGCAGCTGAATCGTCGTGCCCTTCGTGCTGGGCGGCGGCATCTCGTACTGATAGTCGAGGAGGTAGAGCTCGCGCGGATACTTCTTCGCCTCGCGCCATACCGGCAGGATTTCGCGCAGCCGCTCGCGTACATCGCCGAGCTGTCCGTCGCCGCCGTGGCTCAGTTTCCCGCGCGGGATGCTCCACGCCGGGATGACGCCGTCCCTGACGGTCGTCTCGATGACGTACGTGTACGAGCGCACGGCATCGGGGACGGCGGCTTTGTCGCGGACGCTCCACCGGATCCTGCCGTTCCAGGGCATTTCGTAGTGATGTGCGCGATCGAGGTTGCCTCTCTCGAGGTTCACCGTGCGGTCGCCGACGAGCGTGATCGCGTCGATGGTGACCTGCTGCTCGGCATCGCCCCAGTAATCGCGCTCGAGCGTCGCGACCGAGGGAGGGACGTCGACCTGGACCTGCTCGCGGACGTGCAGCCCGCCGTCGCGGTCGATCGTGAACCGGACGACGATCGCCTGCCACTCGGGCTGGTCCTCGGCGCGCGCGGCAAACGCGAGCAGCGCGAGCGTCAGGAACAGAGTGTTGCGGAGCATTGCAGTCTCATAGTCTCCGAGTCTCATAGTCTCATAGAGGCACAAGTGTCATCCTGAGCCGCGCAGACGGCGAAGGATCCCATTCCGACTTGCGCGTCTCTCGCAGCTCGCAGGGGATTCCTCACCGTCTTCGCGGTTCGGAATGACACGCCTATGAGACTATGAGACCAGGAGACTAGGAGACTGTTTTGAAGCGCCTCCTCCGCATCCTCGCCGCGCTCGTGCTCCTCGCCGCGGTCGCGGCGATCGCGCTCCGCGTGCGGTACGGCGGTGCGACGGTGCCGTTTCCGGATACGACGAAATCGCCGCTGCTCGGGAGCGGGGCGGTGGAGGTCGTGGCGGTGCTCGATGAGCCGCCGGGGAACATTGCCGTGGCGAGCGATGGGCGCGTCTTCTTCACCCTTCATCCCGAGGCGCGGCCGAGGGTGAAGGTGCTGCAGCTCGTGGACGGGAAGCCGGTGCCGTATCCGAATGCGGAGTGGCAGGAGCGGTTCGTCACGCCGCTCTCGCTGCGCATCGACGGGCAGGGGAGGCTGTGGGCGCTCGACATCGGGTATCACGGCTTTCGCCATCCGCGGCTCTATGCGTTCGATCTCGCGAGCGGGAAGCTCGTGCATCAGTGGGACATCCCGCGCGACATCGCGGGGTTCGGCTCGTTCGTGCAGGATTTTCAGATCGACGCGGAGGGGCGCTGGCTCTACTTCGCGGACCTGAGCGTGCTCGCGAAGCATCCCGCGCTGATCGTGTACGACAGCCGCACGAAGCGCGCGCGGCGCGTGCTCGAAGGGCATCCGTCGGTGCAGGATCGTTCGTATCGCATCGTGAACCGCGGGACGCCGATGGAGCTGCTCGGCGGCCTGTACAAGATGCATCCGGCCGTCGACTCGATCGCGCTCGACGCGCGCGGCGAGTGGCTGTATTACGGACCGATGTCGCACGACACGCTGTTCCGCGTCCGCGCGAGCGAGCTACGCGACGAGACGCGCGCGCCGCGGGTCGAGGCGTTCGGGCCGAAGCCGCAGACGGACGGGATCGCGATCGACGAGGCGGGCAACATCTGCATGACCGAGGTCGAGCACGGGACGATCGCGCTCCTGCGGCCCGACCGCATGCTGCACACGCTCGTGCGCGACGCGCGCTTCCAATGGCCGGACGGCCTGAGCCTCGCCGGCGGCTGGCTCTACGTTACCGACAGCGATCTCGCGCACGTGGTGCTGAAGCGCCGTTCGACCATCGCGGCGCACCGGCCGTATCACATCTATCGCGTGCGCCTCTAAATTGCCTGCCGCAGTTTGTGCCTGGCGCGCACGTGAAGCCGGTCGGGGCCGAGCCGTACTTGCTGATGTTGCCGAGCGCCGAGGTCGCGGAGGCGGTGAGCGTGCCGCTGCTCGTTGCGGCGGAGGCGATGGATGCGGAGAAAAAATACAGGCGGGGGAAATCAGGTGACTCGGAGGAGGACGTTGCGCGCGAATTCCTCGTCGAGCGGCTCGCGCGTGACGAGGAGCCTGGTCACCAGCGCGCCGAGGAGGATGTCGGCCAGGAGCTCGCCATCATTAGCGATTAGCGCCTGCAGTCGCCGCCGCCGCGGCTCGAGCACCGCGCGCAGCACCTCGGTGTCGTCGACGCCGGCGAGGAGATTGAGCAGCGTGGACGTCTCGCGAAGAACGGAGAGGACGTCGCCGTCGGCGGACGGCGCGAGCGGCTCGATCGCGGCGGCGACGAGCGCGCCCTTGGAAGGCCAGCGGCGGTAGAGCGTCGTCTTCGCGACGCCGGCGCGCTCGGCGACGACGTCGACGTTGAGCTCGCGATAGCCGTGCTCGCACAGCAGCAGCCGCGTGACCTCGAGGATCTCCTCGTCCGCGCCCGCGCGCCGGGGACGGCCGCGAGGCCGCGTCATGGCTCGCCGCTCCGTTCCTCGATCGCGGCGCGGAACATCGCGCGCATGCGCGGACCGCTGCCGGGCGAGAGCGCGAGGAGCCGTCCGTTGATCGAGTCGCTGTCTGAGGCGAGAGTCTCCACGTCCGCGTGCGCAGCATCGATCGTTCCACCGCCGATGACGCGAAGCGACTCGATCCGTTTCTCTCGCAGGCGCACGATCACGCCTGAGGTCGCGGTGTCGTTGGTCAGCGAGACCTCGATCGCCTCGCCGTCGCGCACGGCACGCGCGCGCGTCAGCGGAATCGTCGTATCGCCGACGGTGAGCTTGCCGCGCGCCTGGCCGCTGTCGAGCACGATCGCGTACTCGCCGCCGCTCTCGTGAAGGATGCCGGCGAGCTTCGGCCGCACGACCTTCCGCATCCATTGTTCGACGCGGATCTCCGTCCACGACGGATCCTTCTTCGGGAACATCTGCTCGATGCCGTCGAGCGGCACGATCGCGAGACCGAGGATCGCCGCGGCGATCACCGGCAGCAGGCAGCCGCAGCTCATCATCCCGTCCACGAGATCGCGGCCGGTGCTGCGCGCGAGCTCGCCGGGCTCGCCTTTGCGGATCTTCACCGGATGCAGCAGCTGCGTCGCGTCGGGCACGAGCGCGTTGCGCGCCGCGGAGTAGCGGCCGATGGCGACGACGTGCTCGCCCGGCGCGAGGGTTTTCTCCTGCAGCCGCAGCGCGTCGACGTCGGGTGCGAGCTCGTGGCGGATGTCGTAGCGAAGCCGGCCGTCGTCGTCGGCGAGGACGGTCTTCAGATGCTCGAGCCGCGCCTTGATGTTCACGCCCTGTTCGATCGTGAACTGCGTGCGCGAGACGTAGTCGCGCAGCCGTTCGTACTGCTCGATGCGCGTCGGCGTCTCGGCGTCGAACGCGAGCTCCGGCGTCGCGAAGAGGCGGATCGAGCCGCGCGGTCCGTCGATGGACAGCGGCACGAGCGCAAAGCCTTCGTATGCCGCGTACTGCTGGTTGGTGCCGGCCAGCGCCTTGTATTCGTACGCGACGCAGCGGCGTCCCGTGATCGGCGCCTCGAGCGTCTCGAACGAGGAGCTGATCGTGCCGGCGACCGCGACCTTCTCCCCATCCTCCGGCCGCCCCTCCCGCATGCCTTTCCGGATCATCCGCCCCTCGGCACGCCGCGCGCGGATGCCGAAGAGGTATCCGATCGTGAACCAGACGAAGATCGCCGCCGCGAATCCCCCGCCGAGCGCGACCTGCACGCGCGGGAAGCGGGCGTACACGAGCGCCGCCAGCAGCAACGCCATCACGACGTATCCGAGGAGCCAGCGGAGGCAGCTGCGTTTGAGGGATTCCATTGGTTTCGCGGATTCTATTGGTTACGCGGTTGCGCGGTTACGCAGTTGCGCGGTGTTCAGAGCGCCGGTTTTACCGCGCAACCGCGCAACCGCGTAACCGCGCAACCATCCCCGCCCAGTCCGCCAGAAAACAACTACAAATAAACACGATTCTGGCAGGGCTCGCGCATAGTCCCCGAGCGGAGGTGAAACACAATGCTGAAGAAGATGATCGGACTGATGTCCGTGCTTTGCTTCGCCGTGGTTTTACCCGCTTCCGCAGACGGGAAAGTGCGCTGTGACTCGACTGACGGGCGCTACCATGAATGCGCCGCCGGCTATGCCGACTCCGTCACCGTCGCGCGCCAGTGGAGCAAGACCAAATGCGTTCGCGGCGACAACTGGGGATACCGCGACGGAATGATCTGGGTGGATGAAGGCTGCCACGCCGATTTCAACGTCGTCCCGAGCGGGATGACCAGCGGCAGCTCGGCGCGCCCGATGAAGCAGACCATCATCTGCGAGTCGAGCGACGGCCATCGCCGCCACTGCGCGGTGGACACGAGCGGCGGCGTGCGCATCACGAAGCGGCTCAGCAAGAACGCGTGCGACTTCAAGAGCGACTGGGGCTGGGACCGCAACGGCGTCTGGGTCGCGCACGGCTGCCGCGCGGAGTTCGAGGTGACGAGCGAGAACGGGCTGGTGTCGCGGAGCCTGAGCGACAACCTGCTGCTGTGCGAGTCGGAGAACGGGCGGCGGAAACACTGCCAGGCCGACACGCGCTTCGGCGTCGCCGTCTTCCGCCAGCTCAGCGACTCCGACTGCGTCCTGAACCGGACCTGGGGCTATGACAGCAACGGCGTCTGGGTCACGAGCGGGTGCAGGGCGGAGTTCGTGTTGAATCCGAGGTAGTTTTTCGGTTGCGCGGTCACGCAGTCACGCGGTCACGCGGCAGGGGCGGGTGGGACCGCGCGACCGCGTGACCGCGCAACCAATCGTGTTAGCTTCGCGCATGCTCGATTTCATCGAGACCCTCGCGAAGGCCGAGCTGCACCTCCACATCGAAGGCACGCTCGAGCCGGAGCTGATGTTCGAGCTGGCGCGGCGGAATGGGGCGGGGCTGCCGTATGCGACGGTGGAGGCGCTGCGGCGGGCGTACGAGTTCACGGACCTGCAGTCCTTCCTCGACATCTACTACCAGGGCGCGGGCGTGCTGCGGACGCGGCAGGATTTCTGCGACATGACGCTGGCGTATTTCCGGAAGGCGTCGTCGCAGAACGTGCGGCACGCGGAGATTTTCTTCGACCCGCAGACGCATACGCATCGCGGGATCGCCATGGAGACGGTGATCGGCGGGATTCGCGACGCGCAGCTCGCGGCGGAGCGCGAGCTCAACGTCACGTCGAAGCTGATCCTCTGCTTCCTCCGCCACCTCAGCGAGGACGACGCGCTGAAGACGCTCGACGAGGCGCTGCCGTTCCGCGACGCGCTGGTTGCCGTCGGCCTCGACTCGTCCGAGCGCGGCCATCCGCCGTCGAAGTTCGCGCGCGTGTTCGCCCGCGCCCGCGACGCCGGCCTCCTCGCGGTCGCGCACGCGGGCGAGGAGGGTCCGCCCGAGTACATCTGGGAAGCGCTCGACGTCCTCGGCGTGCGCCGCATCGATCACGGCGTCCGCTGTCTCGAGGACCCGCGCCTCGTCGCGCGCCTCGCCGCCGACCAGATCCCGCTGACCGTCTGCCCGCTGTCGAACGTGAAGCTGCGCGTCTTCGACACCATGCGCGACCACAACCTCCGCGCCCTCCTCGACGCCGGCGTGAAGGTCACGATCAACTCCGACGACCCCGCGTACTTCGGCGGCTACGTGAACGAGAACTACCTCGCCGCCGCGGAGGCGCTCGGGCTCACGCAAGACGAGCTGGGGCGGATCGCGCGGAGCTCGTTCGAGGCGAGTTTTTAGGAGTGCGGTGGCAAAGCCACCGCTTTGAAAGCGGCGGCTCTGCCGCCGCACTCCTACACCCCGTATACTTTTCGCACCCATGACCACCTTCCTCCTCCCGCGCGGACGGATCCCGCGCGCGCGTTTCTGGGTTGCGGCGATCGGGCTGGCGGTTTCGTTCGCGATCCTGTTCGCGGGCATCGAGGCGCTGATCGGGCGGCGGGCGACGCTGGTGCTCTATCCGCCGTTTCTGTGGCTGGCGTATGCGCTCGCGGCGCGGCGGTGTCACGACTTCGACAAACGTCCGCTGCGCCTGCTGCTGCTCGCGGTCCCGCTCATCGGTCCGATCGTCGTCTTCTTCGAGCTCGCATTCCGCAAGGGCACCGACGGCAGCAACCGCTATGGCGAGGATCCGCTGACGGCGGGCATCGAATACCACCGCGTCGCACTGCCGCTGCTCGATGCCGACGGGAAGGCCATCGTCAACGACGTCACCGCGCTGAATCCGGTGCGCGTCGCGGCCATCGTCGTGCCGTCGACCGTCGACGAAGTGCGCGAGGCGATCCGGCGCTCCACCGGCGCGATCTCGGTCGGCGGCGGACACTTCAGCATGGGCGGACAGACGGCGAGCGAGGGGAGCCTGCATCTCGACATGCGGCACCTGAACCAGATCCTCCGGTTCTCGCCCTCGGAGCGGACGGTGCGGGTGCAGGCGGGAGTGCGCTGGTGCGACCTGCAGCACTTTCTCGACCAGCACGGCCTTGCCGTGAAGATCATGCAGACCTACGCCAACTTCACGGTCGGCGGCGCGCTGAGCGTGAACTGCCACGGGCGCTACGTCGGACTCGGGCCGGTGATCCTCTCCGTGCGCGCGATCGCGGTCGTGCTCGCGGACGGCAGCGTGGTCGAAGCCTCGCCGTCGCAGAACGCGGAGCTGTTCTACGGTCTGATCGGCGGCTACGGCGGTCTGGGGATCATCGTCGAGGCGGAGCTCGAGCTGGCGGAGAACAAGCGCGTCGAGCGCGTGGCGGTGAAGCTGCCGTCGAATCGCTATCTCGATCATTTCCGGCAGACGGTGCGCGGGTCGAAGCGCGCGGTGTTCCACAACGCCGATCTCTATCCGCCGCACTACAAGAAAGCGCGCTCCGTGACGTGGGTGGAGACCGAGCGCGCCGCGACGGAGGCTCGCCGGCTGCAGAATCCCGGCGGCCTGCATCTCGTCGAGAAGTACTTCCTGTGGGCGATCTCCGAAACGCCCCTCGGCAAGTGGCGGCGCGAGTTCATCGTCGATCCGCTGCTCTACGCGCGCCGCGCCGTGCACTGGCGCAACTACGAGGCCGGCTACGACGTCGCGGAGCTCGAGCCGCTCTCGCGCAAGTCGTCGACTTACGTGCTGCAGGAGTACTTCGTCCCCGTCGCGCGCTTCGACGAGTTCGTGCCGAAGATGGCCGAGATCCTCAACCGCCATCGCGTGAACGTGATCAACATCTCCGTGCGCCACGCCTACGCCGATCCCGGCTCGCTGCTGGCGTGGGCGCGCGAGGAAGTGTTCGCGTTCGTGCTCTATTACAAGCAGCGCGTGCGCGAGAACGCGAAGACGCGCGTCGCGGTCTGGACGCGCGAGCTGATCGACGCGGCGCTGAGCGTCGGCGGGACGTATTACCTGCCGTACCAGCCGCACGCGACGGCCGAGCAGTTCCACGCTGCCTATCCGCGCGCGAAGGAGCTATTCGCGCTGAAGCGCAGATACGACCCGCAGTTCCGCCTGCGCAATGTGCTGTGGGACAAGTATTACGAGGGACAGGGACAGGAAGGATTGCCTGTCCTCCATGAGTCGGAGTTTCATTCGATCTTCAGCAGCGTGGCGTCGTTCGATGCGTTCTATCTGTTCCTGCAGAACGTGTATCACCTCTATCCGGAGGACCGGTTCCAGACGCTCATTCGCGAGGCGACGGCGCAGTGCCCGACCGACGAGGAGATCTATCGCTACATCCAGGAGCGATTGCCGGACATCAAGCCGGCGCTGGCGGATGTGTCGTACGCGCTGCCGGCGCTGAAGAAGCAGAAGGAGGAGATGGCGCGGCAGACGCTGGAGATCCTCGGCGAGCGGCGGAAGATCGACGGCTATGTCGAGATCGGCTCGACGGGGCGCTACATCAGCGAGCTGCAGGACCATCTGGAGATCGAGGGGCCGGTGTACGTGATCCACGACGCCGCGCCGTCGAACTCGCCGGTCGATATCGTGGAGCGCGGCGGGATCGCGAAGATCGGGACGTTCCTGCCGCTCGATGACTACGCGCCGCTGAGCGCGGAGATCGCGGACCAGAGCATCGACGTGGTGACGTGCTTCATCGGCCTGCATCACGCGCCGCCGGCGAAGCTGGCCGCGTTCGTCGACTCGATCCGCCGCGTGCTGCGGCCGGGCGGCCTGTTCCTCGTGCGCGATCACGATGTGAAGACGCCGCAGATGGATGCGTTCGTGTCGCTCGCGCATACGGTGTTCAACGCCGGGCTCGGGATTTCGTGGGACGTGAACAATCAGGAACTGCGCCACTTCGCCCCGGTCGATCACTGGGTCCGCTATCTCGGCGAGCACGGCTTCCGCGACCTCGGCGCGCGCATCCTGCAGGAGCACGATCCGTCGGCGAATACGTTGCTGGGGTTTGGGCGATGAGGCGCGTTCTGGCGGCCGCGCTCCTGTTTGCGGCGACAGCTGCGGTGTCCATGAGTCGACAAGTCGACGAGTCGACAAGTCGTCAAGCCACTCGACGACTCGATCACTCGACGACTCGACCACTCACTCCCGCCGAACACGTCCGTCCCGCCGACCAAACCTTCCTCACCTACCCCGAGTGGTACCTCGTCTTCAGTCCGGCGGAGTTCGCCGAATTCACGCGCGATCACGATCCGAGCGACTTTCCGTTTCTCGGGCACATCCGGCAGCTCTGGCAGGGGTATGGCGCGGTGTGGGGGGCGACGCGCGGGAAGTATCCGTTCAATAGCGGGTACCACATGATGATCATGGTCATCGGCACGAGCACCACCGCGGAGTATCTGCTGCGCAGCGCGTACGAGACCGTGGTCGGGCGGCTCGCGGAGATGACGCGCCGGCCCGGGCCGACGGAGGAGGACCGCCTCGCGGCGCGCGTGGCGCAGGAGTACGTCGACTTCATCCGCGTCCAGCCGTGGTACGAGTTCGATTTCACGTCGCGGCTGAAGCAGCTGTGGGCGACGGACCTGTGGGGCCGCGATCCGATCCGCAAGTGGGAGCGCAAATACGCGCTGACGAGCGAGTACGGCGCGAAGGCGATCTACGGCTGGATGATCAAAAAGGCGACCAAGGCCGCGTACGAGGAGCCGATTCTCTCGACCGCCGTCGTCACCGACCGCGGCCGGCTGGTGATGCTGCCGCGCTACGAGGCGTTCATGACGGCCGCGGCGAAGCTCGCGCGCGAGGGCGTGGGGTTCCGCGAGATCGCCGGCAACCGCGGCGACATCCTCGTCAGCGTGATCGTGCCGGCGTCCACGAAGGCGGACCACGTCCTGCTGCGCCAGCCGATCATCACCCGTCCCGGCATGGACCGGCTGTTGCTGGTGGTGCCTGTGGCGTCGCTCTCGGATACGCTGCGGCGCTACGAAGGCTCGCTGGAGCACGTGTTTGATTTTTAGCGCGGTATTCGCCCTGCTGCTCGCTCCGCAGTTCACGGAGTCGATCGTCGTCACGGCCGAGCGCATCGAGCAGCCGGCGCGCGAGAGCGCGGCGGCGATCACGGTGCTGCGCGGCGAGGATCTCGCGCGCACGCCGGCGCAGAACCTCGGCGACGCGCTGCGGCTGGTGCCGGGGTTCCAGGTCATCGCCGTCAATCCCGGCGCGCCGCCGATGCTGTCGAGCCGCGGGTTTTTCGGCGCGGGCGAGGTCGAGTACGTCCAGCTCCTGATCGACGGCATTCCCGCGGGCGACGTCGAGTCGGGACTCGCCGACTGGCGCTCGATTCCGATCGAGGACATCGATCGCATCGAGATCGTGCGCGGTCCCGGCTCGTCGCTCTTCGGCGACGTGGCTCTCGGCGGCGTGGTGCAGGTGTTCCGCCGCCGCGCGCCGCACGCCTCCGTCTCCGTCGGCAGCTTTGGCACGCGGCGGGCGAACGCGGGGTTCGCGCACGGAAGCGCGTCGTACGTGCGCTCCGACGGGTTTCGCAGACATAGCGAGAGCGAGGAGCTGTTCGCGAACGTCGCCTTCGGCGGGTTCTCGCTCGACGCCACGCATCGCGACCGCGAGGACCCGGGCTCGCAGGATCCGGACGGCAACGACAGCGAGCTCTTTGGCGAAGACCGCGACGAGACCCGCCGCGTGCGCGCCGCGTATCGCTATCACGGCGCGTTCGACGCGCTGGTGCACGCGACCGACCGCCACAGCGACGTGACGCGCACGCTGCTCCTCGCGCCCGGCTTCGGCGATCGCGCGACCCGCGTCGTCGACACATTCGCCGCCGGCGGCAATGTGACGAAGACGATCGGCAATGTGATCGGCGGAGTGGAAGTCGCGCGCGCGACGCTCGACAGCCGATACGCCGAGGTTTCGGGAAGCGGCTCGCGCCGCCTCGGCGCGGCGTTCGCGAGCGGGGAGTGGCGCGTCACGCATTCGCTGCGGCTCGCGGCGGGCGCGCGGTACGACAGGATCGACGACTCGTTCGAAGGGGAGGACGTGAGCGACCGTGCGTTCTCGCCGCGCATCGGCGCGTCGTACGAGTCGGGCCTCGTCACCGCGTACGTGCAGGTCGCGCGCGCGTTCAAGGCGCCGACGCTCGATCAGCGCTTCGATCAGCGCTCCATTCTCGGCTTCACGATCTCCAACCCCGCGCTCCGCGCGCAGCACGCGAACAACTACGAGGCCGGCGTGCGCGGCGCGAACTGGGAGGCGGTCGCGTATCTGATGGACGTCGACGACGAGATCGACCTCGACCTCCGTGCGTTCCGTTACGCGAACATCGGCCACAGCCGTCATCGCGGCGTCGAGACGTCATGGCGCGGCCGGTTCGCGTCCCTCGGCTACACGTGGACGCGCGTCGAAGCCGACGGCGCGCATCAGCTGAAGAACATCGCCGAGCACGTCGTCCGCGGCGCGCTCGACTTCGCGAACGTGCACATCGGCGTCGAGCACTCCGCCGGCCGCTGGCTCGATGACGCGAACCAGATCCCGCTCGACGACGCGACCATCGTCGACCTGCGCGTCGCGAAAACGATCCGCTCGTTCACCGCCGCGATCGAGGCGAACAACCTCTTCGATACCCGCTACGCGCCGCTCGGCTTCCTCATCGGCGACGTCCCGTACACCTACCCCGCGGCAGGCCGGTCTATTGCACTGACGCTCTCCTGGAAGGGAGAGCGTCATGATCTCGAACGCTGACTCTGTCATCCCGAGCGTCGCGGCCTGTAGGAGTGCGGTAGCGCAGCTACCGCTCTAAAGAGCGGCGGCTATGCCGCCGCACTCCTAGAACTCAAACAGTTTCGTGTCCACGCCCTCGGTCTTGCCGAGGAGCGTGAAGTCGACGTGGTGGGCGTACTTCTCCATCGCGCGGCGCACCTGCTCGGGCGTGATGCTGTCGAGGCTCGCCAGCGTTTTCTCGAACGCCGACCAGTCGCCCGACATCAGCTCCCATCCGCCGAGCGTTTCGGCGATGTCGTTCGAGGCCTGGAGGTTGGTCAGGATCTGCGTCTTCATCTGGCGCACCTGATCCTTCAGCTCCGTCTCCGACACCGGCGTGGTGCGCATCTTCTCGACCTCGTCGCGGATCACGCGCACCGCGGCATTCGGATCGGGCGTGGAGACGTAGAGCTGCCCGGTCGCGGCGGCGCTGCGGCGCAGCCCGGCGAACGCGGCGTATGAGAGATTGCGTTTCGTGCGCACTTCCTCGAACAGGCGGTCGCTGAGGATGTTCATGCCGACCAGCGTCGCGGCGTAGTCGTCGCTCTTCGGATTCGGCGCGGAGAAGAAGCCGCTGACGTACACCGTCGGCAGGTCGCGCGCGACGAGCTTCGTCGACGAGCGGTCGGCGTTCGGCATCGCGGCGACTTCGCTCGCGTGATAGTCGCCCGCGGGCAGATCCTTCACCGCCGGCTTGAGCATCGCCTCGAGCTCGGGACGCGTGACGTTGCCGACGACGACGAGCAGGAGCCGCGAGCGATTGACGGTCGAGGCGTGCAGGTCGCGCAGCTGTTTCGCCGTCGCCGCCTTCACGAGCGCCTCGGTGCCGAGCGGGTTCGCGCCGAACGGATGTTCACCGTACGTGTTCTCGACGGAAATCCGCTCGATCCAGGCATCGGGATCTTCTTCCTGTCCCTTGAGTGCGCTGAGGCGCCGCTCGCGTGCGAGCGCGAGCTCGCTGTCGTTGAGCACGGGATGGACGAGCGCGTCGAGGAAGATGCGCATGCTCTCGCCGAGGCTGCGGCGCAGCGTGGTCAGCGTGAAGACGGAGAAGTCCGCCTGCGCGCGGCTGGAGAGCTGCGCGCCGAGGCGCGTCAGCTCGCGCGCCATCTTCTCCTTCGGATAACTCGCGCTCTGCTTCTCCGCGATCTCGAGCATCAGCAGCTCGAGCCCCGCGCGCTGGCGACCCGCGTATCCGAGGCCGCCCTGCAGGAACGCCTTCGCGCTCACGACTTCGCTCGCCGGATTCCTGCGCAGGATGACGTGCAGTCCGTCGACGTCGAACTCCTCGGTCGGCGCCGCGCTCGCCTCCGCCTTCATCTCCGTCGCCGACGAGCCCTTCACCGGCCGCACGACCTCGGCGTTCTTCAGCAGCGCGATCTTGCCGCGGTTCTCGTCCGACACCAGCACGCCGGTGACCGACGGCTTGCCGGTGATGTATCGCCGCACGTAGTTCTGAATGTCGGCGCGCGAGACCTTGCGGAGGTTGTCGAGATAGTTGCGGTAGTAGTCGATTCCACCGGCCGCCCACCAGAAGGACACGGTGTGCGTGAATTCCGAGGGACGCTCGCGGTTGAAGATCTCCGAAACCTCGAGCTGGTCCTTCGCGAAGGCCAGCTCTTCATCGGTGAAGTAGTCGGCGTCGGCGAGATGGCCGATCTCGCTCAGCAGTGCGGCGTGCGCGCGGTCGAGGCGATCGGGCGACGTCTGTCCGAATGCGTTGATCGGCCCGGTGTACACCTGCGAGAAGTAGAAGATGTTCGCGAAGTCGAACAGGCCGCTGTCGATCAGGTTGCGATAGAAGCGCGAGTTGGGCTGGGTGAGGATGAACGAGAGCGTGTCCGCCGCGAACGTGGACGGCGCGTCGGTGGCCATCGAGGGCCCGTGCCACGCGATCTGCACTGTGGCGGTGTTGACCGGCTGAATCACGGCGAGCGTGGAGCTCTGCTTCAGCGGCGGGTGCTGCGGGACCGGATAGAGCTTGTGCGGGTCCTCGGTGGGCTTCCACTCGGCGAACAGCTCCTCGGCGAGCGCGTAGGCCTCGCCGGGAGTCACGTCGCCCGAGAACAGCAGCGCGGAGTTGTTCGGGACGTAGTAGCGGTCCTTCAGCGTCTGCATTTGCTCGCGCGTGGTTTTCGCGAGCGCCTCGCGGTCGCCGATGACGTTCTTGCGCGAGAAGTACTGGTACCAGAGCTTGCGATCGACCTCGCGGCCGAGGAGGAACTGGGGATTGGCCTCGTTGCGATCGAACTCGCCGAGGACGACCACGCGCTCGCGCTCGAGCTCCTTCTGCAGGAACAGCGGATAGAACAGCGCGTCGCGCATGAACACCGCGCCCTCACGCAGGTTCGCGGAGGGGATGGTGAAGTAGTAGTTCACGCGCTCCGTCTGCGTCGTCCCGTTCCACGCCGCACCGAGCTCGCGCAGGCGTTTCAGGTACGCCTCCTGATTCGGAATCGCGCGGTTGCCCTTGAAGAACATGTGCTCGTAGAGATGCGAGAGCCCGCTGTACTCCGGCGTCTCCACGAACCCGCCGCTCTTGACCGCGATCTCGATCGTCACGAGCGGTACCGCGTGGTTCTCGATGACGATGACCTCGAGCCCGTTGTTCAGTTTCTTCGACGTGAGGCCGGGGATGTCGCCGGCGAGGAGCGGCGTCGCGAGGAGGAACAGGGCGGCGGCGAGGAGTTTGCGCATGGGACCGGATTATAGGTTGCGCGGTTTTGCACGGCTGTTGCGACCGTGTGCCATAAACTGGGAAGCCATGCAATCGTGTGAGAACTGCGGGACGCGCGTGCCGGCGGGGGCGACGAGCTGTCCTGAGTGCGGGTTGTATGCGGGGGAGTATGTCGAGGGGCAGGCGATCCTGCCGCGGAAGCCGCGCTATGGGTTGTGGCTGGCGCTCCTCGGCGTCGCGGTCGTCCTGGCCGCGGCGTCGTTCTGGGTTCCGAAGCTGCTCCCGACGATCCAGCGCTCGACCGCCGAGCCGCCGCGCGTCGAGACGGCGCCCGTGCGCGTGGTGAAGGATCGCCCCGGCGGCGCGCGCCGACCGAAGGGCGCGGCGATCAGCGAGCCGGAAGCGATTCTCCGCCTGCGCCGGCACTTCACGACGATAAAGACCGACTGCATCGCCATCCTCGGCAACGGCTACCGCGACGGCGCGTATCAGATGACCGTCGTGAATCGCTGCGACGGCACGCGGCTCGGGCGGTGGAGGGTGGACGGCGGGACGGGGGCGGTGGCGCGGGCGTTGTGAGAGGATTGCGAGGATGAGATCGAAGGTTGCGGAGGAGCTGCGGCGGGAGACGATGCAGGAGATGCTGGCGCTCTCACCCGCGGAGCGGATGGCGCTCGCGTTGCGGCTGGGAAGCGAAGCCGTCGATACCTTCGCCCAGGCTCGCGGCGTGAGCCGCGATGAGGCGCTGCGCATCATCCAGCGGCAGAAGCAGCGGGGCCGCCGTTCCTCGCGTTGCCTCGAGGAGCTCGATGGCGAAATTGCGGAACGCCGCCGTCCCGGCGGCTGAGCAGGCGGCGTCCCGCCGCCGCGGCGCCGAGACGGCGCCCGCTCAGCCGGCGAGGACGCCGGCGCTCCAGTCGTCATCCGCGCGGACGCAGTTGCGGCCGGCGTCCTTCGCGGCGTAGAGCGCGCGGTCGGCGCGGTCGATGAGCGTGTTCCAGGCTTCGGGGTCGGTGGGGATCAGGGACGCGACGCCGCAACTGACGGTGATGCCGATCGGGAGCGACTCGATGCCGGCGCGGAGGCGTTCGGCGGTGCGCAGCGCCTCCTCTGCCGTCGTCTTCGACAGCAGCACCGCGAACTCCTCGCCGCCGATGCGCGCCACGATGTCGGTGATGCGGGCGGGGAGCTCGCCGCTGCCGCTGCGGCGCAGCTCGCGGGCGAGGAAGCGGCCGACCTGCACCAGCGCGCCGTCGCCCTCGAGGTGGCCGCGCTCGTCGTTCAGCAGCTTGAAATGATCGAGATCGAGCAGAACGAGCGCGAGGGGCTTCTGCTGCTCCATCGCGGCGTGCCAGTCGTCGACCAGCGCGCGCTGGAAGTAGCGGCGGTTCGCGATCCCGGTCAGCTCGTCGAGCAGCGACAGCCGCTCGAGCTGCGCGTTCGCCTGCTGCAAGTCCTCCGTTCGCTCCTCGACGAGCTTGCGCAGCTTCGCCGCCTGCGCGCGCAGCGCCGTCGTGCGGATGCGCACGATCGCCGCGACCAGCAGCGCCGCCGCGGCGAGCCACATCAGCATCGCCCAGCGCGTGCGGTACCACGGCGGCAGCACGCGGAATGACCACTCCGTTTCCTCGCCCACGTTCCCCCACGCGCTGCGCGCGCGCAGGCGGAAGCGGTAGTCGCCGGGATCGAGGCGCGTGTAGTCGATGAACGGCTCGGGCGTCCATGCGCTCCACGTCTCGTCGGCCGGGTCGAGGCGGTACTGATAGGTCACTCCGGGGCGAAACGACAGCGGCGCGAACTCCACGCGCAAGCGTCCGAACGCGTGATGCAGCGGCGCGGTCACCGGCGCGCCGTTCGGCAGCGCGGCGCGGGCGATCACCGGCGCGGGCTGCGGGGAGGCGGGCCGCGCGCCGGAGCTCTCGTAACGGTACAGCCCTTCCCCCGAGCCGATCCATACCACGCCGTCGGGATCAGCCTGCAGCAGGCCGATGCTCGCCGGATCGACCGAAACCAGCGGCACCGGTTCGGCCGCATAGCTCCCGTTCGCGGCGCGCGCGACGAATTGCGGCGGCCGCGTATTCATCCAGACATTGCCGCGCGGGTCCTCGGCGATGAGAAACGCGTCGCCCGCGATCCGCGTGAGCTGCGGCACCGGAACCAGGCGGCCGTCGGGTGCGGGGTTGAAGAAGCCCTGTGGATTCTGAACGACGACGCGGCCGGCGATCTCCGTGACGTGCGTCTCGCCGCCGCCGAAGATCTTCGTGCGCGGCGGCGTGCTGCGCAGATCGACCAGCGAGAGGCCGGCGAACGTCGAGCCGATCCACAGCATCCCGTCGTGCTCGACGAACGACCGCGGATTCTCCGGCGTGCCGGCGATGATCCCGTCGTAGCGCCAGCCGTCCGCCGTCCGGTGCAGCGTCGCGACGCCTTTCTTCAATCCCAGCCACACGCGCGCGGCATCGCTCTTCGAGGGCGCGACCTCGTAGACGACCAGGCCCTGCGTCCCCTCGATCCGTTGTACGCGATGCTCGCGGTCCACGACGAACGCGCCGTCGGTCGTGCCGACGAGCAGCGCCCCCTCCTCCGTGCGCAGCGCGGACCACGCCGGCGCCGGGACGCCGTCGACGAGCCGGAACTGCAGCGCGTTCGGTTCCGCGAAGAACAGGCCGTGCGAGGTCGCGATGTGGATGCGGTCGCGGTCGCGGATGACGGCGTTGATCGCCCCGCGGACGCCGCGGCGCCGGTCGATGGTCGACACCGGATCGGAGAGATCGATGCGCACGAGCGGGCCGTGATACGCGAGCCAGAGCGAGCCCTCGCGATCCTCGAGCGCGGCCGCGAGCACGTCGACGGGCAGCCCCGCCGCGGCGTCGAGCCGCTGCTCGATCTCGCCCGCCGGCCCGAGCAGCAGCAGGCCATCGGTGCGCGTGCCGATGATGAAGCGCCCGTCGCGCAGGCGGCAGCCCGCGGTCACGCTGTTTGTCCGCAGCCACGACGAGGCCACCGGTGCAAACGGCGTGGCGTTCGTTCCATCGAAGAGCTGCAGTCCCTCGCCGCGAACGGCGACGAGCACGCGCGCGTCGTCGAACGGAACCACGAGGTCGATCGTCTTCGCGTCGAAGCCGGCGCGCGCGATCTTCATCGTCGCCGGATCGAGACGATGGAGTCCGTCGGCGTCGGTGAGGTACACCGCGCCGCCGGCGGTGAAGCAGCGGTTCGGCGGACCGGGCGCGTCGCGCAGGGTCCCGATCACGCGCGGCGCGCCGCCGCTCCAGGCGATCACGAGGCTGTCGGCGACGTAGAGAAACGCGCTCTGCATCGCGCAGACGCCGCGCACGTCGCCCACGCTGCGCATCGACGGCGGCAGCTGCGCGACGAGCGAGTGATAGGCGAGCGCGCCGTTCGCGTCGGGCGCGACCCAGCCGAACTCGTCGAACGCCCCGACCGCGATCTCGGGGCCGGAGCGCACCGCGAGCCCGAACACCGCCGACTCGTTCGGCAGCACCGTGTGCCGCCACCACGCCCCGTCGTAGCTCATCACGCCGCGCAGCGTCCCGAAATAGAGCGTGCCATTGCCCGCCTGCGCGGCCGCGAACACCTGCGAGCCGCCGAGATGCTGCTTCGGCGAATAGGTGGCGAGGAGGGGGAAGCCGCGCTCGAAGTCGCGGGCGTCCTGCGCGAGCGCGGCGCAGCAGGCGGCGATCGTCGAAACGAACAGTGCGAAGACGCGCATCGGGGATGGGTTGGCGACAGAGTAACATTCCCCCCGGAAGGACGATACGGGCGTGGAATCCGAAGCGAACGAGGAGCTGCAGGTAGCCCTCTTCGACATCCAACGCTACCTGCTGGATCAGATCCCGCCGCTGAACGCGAGCGAGGCGGTGGTGACGTTGATGGCGTATCCGCCGCAGATGCTGATGCGCGTCATCCAGTCGTGGTCGGTGGAGCAGAGCCGCATGCAGTCCGTGTCGATCAGCGACCTCTACTTCCACGCGCTGCGCAAAGTACATCTCGTCAGCGCGCTGAAGCTCCTCGATCGCGCGGCGGTCGACGCCTACCTCAACGCCGTCATTCCGCTCGCGCTCGAAGCGTGTCCCGCCGAGGAGCGCGAAGTGCTCGACACCAACTTCAAAGCGCTGCGCGACTCGCTCAACATCAGCGGCAGCGCGGTCAACGTCGCGCGCGTCGAGAGCGCCGGCGGCGGCGCCGCCGCCAGGCCGGCCGAGCGCGGCGTGATGAACGAAGCCGTCGCGCGCAGCGCGCGGCGGCTGTCGCTCGTGGTCGAACGCCTCTCACGCTTCGTCCGCGGCGCGCCGCAAAGCGCGGAGCCCACGCCAGCTGACTATCAATACGGCGAGTATCAGCCGTCGCAGCTCGTGACGATGGCCGCGGCCAGCTCGACCTCCGAGCGCGAGCTCGAGGAGTACATCAAACGGATCCAGCCGTACACCGGCGAGTCGGATCCGGACAAACTGTTCAAAGTCCTCGCCGACGGAGTTCCGAACTGGGACATCGCCATTCCGGCGTCCGCGAACATCAAGCCCTCCGCGCCGATCGAGGCGATGCATCGCATCATCACGCTCACGCCGAGCGCGGTCGGAACGGCGAAGCGCTTCCGCGAGCTGATGACCGAGGCGATCGCGCAGTTCAACAGCGGCGCGCTGTCCGCCGCCGTGGCCATGCTCGAACTGGCGGACATCATCATCGTCGAGAAGAAGCTGGATCCGGCCGTCGTCGATCGCGTGCGCAGCGACTCGGTGGAGATGATCAGCTCCGAACAGCTCCGGAAGTATGCGGAGAACCGCGCGAAGCACATCCTGCTGCGCAAGGCGCTGGCGTTTTTCCCGACGCTCACGATGCAAAGCCTCCTGCAGGAGCTGCGCGGCGAGGGGCGGCCCGAGCGCCGCCGCGCGCTCCTCGGCCTGCTCGAGGCGTACGGACACGCCGGCCGCATGGCCGCGCTCGCGGACCTCGAGGTCGAGCTCGCGCGCCCACCGGCCGAAGTCGACACGTATTACCTCCGCAATCTGATCTATCTGCTGCATCGCAGCGCGCGCGATTCCGAGGAAGGCGTCGAGAAGGAGCTCGAGCTGCTGGGACGCGCCACGGCGCGCGGGCAGAACATCTACGTCATCAAGGAAGCGGTGATCCCGCTCGGGCAGATCCGCACCGATGCCTCGGTGAAGCTGCTGGTGATGCGCCTCGCGGAGTTCGAGGCCACGCTCATCCGCAAGGACACGTCGCTCTATCCGATCGACGAGATGCAGAAGGTCGTCGACCGGATCGTGAGCGCGCTGGCACGGATCGCGACGCCGGCCGCGCTGCTGGCGATCGCGCGGCACGGCATGAAGCCGAATCCAATCCTCGGCGACACGCGCGCCCGGCTCGCGTCGCTGTCGCAGCACGATCTGTCCTTCGACGAAGTCACGGTGAACCTGCTGGTGAAGACGATCCGCGACGACCTGCCGACGAAGGTCTTCGGCAAGGTCGTGGTCACGCGCCCGCTGCCGCTGCGTCTCATCGAGGCGCTCTCGAGCACGCGCTCCGAGGTCGTCGAAACGCTGCTCGGCGAAATCTCGGCGAAATTCGGCGAGCACGACGTCGGACGCGCGGCCGCCGCGGCGCTCGCGAATCTCGCCACGCCCGGCAAGCAGACCGCGCGCGACATTCCGGCCGCAACGCTCACCGGCGACCTGCAGTTCTTCGCCCTGCCGTCGCTCATGCAGTCGCTCGCCGAGACGCAGGCCACCGGCATCGTGACGCTGAGCGCGAAGCAGGGACACACCGCGGGGAAGCTGCTGTTCTTCAACGGGAAATTCGTCGACGCCCAGACCGGACACCTGCGCGGCGTCGACGCGATCTATCAGCTGCTCGAGCGGCCGGTGGTCGGTACGTTCGCGTTCGTGCCGCAGCCGCCGCTGAGCGTGAAGACGAAGATCGAGCCGGTCGACATCATGGGGCTGCTGTTCGAGGGCATCCGCCGCCACGACGAGTTGCGGCAGGCCTGCATCCTCGTGCCCGACGATCTCACGCTGCAGGCGACGGCGGTGAAGCCGACGCCCGATCCGGAGGAGAGCGATCCGGCGGTGATTCGCGAGGTGTGGGTGAAGGCGTCGGGCGGCACGCGCGTCAGCGAGTGGGAGCCGCAGGTGCCGGCGGACGCCTATCGCATCCGCCGGCTGGTCATGCGCTGGCTGGAAGAGGGTGCGTTACAGCCAGTCGTTTGACGCACAGGTGGTGTCATCCCGAGCGTCGCGAGGGACCTGTGCGGGCGGGGCTCGAGACACGCGCCTCGCAGCACCACCCGAGCCCCGGATCCCTCGCTCACGCTCGGGATGACATGGCGCGCAACCGCGTAACCATCAGCCTTCCGGTTCCTTCGTCACCACGACGAACAGCAGCAGAAGTGCGGCGATCAGTCCCAGTCCATCCATAGTCTCTTTTCCTCAGGCACAGCATTGACAGCGGGCGGTGGCGCCGGTGCCGGCGAGATCTTCGAGCAGCTCGGCGCCGCGGGCGGCGGAGTCGAGGCCGGCCATCTCGTAGCGGATCGCGTTCGCGCGCGCTCGATAGGTCATGTCCGTCAATACGCGCTGCACGGCGTCGCGGATTTGTTCCTCCGTCGGGATCAGCGCTTTCACTCCGACGCCGACTCCTGACCATTCGACGCGGTTCGCGATCTCGGGTTTCTCCTCGGTCTTCCCGATCGCGACGACCGGCACTCCGTGCGCGAGCGCGATCTGGATCGAGCCGTAGCCGCCGTTCGTCACCAGCAGGTCGACATGCGGCATCAGGTGGGCGTACGGGACGAACTGCTCGACGCGCACGTTCTCGGGCAGCGGATCGATGCCGATCGACTCGGGCGGCTTGCTGCCGGTGGTGACGATGACCAGCGCGTCGTCGTTCGCGAGCGTGCGGATCGCCGGGCGGATCAGCTGGTCGTAGTCGTTGTTGATCGTGCCCTGCGTGACCAGCACCACGCGGCGCTTCCCGAGCTCGCGCCACCACGAGGGCGGCGTCCAGTGCGGCGCCGGCTCCGGGATCGGCGTGCCGATGAAGTGCAGGTTGAACGGCAGGTCGGTGCGCGGATACTCGAACGAGGAGACGCTGCCCTGCAGATAGAGGTCGGCCTTGCGCGCGAAATCGGTGATGCTCGTGCCGAGGGGCGGCAGATTCAGCCGGCGCCGGATCTGCGCGTTGTAGCGGTTCGCTTCGCCGAAGATCACGTGATCGACCACCCAGTACAACATTCGATTGCGCAGCCGCCCGAGAGGTGACGCGCTCGGCGGAAGCGCGAGCCCGAACGGAGCGGTGTCGCGGCTGGCCATCGTCAGCACGCTGATGCCGTAGATCGCCCATGCGATGTCGTACTTCGCGTGCACGGCCTCGGTGACGCCGGCCGCGCTGTCGCCGACGATCACGTCGGCCGGCTCGCTCTCCAGTTCCATCTCCAGATCGCGCAGCGCGCCGGGGATGAACTCCACGAAGATGTTCTTCATGTCCCAGCGGAGCTGGCCGAGCCCGTCTTTCTTCGGGCGGCGGAGGAACATCGTCTCGAGCCGCTCCTCGTCCAGCGGCAGCGCGTGGCGAAACGGCACGTAGCGCGCGCCGGCATTCTCGATCGCGCGCCGGAACCGCGGCGTGGAGTACCACCGGACGTCGTGACCGCGCGCGACCAGCTCGCGCGCGATCGGAAGTCCCGGATTGACGTGACCCGAAAACGGCATCGGGGCGAAGAGAAAACGAGCCATGGGAACCTCAGCTGTGGGAGTGCGTGGTCGGGGGCGGAGCGATCACCGGATCCGGCACTTCGTTCCGAACGGGTTTCACGGTGCGCAGGTACGCGAACACCGACTTCAGATCTTCGTCGTTCAGGGCGTTCAGGCTCTGCCACGGCATCGGCGGCAGGATCGGGCGCGACACGCCCATGTGGCGGCCGGTGCGCATGGTTTTGATGAACATGTCCTCGGTCCAGATGCCGAGGCCGGACACAGGGTCGGGCGTGAGGTTGCGCGTGTAGCTGATGCCCCACGGTCCCGCGAACGCGGTGTTGGTGCCGGCGGCGGTCCACATCCACGGGCCGCTCGCTTTGGGAGGCGCCGGCATGACGAGGTCCTGCGGATGGCCCGAGAGCGCGCGGCTCATGTCGGGCTCGGGACCGTTCGGCCCCATCTTCAGCGGCGTATGGCAGTCATGGCAGCCGCCGAAGTTGACGAGATACTTCCCGCGCTCGATCCGCGCCGCGGTGGTAGCGGTCTGAGTCGGTGTCGCGCCGGCGTCCTCGCTGCAGGCGGTCAGCAGCGGCAGGATGGCCAGCAGGGTGAGTGTGACGATGAGGGCGCGCTTCATGGGTTCCTCCGTTATGTAACGCCGTCAACATAGGAACCCGTGCTTACAGCCCGCTTACTGAAACCGCTTACATTCGGGGGGTCACATCTGGAATTTCAACCCTCCAGGGTTGAAATTCCAGATGTGACCCCTGGCCTATTCCAGGGCGCGGAGGGCGGCGGTGAGGCGCTTCTGGGCGCGGGCGGCGGCGGCGGAATCGCCCTGTTGGGTGAGGGTTGCGACGAGGTCGCGGGTGGCGTCTTCGTCGGTGGGGTTGAAGGTCAGCAGCTTCTCGTACGCGTCGGCGGCGCCGCGGAGGTCGCTGGCGGCGGCGCGGGCGCGGCCGAGGGCGGAGAGGGTGGCGCAGGCGAGGTCGCGGAGGCGGTCGCGGAGGTCTTCGTGCCAGCCGGCGCCGGAGGCGTTCTGCAGGAAGTCGCCGCGATAGAGGGCGGCGGCGCGGGCGATGCGCGCGGCGTCGCCGCTCCGGATCGCGGCGCGCGCCTCGGATTCGAACGCGTCGACGTCGAAGTCGACGTTCTTCCGGTCGATGCAGTAGGTCTCGTTCTCGATCGAGATCCACTCCGCGCCGCCGAGCATCTTGCGCAGGCGGTGCAGCGTGACGTGGAAGTTGTTGCGGAGGCGCGCGGCGTCGGTGCCGGGCCAGAGCGCGGCGCCGATCTGTTCCTTCGTCGCGCCTTTCGGCTGCGTCAGCAGGAAGACGAGCAGCTCGCGCGCGCGGCGCTCGCCTTCGACCGGCTCACCGTCGCGCTCGATCTCGACCGGCCCGAGTGCGCGCACGCGCAGCCGTGACGCGACGGGCGCCGACTCGATCCTGCCGACCTGCTCGCGCGCCAGCGCGACCATCGCGTCGTACGGCATCGCCGCACCCGAGGCGAGGATCACACGGAGGCGCTCGTCGCCGAGCGCGCGGCGGATGCGGCCGTCGCGCTCGCGCTCGAACTCCGCGTCGCGGCCCGGACGCGCGCCGAGGTTCAGCCACGCCGCGGACGCGGCGGCGATGAGGCGCGTGCCGGTCTCCGGCTCGCCCGCGTCGACGAGCAGCAGGCCGATGCCTTCGATGACCTGCGTCAGTCCCCAGCGATCGTCGGTCTCGGCGTGCACGTGCAGCGCGCGGGTGAAGAAGCGCACCGCCTCCTCGCGCTTGCGCTCGTGCAGCGCGACGTACCCGAGGAGCGTGCTCGCGTGGCCGATCGCCGGCGCGATCCCGAACTGCTCGCCGAGCGCGCGGCACTCCTCAAGCTCCGCGCGCGCCGCGACCCAGTCGCCGCGCAACTGCGCCGTCGCCCCGCACCAGTAGAGCACCAGCGCGAGCCCGACGTCGCGCCCGTGGCGCAGCGCCGTCTCCTTCGCCTCCGCGAGCGTCTTCGCCGCGGCGTAATCATCCTTGTCCGCGAACGCCAGCGCGGTGCCGAGGAGCATCAGCGCCATCGAGCGCTGGCGAAGATCGTCGGTCTCGCGCAGCACCGCCACCGCCTCGTCGACCGCGGGATGCAGCGCGCTCCAGTCGGCCTGCCACACCGCCGAGTCGGCGAAGGCGACCTGCGCGCGGGCGCGCACGACCGGATCGACGTTCCTCGCGCGCGCCAGCCCCTCATCCGCGCGGCGGCGCCCCTCGTGGAAGTGTCCGCGCGCGAACCAGTACCAGTGCAGCGAGTGCAGCAGGCGCAGCTCCGTCTCCGCGCGCGCCGCGTCTTCCTCCGCCCAGTCGAAGACCGCGCGGATGTTGTCGATCTCCCGGTCGATGCGGTCGAGCGTCGGCGGATCGACGGCGCCGGCGAAGATGCGCGGCTCGGCGGCCTCCATCATCGCGAGGAAGTACCGCGCGTGCTGCTCGCGGATCCGCTCGCTCTCGCCCGCCTGCGCGAGCTTCTCCGCCGCGAACTGGCGCACGGTCTCGAGCAGGCGGTAGCGGACGTCGAAGAGCACGAGCGATTTGTCGACGAGCGCGGACAGCAGGCCGAGCACGTCGCCGCCGCAGATCGCTTCCGCCGCGTCGAGCGTGAACGAGCCGGCGAAGACCGCGAGCCTGCGCAACAGGACCTGCTCGTCGTGCGAGAGCAGGCGGAAGCTCCAGTCGATGGTCTCGCGGATCGTGCGATGGCGCGGCAGCGTGCGCGATCCGGTGGAGAGCAGGCGGAACGCGTCGGACAGGCGCTCGCCGATCTGTTCGACGGTCAGCACTTTCACGCGCGCCGCGGCCAGCTCGATCGCCAGCGGGATACCGTCGAGCCGCGTGCAGATGCGCGCGACGGCGGCGGCGTTGTTCGCGTCGATGGCGAACGACGGCACGACCGCACGCGCGCGCTCTTCGAAGAGCTGCGAGGCGTCGCTCGTCGACAGCGGCGGCACGAGCCACGCCTGTTCGCCCGCGATGCCCAGCGCCTCGCGCGTCGTGGCGACGATGGTCGTACGGCCGCATCCGCGCAGGATCGCTTCCGCCGCGATCGCCGCGGCGTGGATCAGATGCTCGCAGTTGTCGAGCACCAGCAGCGTCGGGCGGTCGCGCAACTGGTCGATGATCACCTGCATCTCGCCCGCGGCCGGCGCCTCGCGGATGGAGAGCGCGTCGAGGATGCGCTGCCCGATCAGCTCCGGCTCGGCGATCGACGCGAGGTCGACCCAGTACACACCGTCGAAGCGCTCGCCGATCCGGTGCGCGAGCTCCAGCGCGAGCCGCGTCTTCCCGCTGCCGCCCGCGCCGGTGATCGTGAGCAGGCGCGTGCTCTCGAGCAGGCGCGTGGTCTCGTCGAGCTCCCGCTCCCGTCCGAGGAGGGGCGTGAGGGGGAGCGGTAGTTTGTCGAGCGTGCCGTTTGGGCGTTCCGGCATTCACTCGATCATACGCCCGCCTGGATGGCGCGCGGCCAGTGCCACCAGTACAAGCCGATGATCTGGTACAGCGCGACTTTGTGATTCTGAACCGCGGCGTAAAGGTCGGCTTCCGGGATCACGCCGCTCGTGGCGGCGTCGGCCCACAGTTTGCCGCTGAGCGCGCGTTGCCGCGCCAGGAGGAGGTCGCGCTCGGGGTCGCCCGCTTTCCCGAGCGGGATCAGCGACGGATCGCCGGGATCGGAACGGCGGTTCCAGACGAAGTCGCCGCGCTCGTCGCGCGCGACGTAGGTCTCGTACACGCGATAGAGCTCGCGGAAGTTGTGATGCAGCTCGTCCGGCGCGACGCGGCCGGTCATGCGATACGGCAGTTCCGCCTGCTGCAGCAGCTGCAGCGTCGCGATCGTGTAGTACGGGTTTCCCTCGATCTCGTGATTGTCGAGCCGGAGCTCTTCGGTGACGGTGATCGTCTTGATTCCCTCGAGGTCGGGCGGATCCGAGGGGCGCGTGATCGCGTCGTACGCGAGCTGCCGTCCCTTCCGCTCCCACAGCTTTGCGTTCGGGTGCTCCGGCAGGAAGACCGCGGCCGCCGTGAGGAGCGACGCCTCCCATGCGAACTCCTCGGCCTGGGTGTCGCCGCGCATCGACGAGTCGTACGGCGGCTGCGGCGCGTTCCACACCAGCCGCACGTCCGCCTCGAACCGCGTCATCTCCAGCGCGCGGTCCCAGAGGATCTCGACGCGGTTGCGAATGTCCGGCGGCAGGTCGTCGAGGCCGCGCATGCGATGCACGGTGAGGTCGAACAGATTGACGACGCTCGCCGTGACCCAGCTGTGTCCCCACTGCTCGTGGCGGTTCGCCGCGAACTCGAGCTGGTCCAGCGCTTTCAGGATCAGCTCCGGATCGCGCGTCTCGTTTTCGTATTGGACGATGAGGCACGTCGCGCGCCCGATCGGAATCACCATGTACAGCGGATTCGCCGCCGCCGCCGGCTCGTCGTCCATCTTCTTCCACGCGACGCTGAAGTCGGCGTGCTCGTACGCGGCGAGCACGCGGTCCACGATGGCGACGATGTGCCCGCGCATCGCCTCGGGCGGCGGTCCGGCGCTCACCGCGCGCCGCCGCGGGGCGGCGTGGGCGGCGGCGGTCGTGATCAACAGCGCGATGAGGAAACTGCGCATCACGGCGTCAGCGCTTTTTCAGCAGGAGCGGCTCGGGACCCATGCCGAGGACGCGCATCGCGGTCACGACGCCGTCGGTCTCCACGACTTCCAGCGCATTCTCCGGCGGCAGACCCTCGACGCCGAACGCGGTCGGCGATCGTGCGGTCAGCAGGAACGCGCCCTCGCCGACGATGGTCGCCCGCAGGCGGTCGCCGACGATCTCGATGTCGATGGTCGGCCCCTCGTCGCCGGCGTAGCGGCCGGCGATGCGTGCGAGCTGCGCCGGCTCCAGCGTCACTTCGGGCGGCGGCAGCTTCGTCGCGAACGGCGGGCCGGAGATCCGCCGGACGCAGGACGTATCGAGGCGGCGGGCGGATCCCTTCTCCACGAGCTCTTCCAGCAGTTGCTGGATGCATTGCGTGCCGCGAAGGCCGTCGAATCCGTGCGCTCCGTCCGGCACCACGACGCGCACGCCGTTCGGCATCGTGCGCAGCATCTGCTCGGCCCATCGCGCCGGCGTCACCGGATCGCGCTCGCCGGAGATCAGCAGCGCGGGCACGCGTGTGCGCACCGGCTCCATCTCGGAGGTGGGTATCGGCGGAACGGTCCACTGCCGGCACGCCTCCTGTTGCGCGCGGATGCGGAAGTCATCGAGGAACGTGCCTCGAACCGCGTCCGCCGCCTCTCCGGCGCGGATGAACGGCACGTCCTCCGAGCAGGTGACGGAGAGGAAGAAGCCGTCGCTCATGCCGCCTGCGAAGCGCGCGAACATCGCCGCCGTTTTTCCGAGGGGCGTGAAGTCGCCCTCCGCCGCGGCATGGACGTACAGCGGCACGAGCACCGCCGTGCCCGGGACGTACAGCATGTAGCGGATCGTCTGGGCCACGCCGTGCCGCGTCAGGCGGAGCTCGTGCGGCGCGCCGGTGTCCGGATCGTGCAGTTTGACGATCGCCGGCTCCTTCTCTGTCCTGGCGAGGACCGCGGCCAGCTCTTCGCGCACGCGCGGGAACGCCGCCGCGCACTCCTTGTCCGCGGCGCATTTGCGCAGCGTCGCGTCGAGCGCGTCCTGGGCATCGCGGGCGAACGTCACCGGCGAGCGCGCGTCCGGCGGAACGAGTCCGATGAGAGCGAGCGTGCGCACGCGCGCCGGATGCCGGCGCGCCAGCTCGGTGGCGCTGCGCGTGCCGTACGAGCCGCCCCACGCGTTCACCTTGTCGTAGCCGAGAGCCGTCAGCACCTCCGCCACGTCGTCCACCGCCACGGTCGTGCGATATTGCGCGAGATCGCGTCCCGCGTGTTCGGTGCGGCAGTCGCGGACGGCCTGCGCCGGCAGGAAGTCGTCGAGAAAGCCCTGCACGCCCGCCGTGCCCCGCATCCCGCTGCAGTGCAGCGGCGCCGAGCCGCCCGTCCCGCGCAGATCGATGAAGACCGCGTCGCGCCGCTCGCGCAGTTTCGGGTACATCGTGGCGAACCCCACCGCCTCGTCGACCGCCGAGTCTCCCGGGCCGCCGGCGAAGCTCACGATCGGATCGGGCTCGCGCTTCGCGCCGAGGGCGGGGAGCACCAGCACCTTCAACGGCACCATGCGCCCGTTCGGCCGCGCGCGATTTTCGGGAACTTCGTACGTGCCGCAGCGCGCCTCACCCGCGATGCCCGGCACGGTGCAGGGCGTTAGCGCGAGGGCCGGCTTCGACGGGGTTGCTGCCGATGCAGCGGAGGGGAGAGCGAGGAAGAGAAGAGCGGAGATGGCATTCCGGAGGCGCGTCATCAACTTTCCTACGTTCGCTCCGCGGCGCGGGTTTCACATTTCGGCGCGCGGCGACGCCACCGTGGGCAGAATCGCCGCCGCCACGTCGCGATAGTAACGCGGCAGGTGGATCACGAACGAGGACCCGCGCCCCGGCTCGGAGCGGACGTCGATCGTGCCGTGATGCATCTCGACGAAGTTGCGGGTGAGCGAGAGCCCGAGCCCGGTCCCGCCCTTCTGCCCGCGCTCCGCGACCTGGTAGAACTCGTCGAAGATGCGCGCGAGCTCGTCGGGCGGGATGCCGATGCCGCTGTCGGCGACTTCGATGCGGATCGTCTCCATGCCCAGCGGCGAGGTCGCCGCGCCGAGGAGCGTCACGCTCAGATGCACGAACGCGCCGCGATGCGAGAACTTCACCGCGTTCGACAGCAGGTTGAGCAGGATCTGCTTCACGCGGCCCTCGTCGAGATGCACCTGCGCGATCGCGGGATCGATGTACGTCACGATGCTGACGTCGCGCTCCGCCGCCATCCCGCGGATCACGCGGTCGATGATCGCGACGGTCTCCTGCAGGTCGAACGACTCGGCCTCGATCTGCAGCTTGCCGGCCTCGATCTTCGCCAGGTCGAGGATGTCGTTGATCAGATCGAGCAGGTGGCTGCCGGCGGTCTTGATGTTCTCCACGAACTTGTACATCCGCGCCGGCAGTACCTCCCGCGTCGCGTTCTGCAGGATCGACGAGAAGCCGATGATCGCGTTGAGCGGCGTGCGCAGCTCGTGCGACATGCTGGCGAGGAACTGGTTCTTCGACCGGTCCGCCGCGAGGAGGCGCAGGTTCGTCTCGCGCAGCTCGTTCGTTCGCTCGTGCACGCGATGCTCCAGCGCGACGTTGAGTCCCTCGAGGTCCTTGTACAGCTGCGCGTTCTCGATCGCCGCCGCGGCCTGGTTCGCGATCGCGGTCAGCAGCACCAGATCGCCCTGGGTGAAGACGTGTTTCTCGTAGCTCTGCACGGAGATGACGCCGATGACGTGGTCGCGGGCGATCATCGGCACGCCGAGCCACGACTCCGTCGCGACGCCGTCGTCGTAGGAGAGGACGCCGAGCTTCCGCTCGTCGATCGAGCTGCCGATCAGCAGCGGCTTGGCATGCTTGAAGACCCACGAGTTGAGACCGCCGCCGACCGCCAGGCGCTCCTTCGGCTGCACCTCGCCATTCTCGACGGTCAGCTCGAACGAGAGCTCGTTGGCCCAGGAGTCGTGCAGCGCGATGCTGAAGATCGAGGCGTCGATGACGGCGCTGCATTCGGTGTGGATCTTCATCAGCAGCTCTTCGATCGAGCAGTTGAGCGAGATGGTCTTGCCGATGTTGGTGAGCGAGGTGAGGCGCTGGATCAGGTTCTCGCGGTCCGCGCGGATCGTCGCCAGCGTGCGCGCGACGGCGTTGGCGATGACCAGCGTGAACGCCGACGCGAGCACGGCGCCCCAGCCGATCGAGCCGTACGCGAACGTGGTCAGGATCGCGCAGGGGAAGGTGACGAGATAGATCGACTGATCGATGGTGCCGGTTTTCAGGGTCGTCGCGAGCGAGTAGCCGTACGCGAGCTCGACGCGCGTGATGATCAGGTTGTTCATGAAGATCAGCACGAGCGCGCCCGCTGCGATGCGCGCACCGGCGCCGAGCGAGGGCTGGAGCTGCGGGATCGCGCCGCCGAGGAGCTCGTACACCTGC
>Ga0134123_10000211_pt1 | contig 40190 bp, 25 predicted proteins | sample KB303_FD_96460 | JGI IMG/M metagenome (GOLD analysis project Ga0134123, IMG submission 96460) | Terrestrial soil microbial communities without Nitrogen fertilizer from Kellogg Biological Station, Michigan, USA - KB3-0-3 | ecosystem: Environmental > Terrestrial > Soil > Unclassified ...
CGTCCCTTCGCGGACGATCGGCGCCTGCAGCCCCTTGGCCACCTGCACGTTCGCGGTCGGGAAGCTCGCGAACACGACGGCCGTGTAGTTGGCCGGGTCGAAGCCGGGCGCGAAGTTGCTCCCCTGCCCCGCGGGTCCGGTGTAGACGTAGTCGACTTCGTTCGGGCGGCTGACGTTGCTGTTGGCCGAGAACTGCACCTGGCCGTACTTGCCCGAGTAGTGCGCGTAGCTCCCCTGGACGGTGTTCTTGCCGGCCTCGTCGAGCGCGAACACCGCGCCGAGGCGCGGGACGATCGTCGCCGTGTCGACGGCCTGGATGTCGCCCGTGGCGTTCGACCGCACCATCTCGAAGCGGGTGCCGAGATCGAGCGTGAGGCGGCGGTTCACCGACCAGCGATCCTGCGCGTAGAACGACGTCGTCTTGATGTCGATCGTCGCGCCGCGCGTCGCCTGGAAGCTCCAGAGCTGCGAGGCGGCCTGGCCGTTCGCCGTGAAGCGCGGCGTCGGCGACCCGTTCGACTCGAGCACGGGCTTGCCGGCCGCATCGGTCACGAAGTCGGTCACGAACACGTAGCCGGTCGGCGACTGCGAGTTGCCGCCGATGCCGGTCGTGACGAAGTACTCCGCCCCGCCCTTGACGTCGTGCGTGCCGGCGCGCTTGCTCGACAGCAGGCGCGAGACGCTGCCGGTCAGCTGCTGGTTGTTGCGCTGCTCGGGGTCGGTCGCGTCGAAGTACGGCGCGTGATAGTAGAGGCCGCCGGGCACCGTCGCGCCGAGCGTCTCGAACGGCGAGTTGCCGATCGCGGTGCTCGTGCCGCCGTTGCCGCGCGTGACCTGCCGCTTCTGCGAATACTGCAGCGTCGCGAACATCGAGTTGCCGACGACGCCGCTGTAGTTGAGCGCCAGCAGGCGGTTCGGGATGGTGCGCGTCACCAGCACGTTGCTGTCGAGAATCGCCGCCGCGGGCACGCCCGACGCATTGGCCTGCGTCGTGCCGTTGTTGATGTAGGTGCCGGAGATCGTGTCCGCGAGGCGGAAGCGGCCCGTCACCTTCAGCTCGCCGCGCCGGTTCGTGTCGGTGCGCGTGTAGGCGACGCCGCTCTGCGAGAACGTGTTCGGGGTGTTCGTCGTCTCCCAGCGGCCCGCGCCGAAGAACCAGACGCGGTCCTTCGAGATCGGTCCGCCGAAGGTCGCTTCGTGCGTCTTGCCGAGCACGTTCCTGTGCTCGACGCCGTTGTTGCGCTCGAGCGGCGTCTCGTTGATCCACGCCGGGTTGGCGAGGTTCTCACGGAAGCTGCCGCTGAACAGGTTGCCGCCGCTCTTGGTCACGAGGTTGACGACGCCACCCGAGAAGCGGCCGTACTCCGCGGAGATGCCGTTGGTGAGGACCGTCGTGTTCTCGATCGCGTCCTCGATGAAGAGGTTGTTGGCGGTGCCGTTCAGCGTGTCGTTGACGTCAACGCCGTCGACCATGAACACGTTGTCGAAGCCGTAGGCGCCCGAGATCGCCAGCTGCCCCGTGGTGAACGTGTTGGTCGTCAGGCCCGGCGACAGCTCGGCGATGTCCACCGGTCGCCGTCCGATCGGCAGCTGATCGACCTGCTTCTTGTCGAGGCTCTTACCCGTGGCGACCGTCGTCAAAGACGAGGGGGCCTCGGCGGTCACCGTGACGGTCTCGGTCCGCGCCGCCAGCGACATGTTCGCGCTCACCTCGATGGTGCCGCCAACCGTCAGCACGACGTTGTCGCGCCGCGCGGGCTTGAAGTTCGACAGGTCGAACGTGACCGTATAGGTGCCGGAGGGCAAACCTTTAATCGAATAGACGCCGTTGACGTCGGTCACCTCGACTCGCTCGCCCTGGAGGGCGGGTGACGAGGCGGTGACCGTCACGCCGGGAAGCGCGACGCCGTCAGCGGAAGTCGTGGCGCCGGTCAGGACAGCCGTCTGGACGCCCTGCGCGCCGGCGGGGATGGCGCAAAGCAGTGTACCAGTCAGGCACACGACGGCAGTAAACCAACGGTTCATCACAGACGTTTCTCCTTGATATGCGCGTAGTTCCGGGGTCCCACGGATTATCGGCCGAGGTTGTGTGGCCCTGCAGTCCTCGTGTCCGTTCGTGGCACACGATGGTCGTCCAGGGTGATGTTCTGCACGGTTCTGTAGAATTCGGCGATGCCCGCGACGCTGACCGCCGCCGAACGCCTCGACCGACTGGCCGTTTCCACCTTCCACCGCCGGACGGCGGCCCTGCTCGCCTACGTTTTCTTCTTCGAGCTCGGGGACCTGAACAGCTTCGCCTACGCGGCCCCCGCGCTGCGGCAGCAGTGGCAGCTGTCCATCCAGACCATCGCGACCATCACGTCGGCGTCCTTCGTCGGCATGTTCGTCGGCGCGATGACCGCCGGGACGCTGTCGGACCACGTCGGCCGGAGGCGGGCGCTCCTCCTGACGACGATCTGGTACTCGTCGATGTCGCTGCTGAACGCCTGCGCGTGGAGCGTGCCGAGCCTGTTCGCGGCGCGGCTGCTGACCGGCGTCGGGTTGTCGGGGATGACGGTCGTCGCCATGACCTACATCGGCGAGATGTTCCCGTCACGCGTGCGCGGCGCGTTCCAGGCGCGCATCCTGATGTTCGGCCTCTTCGGCATCCCCGCCACCGCCTACGTGGCGCGCTTCGCCGTCCCGCAGGCTGGCTGGGGCTGGCGCGTGGTGTTCGTGTGGGGCGCGCTCGCGATCTTCTTTCCGTTCTTCGCGCGCCTGCTCGAGGAGTCGCCCCGTTGGCTGGAGCGGCGCGGACGCAAAGAGGAGGCGGAAGCAATCCTCGCGCGCATCGAGCGCGAGTCGGCGTTGGCGAGCCCGCCAGCGGCGGGTCCCGCGGCGGCGGCGGCGGGTCCGGCGGTGGCGGGTCCGAAAGGACCCGCCCTACAGGCGGACGAGGGTAGGGCGGGTCCTTTTGGACCCGCCGGTCCGTCCGAGGGTAGGCCGGGTCCTGTCGGACCCGGCGAAAGCATCGGCATCAAGGGGCTGATCCGCTCCGGTTTCGGCGGCCGCGCGCTGCTGCTCATCGGCGTCTGGTTCTGCCAGACGCTCGGCTTCTACGGGTTCAACGCCTGGGTGCCGACGCTGCTGGCCGAGCAGGGCTTCTCGATCATGCGGACGCTCGAGCAGTCGTCCGCGATCGCGATCGGCGCGGTGCCGGGCGCCTGGGTCGCATCGAAGATCGCGGACCGCTGGGAGCGCAAGTACCTGATCGCCGCCGTCGCCGTGCTCGTCGGCACGTTCGGCATGATCTACGGCCTCAGCTTCAACACCTGGGTCATCGTCGTCTTCGGTTTCCTCGTCGCGATGTCGCAGCAGGTGTTCGCGCCGATGCTCTACGCCTACACCGCGGAGTGCTTCCCCACCAACGCGCGGAATACGGGCGCGGGCATGTCGTACGGCATCGGCCGTCTCGGCAACGCGATCGGTCCGCTCATCGTCGCGTTCCTGTTCACGAACTACGGCTATCGCAGCGTGTTCGCCTACATTGCGGTGTGCTGGGTGCTCGTGGCGATGCTGATCCTCGCCTTCGGCCCGCGCATGAACCAGCGCACGCTGGCATGACGTTGTCCGACCTGGGCCGACCTGCTTGCCCGCCGTAGCCTTTGGCGAAGGCGGGACGGTCGCCGCTACGACAACGACTCGAACGCGAGCGCCCGCACGATGACCGCCTGCTGGCGGAATCGCGCGGCAAGCTCCTGCGAGTAATCGGCCCACCACCGGCGGTCCACCTGCTCGGTCATCGTCTCGACCACGACGACGTCGTCGCGGTGAAGATCGCCTTCGGGGCTCTCCCACAGCCCTTCCGCCGGCGCGCGCGTGTAGGCCGTCACCCCGCCGAACTGGCTGGCGAGCTCGCGCCGCACACGGGCGAACTGCTCGCGCGAAATCGGGACGCCGTCGTTGTCGTACACGGGCAGGATGACCTGCACGAGAAAGCCGCTCATGGCACGACCACGAGGTAGCGGCCGGCGACGTGGCGTTGTGCGTTCGCCAGCCCCGGGATGCGCGGCAGGCGCGGCGCCGCGAGATCGATCGGCACGGTGACGACCGCGTCGCGCGGGAACGGCTGCATCGCCGCCAGCTCCTCGACGCTCACGCTGCGGACGCGGTCGCCATACAGCTGCCGCCGGAGATCGGGACGGAGGTCGTAGACGAACGAGACGCGCTGATCGAAGACGAAGACCGTCGCAGGGACACTGCCTGCCTCGTTGAAATAGCCGGCGAGCTCGCGCGCCGAATGGCTGCGTGCCACCGCCGGGCCGAACGCAAACAGCGCGATCGCGTAGATCGCCGCGGTGGCCAGGGAGGCAAGGCGCCAGGTGCGCATGTTCCGGTGGGAGGCAGCGGCCATGACCGCAATGGCCGGCATCGCTGGCAGTACGTACGTAATCGCCTTCGACTGCGACAGGCTGAGCAGAGCGACCGCGCCAATCAGCCAGGTCCAGAGCAGCAACTCCGGCGCAGAACGGCGGCGAGACAGACCTCTAAGGGTTGTCCCACGGGTGAACAGGATCCAGGGCAACCCTCCACCAATAACGACGGGCAGATAGAACCACCACGGCTGGCCGCTGTGCCGCTGCGTGTCGGTGGCGAATCCCAGCAGGTGTCGATCGACGAAGTAGTAGCGCAGGTAGCCGGGCTCGCGTGCATTCATCGCGAGATACCACGGCAGCGCGGCGAGCGCGGCGACGGCGACGACGAGCACCCCGTGCGCAACCAGGCGCGTCGTCAGCGAGCGCGTGATCAGCAGATACAAAACGTAGCCGGTACCGACGATGGCCACGCCTTCGAGGCCCTTGGCGAGAATCGATACGCCGAGGACGACCCCCGCCATTAACGGATCCCGGATCCCCGATCCCGGATCCCGGCCTCCTCGCCACAGAAATCCCAGCGCGAGATTGGTGAACGGCACGAGCGCGATGTCGTGCACCGGCGCCTGTGCCAGCAGGAACGGCAGCACCATCGTCGCGTAGCAGCCGGCGGCCACCCAGCTGGCAGCTGGCAGCTGGCAGCTGGCAGTTTCGTGCTGCGTATTCCGCGGCGCCCGCGCGTCACCACCAAGCTCTTGCTGCCAACTGCCCGCTGCCCACTGCCCGCTGCCTGCTGCCTGCTGCCCGCTGAACAGCACTCCCGCCAGCCAGCCCGTCGTCACGATGCCGAGTAACGCGAAGAGCATCCCGGGCAGCCGGGCGGCCGTGGCCGTCATGCCGAACGCGCGCATCGACGCCGCCTGCGCCCAGAAGAAGAGGACGGGCTTGTCGAGGAACGCGCGGCCGAGAAAACGGGGGACGACGAAATCGCCGCGCTCGACCATCTCCTGCGAGATGGCCGCGTGGAGACCTTCGTCGGGATCGGTGAGCGGGGCGTTGAGGAGCAGCGGCGCCAGATAGAGGAGCGCCGCTATGCTGGCAACTCCCAAGCTCCAAGCTCCAAGTTCCAAGTTCCAAGGCCCCACGTGCGAGCTTGGAGCTTGGATCTTGGATCTTGGAACTTGGAACTTATCTCTTACTTCCAAGCCACGCGGAGCGGCTTGCCGACCATGTATGCCTGGTTGGCGCCGGCACGCGGACGGAACTTCTGCGCGCCGCCCTTGTCCACTTCAGACACGTAGAAGTTGCCCTGCGCGTCGGTGCTGAAGTCGTGCACACCCCAGAAGCCGCCCGGGAAGTCGCCCCACGTGCCCCACGAATAGAGGTAGTGGCCGTCGAGGTCGTACTTGACCATCTTGCTGGTGCCGCGATCCGCCGCCCACAGGTAGCCGTCGAAGATGTGAATCAGGTGGACATCCGACGGGTTGTCGCCGAATTTCCACTGGTCCAGGAACTTCCCGTCCTTGTCGAACACCTGCACGCGATGGTTGCCGCGGTCGTTGACGTACACGCGCAGTGTCTTCGGATCCACCGCCACGCCGTGCACGTTGTTGAAGTAATTCGGGCGCGTGTCGTTGTTGTTCGCACCCTTCTCGCCCCACTGCGCGACCATCTTGCCGTTCTTGTCGAACTTCACGACGCGCGTCCCGTTGTAGCCGTCGGCGACGACCCAGTCCCCGTTCGGGAAGAAGTCGATGAAGGTCGGCCGGTTGAAGTGATGGTCGTCGGCGCCGGGCTCGCCGTAGGTGCCGTAGCGCGCGAGCATGGTCTTGCCGTCGTGGCTGAACTTCCAGATCGAATGTTTGTGATCATCCACGAACCAGACGGCCTTGTCCGGATCGTAGGGATTGATCGTGATCGAGTGCGGCCGCTGCATCATCGCGTCCCACTGCATGAAGTTCGCGGCGTCGGGCAGCAGGTTGCCCTGGCCGTCGAAGACCAGGATGTGGTGTTCCCAGCGCGCGTCCACGCCCATCTTGTTGCCGGCGCGCTCCCACGCCTTCATGCCGTCCTCGGCCAGCTGGCCGGTGCCGCCGTTGCCCGGAGGGCTCGAGCTCGTGGTGTCGCGCCACGGCAGCCGGCCGATCGGGAAGAAGATGCTCGGTCCCATGTCGCTCAGCTTCTTCGTCATCGGCCGTTTGATGGCGGGCAGCTCGCCGTGCTGGACCGCATAGATGCGATCGGCGCTCTCGGCGAACACGCTCGATCCGGCACCGTAGGTCCACCCTTCGTGGCCCGGGATGGTGGCCAGGTCCTTGGGCCAGTCCGCGACGACGTCGTAGGCGCCGAAGACGTCCTGACCGCCCTTCTGATTCGGAATGGCGGCGATGGACGCGGCGGAGCCGCCGCCCTGCGCGGACACCCACGGGCCGTTCAGCAGGTAGCCGGCCGCCAGGCAGATGAGGCCGGTCAACAGAATTGGAACGCGATTGCGCATGTCTCCTCCAGATTGGTGGCGATTATATTCCGGCGGGTCGGTCCCGGCGGGTCCGCTGCTCGATCGATGCAGGCTCGCAGCGGAACCCGCCCCACGTACGTAGGCCGGTTCCGGCGGCTCAGCGATTGCCCGGTGCCGTCGCACCCGGCGCTACGGCGCGAACCAGTAGCTCAATTTGATCGCGAACGTGCTCGTGGCCGGCGCGCCGAACGCGCCGCCGAGATCCCGGAACGGCGAAAAGATGCCCTTGCGCGCGAGCTCGTCCGACGTGGAGAAGTTCCACACCGCGAACAGCGTGCTGCCGCGCACGTACTCCCACCGCAGGACGACGGTGCTGCGCACCGTCTTCTTGTTGAAGTCGGGGTTGTCGTCGAGCGTCACCGGCGCGAAGTCGAACGACTTGGCGCGCGCCAGCGCGCGGATGTTCGCGTAGTCGCCGACCGCGACGAACGGCTGCAGGTACGCCTCGAGCGTCATGTCGCGCGTGAACGAGTAGGTCGCGCGCCCCGTGATGTCGACGACGTGCCGGCGCAGCCGGCCGTAGACGTTCTGGTCGTCCGTCCCGTCGCCGTTGGTATCGAGGTTCTTGATCCACTGCGCGCTGTCGCGCGCCGACGTGAATTCCATCCCGAGCGACCCGACGAACCGCGACGAGACCTGGAATCGGGCGTTGGGCTCGAACGCGACCCACCATCCACCGACATCGTCCCGAACGCCGTTGACGCGCATCCCGAAACCCCACTGCTGGCGCGAGTCGCTGTTGAAGCCCGAGTTGTAGAAGGTGTTGCCCGGCCGGAAGATCGGCGGCCCGCCGCGCGTGTCGAGATCGTCGAACGCCTGGAAATTCCGCTGCACGTGGAAGTACGTGTTCCAGAAACTCGTGTACTGCAGGTTCGAGAAGACGCCGAACCACTCGCTGAGATCGAGGCGATCGGTCGTCCAGTCGTGCCCCCCGTAGATGTTGACGAAGATGGAGCGGAAGACGCCGTGCGGGTCGGGCTGCATCAGGTTGAGGCCGGCGTTGACGTTGTTCTTGTTCGTCCGGCTCTGGAGGAACCCGAGCTCCGTGTTGTGGAAGCTGCGATCGAAGTGATCGTAGTGCCCGTTGAGCGAGTAGTACTTGCGATTGAAGATCACGTTGGTCGCGCCGCCGAGCCCATACTGCAGCCGCCCGTCGACGGGCGCCCGCGTTTCGAGCCAGTGGGTGTTCCAGAAGAAGCGATTCTGATCGCGCCGCACCGTCGCATCGGCGCCGAGCGTCATCGCGTCCAGATCCTTCTCGCGCACGACGCTGGTGGCGATGAGGCCGACGTTCGACGTGTCGCCGAGGATGTTGCGCAGCACGCGGCCGACGCTGTAGACCGCGCGCGGCTCGAACAGCTTCCGCTCGCGGATGAGGACGGCCCCGCCGTCGACCGCGGTGATTTTGTCGTCAACCGTGCCGAACTCGCGCGACGTCGTCGCGGTCAGGGCGCCGTAGGTCCACCGCCGCGTGCCGCCCGTCAGCTTCGCGGCGCCGAGAATGGTGGTCGTGTCGGGCTTGCGGACGAGCGTCTCGCTCTTCAGCAGCGCGAAATGATTCGGCGTCTGGCCGATCCGCCGCGAGTAGAAGTCCGGGAACTGGCCGAAGTTCGAGTTGACGAGCGACTGGCTGTCTTCGATGAAGAACGGCCGCTTCTCCGGGAAGAACGTCTCGAAGACCGACAGGTTCAGCACCGACGGGTCCGCCTCGACCTGGCCGAAGTCGGGGTTGACGGTCGCCGACAGGGTCGCCGACGACCCGAGGCCGACGCGCAGGTCGAAGCCCGCGTTGCCCGCGCCCGACGCCGCGGCGCCGCTCTTCGTCTGCATCTGCCCCAGCGTGTAGGGAGTGAACTCGAACCGGCGGGGCGGCGTCAGGCGATCGTCGAACAACAGGTGACCGAACCGCGAGACGACACCCTCCGCGCCGCGCGGCCTGGCGATCCACCAGTCCTGCTCGCCGCGCGCGAAGACTTCGCGCTTGATGTTGAACCCCCAAACCGTCTGGTTGCCCGCCTGGGCTGGAAAGCGCATCTGCGAGAACGGAATCCGAAACTCGGCGTTCCATCCCTGCCCCGTCTGCAGCGTGGCCACCTCCCAGACCGCTTCGTAGTCGTTGTTGGTCTGGTTGTCCTGGACCTGCAGGTAGTCGTTCTGCACCCCCGACGCGTTCACCTCGAAGACGTAGGCGTTCTGATGGTCGTGCGCCGTGTCGAACGCGACGAAGACGCGATCGCTCGGCGGCACGTTGCCGCGCCGCGCGAGGCCGTCGCGAAGCTGCAGCGGATTCCGCATCAGCATCTGCACCCCGACGTACAGGTACCGATCGTCGTAGACGACGCGAACCGTCGTCGTCTCGGTCGGCGGCGCCATGTTGTCGGGCTCTTCCTGGACGAAATCGGAAATCGAGGCGGCGCGCATCCACGCTTCGTCATCGAAGCGGCCGTCGATGCGCATCGACGAAGTGCCGAGCCGGAGCGCGTGCAGCTCCTTGCCGGTCTTCTCTTGCGCCGCCGGCTCCTGGGAGGTCGAGAACGTGGTCGTGGTCTGCTCGGAGTCGGCGGACAAGGCGGCGAGACAGACTCCACCCGCGATGAGGATCCATGCCAGGGTGGCGGCGGTCCAGGCGGACACGCGCATCCGGGGTTGCTCGTATTAGACGCCGCCCACAGCAAAATGGCCGATTGCGAGCCGATGACATTCTTGCGTCCATCAGATCCGTTGTGGTAAGAAGCGCCTCGTCCTCCTACGCGTACACCCCGTCGACTTTCATCTTCCGCGTCGCTGTCCCCCGGTTCGTCGAAACGGCATCACTGAAGGAGCAGGAGGCATCCCTATGGAGCTGTTGAGCCGCCGAGTCCGCCAGCGGGTAGGGCTGGTCGTCGTGGTCGTGCTGGCCGCGAGCGGACTGGCATCCGCCCAGGCGACGAGCACGTTCAACGGACGCGTTCTCGATCAGGGCGAGGCGGTGCTGCCGGGAGTGACCGTCACCGCGGTCAACACCAGCACGGGCGTCGCGCGCACGACCGTCACCAACAGCGAGGGCGTGTACAACATGCCCGGGCTCGAGCCCGGGGTCTACGACGTCAGGACGGATCTGACCGGGTTCGCCTCGGCGGTGCGCCAGCGCGTGACGCTGGCGGTCAACACGACGCTCACGCTCGACTTCAAGCTGGCCCTCACGGGCGTGCAGGAGACGATCAACGTCACGGGCGACGCCCCGCTGATCGAGGTGACGCAGTCGAAGGTCGCCTCGACGATCGAAACCAAGGAGCTGCAGAACCTGCCGATGATCACGCGCAGCGTCAACGGGATGCTGGAGCTGCTGCCCGGCGCCACGCCGATGGCGCCGATCGATCGCACCAAGCAGAGCGTCGGCAACGTGTCGTTCGGCGGCGCCTCGGGCACCAACATCAGCGCCAGCCTCGACGGCGCGGACAACCGCGACAACCGCAACGGCGGGACGCTGATGAACTTCACGCTCGAGAGCCTCGAGCAGTTCCAGCTCGCCCAGAGCCAGTTCAGCGCCTCCGACGGCCGCACCAGCGGCGTCGCGATCTCGATGATCACCAAGTCGGGCACGAACGTGTTCCACGGCTCGGGATTCCTCTTCGGCCGCGACAAGGCGCTGAGCGCAAAGGACTACTTCTCGAAGCGCGACGGCCTGGAGAAGAACCCGTTCAGCCGGCAGCAGTGGGGCGCGTCGCTTGGCGGTCCGCTCCTGCGCAACCGGATGTTCTTCTTCGGGGCGTTCGAATACGTCAACGAAGACACGAGCATCCCGGTGGACAACCGGCGATTCGACGAGTTCGAGGTGCTGGTGAACGCGGCCAACCGCGGGTTGATCCCCGCCGGGCTCGTCAACGCCGACCACCCGCGATCCGGCCCGACGCCGAGTCATCTCACGATGTACTCGATGAAGACGAACCTGCAGATCAACAACAACCACTCGCTGATGGCGCGCTACGCGGGCCAGGTGGACACCCGATGGGCGGTCACCTTCACCTCGCCCAACAACGATCTGCGCGAGCCGGAGGACAGCTACCAGCATTTCTGGAGCATGGTCGTCCAGCACGGCTGGGTCCTGGGCAGCCGCGGCCTGAACCAGATCACCGCCCACATGAACCACAACGACCGCCTCAGCGATCTGCGGAGCGCGGTCACCGGCGAGCACTATTCGAGGGACTTTCCGCGCGTCCACTTCTTCCCGCCGCGCCTGTCGTTCCCGACGGTCAATACGGGCGCCGGCGGCGCCGGCGGATCGCGGACCGACACGAACGTCGAGCAGATCCGCGACGACGTGTCGCTGCTCACGGGGACGCACGCGCTGAAGTTCGGGGCGAACTTCAACTATCTGCCGCGGCTCGGCATCCTGAACGCGAACGAACATTTCGCGACGCTGACGTTCTTCGACGATCCGTCGGTGATTCTCGGCAACAGCGCGCGCTATCCGCAGGGCTTTCAGACACCGGGGATCGTACGAACGTGGCAGCAGGCCAACGGCGGGGCCGTCAACGGCGCCGGCTCGTGGGCGGAGAGCCGCAAGAACGTCCGGCAGTTCATGACGTGGTTCCAGGACGACTGGCGGGCGACGCCGCGCCTGACGCTGAACATGGGCATCCGCTACGACCTCGATATCAACATGCTCGACCAGGAACACAACGACGCCAACGCGACGGCGCTCGCGTTACAGGCGATTGGGAACCCGTACGGTCGGATGCCGGCGACGCCGCGCACGGACATCTCGCCCAGGGTCGGGTTCGCCTACGACCTTTCCGGGGACGGGCGGCGCGTGCTGCGTGGCGGATACGGGCTCTACTTCGATCAGATCAACCAGAACGCGATCAGCGACAGCTCGCCGCAGAACTGGCGGCCGCTGAACGCGCTCGCCGTCCTGACCAACACCTCAATTGGCGTCGGCCAGCTGGCGACCTACCGCTTCGGCATCGATCCAATCCCGGCGCAGCCGGTCGAGGGCAACTCGCTGCCGCCCAATTCCACCGGCGTCTGGATAGGTCCCGACATCGTCGACCCGCGCCAGCATCATGCGCACATCGGCTATGCGCACGAACTGGCGACCAACACCATGGCGTCGGTCGATTTCACGCATGAAGCCGGAACGAAGCAGCTCATCGGATTGAACCTCAACCCGATCGTCAACGGCGCGCGGCTGCTGGCGCCCGACTTCCGCCGGGTGTTCGGACGGCCCGACGTGCTGAGCGGCATCAACGTGAAGACGTCGATCGGCAAGTCGCAAGTGGACCTGCTGACGTTCAAATTCCAGCGACGGCTCCCGCGTGCGACGATCAGCGCGCATTACACGCTCGGGTGGGCCTACGCGTACGGCGGCTCGATTGCCGCTCGCGGCGGCGGCGGCATCGGTCAGGACGCCCTCGATCCTCTCGGTCCGGGTGAGTGGGGCCCGACGGGCCAGGACGAGCGCCACCGCGTGGTGACCACGGGCGTCTTCGAGCTGCCCAAGGGCATTCAGCTTTCGCCCGTCTTCCAGGCGGCGAGCGCACGCCCGTACAACCTCACAGCCGGCGCCGACCTGAACGCCGACGGGAACAACAACGACCGCTACATCGATCCGGCGACGGGCACGCAGGTGTCGATCAATTCCGCGCGCGGCGACGCGACGGTGGTGATGGACCTGCGCGCGACGAAGTTCTTCGCGCTCGGCGGCGAGCGAAGGGTTGCGACGTTCGTCGAAGTCTTCAACGTGCTCAACAACGTCAACTTCGGCGGAAGCTATACGGGCAACGGCCGGAGCGTCGTGTTCCGTCAGCCATCTGGCGGATTCATCCCGGGCATTGGATACCCGCGGCAGCTGCAGCTGGGCGCGCGGTTCCTCTTCTGACCGACATCGGTGCTGGGAGAAACATCATGCGTCTGATCCCACTCGTTTCGACGGTCCTCGTGCTCTCGGGCGCGGTGCATGCCTTCGCGCAGGGCCCCAGCATCTTCGTGCCCGGCCAGGAGGCGACGGAGTACGTCAGCAGGACGGACTACTTCAGCGTCAATTTTCCAACTGCGCCGAAGATCCAGGAGATCACCTACCCGTCCGAGTATCGAATTACCTTGCCGGGGCGTGTCTATTCAGCCGACGCCGGCAGGAACCACTACTCGGTGACCGTGATCGACTACCGCGACGCGATCAAGATTCACGAGGCGCGGAACGCCAAGTGCGCCGAGGACGCGGGAGCGAATCGTCCCGGTCTCACTCCACAGCAGCGCCGCGACGCGGTCGGAGACGCCTGCCAGGACGACGGGCCGGAGGAGATGCACGGCGCGATCATGTACGCGACCTGGAACTTCGTGCAGAGGGCCGCCAAGGTGACGCACCTGGCCGACTACAACACGGACCTGGTGCAGGGCAACGAGATTCACGTCATCAATCCCGATGAATCCCGGACGTATGCCACGGTCCACATGCACGAGAACCGTCTCTACATCACGCAGGCGACGGTGCCGAAGAACGCGCCGGCGGCGAACTGGTTCCAGATCTCGCTGCGCTTTCTCGACCCCCAGTTCAACGCGGTCCGCTACACGTGGGACGGCTTTCAGCTCTACGCGAACGGACGGCCGACGCCGCGCGCCGGTCAGGGCGGGCAGGGACGAGGTGCACAGGGACAGGGTGGACAGGGACAGGGTGCGCAAGGCCAGGGTGGGACGCGGGGCCAGGGCCAGCCGGCCCGGTGAGCCCTGGTTCGAAAGGAATGATCATGCTGAGAAAATTCTGGATCCTCTGTGGCATGTGCGCGGCGCTGGTCGTGTCGATCGCGGTACCCGCGGGCGCGCACCATTCGCACAACGCCTACGAAGTCACCAAGTGGACGACACTCGAGGGCACCGTCTCGGAGATCCACTACCTGCTGCCCCATTCGTGGGTCTACATCGAGATCAAGGACGCCAAGGGCGGCGAGCCGACCACGTGGGCGCTCGAAGCGACCGGGCCGATGGGAATTTTCAGGAACGGCGTGAAGAAGGAGGACGTCAAGCCGGGCGACCGGATCAGCGTGCGATGCCACCTGCTCCGGGACGGTTCACCGGGCTGCCTGCTCGGGTTCCTGACGCCGATGCACGGTGATCAGGCGCGCGGCCACGGCGTCGAGCATCAGTGGGATTAGCGGAGCCGCTCCCTGATCTGCCCCATGTGATGCCTGAGGTGCCTCAGGTAATCGACGACCACGAATTCCAGCGTGACCGGCTCGTCGCCGCCGATGGCGCATCGCACCGGGTACGCCGCCGGCGGGATGCGATCCATGACGTCGGCCAGGTGCAGGTTGAAGTGGGTCCACAGCGTCACGAGGTGCGGCCAGTCGGCTTCCTGGTAGCCCTGCGACGCAACCCAGTGGTTCTGCTCGTAGCCGGGCAGCGTGAGCGCATTGCCCTGTTGGGCACGCACGAAGCGCTGATGGTTGTTGGCCGCGGAGTCGATCAGGTGGCCGAGCACTTCCTTCGGCGACCACGTCGTCGGTCCCGGACGCTTCGCCGCGGCGGCCGGATCGGCAGCCAGCAATTCCTTCGAAAAGCCACTGGCGACCCGACGAAGCTCCGCCGCCGTCTCCTGTACCGTCATTGTCTTCGTCCGCCTGAAGCCACCGGTATCGGTGGAGTCCGGCTTTAGCCGACCCTCATGGCGCCAGCGAGGTCACATAGGCGGCCAGCGCCATCATGTCCTCGTCGCTCAGCTTCGCGACGACCTCTTTCATCAGCGGGCTCCAGAGGCCGTGGCGCGCGCCCGTCTGCATGTCGTACATCTGGCGCGCGAGATAGCTGGCCTGCCGCCCGGCGATCGCCGGCACCGGGTCGAGCCCGCGCAGCCCCGGACCGTGGCAGAGATCGCAGCGGACCGTCTTGCCGTTGCCGCCGGTCGTGGCCAGCGCCTCGCCTTTCTTCAACGTGCCAGGCGGCACGTAGGCGGTGAACGGTGAGTGCGGGTTCCTCATGTTCTGCGCATCGTCCGGGTCGTCCGGCATCTCGACGAGACGGTTGCCGAGCGGTACCTTCTCGCTGCCGGCGGCGGGCAGGAACAGGTTGTTGGCGTTCGGCGCGAACTTCGGGATCATCGTCGTCTCGACGACCTTGTTCTTCTGGATGTACTTGACGGCCGCGAAGTAGTCCGCCGCCTGCTTCCATTCTTCCGGTGTCATGGCCGCCGCCATCACCGGCATCTCCCAGGCGTTCGCCTTGTTCTTGTCACTCGTGTGGCGCAGGCCGTTCTTGAAATCGGCCATCTGATTCATGATGTAGATCGCCGACGTCCCCGACACGGGAGCGTTCTCGGGCTTGCCCGTGCCGTTCGGGAAATGACAGAGCGCGCAGGCGCGGATGCCGCGCTCCTTCGCACCGTGCGCGACAATCTCCGGCATCTTCGGATGGTCGCCCGGATACCAGTCCACCGGGCCGTAATCGTTGGCGGCCTCCGTCACCGTCCAGGAGCCGGCGGCTCCGGGCAGCGTGCGCTTGCGGCCGTCGTCCGGCGGCGTGCCGCCGCGGGCGCAGTCGACCGGACGCGCGGCCGTGCACTTGGTCGAGTAGTCGGAGCTGGCCGGCGGCGGATCGATGTAGCCGTACGCCCAGAGCGGCATCCCCGCCGCGCGCAGCAACACCGCCCCCGCCGTGGCGAGGACGAGGCCGACAGCCAGTACGCCAATCCGCTTCGTCATAGCGCCATACCATAGCATTGTTGCCCTTGCGCGCCCGTTCCTTCATCGTCTGCTACCTGCTGTCCGGCGCCGCGGCGCTGCTCTACGAGGTGGCGTGGCTGAGGCTGCTGACGCTCTCGATGGGGCACACGACGGCGGCGGCGGGCGCGGTGCTCGCGGCATTCATGGGCGGCCTGGCGGCGGGCGCGTGGGCAAGCGGACGAGCAGCCCAGCGGATGTCGCGGCGCCGCGCGCTTCGCGTCTACGCGGCGCTCGAGGCAACGATCGCGCTCTGCGCGCTCGCGATGCCCTCCGCGCTCGGCGCGATGCGGCCGCTGCTCGCGTGGGCGTACGCCAACGGGAACGGCGGCGGCCTGTTCGACCTCGTGCGGCTCGGCACCTCGATCGTGATGGTGGCGCTGCCGGCTGCGGCGATGGGAGCGAGCTATCCCGTGGGGGTGGTGGCAGGCCGGGATCCGGGTTCCCAGAATGCTGGCGAGTTGTACGCGGCCAATACCTTCGGTGCCGCGCTTGGCGCGGCGCTCACCGGTTTCGTCCTGCTGCCGGCGCTCGGGCTGTTCGGCACGACTCTGGTTGGAGTTGGCCTCAATGCCGTCGCCGCAACGGGGGCTTTGCTGCTCAGCGGCGCAGGCCTTCCTGCCACGCCGAAGCCGCATCGCGGCGAAGGCAGTACAGAACCCCGCCGCTTTGGCGCTGAAACCGTTGGTCTGCCGGCGATGGTGCTCGCTGTGTCCGGATTCGTCGCGCTCGTCTACGAGGTGACCTGGACGCGCGTGCTCGCGATGACGCTGGGACCGACAACCTACGCGTTCAGCGCGATGCTCGTCGCCTTCATCGCGGGGCTGGCGATTGGATCCGCGATCGCCGCCAGGGTGGCGCACCGCGCACGACGACCGGGCGTGTGGCTCGGCATCGCGATGATCGCTGCGGCGGCGGCGGCGCTGCTGGCCTCGGCGCGCGTGGACCAGCTCCCGCTCACGGTTGCGGCCGCCGCCGGACAGGCCGACGCACGCTTCACCTCCGTCTTCGGGCTCCAGATCGTGCTCGCCATCGCCATGCAGCTGCCGATGACGATCGCGCTCGGCGCCACGTTTCCGCTGGCGATCGCGATGACGAAGGCCACGGGCGACGCGGAGGCGCGGGCGGCGTCAGTCGTCTACGGGGCCAACACCGCCGGGGCCATCGCCGGCGCGCTCGCCGGGACCTTCATCCTGATTCCTCTCGCAGGCCTGCAGCCGTCGCTGCGGCTCGCCTCGATCGTCGCGGTCGTCGCGGGCATGTTCGTCGCCTGGCAGGCGGGCGTGGCAGGTCCCCGCCTTCGCCAAGGCTTCGGCGGGCAAGCTGGACCCGCCCTACGGTATCGAGTCGCGTTTGTCATTGGCGGCGCGGGCGTCATTGCTTTCGCTCTGCTCGCGCCTTCGTGGAACCACGCCCGGCTGGCCAACGGCGGGTATCGGCTCGCGCCGGCGCTTGCCGCCGGCGACCTCGAGACCGCGCTCGAAGCCGGCGACCTCTCGTATTACCGCGAGGGCGCGACGGGAACCGTCTCCGTCCGCCGCCTGATTGGCGTCACGTCGCTCGCCATCGACGGCAAGGTGGATGCCTCCAACGGCGCCGACATGCTGACGCAGAAGCTGCTCGGCCACCTGCCGCTGCTGCTGCACGAGAACCCGCATTCCGTCTACATCATCGGCCTCGGCAGCGGCGTCACGCTCGGGGCCGCGCTGACGCATCCCATCGAGCGCGCCGTCGTGTCGGAGATCTCGCCCGAGGTGGTCGACGCCTCACGCGCCTTCGTCAAGGAGAATCACGACGCGCTCCGCGATCCGCGCACGCGCGTGATCGTCGGCGACGGCCGTTCGCACCTGCTGCTCTCCGACCAGCAATACGACGTCATCATCTCCGAGCCGTCGAACCCCTGGATGGCGGGCGTGTCGACGCTGTTCACGCGCGAGTTCTTTGCCGCCGCGCGCGGCCGCCTGCGTCCGGGCGGCATCCTGTGCCAGTGGGCTCATACCTACAACATCAGCGACGCCGACCTGCGCTCGATCGTCGCCACGTTTCTCTCGGCCTTTCCCGCCGGCAGCGCCTGGCTCGTCGGCGAATCGGATCTCCTGTTGATCGGTTCGGCGCAGCCCGCGCGCGCGCTGGACGAAGGGATCATGTCCGCGTGGACACGTCCCGGGGTGGCGGCGGACCTTGCCGACGTGGAGGTTCGCGATCCTTTCAGCGTCATGACGCTGTTCGTCGCGCGCGGCCCCGACTTGCAGAAGTACGCCGCGGGCGCCCTCGTCCAGTCGGACGACAGGCTGGCGTTGGAATACTCCGCGCCGCGCGCCATCTACGGCCGGTATCAGACCAACAACGTGGAGCGCCTGCGTGCGGTCGCGGCCGCGGCGCAGCCGCCGCCTGCGGTAGCCGCGCTGCGCGCGTCCGCAACCGCGACCGACTGGCGTCATCGCGCGGCGATGCAGATGAAGGCCGATTCGGCCCCGCTCGCCTACCAGGACTACCTCGAGGCGCTGAGGATCATGCCCGACGATAGAGACGCGCTCGCCGGGCTGGTGGCGGCCGCCGCGGCCAGCGGGCGTCTCGACGCCGCGGAGACCTATCTGCGTGGCCGCATCGCACAGGCGGATGCGCCGAACGTCGAAATGGAGCTGTCGCGCGTGCTGGCGGCGCGGGGCGACGCAAAAGGCGCGGTCGCCGCCGCCCAGCGGGCCGCCGCGCTCGATCCCTCCAACGATCGTGCGCTCGGACAGCTGGTGTCGGCGCTCGCGGACGACCGCAACGACGCGGCGCTCGAGCAGCTGACGACGCTGCTCGTGCGGACCGGGGCGACCCGTCCGGTCACGCTCTACGCGCAGATGCGGCTGGCGCACCTGCGAGGTGAATTCGCGAAGGCGGCGGCCGTCGGCGAGCGCCTCACGTCGACCGCGGCGGACCCCGACAACGCCGCGCGCGACTTCAACCTGCTCGGGATCGCCTACGACTCGCTTGGCGACCACGATCGGGCGCGTCGCGCGTTCGACGCCTCGCTGCGCATCGCGCCGCGCGCGCCGGCCGTGCTGATGAACCTGGGATTGACGGAGCTGCGCGCGGGGCGGCCGGATGCCGCCGGGAAGCGCTTCTCGGAGGCCTTGTTTCTGTATCCGAGGCTGGCTCCCGCGCTCGATGCGCTCGCGCAGGCGCTCGATGCCCAGGGCGAGAGGAAGCGCGCGGCGGAGATCCGCGCCGTTCGGTAGTTGGTCGTTGGTCGTTGGTGGTTGGTGGTTGGTAGTGCGCGGGCCGGCGGCGCGGCCATATGTTCACTCGCGGCCTCCAAGCTCGACGACGTGGAAACCCGCTGGCGTCGGCTTGTAAACCTACCTCGTGAGCGACGATGCACCTTTCGATGCTCGACGGGCTCGATCTCTATAGCCTCCGCCGCGGTTTACGTCTGACGCCGATCACGTCGCTCGCAGTCGGCCGCTCGTGAACATACGGCCGCGGGCCTGAGCATGCCGCGCCCGCGGAACCCGGCCTACGTTCGTGGGGCGGGTCCCGCCGGAGCGGAGACTCCCTGCGACGGCGGACCCGCCACCCACCCACGACCCACGACCAACGACCAACTACTTCCGCGGCCAGTCCCGCTCCATCAGGTACTCGTAGCACTCGTACTCGAGCAGCTCCATGTTGGCGTCCTTCCGCCGATAGAGCGGCATGCTCATCTTCCACAGCCGCGTGAACACCTTCGGATCCTCGATCGTCACTTCGTAGTTCACGTGATCGGGCCCGAGCGGCGTGTAGCGTTCGACGACGTGCAGCGCGTCGCTGTGATGATTGCCCGCGCGGTCGAACCAGGTGTCCTCGTTGAAGTGGATGACGTCCACGACGAGCGTGTCCCCTTCCCAGTGGCCGCGTGAGTCGCCCATCCACCAGTCGATGTGCCCCGGCGGGTGCGGCTTGTCCATGAAGACGTAGCGGATGGCGTGGTTGAACTCGTAGAGGATGTTGACCTGGTTCTTCGTCTGCAGGATCTGAAACGGAAACGGCATGTAGGTGATGCGCGGGACGCCCGGCAGGTAGCACTTCGCTTCCGGATCCGCGGTCGCGCGGTTCGCGTAGTTCTGCTGCTTCTTCGCCAGCGCCTCCGGCCGGTACGGGATCTCGTTCCCCTCGACAACCCCCTTGCCTGCGGGCACGCCGAGCGACGCGCCGTGATCCTGGATGTCCCAGGCGGCGGTGCTCGCCACTTGCCAGAAGCCGGAGATGTCAGGCTGGCCGTCCGCGGTCTTCGGCGGCGCGTACGGTGGACGCGCGGCTTGCGCCTGCAGGGTGACGAGCGCGCTCGCGCAGACAAGGGCGGCGACCGCTCCGGCAGCGATCAATGGATTCCAGCGACCTCTCACGCGCGTCCTCCTGAGGAAGAAGATCACCAAGACTGGGCAGCCACGAAGAGCACGAAGGGCACGAAGTTCAAGAGCACGAAGCAGAGGGTCGCCGGGCCGCCGTAGGCGGCCACGCGCGGCGGCACGTCACGGGAAACAAACCGCATCGGTTTTTCACTGCGGCTTGTTCCGGTGATGCAGCGTCGCGCGTTGTCGGCCTGCTTCGCAGGCCGACCGGCGACCTGCTCTTCGTGTCCGTGAATCCTTTGTGCTCTTTGTGTCCTTTGTGGCTTCCCGTCTTTGTGTGCTTGTCCTGCGGCAGCGTAGCTTGAAATAGAATCGGCGGAATGTCCACATTCAAGATCGCGGTGATAGAGGGGGACGGGATCGGCCACGAGGTCGTCCCCGAAGGATTGCGGGTCCTCGAAGCGGCGGGAAAGAAATTCGGCCTGTCGTACGAGATGACCCATTTCGACTGGAGCTGCGAGGTCTACGCGAAAACCGGGCGCATGATGCCGGAGGACGGCCTAGAGCAGCTGAAGAAGTTCGACGCGGTGTTTCTCGGGGCGGTCGGCTATCCCGGCGTGCCGGACCACGTCTCGCTGTGGGGGCTGCTGATTCCCATCCGCCGCGGCTTCGATCAGTACGTGAACCTGCGGCCGGTGAAGCTGTTCAAGGGGGTCTCGACGCCGCTCGCCAACCGCAGGCCCGAGGAGATCGACTTCGTCGTCATCCGCGAGAACACGGAAGGCGAGTACTCGTCGATCGGCGGCCGTATCTTCGCCGGCACCGAGAACGAGTTCGCGACGCAGGAGGCGATCTTCACGCGCCGCGGCGTCGACCGCGTGATGCGCTACGCGTTCGACCTGGCGCGGAAACGCCGCAAGCACGTGACGTCGGCGACCAAGTCGAACGGCATCATCCACACGATGCCGTTCTGGGACGAGCGCTTCGCCGCGATGAAGAAGGACTACCCGGAGGTGAAGACCGACCAGTTCCACATCGACATCCTCACGGCGCACTTCGTCCGCAACCCGCACTGGTTCGACGTCGTCGTCGGCAGCAACCTGTTCGGCGACATCCTCTCGGACCTCGGCCCGGCGGTGGCCGGCGGCATCGGCATCGCGCCCTCGGCGAACCTGAACCCCGAGCGGAAGTTCCCGTCGATGTTCGAGCCGGTTCACGGATCTGCACCCGACATCGCCGGCCGCAACATCGCCAACCCGATCGGCACCATCTGGTCGGCGGCGCTGATGCTCGATCACTTCGGGTCGCCGCAGGCGGCGCGCGCCGTCGAAAACGCCATCGAGATGGTCTGCGAAAAGGGGCCGCATACTCCCGACTTCGGCGGCAAGGCCACGACCCAGGAAATGGGAAAGGCCATCGCCGCCGCAGTTGGGAGTTGACCCGAGTCCACCCAGCGTTTAGAGTCACCCGCACACCGGAAGAGAAAGGTTCTCCAGGAGGATCTATGTACAGTTCGCGCGCAGTGTCTTTTTCACGGCAGCAGGCCTTCGGGTTATTGGTCCTGCTGCTGACGCTGGGGCTGGCGGCCTCGGCTGCGGCGCAGGGCGAACGTGGCGTCATTGACGGCACGGTTGCCGATGCGCAGGGAGGCGTCCTGCCAGGCGTGACCATCACGGCGCGCAACATCAACACGGGCTTCACCCAGTCGGCGGTCACCGAGGCGGACGGGAAATATCGCTTCGGCGCGCTGCCGCTCGGCCCCTACGAGCTGAAGGCGGAGCTGACCGGCTTCACCACAGCAACCGTCACGAACCTCGTCCTCACCGTCAACCGCGAGCTGCAGCAGAACATCACGATGGGCCTCAGCACGCTGCAGGAATCGGTGACGGTCACCGGCCAGGCGCCGGTGGTCGAAGTGACCAAGAGCGAGGTCTCCTCGGTCATCACGCAGCAGCAGATCGAGATGCTGCCGGTCGCCAACCGCGCGGCGGTGACGCTGGCGCTCCTGCTGCCGGGCACGAGCCAGGACGGCACCCGCCCGCGGCGCAGCAACGCGCAGGTCGGCGCCGGCACGCTGCAGTTCACCACCACCAATCTTGCCGACGGGACGATGAACATGTCGTCCAAGGCCGGGGAGCCGCGGCAGGACTTCCCGCAGGCGGCTATCCAGGAGTTCAAGGTGTTCACGACGCAGCCCCCCGCGGAGTACGGCGGCCGCGCCGGCGGCGTCATCAACGTGATCACCAAGAGCGGCACCAACAGCTTCAGCGGCGAGGGCTACGAGTTCTTCCGTAACAAGGCGATGGGACGCCTCGACACGTTCACGCAGGCAGCCGAGGACGCGGGCCAGGGCAAGAGCCGTTACACGCGCCATCAGTTCGGCGGCGCGCTCGGCGGCCCCGTCGTCATGAACAGGGTCCACTTCTTCGCCGCGCAGGAATATACGCAGGAGAACTCCAGTTACCTGGTGAACACCGGCGCGCCGCAGTTCTACAGCAAGTACGAAGGCGTCTTCGACCAGAAACTGCCGAACGAGATGTTCCTCGTGCGCGGCGACGCACAGCTGACGTCGAAGCAGAGCGGATTCGTCCGCTGGGCCTACGAGCGGCAGGAGTTCAGCTGCGAGGGGTGCGGGGGCAAGTCGGCCAACCAGGGCAACACGCTGATCCCGCGCGATGCGCTCGTCATGGGACATACCTGGGTGCTCGGGTCGAAGTTCCTGAACGAGTTCCGCTTCAATTACGCCAAGCAGTGGCAGTACCAGGCGCCCGAAGGTCTCTCCTATTACAAGACGTTCGACTTCTCGCCGTCACGGTTCACAGGCACGACGCCGACCTATCAGTTCCCGAGCTTCACCTTCGGCAACGACAACTTCGCGGCGATCCACCTGATGATGCGGGAGTGGCGCGACGACTTCTCCATCTCGCAGTCGGGCCACAACATCAAGTTCGGCGCCGACATCCAGAACCTGCCCCTCGAGGAGGACGTGCAGGGCAACCCGAACGGCACGTGGACGTTCACACAGGATCAGTTCTTCGACGCGAACAACCCGGCCGTCGTCGCGAGTCTGAGAGGCGCCAACCGCTTCCAGGCGTCGTTCCCGGGGCTGATCCGGCGCCAGGCCCACCACTACTTCCAGACCTACGCGCAGGACGAGTGGAAGGTCGCGTCCGGCCTGACGCTGAACCTCGGCCTGCGCTACGACCGCGACACGCTGATCTGGAACAACGACCGCAGGAACGACGGCTCGTACTATCCCAGGATCCTGCCGTTCGTGAACTTCGCGTCGCGTGGCGACAACAACAACCTGTCGCCACGGCTCGGCATGGCGTGGGACCTGCGGAACGACGGCCGCACCGTGCTCCGCGCGGGCTACGGCCGGCTGTTCAATACGATCATGAACGGAACCCCCGGCGCCGAGACGACGACGCTGCTGCAGACGAGCATCAGCATCAACAACCCGGCGTATCCGGACCCGTATCAGGGCCGCACACCCGCGTCGTTTGCCTCCACCGCGCCACCGAACATCAGCATCGTGGCCGATGACATGGTGAATCCGTACTCCGACATGTACAACGTCGGCTTTTCGCGCCAGCTGGGGGCGGACTTCGCCGTGAACGCGGACGGCGTCTACATCAAGTCGAACGCCTTCAACGCCAGCGTGAACGTCAACACGCCGCTGCAGGTCTCGCCCGGCATCGCGGCCACGCCGACCGTGCGCCCGAACCCGGCGTGGGGCAACATCGCCGAGGTGCAGTCGATCGGCACGCAGGATTACCGGGCGCTGCTCGTCCGCCTCGAGAAGCGCCTGTCCAACCGTTACCAGTACACGGCGTCGTACACGCTGGCGCGGGTGACCGACAATTCGTTCGGCGCCACGTCGACGGGCACGGTGACCGACGCCTACAACCCGCAGTGGGACCAGGGCTACGGCAACGCCGACCGTCGTCATGCCTTTGTCGGCAGCGGCGCCTATCAAGTGCCCGGCGACGTCATCGTCGGTGTCGTCTGGACGCTGCGCAGCTCGGCGCCCTTCAGCGCGCGCGCGGGCCGCGACCTCAACGGCGACGGCGCCACCACCGACTTCGTTCCCGGGACGACGAAGGGGATCGGCAACCGCGACAACGACACGATGCTCGCGGCGGTGAACGCGTATCGCGCGGCGAACGGGCTCGCTCCGATCGCGGCGCTCGTCAACAACAGCAACGACTACAGCCGCTTCGACATCCGCGCGTCGAAGGCGATCGGCCTGCCGGGAAGACGGCGTGTCGAGCTGATTGGCCAGGTCTTCAACCTGTTCGGCCGGACCAACCTGGGCGGCATCGGCAGCAGCTTCAACACCAACGCACTGTCGAACACGTTCGGTCAGCTGTCCACGGCACAGCCACGGCAGCAGGGGGAGATCGCGCTCCGCTTTACCTTCTGATGCGGTGACGGGGATCAAGTGTCAGGCCTGGTCCAGGGATCAGGCCTGACACCTGGGACCACGCCTGAAACCCGACACCTGACACCTCATACCTGCCCAGCTCTACACTCGGAGCCCGTTCATTCCGATACCTTGATGTGTCGGAATTCAGGTTCGAAAAACAGCGGATTCCCGCGACGCTGACGCTCGCTCCGGGCACGTCCGTCAGCGGATCGTTCTTCGTCGCCCTGCAGACATCCACGCACGAGGGAGCCGAGCGGATCGGCGATCTCCTGAACGCGCAGCCGGGGTTTTTTCCCTTCGAGCTGCGGGACGGGACCACCGTTCTCTACAACCGGTCGCACCTGGTCGCCGTGGCGCTCGAGCCGGGCATCAGCGAGGCCGAACGCGACCCGGGCTACGACGTCGCGACGCAGCGGCACGTCGGCATGCTGCTCTCGACGGGCATGCGCGTCAAAGGGAAGGTCGCGGTCTATGCGGCGCCCGGGCGCGACCGGCTGAGCGACTACGCGCGCTCGCCGCAGGTGTTCCGCTACGTCGTCACCCAGAAAGCCACGCTCATCATCAACGCAGCTCATATCGTCGAATTGACGGAAATCGCGGACTGACAGCACACACATGGCAACGGAAGCGCCTGTTTCTTACATCGACACCCTGCTGAAGCGCGTCGCCTCGCGCGGCGGCAACCTCGGCGTCCGCTTCGAGAGCGGCGCGCCGGTGCGCGTGACCGACGGCAACGGTTCGCCACGCGACGTCACGAACCGCTCGCTCTCCGCGCAGGAGATCATGGCGGCGATTGCGCCGATGATTCCCGAGACCATCAAGCGGCTGCCGCAGCAGCCGTCGGTGGCGTTCAACTACGAGTGCGACGGCATCGGCGTGTTCAACGTCGCGATGCGCCGCGAAGGCCAGCAGCTGTGGGTCTCGATCGATCCGGGCGGCGCGCCCCCCGTGGTCCCCGTCGCTGCCGCGCCTCCGCCGCCACCGCCTCCGCCTCCGCCGCCTCCGCCACCGCCTGCTGCAGCGCCGGCGCCCGAACTGATCATCGAGACGACGTCAGTGAGCGCCGTCATCGAGTCGAACCAGGGATACGTCCAGAGCGAGCCGGCGCCCGCGTTCGCGACAGAGGAACCGGTGCTCGAGGTCGTCACGACGCCGGACGAGATGCCCGAGGTCGCTGCGGCACCCGCCGCGACCGTTGAACCGGTCGCCGCACCCGTCGTCGCTCCGCCCGCGCCCGTGGCACCCGCACCCGCGGCGGCTCTGGCGCCGCCGGTGCCGAAGGCCGCGCCGGTGCAGGCGCGCGTCGGCACCCCGGCCATCGATCGCCTCTTTCACCTGATGTGCGAGGTCAAGGCATCGGACCTCCACCTCTGCGTCGGCATGCCGCCGCTCGTGCGGAAGGACGGCGAGATCAAGCTGCTCGAGGAGAACGGCGCCGCCTTCGATCCCGACTCGATGTGGGCGATGCTCGAGCCGATCATGCCCGAGCGCAACAAGGAGGAATTCGGCCGCCGGCACGACACGGACTTCGCCTACGAAATCCGCGGCCTGGGCCGCTTCCGCTCCAACATCTTCATGGATCGCAAGGGACCGGGCGCCGTCTTCCGCGTCATCCCGTCGAAGATCCTGACGGCCGAGGACCTCGGTCTCTCGCAGCACATCCTGAAGCTGTGCCAGTTGAACAAGGGCCTCGTGCTCGTGACCGGTCCGACCGGCTCCGGCAAGTCGACGACGCTGTGCGCGATGGTCGACTACATCAACCGCACGCGGAAAGACCACATCATCACCATCGAGGACCCCATCGAGTTCGTGCACGAGAACAAGTCGTGTCTCATGAACCAGCGCGAGGTGCACGTGCACACCGACGGGTTCAAGGACGCGCTGCGCGCCGCGCTGCGCGAGGACCCGGACATCGTCCTCGTCGGCGAGATGCGCGACCTCGAGACCGTGGCGATCGCGATCGAGACCGCTGAAACCGGCCACCTCGTGTTCGGCACGCTGCACACGACGACCGCGGCGTCGACGGTGGATCGCGTCATCGACCAGTTCCCGACCGACCGCCAGGCGCAGATCCGCATCATGCTGTCGGAGTCGCTGAAGGGCGTCATCGCGCAGACGCTGTGCAAGAAGATCGGCGGCGGCCGCGCGGCCGCGCTCGAGGTGCTCATCGTCACCAGCGCCGTGAGCAACCTGATTCGCGAGGCGAAGACCTTCCAGATCCCGTCCATCATGCAGGTCGGCAAGTCCGTCGGCATGGTGGGACTGAACGACGCGCTGATGGACCTGGTGGCGAAGAAACTCGTCGCGCCGGAAGAGGCCTACACGAAGTCGGTGGACAAGGGCGGGTTCGAGGCGCTGCTCAAGCGCGCGGGCATCGACACGAAGTTCGTCTCGGCGGCCAAGGAAAACGCGTGATAGATTCGGATCACGCAGCAACTCTGGTCGCGCTGGCGACGCTCTGAAGACCGCCGTCTCTTCGTCCTCACGCTGACCGTCGGCATCGCCGGCGGTCTCGCCGCCGTCGCCTTCCACGAGAGCATCGACGCGATCCAGGCGGCCCTGCTCGATCCAGCGGTCGCGCGGTCGGCATCCACCTACGGGCTGTCGATCGTCGCGCTGCTCGTCGTCGCGGGCCTGATCGTCGGGCTCCTCCTGCAATTCGTCGTGCCCTACGCGCGCGGCAGCGGCATCCCGGAAGTCAAGTACGAATTCCAGACGACGGCCGGCGCGCGGCTGTCGCTGCGGACCGTCATCGGCAAGTTCGCGCTCGGCGCGCTGGCCATCGGCGCCGGCTTCTCCCTGGGCCGCGAGGGACCGACGGTGCAGATCTGCGCGGGGCTCGGCGCCCTGCTCGGCCGCCTGACGCACCAGGGGACGCGCATCACGCGCAGCCTGATCTGCATCGGCGCCGCCGCGGGCATCGCCGCGGCGTTCAATACGCCGATTGCCGCCATCACGTTCGCCCTCGAGGAGATCGCCGGCAACCTCAATCAACGGCTCGTCGGCGCCATCGTGGTCGCGGCCGTGGCGGCGGCGGTCGTCGAGCATGCGATTCTCGGCGGCGCTCCGGTCTTCACCATCCCGGCCTACGCGTTCGGCCCGTGGTGGGAGCTGCTCGCGTACGGCGCGCTGGGCGTCGTCGCGGCCATCACGGCCACGATCTTCGTCAAGACGCTGCTGTGGATGCGCGCGGCCGTTCGCCGCCTCGACGTCCTGCCGCCGTGGACCCGTCCGGCGGTCGCCGGCGTCCTCGTCGGCGCCATCGGCGTCGCGTTTCCCGCCGTCCTCGGCATCGGCTACCAGACGCTGTCGAGAGCGCTGCTCGGGGAATTCGGCTTCACGACGATGGCGGCGCTCGGGGTGGCGAAGCTGGCGGCGACGATCGTCTCGTACTCGTGGGGCCTGGCGGGCGGCATCTTCGCGCCGTCGCTCTACATCGGCGGCATGATTGGCGGCTCGTGCGGCGCCGTCGTGCACCGGCTGCTGCCGGATGCGCCGAACGTGGTCGGGTCGTTCGCGCTCGTCGGCATGGGGGCGTTCTTCGCGGGCGCGATCCGCGCGCCCATCACGTCGATCCTGATCATCTTCGAGATGACGGGCGACTACGCCATCATCCTGCCGCTGATGGTGGCGAACATGATTGCCTACACGATTGCGATGCGATGGCAGCCGGTGCCCATCTACGACGCGCTGCTGCAGCAGGACGGACTGCACCTGGCCGACCACGAGCCCGCGCCGCTGCGGAGGATTCGCGTCGACGAGGCGATGACCAAGGTGGTCGAGACCGCCGCCGCCGCGGAACCGCTGTCGAATCTGCGCGAGCGCCTGGCGCAGCTCGCCATCAACGCGGTGCCGATCGTCGACGCCGAGGGACACCTCATCGGGATGGTGACGACGAAGGACGCGGCGCGCGGCTCACCGGCGCACACCGCGGCGGACGTGATGAGGCGGCCGGTGGTGACCGCCTACGGCGATCAGACCCTCGAGGCGGCGGTGCTGAAGATGGCGCGCCACGGAGTCCGCCAGCTGCCGGTCGTCCTGCGCGACGATCCACGGCGGATCATGGGCATCCTCGCGCTGCACGACGTGCAGGTGGCCGCCAGCGCGGCACGGGATCGGTGATCCGCGGGCTGGAAACGCCGGCCTACTCCCTAACCCGCCTTACCCGTCTAACGGCCTGACACCCCGCGCTAAAACAGGAACCGCAGGCCGAGCTGCATCTGCCGTGGGTACCCCATCCCCGACACGAAGCCGTTCGGCTGATTGAACGCGGTGCTCCGCGCGTTGCTGGTGTAGCTGTTGCCGAAGTTCGCGGTGTTGAACAGGTTGAAGAACTACGCCGTTTCGATGTTGACCGCCTCGGGCCCGCCGGGCGCCTCGGTCCAGTAGCCCTGGATATCGGGCTGGCCGTCCGCCGTACGTGCGACCGGCGCCGCAGTTTGACCTGCGGCGCCGGTGATGCTGACAAGGGCGAGAAGTATGAACGCTCCGAGAACCTTCATCCCTCCCCGCCTTTCTACCGACGAGTGCCTAGAAGAGGAATCGCGCTCCTAGCTGCACCTGCCTGGGATATCCGATGCCGGGTATGTACCCGTTCGGCTGCCGGAACGTCGCACTGCGGCCGTTGCCTTGGTACTGCGCTCCGAAGTTCGCCGTGTTGAACAGGTTGAAGAACTCGACGAAGGCCCCGATTTTCCTGTCGCCGCCTCCGCCGAGGTTGAAGAACTTCGTCGATCGCATGTCGAAGACAAAGGTGTTGTCACCTCGGGCGGAGTTGAGGGACACCTGCTGGCCCGTGGCATCGACGAAGCGATCGCCGCCATTGTTGCCGCTGTTGCCGTCCCTGTTCAGGTCCGTGCCCGCCAACAGGTTGTATGGGCGGGCGCTGGCAAGCTGAATGACCGGAGACAGCTGGACGCCGTAACCGACCTCGAATACGCCGGTCGCGACCATGCGATGCCGCTCGTCGGCGCCGGTCGGTCCCCACTCGCCGGGTCCGAACGGTTCGTTGTACACCATCGGCTGGTTGGAGCCGGAGCGGTTGCCGGTCGAGCCGCCGTACGCGTACGCATTGGCGAACGTGTAGTGCGCCTGGAGCGTGGCGCGCGGCATGCGGCGTTGGAACAGCAACGTCAGCGCATCGTACTTCGACTTATTGATCGACGACAGAATCATCACCGACGAGAACTGATTCGCGGGAATGCCCGCCGCGACCAGCCTGGGCGCCAGCAGGCGCTGTCCATTGACCAGCGGGTTGATGTTCAACGGCCGCAGCTCGTGCCGCCCGAGGCTCAGCGTGTAGTCGACCGACAGCGTCGTATTGGTCGCGAGTGTATGCGCGTATCCGACGTGCGCCTGGTAGGTCCGTGGCTCCACGATGTCCGGGCTGATCCACTGGCCCTGGGAGTTGAGCGGAAGCCTGTCGCCCTGGGTCGGTGCGGGTGGCAGCGGATCGATCATCAGGCGGAAGGTTGGCAGCTCGCCGACGCCGATCACGCTATTGTTCAACGTGGCGAGCGCGTTCAACGGCCGTTTGTTCTGGGACGTGATGTCGCCCGCCGAGGCCGCGGTGTTGTACTGATCGAAGTAGACGCCGCCGCCGCCGCGCAGGACGCGCCGGCCGTCTCCGCTCAGGTCGTAGGCGAAGCCGACACGCGGCGAGACGTTCTTCTTCGGCGTCTTCGGGTAGCCGCCGTTCGGGTCCCCGATCTTCTCGAGCGCCTGCCGCGTGGCGTTCAGCGCGAACTCGTGCTCGTCCATCAGGTTGAGATCGATGTCATAACGTACGCCGAGGTTCAGTGTCAGCTTCGGGTTCAAGCGCCAATCGTCCTGGAACCACGTGCCGAACTGCTGCGCGTTCGTGATGGTGTCGGCCCAGTATCCCTGCCCGTTCACGGCGCCGCCGTTGGCCTGCTGCCATGTCCGGAGGATGCCGGGCGTCTGGAAGCCCTGTGGATACCTGCCGTTGCTGTTGTTGATGATCGTCAACGGATCGTCGAAGAACGTGAGCGTGGCGTAATGCTCGTTGCCGTTCAGAATGCCCAGGTGCCACAGGTAGTTGAAGTTGGCACCCATCTTCATGGCGTGGTTGCCCGACAGGAGCGACACGTCGTCGCGGAGCTGGTAGACCCGGCGGGTGGACTGCGTTCCCGCGTCGCCGCCCGCGCCGGTCGTGACCGATGGAAACGCCAGCCGTGGCCCCAGGACGTCGACGTTCGGGAAGTCGCGGGTATAGTGCTTGCCGGTGACAGCGTCCACAACGTCCGCGAGGTAGACCATCTGGTTGACCTGGCCGGTGATCTGGTTCAGTCCCGAGTTGCCGAGCACATAGCTATGCTGGGCGACCGCGCTGAACGCGTCGATATTCATGTTGTCCGGCTGGCCGTTGTCGTTGTTGTTGCTGGCAGGCCAGGTTACCGCGTCGCGCACCTCGTGCTGCCCTGCATAGCGGACCATCATCGACTGTTTGTTATTGAGCTGCGCGTTGACCTTGCCGGTAAACATCCGCAGCGTGCCCGGGAGGTTGAGCGTTGACGGATGCTGGGGATTGATCGATCCCGCAGGGAGCTTGCCGGCCGCGAGGAACGGCACGAGCGCATCGAGCTGGTTGAACAGGTCCTGGGGAATGAAAATCCCCTGATGCTGTTGCTGCTGCTCACCTGCGCCGAAGAAGAACATCTTGTTCTTGACGATCGGACCGCCGAACGATCCGCCGTACTGCTGCCGGCTGAACGGCGACTTCGGGCCCTTGCCCTGTTGCGTGAAGTAGTCCTTCGACGTCAGCTTCCGGTCGCGCTCATAGCCGAATACCGTGCCGTGGAGCTGGTTGGTGCCCGATTTGGTGACGAGCGAGATGGCCGCGCCACTCGAACGGCCGTCGGCCGCGGAGAACTGATTCGACGCGAGCTGGAACGTCTCCAGGCTCTCAGTCGTGAAGCTCATCAGCGGGCCGCTGTAATGGTTGTCGCGATTGTCCGCGCCGTCCACCGTCGGCTCGACGTTTCCGCCCGACGATCCGCCGTACGACACCGATCCGACCGTCTCCTTCGTTCGGTGGAGCGCGGCGACCGGCGCCGCTCCCGGCAGCAGTTCCAGCATGCCGCTGATCGTCCGCGTAATCATCGGCAGGTTCTGCAGTTCGGTGGTCTGAATGGTGTTGGCAACCTTGGACTGCGTCGCCTCGATGAGCGGCGCCTCGCCGGTTACGGTCAGGGTCTCATTCAGGCCCGCCAGAGCTAGCTTGAAATCGATCGTAATCGTCGCGTTGATGCCCAGTCTCACGTTGTCGCGCAGCGACTCCGCGAAACCGGCCAGCTCTGTCTTGACCTGATAGGTGCCTGGCTCGAGGCCGGGCAGGAAATACTGTCCTTCCGCGTTGGTCACGCTGGTGCGGACCACGCCGGTGGCATTGTTCGTAACCGTCACGGTTACACCTGGAAGGACGGCGTCGCTGTTGTCGACGACGCGGCCGTTGAACGTGCTCGTTGCCTGCGCGTACGCCAGCGACGCGATCATCACCGTGCACACGGCGATAACCACTTGACATACGCGCACCATGGACACCCGGTTGCGCATTCCCGCCTCCTGATTGAGATCCCGGAACCGATTGAGAGTGCAGGGTTTGTACTACGCGTCCGCAGGGGTGTCAATAACTGTGAAACGGTATAAAGGATAAAGTAGCCGAGCCCGCGTGCCATGCCGAAATCGAGATTTCTGCCCGCCCTGCTGCTGCTGTTCGTCGGAAGCGGCTGTGCGGCGCTGATTTACGAGATCGTCTGGTTTCAGCTCCTCCAATTGGTCATTGGGGCGACCGCCGTCTCGCTCGGGGTGTTGCTCGCCACCTTCATGGGCGGCATGTGCGCCGGCAGCCTGCTGCTGGCACGCTTCGTGGCGCAGAACCGCCACCCTCTCCGCATCTATGCGCAGCTCGAGGCGGGCATCGGGATTTTCGGCCTGCTGATCCTCTTCGCGGTGCCTTTGCTCGGCAGGAGCGCCATCGTGCTGCTGCTGCCGCCGACGTTGATGATGGGCGCGACGCTGCCGGCGGTCGCGCGATGGGTCGAGAGCACGCCGGCCGGCGTCTCGTGGCTCGGGTTCTTCTACGGCGGCAACATCGCGGGGGCGGTGGCCGGCTCGCTGCTCGCCGGGTTCTATCTCCTGCGCCTCTACGACATGGCGACCGCGACCTACGCCGCCGTGGCGCTCAACGCCGGGATGGCGGCCCTCGCCTGGCTGCTCGCCACCCGCGCGCCCGCGCGACTCGGTGAGGACAAGCCTCCAGCGGCACGCGCCGCCAAGGCTCGCCCCACAGGTGAGCGGGTGACAGACACCCGTAGCGCGACGCTGCACGGTTCGCGCACGCCGGTCTACGTGGCCATCGCGCTGTCGGGGCTGGCCGCACTGGGCGCGGAAGTGATCTGGACGCGCGTCCTCTCGCTGCTCTTCGGCGGCACGGTCTACACCTTTTCGATCATCGCCGCGGTGTTTCTCCTCGGCCTCGGCATCGGCAGCGCCGCCGGCGCGTGGCTGGCGCGCGACGCGCAGCGGCCCGGCGTGCTGCTCGCCCTCTGCCAGGCCGGCGTCGCGGTGGCGGTCGCGTGGGGCGCGGCGCTGATTGCGCGCGCGTACCCGTATTGGCCGATCGACCCCTCGCTCGCGGGGGGCCCCTGGTTCAACTTCCAGATCGATCTGCTCCGCGCGTGCCTCGCCGTCGTCCCCGCGGCCTGTTTCTGGGGCGCGAGCTTTCCGCTCGCGCTCGCCGCGGCGGGACCGCGCGCCGAGGATCCGGCGCGCCTGGTCGGCGCGGTCTATGCCGCGAACACGATTGGGGCCGTGGCCGGCGCGGTGATCTTCAGCCTGCTGATCGTCCCGTCGTTCGGCACGCAGGACGCGCAGCGGTTCCTGATCGTGGCCGCGCTCGCCGCGTGCCTCGTGATGCTCGTGTGGGGGGCGCCCGCCGACGCGAAGGTGCCGTCCGGCCGCCGCGCCGCGATCGCGCTGGCGTCGGTCGGGCTCGCCGTGGCCGCCGCCGCCAGCGTCGCGCCCATCCCGCCCGAGGTGATCGCGTACGGGCGGCAGATCGCGACCTTCAAGGGCGCGAGCTTCCTCTACGAAGGCGAAGGACTGAACTCGTCGATTGCGGTCTCCGAGTCCGAGGGCGGCGTACGCAACTTCCACGTCAGCGGCAAGGTCGAGGCGTCGACCGAAGTGCACGACATGCGGCTGCAGCGGCTGCTCGGCCACATGTCGGCGCTGATGCACCCCGACCCGAAGTCCGTGCTCGTCGTCGGCTTCGGCGCCGGCGTCACCGCGGGCTCGTTCGTGCTGCATCCGGGCGTGAAGCGGATCGTCATCTGCGAGATCGAGCCGCTCATCCCGCGCATGGTCGCGCCGTACTTCAGCAAGGAGAACTACGACGTCGCCAACGACCCGCGCGTGCAGATCGTCTATGACGACGCGCGGCACTACATCCTGACGACGAACGAGAAGTTCGACGTCATCACGTCGGACCCGATTCACCCGTGGGTGAAGGGAGCGGCGTCGCTCTACACGCAGGAATACTTCGAGCTTGCGAAGGCGCACCTGAACCCCGGCGGCGTCGTCACGCAGTGGGTGCCCCTCTACCAGAGCTCCGAGGACGTGATCAAGAGCGAGGTGGCGACCTTCTTCGACGTCTTCCCGTTCGGCACGATCTGGAGCAACCAGTACGCGAACGGCGGCGGCTACGACGTCGTGATGCTCGCCAAGCCCGAGGCGCTGCGCTTCGATCCGGCGGCGCTCGACGCGCGATTGAAGCGTCCCGATCACGCGCGGCTCGAGGCCGACCTCACGCAGGTCGAACTGGCGGGCGTGGACGGGCTGATGTCGACCTACGCGGGACAGGCGCGCGACCTGCGGCCCTGGCTCGCCGACGCGCAGATCAACACCGATCGCAACCTGCGGCTCGAATACCTCGCGGGGATGGCCAACAACGTCTACGACCTGCAAATCTACCAGGACATGCTCGCCTACCGCCGGTTCCCGGAGGAGATGTTCACGACGTCGCCGGAATGGCTGGAGCGGATGCGGAAGGTGATGGCGGTAGCCCCGGGATCTCAGTAGGGCGGGTTCCGCGGCGCGACTTGAATCCAACGCGTCGCGGACCCGGCGGCCGCGCCTGGCGGCGCAGGTCGTGCGCGCAGTGCCGCGTGTTCGCTCGCGGCCTCCAGGCTCGACGACGTGGAAAAACGCTGGCGTCGGCTCGACGCACTACATCGTGAGCGACGATGCACCTTTCGATGCTCGACGGACTCGATCTCTAAAGCCTCCGCCGCGTTTTACCGTCTGACGCTGATCACGTCGCTCGCAGTCGGCCGCTCGCGAACACGCGGCGGCCGCGCGGTTCGCGCCGCGCGCTTCCGCCTAATTGGTGCCTGAGGCGGCGGCGATATTCACCTTGCGGCCTCCGATGTAGACGGCGTCGATCTGGCGAGTGTTCTTGATGTCCATCAACGGGTTGGCATTGAGGATCACCAGGTCGGCCCATTTCCCCGTCTGCAGCGAGCCCGCGCCGTCGATCTTCATCACGCGCGCGGCGGTGCTCGTCGCCGCCACCAGCGCCTGCATCGGCGTCATCCCCGCGGCGACCATCATCTCGAGCTCGGCGTGCTCGTTGTAGCCGATCCACCGCCCGAGGTTGCGATCGGGGATCGACCCGCTGTCGGAGCCCATCGCGATCGGAATGCCCGCGTCGATGAGCGGCTTCAGGTTCCTGATGCCCTGCGCCAGCTGCGGCTTGCTGGCCTGCACCGTCGCGTTGGTCCGCATCCGCTGCTGGCTTGCCGGGTCGCTCAGCAGGTCCACTTCGCGCTTGTAGGTCGGCAGCGCGCGCAGGAAGAACGGATCCTTGAAGAACTCCGGCAGGTTCTCGTAGATGAAGACCGACCGGTCGCGCACGAGCGTCGGCACGAGCGCGACGTTGCGCCGCTTCATCTCCGCGATCGTCGCCGCGTCGATGTCCAGGTCGCGCACGCTGTGCGCGATCACGTCGACGCCGCCCGCGAGCGCCGTCTTCGCGTCCTTCAAGTAGATGATGTGGATCGCGGTCGACATGTTGTGCTTGTGCGCCTCGTCGATCGCGGCGGCGACCACCTCGGGCTTCAGGTCCGCCGGCACGCCGTCGAGGTGCAGCTTGATGAAGTCGGCGCGCAGCGGGACGTGGCGCTGCACGTCGATGCGCGCGTCGTCCGGCGTCTCGGTGCCCGTCGGCCCGGGCCGGAAGAGGATCGGCCGGCCCGATGCGTAGAGCCGCGGCGCGTCGATGGCGACCGGGCCGATGCCGAGGCGCTGCGTGTCGCGCAGGTAGAAGCCCTCGGGCTCGTCGTAGGTCTCGAAGCCGAGCGTCATGATCGACGTCACGCCGTAGACGGCGTACGTCTTCAGCCGCCGCACCATCTCGTCGCGGTACGGCCCCGGGTTGGCGCTGATGTCGGGATCGATGTGCGCGTGCGAGTTGATCAGGCCGGGGATGATCGTCTTGCCGGCGGCGTTGACGACGGTCGCGCCGGCCGGCGGCATGACGCTCGCCGACGGCCCGACGGCCGTGATGCGGCCGTTGGTGACGACGATGGTTGCCTGCTCGAGCGGCGCGCTGCCGGTGCCGTCGATAACGCGCGCGCCCGTGAAGGCGATGACGCCGGGCGCAGGCACCTGCGCCCCGGCGTGCGAAGCGATCGCCACCAGCATCACGGCCGTGATCACACAGCCGTACTTCACACTTACCCACTTCATACTTACTTTTCCACTTTTCAACTTTTCCACTTTTCCACTTCCTCGACTAACCCCAGCGCGGTTGCTCGTCGGGGTTGATGCCGAGCGAAATCTTGCCGACGATTTCGTGCGTCAGCAGCGGGTTGGACGGGTGGAACTTCCCCGCCCGGGCGTCGCGGAACAGCCGCTCGAGCTCGCTCTTCTTGAACATGCCGAAGCCGCCGGAGAGATCCAGCGCGCGGTCGGCCACGCGGAAGGCGGCCTCCACCACCTTGTGCTTCATCGAGAAGACCTTGACGAACCAGTCGGGGCCGACGCGCCCCGCCACCCAGTCGCCCGCAACGGCCTCGATGTGCGGCCCCATCGCCTCGATGTCCATCGTGATCTCCGCCATCCCGTGCTGCACCTCGGGGTGGTAGATCATCGGCCGCGTCAGCGCGATGGACGTCTTCGTCTTCAACTGCTCGACGAGCACCTCGCGGACGCGCATCGAGAGGCCGTAGTAGATGTTGGCGAACCCGACGAGCGCCCACGTCAGGAAGCCGGCGACGAAGTGGTCGACGCCGGCGGCGCCGGGTGCCACGATGCGGGCGATGTAGCGGTCCGGCACGAACGCGCCCTCGAGCACCGTGTCGTCACTGCGCGTCGCGCGCATGCCGAGCACGTCCCACGTGTCCTTGATCGTGTAGCCCTTGGCGTCGCGCGGCAGGAAGCCGTGGACGATCTTCGGAGCGGCCGGGTCGCTGGCGTCCATCCCGTGCAGGCCGAGGCGCGTCCAGACGGGTGTCAGGCTGCCGAACGATTTCCGTCCCGTGAACGTGTAGCCGCCGTCCACCTTCTCGGCCTTCGTCGTCGAGAGCAGCCCCGGGATGTCGTTGCCATGCTCGGCGTGCCCTGCGGCGAACACTTCGCCCGCCGCCGCTTCATCGAGCACCCACTGCAGCGACTTGTCGCCGCCGCGCCACAGGTCGGCCGCGTCGCCCACCCAGTAGTGGTGCATGTTGAGCGCGAGCGCGGTGGCCGGCGCGTACATCGCGAGCGTGCGCGTCTCGCGACCGACCTCCGCGACATTCATGCCCAGACCGCCGAACTCGTGGGGGAGGGCCATCCGCAGATAGCCTGCCGCCTTGAGCTCGTCGAAATCCTCCTGGAAGAACCGGTTTTCCCGGTCGTAGCCGGGGGCCCGCTCGCGACACCTGGCGAGGAGCTGGGGCGTCAGGACCGACTCGGTGACAGCTGGCATGTGGATATACCTCCCGTCTTCGGCGAAGAGTGCGAAGGCGGGAGTATATCCCTACGCGCGCGCGAGGACGACGATCGATCGCGCCTCGACCCCGACCGCGGATCCGGCCGTGAAGCGCGCGTCGCGCTCCCCGACCTCGGTCGTGGTATCGACGACGACCTGCCACGCCTCGCCGAACGAGGCCGCGGGGAGCGTGAAGTCGAGCGGCTCGTGATGCGCGTTGAACATCACCAGGAACCCCGCGTCGCGCACGCGCCGCCCGTCGGGGTCGAGGTCGGCCAGCGCGTCGCCGTTGAGGAACACCATCAGCGATTTCACGAATCCCTGCTGCCAGTCCTCTTCCGACATCGCCTCGGCGTCAGGCCGCAGCCACGCGATGTCGCTGATCCCCTTGCCGCGCAGCGGACGCCCCTTGAACCAGCCGCGGCGGCGGAAGACGGGGTGTTCGTTACGCAGGCGGATGACGCGCCGCGTGAACTCGACGAGGCCGCGGTCCATCGACTCCCAGTCGAACCACGAGATCTCGTTGTCCTGGCAGTAGGCGTTGTTGTTCCCCTGCTGCGTGCGCCCCATCTCGTCGCCGCCGAGCAGCATCGGGATGCCCTGCGAGAGGAGCAGCGTCGTGATGAAGTTCCGCTGCTGGCGGGCGCGCAGCGCGTTGACGCCCGCGTCGTCGGTCGGCCCTTCGGCGCCGCAGTTCCACGAGCGGTTGTGGCTCTCGCCGTCCTGGTTGTTCTCGCCGTTGGCGTCGTTGTGCTTCTCGTTGAACGAGACGAGGTCGCGCAGCGTGAAGCCGTCGTGCGCGGTGATGAAGTTCACGCTCGCGTACGGCCGCCGCCCGTCGTCCTGGTACAGGTCGGCGCTGCCGGTGAAGCGGTGCGCGAACTCGCCGAGCGCCTGGTCCTCGCCGCGCCAGTAGTCGCGCAGGTTGTCACGGTACTTCCCGTTCCATTCGCACCACCGCACGGGGAAGTTGCCGACCTGATAGCCGCCGTTGCCGAGGTCCCACGGCTCGGCGATCAGCTTGGTGCCGCGCAGCGTCGGGTCCTGGTGCACGACGTCGAAGAACGCCGACAGCCGATCGACGTCATACAACTCGCGCGCGAGCGTAGACGCGAGGTCGAAGCGGAAGCCGTCGACGTGCATCTCCCTCACCCAGTAGCGCAGCGAATCCATGATCAGCTGCAGCACGTGCGGGTGACGCATGTTCAGCGTGTTGCCGGTGCCCGTGTAGTCGACGTAGTAGCGCTGGTCCTCTTCCGAGGGGCGGTAGTAGGCGGCGTTGTCGAAGCCCTTGAACGACAGCATCGGTCCGAGGTGATTGCCTTCGCCGGTGTGGTTGTAGACGACGTCGAGGATCACCTCGAGCCCGGCGGCATGGAGCAGCTTCACCATCCCCTTGAATTCCCTGATCGCGCCGATCGGATCGCGGTCGGCGGCGTACTCGTTGTGGGGGGCGAAGTAGCCGTACGAGTGATAGCCCCAGTAGTTCCGCAGCCCCTTGTCGAGCAGGTGCTTCTCGTGGACGAACTGGTGCACGGGCAGCAGTTCGACGGCGGTGATGCCAAGCGAGGTCAGGTAGTCGATGGACGCCGGGTGCGCGAGGCCGGCGTAGGTGCCGCGCAGGTGCTCTGGCACCTCATGGCGGAGCTTGGTGAACCCCTTGACGTGCACCTCGTAGACGACGGTCTCGTGGAGCTTCCGGCCCGGGCGCCGGTCGCCGCCCCAGTCGAACTCGTCGTCGATGACGACTGACTTCGGCATGTACGGGGCACTGTCACGATCGTCGCGCTGCAGGTCGTCGCCGCCGAGCGGATACGGAAAGACGGCGTCGTTCCACTCGATGCCGCCGGCGATCGACTTCGCGTAGGGGTCGACGAGCAGCTTGGCGGCGTTGCAGCGCTTCCCCTGCGCGGGGTCCCACGGCCCATGGACGCGGTAGCCGTACCTCTGACCGGGGCGCACGCCGGGCACGTAGCCGTGCCAGCAGAAGGCGGTTTTTTCCGGCAGCCTGATGCGCGTCTCGCGATCGTGCTCGTCGAAGAGGCACAGCTCGACGCGCTCGGCGACCTCGGAGAAGACGGCGAAGTTGGTGCCGCGTCCGTCCCACGCGGCGCCGAGCGGAAACGGCTCGCCGGGGCGGATGGCCGCGCCGGCCGCCGGCGCGGTGGAGTCGGGGGAGAGAATGGCACTGCTCATGTGACGGCGATTTGCAAGGCGAGCGCCGCACACCGGGCGGATCCGCACGCGCGCGCGCCGCACGCACGGCGCCCGCCCGCGCATCTCCCTGTATTCTGTAGGATGGCGGCGGACAAGCGACGGCATCGGTCGTGCTACCTCTGCCGGAGTGATGATGGAAGACCGCATTCCCGGCCCCGAAGGCACGGCCCCACGTCCCATCGCGCGGGTGCTGATCGTCGACGACGAGGAGTCGATTCGCCGCCTCGTCTCGAAGTGGAGCGACGTCTCCGGCTACCAGGTGAAGGCCGCGAGCAGCGCGGAAGCGGCGCTGCTGATGATGCACGCCTGGACGGCGGACATCGTCGTCTGCGATATCCGGATGCCGCGCTACAGCGGCGTCTGGCTCATCGAGCACCTCCGCACGCTGTATCCGTCGACCGCCATCATCATCTCGACGGGCTACGGGGAAATCGATCCCGCGCTCACCGTGCGCGCGCGGATCACCGGCTATCTCGCCAAGCCCTACGATCGCGAGACGCTGCTCGCGTCGCTCGAGCGCGCGATGGAAGCGCGTAAGGCACAGGAGCCGCCAATCCACTAGGAGCCGCACGTTCACCAGACGGCTCCGCGGTCAAGTTCCAAGCTCCAAGATCCAAGTTCCAAGCTCCAATAAGCTCCAAATTCCAAGTTGGAACTTATTGGGATTTGGA
>Ga0134123_10000212_pt1 | contig 40141 bp, 56 predicted proteins | sample KB303_FD_96460 | JGI IMG/M metagenome (GOLD analysis project Ga0134123, IMG submission 96460) | Terrestrial soil microbial communities without Nitrogen fertilizer from Kellogg Biological Station, Michigan, USA - KB3-0-3 | ecosystem: Environmental > Terrestrial > Soil > Unclassified ...
CCTGGTCGTCGCCGGTGTCGACCATTCGCGTGTTGAACCGCCATCCCGATGGCCGCGCGCGCCAAGTCGAACAGTTACTTCCGTGGCGGTGCCGCGACCGGCGTCGGCCGGGAAGAGAAGGCCGCGAATATGAAGAAGTCAAAAACGATGAAGTTCGAAAAAGGCGGCGCAGTGCCAATCTTACCCCCCGGTTTAGGCAATCCTGATCCGAGGGATCATGTGCCGTACAAACCACCGTCTGATCGGCCAGTACGTCGGTCCGGAACCCCAAGTTGAAGCGTAAGGGAAAATGACGGCGATCAAGAGCCAGCACTCGCGACTGTTCGAGCATCAGCTTGCCGCCCGTCGGCAGGAGTTGCTCGAATCGCTGGCCGGCGGCCTCGACGTCAATACTTATTGGCGGCTCGTCGGCCAGATCCAAGGCCTCGACGATGCCGTGAAGATATCCGAAGAAGCAGATTTCAAAATCAGTGGAGACGAACCAGATGCCGGTGCTTAGTGCCCCGAAGATTGAACAGCTTTCGCAGGCCCAGAATCCGAAACAGGCGATCATCGCCGCGGTGGGTGACTTGTCGAAGGTCGACGTGTTTTCCGACCTCGTGCTGGTGGCGACCTTCATCCGGTCGGAGAAGACCGCCGGCGGCATCATCCGCCCGCGCGAGGTCGTGCAGGAGGATGAGTTCCAAGGCAAGACAGGCCTCGTCCTGAAGTCCGGACCGCTCGCCTTCACCGACTGGGAAGACGACGACACCCGCGGCCAGAACGCCCAGCAGCACACATGGGTCGTGTTCGCGATCAAGGACGGGTGGCCGGTGCAGGTCAACGGCGTTGCCTGCCGCTTCATTCCCTACGACAAGCTCCGCGCGCGCGTGGCTGATCCGACGCTGGTGTTCTGACCATGCCCAAAATCAGACCCCCGCGCCAAGTCGCACTCGACGCCGAACTCCCGGTGATGGAAGATCACACCCCGCCGACCGAGGACATCGAGATCGCGCTGTCCGACGATACCGTCGGCGATGCCGAGATCGAGCTTGCCGCGCCGGCTGAGCCCGAACTAGCACCTGAGCCCGCTCCCGCACCGCAACCGCCCGGCGACGATGCGCTAGTGCGCGCGGCCGAGGCGACTCGCCGCGCCGAGGAATTGCAGCGGCAAAACGCCGAACTGATGCGCCGCGACCGCGAGCGCGAGGGGCAACTTGCCCGCGAGCAGACCGGGCGCGAGGAGGCCGAATACAATTCCGTGTTGACCGCAATCGCAGCGCAGCAGGGCTCGCTGGCCAAAGCCAAGGCCGACTACGCGGCATCCGCCAGCGCCGGCGATTGGGAGGCCGCGGCCGAGGCCCAGGACGCCATGACGGCGGCGCGGACGGAATTGGTTGACCTTGAGCGCGGCAAGCAGTCGTTCGAATCCCGCCGCGCCGAACCGCCGCAGAAGACACCGCCCGCGCCGGCGGCCGCAGCGCCACTCGACTTCGAGCAGAAAGTCTCGTCGCTTGGCGTGCCGGACAGCGCAAAATCATGGCTGCGCCAGCATCCCGAACTGGTCAACGACAATGCCAAGAACGAAGAACTCGGCGCCGCGCACCTGTATCTGACCAAGGCCAAGAAAATCGAGCCGTTCTCGCAGGCCTATTTCGATGCACTCGACACTGAATTTGGCTTCAAGGCTGCGCCGGCCGCGGCACCCGAGCCCGAACCGCAACCCCAGCCGCAGCCGCAACGAAGGAGCATTCCCATGACGGCCCCTGTTTCCCGCGACGTCCCGACAGCGTCCGGCCAGCGCCAGCCATCGTCCAAGGTCACTTTGACCGCCGAGGAGCGCCAGATCGCGCGGACCTCGTTCACGGCGTCGGACATGACCAACGAGCAGAAAGAGCTGCTCTACGCGCGCAACAAGCAGAAACTTGCCCAACAGCGCGCCAATGGAGCCTACCCGCAAGCGGAGCGTAACTAATGACCGAAGCATCGACGGAAAAGCGCCGGGGAGGGTGGCCGAAAGGCAAACCCCGCGGCACCAAACCAGCGTCGGACGAAGCCGTAGCCGATCCCGTAGTGGCGCGCGCGGCTGTCCCGGCACGCAATCCAATGCTCGGCAAGATGAAGGCGCGGCCTAATTGGGAAAGCGACGATTATGTCGGCGTCGGTCAGGATGGCGTCGACCGCTTGCGGATCCCGCCGGAGATCGTCGAATCGCTGTACCGCGACGGCGTGGCGCTGCAATGGGTGACCAAGTCCGTCCGCGGGCAGGAAACCCCGCAGGAACTCGCCAAGATGACCAAGGGCGGTTGGACTCCGGTGAGCCAGTCCGACTTCGACGGCGTGCTCGACGGCATGTTCATGTCCAAGGGCGTAGACGATGTGATCACGGTCGACGACTGCATGCTGGTGGCGCGGCCGACCGAAATCCAGAAGAAGGCGAGGGTTGCCGAGCGGCGCGAAGCGAGCCGACCGCTGCAGATCGCCGAGGAGCAGCTCGGTCACGGCATCCCCGGCGTCACCGGATCGAACCACAAGAGCGTCAGCAACTCGATCAAGAAGTCGATGGAGCGCGTTGAGATTCCGGAATAGGAACCTAGTGACTTTCCGGCTGCTTCAACGTATGAACGTTGGGTCAATTGTTGAGGGGTCGCCCGTTGTCGGTTGACTATAACATCACCGTTCGGACCAACCGCCTCCAGCAGGTGGTGAACGCAATCGATGCGGGCACCACGAACGGGGTCATGCGGCTGCTTAATATTGGCGGCACGACCCTATCGTCCCTTTCCCTCGCCAGACCCTGCGGCGTCGCAGCCAGCGGCGTGCTCACATTTAGCGGCATGTCACTGATCGATCCGGCTGCGGTCGCCACCGATTCGGCGAAGTTCGCCAGAGTCGAGGACGGCGACGGCAATACCATCATCTCAGGTCTCACCGTCGGCACAGTTGGATCCACGAATAACATCGTGATGTCCCCGACGAATTTCATCACCGCCGGCCAGACCGTGGCCATTACGGCGGCAACGATTACAGGCAACTAATGAACAAGCTCACCCCCACTTTTGCTGACCTCCACAAGGCACAGACTAACGGCGCCGGTCCGAACCCGCAGATCATGCACGTCATCCCGGCGCATGAGCCTACCAGTGCGGGCGAACAGCCGCCGATCGTCGTCACCAACCTTGTCACGGACCAAAACTCCGCCAGTGGCTTTGCCGTCGCGCCCGCCCCAGCGCCGGCCCCGCTCAAGGTCGCCCTGATCGGCACCGCGCCGTCATCGCGCATGCTGGCCCCATTTAACGATCCGTCGTGGAAGATTTGGGCCTGCTCGCCCGGCAACATGAACACGCTGCCGCGCGTCGATCTCTGGTTCGAGCTGCATTCGAACCTGCTGTGGCCGGAATGTGAGAGCTATGGCAAGCCGTACATCGAATGGCTCAAGCAGCAGAAATTCCCGATCTACATGCAGGACCGCTGGCCGACCGCTGAAGGCAACATGGTTCCGTTGCAGCAGATCGTTCCCAACGCCACCGGATTCCCGATGAATGAGATGGTGGCTGAATTCGGCGATAGTTTTTTCACCTCGTCCTTTGCCTGGATGATGGCGCTGGCGATCATGCAGGGCGCGACCGAGATATCGCTCTACGGCATCGATATGGCGAGCCGCGATGAATACATCCTGCAACGTCCCGGCTTTTTCTTCTTCCGCTATCAGGCAGAGAAGCGCGGCATCAAGGTATCGGCTCCGCACGAGTCCGACATCATGCAGAGCCCGGCGCTCTATGCCTATGTCGACAGCACTCCTTTTGGTCGAAAGATCGCCGCGCGCCGACAGGAAGTCAAAGGCCGCGTCAGTGGCATGGTCCAGCAGCGCGATCAGCTCTCTAATTCGATCACCTATCTGCAAGGCGCACAGGAGGACCTCGACTACTTCGAGAGTATCTGGTCCGGTGTCTGCAACAAGATGGGGCGCGTCGAGTACGAAAATTCGCAGATCAAGGCGGAGAACGCCGCGCTCAAGGCGAAGATCGCCGAGTTGATGGCTCCGAAAATGACCTTCGAGCCGATGAACATCACGATTTCCGCCACTGGTGGCACTGGTGGCGATGCCGTCGCTCCCGTAACGGAAAAGCCTCGGCGTCGAGGCAGCAAGTCCAAACCCCAATCTGAACCCACCGCCCTCACGGAGAGCCACGATGGCTAAATATTCCATTACCAATGGCAGCACCTCTGGCGGCGGCACGCAGCAGAACATGACCACGACCTATGTCGGGGCGCTGATCGGTCTCGCTAGTTCAACCTCGACACCGCGAAGGATCAAGGTCTACGACGTGTTGATCGGCACGAACGGAACCCCAGCCGATAACTTCGTCGAGTGGGATATCAGCCGGATCACGGCTTCGTCGACCTCAACTGTGCTGGCTTCGCAGCCGCTCGATCCTGCAGATGCGACCGCGCTCACGGTCACCACCGTGAACAGCTCGACATTCGGCACTATCACGACCGGCTCGAACGTGTTCTACGTCGGCGCCAACCAGCGCGCATCCTATCGCTGGGTCGCCGCGCCTGGTGGCGAACTGGTCGCACCAGCGACATCATCGGCTGGTTTTCAGCTTCGCGCGCGCTCCGGCGGCTACACCGGCACGGCAACCGGCACCCTGCATTTCGAGGAGCAATAATCTCGAGATGCGAAGGGCAGGTGGGTACGCATATACGTTTGACATTGGCGGCATCAGGCAGGAAGCCGACACGTTCACCTGTTTCCACTGCAACACGGTCGTCATCGTCAAGCCGAAATGCGATCCCTGCGACCTCGGTGGCATGTGCCGACTCTGCGACAAGATGATCTGTCCATCCTGCGTTGATCTCGGGAAGTGTGATCCGTTGGAAAAGAAGCTGGAGCGCGAGGAAGCGAAGTATCGTGCCCTTCGTTCGTATGGAGTGTAGCAATGTCTGCGTAAGTCGCGCGGAGGTTTAGGCGTGGCCCAAGTCACCATTATTATCACAACTGGCGCGACTTGGACCGTACCTGCCGATTGCGTCCTCGTTGACAGTGTCGAGTGCCTGGGTGGCGGCGCGGGCGGTGGTGGTGGTGTCGCCGCGACCAATGGCGCAGGTGGCGCAGGCGGCGGCGCTTACTCCCAAAGCATCAATATCACGGTTACGCCCGGAGCATCTATCAACATTGGCGTCGGCGCGGCCGGCACGGCCGGCGCGGCAGGCGGCAATGGTGGTGCTGGTGGCGATACATGGTGGAACGCCACTTCTGCGGCCAATGCTGCGGCGCTCGGCTCCTCGATCGCATGTGCTGCCAAGGGCGGCACGAATAGTAACGCGGGCGGCGCGGCCGGCGCGGGCGGTGCGGCGGCCTCTGGAACAGGGACAACCAAAACCTCAGGCGGCACAGGTGGTTCCGCAAACTTCGGCGGCGGGGGCGGTGGTGCTGCGGGTGGTGCCAACGGCAACGGCGGCGCCGGCGGCAACGCTGGCGGCGGCACGGGCACCGGCGGTGGTGGTGGCGGCGGCGGCAATGGTGGCGGCGCGGGTGGCAATGGCGTGGTCAATGCCATCACGGCGGGCACCGGCACGGCCGGCGCGGCAGGTGGAGGCGGCGGCGGCAATGGTGGCACCGGCGAGAATGGTGGCGGCTCCGGCACCGGAGGATCACCCGGCTCCGGAGGCACTAACCTTGACGCTACCCACGGCTCCGGTGGCGGCGGTGGTGGTGGTAGCGGCGCCGTCGGCAACAACACGCCGCGTGCAGCGGGCGCCGGCGCAGACTATGGTGGCGGCGGCGGCGGCGGTTCAAATAATGCTGGCCTGACTTTGGCGGCTGCTGGCGCCGCTGGCGGCCAAGGCATCATTGTCATAAAATATACGCCGTTCTCGTTTGTGTCGTGGTTCTCGCCGCTATCCACGCCGGTACGCGTCAAGACAGGCCTGCATGCATCGAAGCAGCAGTTCCTCGCATTCAACCCGCAACCGGTCGTTTCGTTTGGGTGGTTCGCGCCGCTTAGCGAGCCGGTGCGGGTCAAGCCCGGGCTGAAGCCTGCGCGGCAGCAGTTCACGGCATATGTTCCAAATCCGACCACCGTCACGCCGTTCTCATGGTTTGCACCGCTGAGCGAGCCGGTCCGGAAGAAGCGAGGCATCCCGGCGCCGGAGCAGCAGTTCTTCGCTCTCCATCCAAGCCCGACCGTCTCGTTCTCGTGGTTCGAGCCGCTGAGCGAGCCGAAACGGTTCAAGAAAGGCCTCAACGCGGCACGCCAGCAATATCTGGCCGCACCGTCGCGCCTCCTACCGACCCCTACATCATTCGGCATCCTGTCGGCGCTGGAGACCAAGGACATATTCCTCGCCGGTGCCATGCTCTGGAACAGGGCCACCGACGCCGAAATAGGGGTCATCAATACCACCCCTCAGCCCGCCGAAATTGGCATCTCCCAGGCAGCCCCAGTCGCTGGGGTCATCACGGTCCGGATTTCCATTGTCATTGGCTGATCGATTGAGCGGCCGTTCACTTATTGGGAGGCCCGTGCTATAGCCATGGAATGGCGCATAATGCACCCCTCGGCCAGTCCATTACCTTCACGGCGATGTTCTTTGACTCCGCCGCCGTGCTGACCGTGCCGTCCTCGGCCACGCTGACTGTGACCTATCCGCCATCCTCCAACAGCCTCACCACGGTTTCCTGCTCGATCGACATGACGGCGGTAGGCGACTTTTTCACGGCGACATGGGCCAGCAGCGTCGCGGCGCTCGGATTGTCGAGCTATGCGGCTTCGGCACCCGGGCTCGTCAGCGGATCATCCGGCAGCACCGGCACACTGAGGCTGATCTCATGACCAACCCTTTCTCACCCGTCCAAGTCACCAGCGGCACGTATAATTTCAACCCGACCGGCGGCGAATTCATCTTGAACGCTTTCGATCGAATACAGATCAGGCCGACCGAGATCGAGCCGACGCAGTTTCAGCGCGCGATCATGGAATTGAACTTGGCGCTGACCCGCTTCAACACCATGCCCGGGCAGAATCTCTGGACCATCGACCTTGTCTCGATCCCGCTGGTGCAGGGCACCGCGACCTACTCGATCGATGCAGAAACGCGCATGATCCTCTCGGGCTTCATCCGCTATTCGACCAGCCCGCAGCTCGACCGTTACCTGCTGCCGATCAGCCGCGACGAGTACGCCGGCATATCGACCAAGACTGCACAGGGATTTCCGTCGCAATACTGGTTCGACCGGCTGATCTCGCCGACGATTACGTTCTATCTCGTGCCGGACGGGTCGTTCTCCTACGATTTCTTCTACTATCGCGCGCGACAAATTCAGGACGCGACGATCTCCAACGGACAGAACCTCGAACTTCCGACGCGGTTTTTCGACGCTATCACGGCGGACCTAGCGCATCGACTGGCGCGCATCTATCGGCCCGAACTGGAGCAAATCCGTAAGGTTGATCGCGACGAAGCATGGTCGATCGCGGCGACCGAGGATACCGAGTGGGTGCCGCTCATGGTTTCGCCGATGCTCGGCGGCTACTGGAGGCGTTGAGATGCGTCCTCATGGCAATGCCCAGATCAGTGCGCAAAGGCCGCGCGCGCTTGGCGTTTGCCAGCGTTGCGGTGGGCTTTACAATCTTGACCGGCTGCAATGGCAGTGGGACTGGTTGCAAGGTCCGCGCCTGCGTAACCTGATGATCCAAGTTTGCCCGACTTGTCTCGACGTGCCGCAGGAGAACGGGCGCACCATCATCCTGCCGCCGGACCCGGTGCCGGTCGCATTTCCATTGCCGGAGGACTACGCGGCGGCCGACAATCCGGCGTCCTACCTCGGCTATAACGTCGCCAACGCCTTCCTGCCTAATCCGCCACAAAGCCTCGGCGGCAACATCGGAAACATGACGCTGAATGCTGGCGTCGATGCCGCGTTCAACGGTGTGACGAACAAGCGCGCCGAATACTGCGCTGCACTCTCCGTTTCGAATTCGAGCTTCCAGAACACGGTCGGGAAAAACTGGTCCGCTGATCCGAGCGGCACGTCGCTGACCATCAGTTCGACCGTTCCGGTGCTCACGCACATCGTCGAGTCCATCACGCTGTATGCACCGAATGATCGTGGCTTCCTTAACTCGGCCACGGGGATCACCGGTTATGCGCTCCAGGGCAGTGCCAATGGCGCAACTTGGACCACAATCCTGTCGGGCACGACAGCCGGTGGCGCCGGCGAGACTATCACTGCGAGCACGACATCGGCCGCAGCCTACCAGTATCACCGTATCGCGATCCAAGGAGATGGCGTCTCCGCTGTCGCCATCGCGCAGGCGATCATGAACATCTCCGACGCTTCTCCGAACGACATCTGAGGCAGGCATGGCGATAAACTATTCAACGCTGGTTTCGGAATGCGCGACAATCACAGTGATTTCGTCGACCATTCTGGTATCCGGCGACAATAATTTCGGCGGCATCATGGAATCGGCAATCAACTATGCCGAAGGCCGTCTTTATCGAGACCTCGACCTTGTATCGGCGAGCATCGTCGATGCATCAGTGGTCTGTACGTCAGGCGTGCGCACCGTTTCGCTGTCGACGACCGCAGGGAATCCGCTCCAGATAGATGCGCTCAATCTGTTGAGTTCGGCGGGGACGACATCATCGAATGCGACGAGGATACCACTTGTTCCGGCGGCGAGATCGGTTATCGACATGATCTATCCGTCGGTGGTCTCGTCGAACTGCGGCCAGCCACAGTTCTTCGCGCGTCTGAGCGATACCCAAGTGATCATGGGACCGGCACCCGATCAGGCCTATGGCATCGAAATGCAGGCGACGATCCGCCCCGATCCTCTATCCGCGTCTAACTCATCGACATGGCTGACACAGAACGTACCGGAATTAATGGTCGCTGCCACGATGATCTTCCTGTCTGGGTACATGCGTAACTTCGGGGCGGAATCCGACAACCCGCAAATGGCCCAGAGCTGGGAGAACCAATACAAGGCGCTGATGGCGACGGCATCGGTCGATTCCATGCGACAGAAATTCGAGTCAGCGGCGTGGACGGCGCAAAGCCCGACGCCGCTCGCCACGCCCCCGAGGGCCTGACGCATGGCATGGGGGGCAATCCAACTAAAGCCTGGCGTGGACACCCAGATGACGCTGTCGGCGAACACTGCCGGCGTCTCGCAGTCGCAACTGGTTCGCTACAAGGAAAATCTGATCCAGTGTTACGGAGGATGGGAAAGCTACGTCTCTTTCACAATCCCATCGACCGTGCGCGACCTTCATCCGTGGCAGGACATCAACGCCGTCCAACATCTTGGCGTCGGCGCCACGCAGACGCTCGCGGTTATCACGGCCGGCTCCTATCAAGACATAACGCCGCAAACGACTACCACAAACCCGCCACCAAATTTTTCTATCTCATCGGGTAGCAATATTCTGACGATCGTGGACGGGGGTGCAAATGCCACGGTCTACAACACGATCTACCTCAATACGCCGATCGCTATTGGCGGGTTTCTCCTGAATGGCGCATATCCGATTAACACGGTAACCGGATCGTCCATCTATACGGTTTTGCTGCCGTCGAATTCGACATCGACCGTGACATCGAGCGGAAAACTGCCGGTGTTCTCGATCTCGTCCGGCTCGGCAACGGTCACGGTCACGCTCTCTAACAACGGATTCACAGCGACTCTGGGACTGCTTCAACAGTTCATCGCGCCCACGCAAGTCGGTTCGACAGGTGCCGGCATTTTAGTCCAGGGCAAGTACCAGATTGCGACGGTCATCGATTCCACGAACTTCACCATCAATGCTGCAACGCAGGCCAGTACGACGGCGACAGCGACGATGAACTCCAGTCGCGCGCAGATTGTCTATTATGTGACGCTTGGCCCCGGATCTGTCGGGAGTGGCTTCGGGTCCGGAGGGTTTGGGTCCGGCGGTTTTGGAACGGGCACCGCGAGCGCTGGCGTTTCCGGGACGCCAATCACAGCCGACGACTGGACAATGGATAACTGGGGCGAAATCCTGCTCGCATGCCCCGAGGACGGTCCGATATACGCATGGTCGCCGAGTTTTGGTTTTCAGAACGCGCAGGTGATCAACCAAGCCCCGTTCTTCAACGGCGGTATCTTCGTTTCGATGCCGCAGCAAATTCTCGTGGCATGGCGATCGATCCTGTCCACCGGGGTTCAAGATCAACTGGTAGTGCGGTGGTGCGATGCTGGTGACTACACCAATTGGACCGTATCCAATCAGACGACCGCAGGCTCCTTCCACATCCCGAGTGGGAGCACGATCGTCGGAGGATTACAGTGTCCGCAGTTTGGCCTGATCTCGACCGATATTGAAGTCTGGACGATGACCTATGTTGGCGGACAGGTGATTTTCAACTTCACCAAGGTTGGCACTGGTTGCGGTTGGATCAGTTCGCATGCCTGCGGCATACTTGCTGGCAACCCATTCTGGATGTCTAACAACAACTTCTTCACGTTGGGGGCAAACGGTGTCGTTCCGCTGCCGTGCACAGTCTGGGATCAGGTGTTTCAAAACCTGTCGACTGCCTACCAGGAGAAGGTCCGCGTCGCAGTCAATTCCCCCTTCAACGAAGTTGCTTGGTTCTATCCTTCCGCCAATTCAACCGGCGAGAATGACAGTTATGTCAAGGTCCACATCGAGGGAAACGAATACGAATGGGACTATGGATCGCTAGAGCGTACCGCATGGACTGACGTTTCTGTTCTTGGCATGCCTATCGGCGTCGACACTAACGGTCAGATTTATCAGCATGAGACCGGCACCGCTATCACGGGCGCCGGTCTGCCCGGATTCAGGACAGGGTGGTGGACGATTGCTGAAGGTCAGGAGTTGCCATTCGTCGACATGATCATTCCGGACTTCATTTACGGTCTGCGGTCTGCATCGCAGGACGCATCGGTCAACATCACCTTCTATGGGGCCGACTATCCTAGTGGGCCGGTGACGACTTACGGTCCATACACGGTGACATCGGCTACGGATTTTATCAACACCCGGATTCGCAATCGGCTTCTATCGGCCTTCATCCAAAGTAACGCATCAAGCGAATTTTGGAGAATTGGCCGTATTCGGTTCCGGCTTGGCCAGTCTGGCAGGAGATAGCTTATGGCGTTCGGAATTGGCGATCTCCTTCAGACATTGCAGCAGGGCGTGCAGGCGATCAATAATCTGGCGACGCAGATCGGCGTGATCTTCCCGAGCGTAACGGCGGCATCGACTGCAGGCCCTTCGGTGGTCGGAGCGATAAGCTATTCATCGTCACTTGCGACTGGCTTTATGCTGATCGAACTGTCGTCCGGTGTGACTGTTAAAGTTCCATTTTACACGCAATAGGTGACGCATGGTCTCGACCTTCACACCGAATATCCAACTCGAAGAGCCCGCACGAGGGGATTACGTCGGGACGTGGGATACGCCGGTCAATGCCAACATGACGTTGATCGATCTCGTCGTGGGAGGCGCGACGACAATCGCTTTGAACAACTCCCCGGTTGTTCTCGCGTCCGCGCAATTCCAATGCAAGACGATAACATTTAATTCGACGCTGACCGGAAGTGTCGTGATCACGTTTCCAACGTCGTTCACAAAAAGCTATGAGATTCGCAATGTCTGCACGGGATCAAGCGCGTTTGTGGTGACGCTGCAGACCACTGCCGCTTCGGCCCAAGTGGTCTGTGCGCCTCCCGGAGAGACCGTTGAGATAATGAACCTTGGTGGAAACATTTTATTCAAAAACCTCGATCGCATCGGTGCATATTGGGACTACGCAGGATCATCAGTGCCGGCGTGGGTCTCCGGATGCAGCGTGCCGCCGTACCTCAATTGCATCGGCACCACATTCTCGTCGGCGACCTATCCGCAGCTCGCGACCATTCTCGGGAGTACGACGTTGCCGGATCAGCGAGGTCGATCGCGCTACGCCCTGAATCAGGGCACCGGCCGCATGACATCTTCCAATGCCGGTATCGACGGCAATACGATCTTTGCCGCGGGTGGCAACGACGGCGTGATGCTCAGCAGTGCAGAGATTCCCACGCTTAGTGTTGGACCAACAGCAAACAACATAACTCTTGCTGGTATTGGATTTAACATCCCTAAAGCCAACTCTGCCATAAGCCAACAACCATCGCCCACGACGGGTGGCAACAACACTCCGAATTCTCCCGGAACGTGGTCTGCTCTGACCTCTAGTGACTCATTCACTCCTGTTAATATAACCACAACCTACACCAACGCTTCTCAGAATAAGGTTGAGGCAACCACGCCGGGCCTTGTCGGCGGCATCGTCATGATCCGGGCCGGCTAATTGCCGTGAAATAGAAATGAGTATAGGTTCACAGGATGCCATTGATCCATTTAGGTAGCCGGAAGGCGGTCTCCCAGAACATTCGGGAGATGAAAAAAAGTGGAAACCCGCAGGATCAGGCGGTCGCCGCGGCATTGCGCAATGCACGAGAATACGGGGCGAAATTCGCAGCCGGCGGGGTACCAAAGCAGAAGCCGCATTCCGGCTTCCTTCATTCCCCGGTGCCGGGGAGGACCGACAAATTACCGGTCTCGGTAGCGGGCGGGTCTTATGTATTGCCGGCCGACCATGTCTCGGCACTCGGGCAGAACAATTCGTTGGCAGGCGCCGACGTCGTCAACAAGACCTTCAAACTCGGCCCCTACGGATCGAAGCCGACCAAACTGCGCGGAACGAAAGTCTCAGTGCCGCACCTTGATTTTCGGAGTTCGAAGTTTGCCGATGGTGGCGCGACTGAGGACGTGCCGATCATCGCGGCCGGGGGTGAAATTGTGATTCCGCCGGAAGCCATCATTGAGCGGTTCGGCGATCTGGAGAAGGGGCATCAAGCCCTCGACAAATGGGTCCTCGACACCCGGAAAAAGCACATACGCACCCTGCGCAGCCTCAAAGGCCCGAAAAAGGACTGAACCATGACATGTCCGTCCATCGTTCGCGTGGCACGGCCCGAAGACCATCAGGAGGTCTGGCGCCTGTTTCTCCAAGGCCACCGCGAGAACGGCCAATTCAATCTCGCTCCCGAGAAGGTCGAATTTTTCCTGTCTCGCGCGCTTTATCCGGAGATGATCCCCGAATGGGACACCGGACCGCGCGGCGCGATCGGCGTGATCGGCGACATTGGTGCATTGGAGGCATTGGTGTTCGTGACGATTGGGTCCTACTGGTACTCGCACGATCGTCACCTCGAGGAATTCCTGGTTTTCGTCGATCCGGAATGCCGGCGATCGGACCACGCGCGCGCGCTGGTGGGTTGGATGAAAACCCAGAGCGACCGCACCGGCCTGCCGCTCGTCACCGGCATCATCTCTAACGAGAGAACTGAGGCGAAGGTCAGGCTCTATCAGCGGATGCTTCCGAAGGTTGGCGCATTCTTCCTCTACGGCGGCAAGGGCAGCGTCCATTCCTCCAGTGCTGCATACGCGTGAGGATCTGAGCCATGGGGTCGAAGGGCAGTACCACAAGCACGACGCAGAACCAGCAGCAGTCGCAGACCTATGCGCCGACTGGGGCCGGTTACCTTACGAATGCCCTCGACCGAGCATCGAGCGCGGCGGCGTTGCCGTTCAACATCCCTCAAGCTCCAGTTGCCGGTTTCTCGAACGATCAGCAGCAGGCATTCCAGCAGTACCGTGACGCGCAGGGGATGGCGCAGCCATACTACAATCAGGCGTCGAACTACTATTCGCCGCAGGGGGCGCAGGATTTCTTGAATCCCTACACTGCGAACGTTATGGCCAACCTCAAGGATGTGTTCGGCCAGCAGACCTCCCAGAACACGGGCAAACTGACGCAACAGGCTGGTGGCATCGGTGCTGACCGGATCGCGGTCGGACAGGCGGAGCTCGCCAAGCAGCAGGGGCTTGTGGCAGGCCAGACACTTTCCGGCATGTACGACAATGCGGTGCGGCAGGCGCAGTCGGCAGGCCAAGGCCAGATGGCGCTAGGCCAAGCGGCGCAGGGCTCGGCCTTGCAGGGCGCGGGTGCGCTCTACGGCGCCGGCCAGCAGCAGCAGCAGTTGCAGCAGCAGCAACTGAATTCGCCGTACCAGCAGCAATTGGCGCAGGCGGCGTTCCCGTATCAGCAGGCGCAGTTCCTGTCCGGCATCACGGGAGCGCTGGCACCCGGTCTCGGCGGAACGACGTCGGGCTACAGCAACATGCAGGGAACGAAGACGGCCCCGGGCCCGAGCCTTTTCAGTCAGATACTCGGTGGCGGCACGGCAGCGCTCGGCGGCCTTGGCGCAACCGGCGCATTTGGAAATAATGGCTGGATGACCGGCAAGGGCGGCGAAGCCTATGGTGGAAATGGCGAATGGGGCGGCAGCTCGCAGTACCCGCTTGCTGGTCTGAGTCCTTCGGACTACGGCGCCGGTTTTGCGCGCGGCGGCCGCGCCGATCCGTATGTGATCGACCTGCCGCGCCGTCGGGATGGCTCGTATGGCTATGCTGATGGCGGCGAAGTGAGTGACGACCCGATCGACATCTCCGGCCGATCGATCATCCCGACCGTCGAGACTCCGGCGGCAAAGGCTGTCACGCCGCAGCTTCAGTTCGCCCCGATGGCGCAGGAATCGAGCGGCGGGAGCGGAAACGGCGGGAAGGGCGGTGGGATTGGAGGTCTTGTTGGGAGCGCCCTTAAGCTATTGCCCCTCGCGCGGGGCGGCCGTGCTTATGCCGATGGCGGCGAGATCGACGACGAAAGCCCGGCGAGTTTTGACGAGCGCTTCCCATACCGGATGCCGGATGCAGGTGCCATGGATGCTTGGCGAGCGGACGCTCCGTCACCGGATAAGGCCATGGCAGAACCGGTCATGGCATTCTCCGGCGAAGACGCGTCAGACTCGCCCGCGGCGCGCGCTGTGAGTTCGTTCGCCCGCGGCCCAACTCCGCCGTCATCTCCAGCCAACCCCTATTCTGTGGCCTCCGCTGCTCCGGCAAGCGGCGGTTCGGAGAAGTCGGAATCCTTCGCGTCGAGCCCGTGGGCGGCGTTGATGGCGGCCGGGCTCGGCATGATGGCCGGCACGTCACCTCATGCCGGCGTGAATATTGGCCAAGGCGGGCTGCAGGGCCTGAAGACGCTCGCGGATCAGCGTGAATCCGCGCGGAAGGACGAGACGGTTGCGCAGGCGGCGCGCCGGCTCGAGATCGAAGCCAAGCACCACGAGGACCAGTACAGCCGGATGACGCCTTACCAGAAGGCGCAGGTCGCGAAGGCCGAGCGGGATGCCGCCATTGAGGCGCTGAAGCCGGTGCAGATCGGCCAGAACGCCTATGGCCAGCCGATCTACGCCAAGCGCAATCCGAAGACGGGTGAATACGAGCCCATTGCATTGCCCGGCCAGGAACCTGTGCCACCGGCACCGGCGGCCCCGGCCGCGCCCTCAGGCCAGATGGTCCCGGGAAAGGATGAAGCCTCACTGCCGGTCAACGCTAGGCCGACGCAGGGCCTCCTGCCCAACGGCACCCTCGGGAATGTCGAGCCGCCGCCGCCGACGGCGAATCCCGAGGCGCTCGAAGGCATGCGGCCGGCCGACGCCAAGATGGTCAAGGCGATTGCCGAAGGGCGGCAGAAGTTCCTGCCGATCGGTCGGAACAATCCTTACAACCGCTATATCATGGAGAAGGTCCACGAATACGATCCGGCCGTCGATGAGACGGCAGCAGCGCGCCGGCAGCGGACGGCCAACTTCTTCGCCGTCGGTACGCAGGGCGGTGGTGGCCAGAACATCACGGCCATGAACACGTTCGGCCAGCATGCCGACGAATTGCTCCGGTTGTCGGAAGAACTGAAGATGGGCAATTACCCGACGCTAAACGCTCTCCGAACGGCTCTTTCAAAACAAGGCCTTACCGAACGGGAAATCCAGTCGAAGATCGGCGCTTGGGAGGTTGCTTCCAAGGCTGTCGCGGACGAAGGCGCCAAGGTGTTTGCCGGATCGAACAGCGCGCTCGCTGACCGTGAATCATGGCAGGGCAAATTCGACGTGAACAACCCGCAGACGGTGACCAAAGAAAAACTGAAGGAAGTCGTCAAGCTGATCGAGGGGCGGCTGAATGCGCTCACGAATCAGTACAACGAAGGCATGCGGACCTCGCACGACGCCAAGGACTTCATCGCGCCGCGCACCCGGGAGATTTTCGACCGCATCGCCTCCGGAAAAGGGGAGAAGGGCGGCGGAGAAGGTCCAAAGGTCGGTGAGCGCAAGCAGTTCAAGCAGGGCTGGGGCCGCTGGGACGGCAAATCATGGGTGCCTGAGCAATGACCGACGTCGGCCACCTGATTCGAACCCATATCGATCGCGCGGCGGCGAAGGCCGCTCGCAAGCCCACGGCTGGGCAGAGGGAGGCCGGAAACTACCGCAAGGGCAAGATTCGCTTCCACGGGCTGGACATCACGATCGAGAACCCGCGCGGCTCGATGCGCACCGGTGTCGACAAGGGCGGCAAACCGTGGACCGTCAGGCTTCCTGACCATTATGGCTACTTCAACCGCACCGAGGGCAGCGACGGCGACCACGTCGATTGCTATATCGGCCGGCACCCCATGAGCTCGCGCGTGTTCGTGATCGACCAAGTCGACGCCGATAGCGGTGAGCATGATGAACACAAATGCATGCTGGGATACACCAGCCGTGAGCAGGCGCTGGCGGCCTACCGCCGGGCCTTTTCCGATGGCCGCGGTGACGATCGTATCGGCTCGGTCGAGGAAATGGACATCGACGAATTCAAGAAATGGCTGCACGAGAACGGCGATCTTCCGAAATACGCCGCCGGCGGGCGCGTCGGGTATGCCGACGGTGGCGCGCCGGACCTTCCGGATGCTCCTTGGGCAACGGCTGCTGCGCCGGCACCGGCAAATGACTTGCCGGATGCGCCATGGTCGAGCCAGCCCGCGGCTGCACCTGCCGAGCGCACTTGGGGCGATACCGCGCGCTCCGCCTTCAACACCGTTTCCCCGGTCCTGCAGGCGGCGGGCAGCGCGATCCCGGGTCCGATCGGTGCGGCCGCCGCTGGCGCGCGCAATCTTGATCCGGCTGCCGTCGGCGAGACCGTCAGCAACATCCCAAAGAGCGCCGCGCAATTCGGTTCTGACCTGGTCCAGCCGATCCTGCACCCGATCGACACCGCGGAAAGTTTCAAGAACCTCGGCCTCGGGGTGCTGGAAAAGACCGGCGTGATGTCCGGAACCGAGCATGAGAAATACGCGGACGCCGTCGGGCATTTCCTCGCCGATCGCTACGGCGGGATTGAGAACGTGAAGAAGACGATGCGGGAGGACCCGGTCGGGCTCGCCGGCGACCTGTCGATGTTTCTGACCGGCGGCGGCAGTGCTGCGGCGCGCGCGCCGGGCATGGTCGGCAGGGTTGGCGAGGCGGCGCGGGCGGCGGGGACCGCGATCGATCCTCTGCGCGCGGTGGAGGCGGCCGGACGCGGGGCAGGTCATGTCGCGGCCGAAGCGCTGGGCGTCACCACGGGCGCGGGCGGCGAGGCATTCCGGGTTGCGCAGCGGGCCGGACTTGAGGGTGGGAAAGCCGCAGAATCATTCCGGGAGAACTTGACCGGTGCGGCCCCGCTCGAGGCGGCCGTCGATGAGGCGCGGGGCGCAGTTGCGCAACTCCGCAAGGAACGCGGCGACGCCTACAAGCAGGCGATGTCGAAAACCGGCAATATCGGAGCTGACACCACGATCCTGGACTTCGACAAGATCGACAAGGCGGTGACGCAGGCCAAGGGCGTTCAGACCTACAGCGGCCGCTACGGCACCGGACCGACGCAGAATCTCGCCCCGAAGACGGAAGCTATCCGCAGCGAGATGATCGGTGCCATCGACAATTGGAAAAATCTCGATCCAGCGGAGTTTCACACCCCAGAGGGCATTGACGCGCTCAAGAAGCAGATCGGCGATATCCGCGACGCCACCCAACCGCATACGCCGGACCGCATCGTCGCCGATCGCATCTATAACGCCGTCCGCCAAACCATCGTCGACCAGGTGCCGGAATATGCCAAGGTCATGAAGGGCTATGAGCAGGCGTCGAAGCAGATCAAGGAGATCGAGACCACGCTGTCGCTGAAGCCGGGGGCCAATATCGACACTGCACTGCGAAAACTGCAATCGACCCTGCGTGACAACGTCAATACGTCGTTCGGTCGGCGCGGCGAGCTCGCGAAGTTCCTTACCACCGCCGGCGCGCCTCATCTGATGGAGAAACTGGCTGGGCAGGCACTGAGCGCGTGGGTGCCGCGCGGGCTGGCACGGCTGGCGACACTAGAAAGCATCCCGGCTGTCGCCGGCGCGCTCGGTCACGGCGCTATCGGTGCGGCGGCCGGCGCGCTCGCAACGCTCCCTGCAATGTCGCCGCGTCTGATGGGCGAGGCAGCTTACGGCGTCGGCAAAGTGCGGAAGGCAGTACGGCCGCTTGCGCCAGTCCCGCGAATCACCCGGCAGGTCGGCGAGATCGCGCGCGCGACGGACCCGTTCGGCGACATGGCCGAGAACCCGTATCGGCCTTAAGATTGAACCGACGCTCATATCATTGATGCACCCTCGGAAATAGGCTACTACTCGCTTCATCGAAAGGTTGAAGCGAAGGATTTTGGCATGGCTTGGCGACTGGCTAAATCACTGGAAATCCTGCGCGCTCAAGTGAACGCAAAATGGCCAGCCCGGAGCAAAAGCAGCGACGGTTCTATTGGCGACGAGCACCATTCGGCTCGGACCTCCGATCACAATCCGGATGACGGTGGTGTGGTTCGCGCGATCGACATCACCCACGACCCCAAAGGCGGCTTCGATTCCTACGCCTTCGCCGACATGCTGCTGAAAAAGCAGGACCGGCGCCTCAAGTACGTCATCTCGAACCGCCGCATAGGATCAGGCCCCGCCGGACCAGCCGCAGGCGTGTGGCGGCCATACACCGGCACCAATCCCCACGATCACCATTGCCATATCAGCGTGATCGCTGGCCCCGCTGGGGATGCCACCGATCCGTGGAACATCGATGGGGTGGCAGCGCCTACACCGAAGGTGGTCGAGGCATTCGTTCCGGCACCGCCGACACTCATGCCAGGTTCGACCGGTCCCGATGTCGAGATCATGCAGCGAAAGCTCGGCTGCGCGGCCACCGGAAAATACGACCCCAAATCCGAGACCGAGTGGGCACTGCGACTGTTTCAGGTGCGCCACAAGATCGACCCGGATGGCAGATGCGGTCCGATGACGTGGAAGGCTCTGGGTTAGTCCGCCGCGTGACGGAATCGCGCATGAACAGGGAGATTTAGATGTGGTTGCCCACTAAAGCTCAGGTCGACGCGGCCTCGCGTCATGGCATTACGGCGGTAGGTGTCGCAGTGACCATTTTCGGTCTCCAAGCCAAAGGTGTCGACATGAACAATGTCAAGGCGCTGATCGAAAGCCTTGGTAGCACGGTCAATACGATCCTGCAGTTGGTGGCGGCCATCGGCGTCGTCTACGGCGGCATTAAGGCGGCGAATAGCGCCAGCCCGACAAGTCAGATCGCCTCAGTACAGGCCATCGCGAAAGAGCGAGCTCCCATCGCAGTCGAAGCCAAGGCCGCGCTGCTCGACGCCGTGGCCGCGCAGACCGAGGTCGTCGGCAAGATCAACGTGACCGACCAGAAGCTCGTCGACGCCACACAGAGTTCTCAAATCCAGAAGGCAGCATAACATGCGGAAAATCATCCTCGCCCTCACGCTGTCATTGTCGCTCGGTGCCTGCGCGCAGCTTCAAACGCTGCAGAACATCGCCCATTTTGCCACGGCGACTGTCAATAACCCGGTCACGCCGGCGATGGAGGCGCAGATCGAACTCGGTTTTGATGCTGCGGTGCAGATTTTGCTCACCTATCGTCGGGCCTGCATCGCCGGTAATGCTGACGTCAACTGCCGGCGGAACATTGAGATCATCCAGCCGTACACGATACAGGCAAAGCCGGTGATCGCACGGCTTCGATCGTTCGTCGACAACAATGATCAGGTGAATGCCGTGGTGGCCTATAACCAGTTGGTGGGGCTGTACGGTAATCTGAAAACGTCCGCGGCGGCCGTGGGCATGAACGTCGGGAGCTTACCATGAAGATCAGCACTCAAGAAATTCTAGCCCTGCTCGCCAAAGGCCTGTCGGCGCTTCCCTCACTGATTGAGGGCGGTACGAATGTGATCGATCGCATTAATCAGATGAAAAAACTGGCTGAGGATACCAAAGCCGGCACCGTCACCAAGGCTCAAATTGATGCAATCCGCGCGCAGACGGATCGCGATCTCGACGAATTCAACTCTCCGCTTCCGCCGAAATAGGACGACTAGAGTACGAGCGGACGCCCACATGTGTGTCACCACCTGTGGACGCCCTAACCACTTCTCAAACCCTAGAGGCTAGGGTACAAAAAATGGCTAATAGCGATAAAACCACGAAATCCTTTCCGGAGTATTTCGGCTCCGTATCGAGATGATCACACTTCGCTTCGTGTCTCATCCGGGCGTCTTCAATTGGGCATGCACGATTGCCCAATACGGATTCTGGAGCACTCATTGCGAAGCCGTCATGCCGGATGGGAGATATCTGGGGGCGATGAACGACGGGGTTAAAGCGCGGGTCCCTGATTATGATTCGGGGGCATTCCTCAAGGAGACGTTCCTTGAGGTCCGGGCAACACAAGATCAGGAGGCCATCTTCTACGCCTTCATAGAAAGCCAGATCGGGAAGCCCTACGACACATGGGCGATCATGGCTTACTTCTGGCCGAGCCGTGACTGGCAAGCGTTCGATTCCTGGTACTGCAGCGAACTTCTCGGCACTGGCCTAGCCGAATGCGGTATCCTGCCTAAAGAAATGGCTGTCAAGTTCAGTCGTGTGACCGTGCGTGACCTTTTACTCTTGATCAGCACGCGAACCGAGGCGGAGCAATGAGCGATGATTTCTTCTCACTTCTCGGGATTCATTTAAAGGATCTTATCGCAGGCTTTGCCGGAGGTGTTGCGAACGCCTTCGTCTTCAAAAAGTCGAATCCATGGGCCGTAATTGGTTCGATCGTTGTTGGAGGTCTCGCGGCAAACTACCTTGGGGCTACGATTGGTAGGATGCTGGGAACTTCTGACGGATTCTCGTCTTTTATAGTGGGGCTGGCAGGCATGGCAATTTGCCAGGGTATCGTTGAGTCAGCGGGCTCATGGGATATCCTGAGAAAGTTCAAAAATGACTAGTCCAGCCATCAGTTTTGCATATGCGCTCGTGGCTATGTTCGTGGCCGCTCTCCTTGTGTATGTAATGCAGAAGGTTGAGGACGACCGTTGGAGCAAAATCGATCCACTATGGCTGCAATGGCTGCGACGGGCGGCATTCGTTGCCACTGCGATTATGCTTCTCTATTCTATCGAATCAACGAACTGGCAGATTACGTGCCTGCTTTTGGTCATCGGTGCCGCGGCAATCCTGACAATCAATGCGCTGGCTCTCTCGTTGCGCGCGCCGCCAAGGAACAAAGGCAAGATGCGGCATGTACCGCATGGCTTTTCGTATCTTGTTGCGCGTGTAGTCCACTATTTCCACGTACACAGGTGAACGTGGGCGACGCCACTTGGGGGGCATCCATGAATGACACCGCTCAGATCATTGTTGCCGTCGCCACACTGGTGACAGCCATCGGCTCGTTCGTCATGAGTTGGGTTAACCGCGGCACAATCAAAAGCGTGCAGGCGCAGACCAACGGCATGATTGCGAAGATCGAGGCTGCTTCGGAGGCGAAGGGCAACCTGCAGGGCCGCTATGATGAGAAGCAGGACCGACTGAGTAACCGGGCAGCGGATGAGCCGGCCAAGGCCGGTATCAAAAAAATACCTCCGCTGCCGAAGGCGTAACAAGGAATCCGTCTCCCTAATCAAGCTGACGCTGATTGCCACTTGCAATTGGCGAAGAAATGAACTATCGCTCAAAAACAGGACCGCGCCGGTCCTAAGTATACCCTCCGAGCGCCTTGGAGGCTCAGGTGATGACCAGATCGCGATTGTCGCGGTGGTCGCCATTTTAGGAGCCTTCTGATGGCAAATACCCTTGGTTCCCCCACGATGGGCTTTCAGTCCTTCGGCAACGCCGAGGGCGGGTCGCCGACCGCCGGCGCGACGCCGGTCTGGATCGCATCGACCGATGCCGGTCTGTTTTTCCGTGGTGATCCGGTCGTGACATCGAGCGCTGGCGGGACGAACAATTCCGGCGCTTACATCACGTCGCTCAACACCAATTCAATCACCACGTCTACCGGCTTCCTTTGCCGTGGCATCTTTCAGGGCTGCTACCAGTATCAGCCCGGTGCTGGCCGCGTGGTCTGGAGCAATTCCTATAACGGCGCGGTGACCGGTTCAACCGGTGACGTCAAGGCATACGTCATCGATAACCCGGAGCAACTGTTCCTGGTGCAGGCGTCGACCAAGGCGACGATTACCTCGTCCTATATCGGCCTGAACATCGGCATCACCTACAATACGACCACCGGCAACGCCCTTACCGGCTATTCCAACGTGACGTTGGAATCGACTTCGACACTTTCCGGCAGCTCTGGCGCTTTTCAGCCCTTCCGCATCGTCGACTTCTACTCGGCCTATGCGCCGCCCGGCGTTCCCGCGATCGGCACGAACGCCTTCATCAACGGCACCGACAACACCACCCCGGCGAACATGCTGATCGTCCGCCTCAACAACTGCGACCGCATGTCTCTCACGGCGCGCAGCTCGTAAGGAGGACCACAAATGCCCGTCGCACTCTCACAGATCAAGGACCTCCTGCTCCCGGGACTTTGGGGCATCGATGGCCGATATCCCATGATCGAGCGGCAATGGCCGCAGATCTTCAAGCAGTTCGATTCGAACATGGCGCTTGAGCGCCGGGCCGCGATGCGGTTCCTGGGCTACGCGCAGATCAAGAATGAGGGCGGACCGACCGCGACCGACAATAACGCCGGTCAGCGCTACATCTACAACGCCCAGCACTTCGAAATCGGCCTGATGTACGCCATTACGCGGCCGGCGATCGACGACAATCTGTACAAGGCGGAGTTCGGGCCGAACAACGATGGCCTGATGGAGGCGTTCAAGGAGACCGAGGAGGTCTATGCCGCCAACATCCTGAACAACGCGACCGTGTTCAACACGGCGACACAGGGCGACGGCGTGTCGCTGATCAACACCGCGCATCCGATCGATGGCGCGACCATCGCGAACCAGCCATCTCCGGATGTCAGCCTCAACGAGACATCGCTTCTGAACGCGGCGATCACGATCCGCTCGACATGGAAGAACAACGCCGGCCTCAAGGTTCACGCCCGCGGCCAGAAGTTGATCGTCCCGGCCAACCTCGAGCCGATCGCGGCGCGGCTGTTCCGTTCGGAACTGCGTGTTGGAACCGGCAACAACGATATCAACGCAATCAAGGAAATGGAGCAGTCCTTCAAGGAAGGCTACATGGTCTACGATTACCTGACGTCGGCTTTTGCGTGGTTCGTGCAGACCAACGTGCCGGGTCTGGCGTTCTTCAATCGAAAGTCGTTTGAGACCGACATGAGCGTCGAATTCTCGACCGACAACCTGCTCGTCAAGGGCTACCAGCGCTACGTTCCAAGCTACTACGACTGGCGCAGCCTGTACGGCACGTTCCCGACCTCGTGATGGCGGAGGGATGAACTCATGACCATCACTGCAGTTTCCGGTCCGAGTATTTCTTACGGGATCACGCCGACCTCGTCGGCCGGTACCGGCTTGCTCGGCAACGATCTGGAGCACAACGAACAGCGCGCGCCGGACATCTCCGATCTCGGCCACGCGATGATGGACCCGCGCGTTGCGTATGCCTACAACCCTGGCTCGGGCGCCTCCGATCAGGTGTTCGGCTTCTATCGCGGCGTCGGCAATGTCGACTACGTTCCGACAGCCATCGCCAATAGCGCCAGCGCTTTCGTGGTGCTCGCGACGGTCTCGACCGGTGTTAGTGGAGCGTTCACGCTCGCCGCCGCCTCTTCGGCCAATGGCACCTACGCGACCACGATCATCGCACCGGAGACCGGGCAGCCGACGGGCACGTTGATCGCCATCGACTCTACCGCAGCCTACGTGACCTTTGGTTCGGCGGGTACCGTCGTCGCATGGAACCCCGGTGCAGGTACTGGGCGCAACATCACCATCAATAAGTCGAGCAATCTCGATGCAGGCACCTATGTGGTGATCGGCCGGGATATGTACGGCTTCAAGATGACCGAGCAGATCACCTCCAGCTCGTCGACCAATCTCGCGGGCAAGAAGGCGTTCAAGTACATCTCCGCGATCATCAACACGACCACGCCGACCTCGACCAGCGTCAGCATCGGCTTCGGCGATGTTTATGGCTTCCCGCTCGCGGTTCCGTATGTCGGTCAGAACACGATCCTCAACATCAATACGTCCGCGTCCATCGCTACCGTGGTGCCACCGTCGACCACCAATATCGTTCTAGCGTCGACTGCCGCAACGCAGACATCGACCACGCCCGATGTGCGCGGGACATGGGCATCGACCACCGCGTCAAACGGTGTGATCCGATTGCAGATCACGGTCACTCCCGCTGCCTCGGCTATTGCCTCGATCACGTCCACCAACGTCGCGCCGCTGTTCGGTGCCACGCAATTCTCGTCAGTCTGACAAGGAGCCAGCGATGGCCAAAAGGACAGTCTATTCCGGCGCTGGCTCCAATGTCGCCAAGGAAGCCTACGCGAAGAAACTCGGCGGATCGGTCTACTCCGGCGCCGGCTCCAACGTCATCAAAGAGGCGAAGGAGAAGAAGCGTGGCGGTGCGCTCTCGATGGACGACGGCAAGAAGGTGAAGAAGGCGCGCGGCGGCGGCGTAGGTTCGGACAAGAGCCCGTTCAGTTCGGCCGGCGGCGGCAGCGCGAGCACCAGCCCATTCAGTTCGGCTTGCCGGAGGTAGCAACCGCGCCTCTGGCGAACAATCAGCGCCAGCGCATCGGCGCAGACGCTAAGGGGTAAGAAATGCCGACTACCACGCTCTCATCTGTCGGGGTTTCGAATCCCATCAACCTGAATTGGCGTGGTGCCAAGCCGATCACCGCCCTGGTGACGCTCGGCTCCACCACGATGACCACCGATTTCACGATCCAGTACACGCTGGACGACCTGCAACTGGTCAGCAGCCCGACATGGATTGCGATCGGATCCAGCACGGGATCGTCAGCCACCCATTTCTCGAGCGCTAACGCCGATGGGGCGGTGACGGTCGGATTTCTCTACCCCATCGCAGGGCTGCGGATTTCATCGACAGCGCTTTCGTCGAGCAGTCTGCGCCTGACCACGCTTCAAGGGGAAGGGTGGTAGTCATGTTCCTTTACATGAAGAGTGAGGGACAGTGATGTGTCGATATACCCTCCGCGATTCGCCGAATACATCGCGCTCACAGTGCCCGATTACATCGTCTCGAACGTCACGGGCGGGGGCGGCACGAGCGGCAGCATTCTCCTGTCGAACGCGACGGTCACCGAAGGGTCGAGCGTCGGCACGGTCATCGGCAATTTCTCCGTCACGGGAGGCTCGACCAGGTCCTACACATTCACGCTCACGAGCAACCCCGGGACGCTGTTTTCGGTCGGCGGATCGACGCTGACGGTGGCTGCGGCCCTGACGGCCGGTAACGCGCCGATCACGGTCCGGGCGAGTGATACGGGGACATCGGTGATCAACGGCGGGTTCAACATCACGATTACTTCCAGCACGCCGTCGAACTTCGTGTGGACCTACCCTTACGTGGGATTTTAAGAGATGGCAGACCTTACCTCAGTTGGCGTTACCTCCGGTGTCCCTTCAAGCGGGACCGGCACCGTGGCGACGATCAATCAGTTGATCGCGGTTGGCGCGCCGATCTCCAACGGCAGCACGTCGGCTCCAGTAACGGTGGCCATTACCGGCAATGCCAGTGCCGTTACATCCTCGATGAATGCGCTGGTCGTCAGTCTATCACCGAACAGTTCGGTGAGGACGATGACCCTGTCGTCCAATCCCACTGTTATCGCTTCTTCGGTTTGGACGGTCACGCTGTCTTCGAATCCTACCGTAATCGCTTCTTCGGATATGGCGATTACGTCGATCTCTTCCGGAGCGGTCTCCATTATTAATGGAGCTAATACTGCTGCGGTCATGGCAGGCAGTAGCACTCCAACGTCCACCTGTGCTGCACTGGTTGTTGCGATATCGCCCAATACCCAGAACGCCAATGGACAAACGACGAGCTCTCTGTCGACACCAGTCGTCATCGCAAGCGATCAATCGACAATCACCGTCCGGTTGACGTCGACTGGCGCTAACTCGGTTACGCTATCGAGCAATCCGACGGTCATCCCCTCCAGCGTCGTGAGCGTGGCACCGTCGACGACGGTTGGCTTGACGATCTCGTCTGTGATCATGTCCACGACAACCAACGCAACCTTAGTCAGCTCGACACCGCGTCAGCTCAACAAGGTCGAGTGTTTCAATCTGTCGACCACGCCGGGCTTCCTTAAGATGTATAACCTTTCCAGCGTTCCAACCGTCGGGTCGTCTCTGGTGTTCAATCGCTACCCCGTTCCAACCAACGGCTTTATCTCCACGGTTGAACTGAGCGATACATATAGCACCGGGTTGGCCTACACCTTTACCGCCAACCTCATAGACAGCGACACGACAGCCATCCAAACTTCCAGCACTTACGTCGTCAACTTGCACTATAGGTAATCCATGGCTCTTTCCGCCAACACAGTCTTTGAAGTTCGCAACGGTGGTAGCGACACCAACGGTGGAGGTTTCGTGACCGGCGCGAGCGGAACGGACTGGTCGCAGCAGACTGCCGCCCAGTATTCGGTGACCGATGGCGTGACTGCTGGTAGCACGATCATCACCAGTGCCACCGCTGCCTTCGGCACGGATGTCGTCGGCAACATTATTTATGTTCAGGGCGGAACTGGAGCCGTTTCGTCTGGCTGGTATCAAATTATTACGCGAACCAGTTCGACTACGATCACGGTAGATCGTCTGACGGGCCTGACATCCGGAACAGGCGTTACCCTGAAGGTTGGCGGAGCGTTTGCATCTCCCGGTACGGCCGCTGGCGTTGCCACCGTTGCTGGCATGAAGACGTTTATCAAGTATAGCTCGACGCCGTTTACTGTATCTTCGACTACCAACAATGTCTCTGGTGGATGCATTTCTGGAACAGCAGACACAGCTTATTGTGGCTATGATACGACGCGATCACTGTACAATACAGACGCCAATCGAGCTACCGTAAAGTTAAGCTCTTCTACTGGCTCTGCTACTACCGTGTTTACAAACTTGAATGCTCACTACCTTCTTCAATCTTTAATTGTTGATGCAAGCTCAGTTGCTGGAAGCCGCTGTGCTCAGATGTCTGGGGAATATTTTAACGTCAAAGGCATGGGTGGTGTTACCGCAGGACTTTCGCAAAATTCGGCTATCGGGCGTGCAATCTTGTGTGAAGTCACTGGATGTTCGGCTACGCCGATAAATATCGTCAGTATGTTTTGGTGTGTCTCTCACGATAATACACTTTCGTCACCATCTAATGTTGGTGCCATTCAGGGACAAGATGGAGGCGCAATCTATGGATGTCTCTCATATAGTAACAATTGCGATGGCATTGTTCCAGGCTCTCACACTATAGTTTCAAACTGTGCTGTGTATGGCAATGGAGGCGCAGGTATTAATGCGCAAAATAACTACGGAAATATTATAAACTGCATTTCAGAAAACAATACGACCTACGGCTACCGCGTGAATGCCGGCCAGATCATTATGATCAATTGCGCGTCCTACAATAATACGCTTGGGCGCTTTCAAAACGCGGCCAGTGGCATCCAATGGACTGATCTCAATCCAATCACGGGCAGCGGTTCGTTTTTTACCAATGCAGCGGGCGGCGTGTTTACCTTGAACAACACGGCTGGTGCTGGTGCCCTATGTCGTGCGGCCGGATTCCCGACATCAATTCCGACTTCCACCAGCAATGCTGATTATGCCGATACGGGCGCTCTCCAATCTTCCGCCGGCGGCAGCGGAACCACCACAGCTATTTATGGTGTCATGGGAAGTTGAGTGGCTCAAAATCTAAAATTGTCATCATCTGCGCTGGGGAACCGAAACCTAGGTCCTCAGAATATGGGCGGCGGCGCAAATCTCATTCAGCGCAGCCTGTTCTCGACAAGCACGCCCACCCTTCCATATTCGTCCTGGTACACGCCTGGAAACGGGAGTCCGGCGGTCAGCACGTCTGACTACTTTCTCATGCAGGGTACGGCTTGGTGGCGCCCATATGACTTGGATGCCATGGGGTCAGATGGCGCGACTATCAAAGCGGCCAATGGAGGGTTTAGATACGTCTGGCCGATGATGTCGGACCATTACGGCAACTGGTTCGGCTCGGTAGACCTTTTCATCGGCTTTTCAAATGACCCTCAAGTTCTTCCAGACCCAACGACGATGCGACTGCTTTACGCTGGGTGTGATGGCATCAACCTGACGGACTCTCTTGGTCAATCACAGTCCAATTGGTACTGCTATCAAGTCCCGTGGATCGTCTACAATCCAGACAATGCTGGCGATAAGTTTTGGATCTACATGGAGAGCTACGCCACTGGGGGGACGGCGCGTCAGCATCAGCTTGGTCTTATTACGACAAACGATTTTTGGTCACATACCAAAGTCGGGCCGGTGATCCCGAACAGTTCGTTCAATGGCTGGTCAAGCTACGGCAGACCTAACCGGACGGGCGTCAATACCTGGGAAGTCTATGCGCTTGGTAAGGGTGACGGTTCGGCCGTAACCCCCGCCATCTATAAATACACCAGCACTGATGGTTTGGCGTGGACGGCGGATTATTCGACAATCCGCGCCGGCAACGGGCCGTTCTTTACATTGGCCGGCCAGAAGCAAATGTTGTGCATCGAGAACGCTTCGGGCAACTCGTATCTGTCGTTTCTCGCCGTAGACAACACAACTAACGTTTCTCTAGGAACTTACACCAGGATCAGCGCAGCGTTTGGTGACAACACCAGCGATCCGACAAAAGCCTACCCCGGTCCTGCCTACCTTCAGGAGTATGCCGCCTACGAAGAGGATGGCATAATTTCCATCTATGCGACTCGGGGTTTCCCGGTTTCGCAACATGACGGCACCAATTCGGGGCCGTATTTGGATAACCATCCTTCCTTTTATAATATCGTCGGCAGTGTTACCAGCAACGTCTTGACCGTCACATCATGGCCCTCTGGGAACCCACCGCTTGCTGTTGGATTTCGCATTACCAGCCAACGCACCATTACGGGGTTTGGCACAGGGTCTGGCGGAACGGGCACTTACACGGTTTCATCCGGATCTGACATTTCTAGCCAGACATTCACCGTCTTCACTAATGGTGGTCTGTGGCATCAGTTCATGGATCAGTATTATTGGATTAGTGATGCCACAGCGGCGGCCAGCGCCGCGCCTCTAGGTGTCACCGCATCCTGCACGTCAGGACTCGTCACCATTCGATGGAACAGCTCTCTTCCACATAATAACTATAGAGTCTATCGCGGCACAACCTCTGGCACTCAGGCCACCTTAATAGGAGATGTTGCCGGAACGTCGATCACTGACACGCCGACTCCTGGTTCGCAGTACTTCTATAAAGTCGTCACGATGAATAGTGGTGAGCAGAAGTCCCGCGTCGTAAGCGTCTACGCCAGCAACAATGCAGAGTTATTCAACCGCCACTACAATCGCGTGATAAATGATGGTGGCGATACTTCCAAGATTGATCCTACCTTCCTTGCAAACGCTGCGGGTTGGCTAACCACAAACGACGCTTGGAAGTATGTCCAGTGGTGGACCGATGTCCGCTTTGGCATCAAGCTGGACGGTTCCGGCTTCATCGCAAAAATCTATGACCTTGGTACTACGTATATGCCGCGCGGCGGCGACTACATTCCGACAACTAGCAACACCTATCCTTCGACCAGCAGCAACACGTCATACAGCGCTAATAGCTTCCGCGGCACGACGCCAAGCTGGATCAACAATGCGGGGACAGCCCGCGGGTATTTTGGAGGCGGGCGAGCCAATAACATCCAACGGTGGAGCGAGATCACCTTGCTCGCAGCTTATCAGAAACCGGGAACGAGCGTCGGGACTTTGTTCGGACATGGCGAAAACGGCGGGCTGTATCTTCGACATGAAACAGGATCAAGTGGGAATATCACATTCGGAATGGTTTGTGATAAAGTAGGAAGCCCGTTCACATTCACGACGGCCACGGTTCCGTTTACGACAGCCTCCGCGGCCCATGTCGCGGCAGGCGTGTTCGACGGCACAAATATGATTTGTTATCTGGACGGGACGCCTGGCACTCCTGTTTCTGGCGGACTAGCGGCCGGCAATGCGCAGCTTTTAAATGACACGGTTCTACGCGGTCAGTATTCAGATGCCGCGATCCAATCGACCAGCACAGGTCCAGTATTGATGTCCGGCAGCAAGGACACGAGGTATAACTATAAGAATCGTACCTATAACCCAAGCAACGCTGAAGCGCAGTTCACTGGCGCGGCACTGGCAGGTTTCAATAAAGGCTTGTCGCAGTCGCTTATCCAGTCTTGGGGGGCGCTTTACCAATGAGCATCAACCTCAGGCTCTCCGCGGCATCCGGCGGCTCTCGCAATACATACGATAACGTGCTGGATTTCGCTTCCTTCGGCGGCTCTCCGGGGGCAAGTGGCGCCACCAATATCGCCGCCGTATCGTCTTTCAATACCGCATATGCAGCCCTGGGCGGAAGGACGCAGCTTTATATCGCTCCGGGAGTCTACACCGGAAACAGCGGGTTCAACTTTGCAAATACCGCGGGTATAGCGGGGAGCCAATTAACGATCAGTGCCTATGGGGCAACATTCACGGCGCCGGGCGGCAATCAAAATGGCTGGGCCATCAGTGCCGGCATTGTTCAGGGCGCGGATAACGCGAAAGAAACCCTGATAAATACGGTCAGTGCTGGGGCCAGCACTGTGACCCTCAAGACCGCTGGCCAGACCAGCCGGTTCTCTGTCAATCAGTATTGCTGTGTCGGCGGCATCAATCAGCAGGGGGCCGGCGACCCACCAAACACCGGGATCTTTGAGTTCAAGAAGATTCTATCCATTGGCACGGGAACGCTCACATTTACCGAGCCTCTGGCGAACTCTTACAAGGATACGTGGCCGGTTTACACAGCGGGGCGAGGAGGGCCTGCCACTGTATTCCCAATGCAGGGATTCTGGGATCAGGAAGTAGAGTTCAAGGGTGCGACGTTTACCGACACCGGCCAGCTTTGCTACGGCAAAACAAGAGTCGCGAAATGGACCGATTGCACTTTTGAAACTTATGGCCCTTGCCCGACGGTTAATCTTCTATTTCGGAGCACTCGTTGCGTAGGCAATGGCACTGGCGGGCTTGAGGTCGATAAATGTGTGCACCGTATTGAGTTCATCGACACCATCCACCGCGCTGTAGACTTCCAAAGCGCCTCGGTAAATGAACTATACGTCTCCAACGTAACCCAGTCGGTTAGCAGCCCTCGTTGGCGTGGCGGCGCCAGGAATAGCAACACCTTCATTAATCTGACTACCGGAACGTTCAGCTTCGGGGAGATGAACTACGGAGCAATGGGGCCGACGACAATGACGAATTGCTCGGCGAGTGCGGGTGATTGGTTTGTTCAGACGACGCCATTTTCAGATGTGACTGAAGAAGGCGGCGGCGTTCTTAGCTATGTCAATGGCCCCAATCCGCCAAGCAACCTTTTTCATTATTGGGCTGTTCCCGGCCAGAATTGTGTTCTGTTAGACGCCAGCAACGCCTGGGCTAGATCGTTCCAGGTTTCCGATGTCTCCCAATCCGGCGGCCGAACTTATGTTACGACCAACCTTCCGTTCCCCGTCCCCGGTACGATAAACGGCAAGACCTCGCCCTGGAAGATCGCCAGCCATCCCTGTGCGGATCTAACGATGGTAAACTGCACAGGCAACTCGCTGTTCACTACCCAATCAGTGCTACCTGCGCACACTCCGTTCCAGAGCTGGACGCTCTAGCGGGGAACTGTTCTTATTCGCATTGCCCATCTAGCGACATCTGGCCAGAGTAGCGTTGCAAGTTGAGGCCAGCCACACGAAGCCAAAGCCGCTGAGCAATTCTAACTCTATATTTTCCCATCCTCTGCCTGCCTTAGCTGGACGCTTTAGGATCGTCCTCGATCTTTAAACGCCCACTTTTCTCCATCTCGGAGAAGAATTGTTCCAGTGGGTCCGGGACCAGCTTCCGAACGATAAGTCCCAGCAAATAGAAGAAGCCGATGGCGACTCTAAGCTTCAGTTCGGACAACATCCGCGAATCCTGCTATGTCAACATTGGCGAACGCTTCTGTTCCATATTTGCCTTTCGGCGCGAATATCTCGACCTTGACCGCGGAAAGATCAACCCCGTACTTCGCTGCCATATGTTCGGCGATGATCTGAGCCATGTCCTGCTTTGACAGGCGCGCGCTTCCTAGAAATGTCATCCCCCACCACTACCCCACGTAGACCCCTCCATCAAGACGGAGTTGGCCAAGTCCGAGGAGGTGACTTCTAATGGTGGGCCAGACCTCGTTGAGATAATTGCCCATTTCTAAGACTGGCTGGATTGGCGCGCTACCATCCTCTGGGTTCGCCTTCTCCATAAGCTCATCGATTCTATTGACGATATCCTTAATCGTGGTGGGCATGTTTCGATCCTTTGTAAGGGCCAGACTCTGCTCAACTCCGAGGTGGCTTATTGTCGGGCCTCGTCACGACCTCAAATGCCATAGCGCCCTGCATCAAGATCTTAATGTCTCGTGACATCGCTTCAGGCAGGTACCCCGTCTCCAACAGCATTGTCATTCGCTTGGCAGCGGCAGTAATTGGCGTGTCAAATGTCATGTCATCCTCACTTATGGTCATCGGTCATGTCCGCCGTGCCGCCGCCTTGGTGCGGCGAACGTGTCGCGCAAACCCCTTGGATGGGCGAACGTAAAGCAGCGTTCGAAACGAAGTGGCGCTTTCCACTTTACCAATTCCGGCGACCACGCGACGCATCCGATTAGTGTCAGTGCTAAACTTCACTCGATCCCCAGGGATGAGTCCAAGCGATCTTCGCGTCGTTACTTGCGTCACTTGCCGTCTCCATTCGACTGCATAATGGCAAACCTAGATTTCAAACCAAGGCGACTGGCTCTGCTATAAGTGGCACCAAATGGCCGCCCGACAACTTTTGCCGTTTGCGAGAAGCTTAAGCCTTGGCTCAAAGCCTCCTTTAACTTGGCGTCCTCGCATGGCGTCCAGAAATTATGGACAGGCGGCCTAGCGTAGTGTTTCCCGCGGGCTATGTCGCTGATCGTGCTCTCGGTGACGCCGAGGCTGTTGGCGATCTCAAGCTGAGTTTCCGTTCCTAGCCGCGCTCTAATGGCCTGAGCCTGCTCGTAGGTGAAGTGACCTCGCGGACCAAGGAAGTTCTTCGGCTGAGTGCCGTGAGCGACGCAATCGGCCAAGTTATCCGCCTGCGTCTTCCAGGATAGGTGGCGTGGGTTGACGCAGCCAAGGTGGCCATTACCGCAACTGTGAGCGGCTCCGTGAGCTGGAGAGGGCGGTTCTCCGTGCACCAAGCGACACATAAATCTGTGTGCGTACCCACGCTCTCCCTCATGGGTGAGCCATCCACGCCCGTTCTTGTCGAGAAAGTATGGCCATATCAGGCACCAGTCTTCGTGCGGATAGTCCGCGTGAGCCAGCATCCACTTGTAAGCAAGCCCTTCGCCTTTAGCTGTCACTTTCGGTCTCCATTTTGCGGGCCGGACGCCTTGCCAGTCTGGTCAGGTCCACTCGTACCAAGGGCGCTCAGCTTTCTCAGGCATGGGTTTTAGCTTGGAGCGGCCAGTCTCGCCGTAGCTCAGATTGCATGCGGGACAGCGCCAAAAGCCATCGATAGCCCGCAGCTTCTTGTTGCAGCATCTGACATCTTTGATCGGTATAAAGATTTCGTCGCCATCTTCCTCGACCATTATCTCGTTCTCCATTCAGTGTTTCGGACAGCCGTCCACTACGAAAGAGGGCGGTGCACGCCGTCGATTGGGTCTGAAACCTTCCCATAGTTGACGCCGCATTTTGGGCACTTCCAAACCCCGTGCTTTGGGCGGATGGCCTCACCACAACAGCGAATGTCTCGGACAGCTACGAAAGCCTTTTCGCGTTCACAGTGAGGGCATAGGTATCTTTCTTCTTCGACATTCCAATCGGCGATGCTGTCCCGATTGCAGGCGAGGCAGTAGAAAGGTGACGGTGATGGGGTCATTTGGGGCATGATGCTTTCCAGTCGTTTGCGCGTTCGCTCTAGCCAATCCGTGAAAGTTTCTTCAGTCATGTTTCACCCTTTCGGATAGCCGGCCAGACCGGGCTAGCCGCTACCCTCGTTAAAGGTGGTGACCCGAAGCAGGGAAATATCCGGTGGCGCCGCTGGCGTATCCTCGTATTCCCGCTGCACCTCATAGCTCCCCGGAGGGAACGGTAGATCAACGGTATGCAGCCACATTGCGCAGCCCGGCGTATGGCATTCTTGCCCGACGCCATCTAGGCAGGCTTCACAAATATGCATCGTCACGACTTTGATCTTCATGGCCTTCTCCGGTGTTTCGCTCTGTTTGAATGACTGGTCAGGCGGCCGGCGCGCTGTCCGGGATTACCCAGATTTGCTGCACCTTGGCCTTGTTGCCTCGCGTGATCATGTCGTGGGTTCCTTTCCCGCCAGGGAAAGCTATGATCAGATCCGGCTTGCCCTGGTCGATCATTTGCTGATTGCGCTTCGGCCCGGCGGCTATCCCGAGGCGCTGCCAGTCGGCTGGGAACGTCAGAACGTCAATCCCGCGCTCCTCTGCCCACGCCTTTGCCAGCCTGTCAGCGCCGCCGGCTCCGCCTTGTATGAGCACTTCGAACGGACCCCAATCTTCGTTGTGTTTGTCGAGTTCGGAAAATACTAGGCCGCGGTCGTTGAAGGTTCGACCGCCGCACACCAGAACCCGCTGCTTCAATCTACCCATCGCTCTCTCCATGCCGCCCAATGCGGCTTTCACTGTTTCGGATAGCGGACGGCGGGCTAGTGAGCGCCGGCCGCGAGTTTGTCCACTTGCCACTGCATCAGACCCTGAAGCGTCTGCATCGGGTGAGTAGCCCAAGGCGGCCTCACGTAATCCGCAAGCTCTGCAGTCTGGAGGGCAAGATTGGACAGCAACCGACCTTCTCTGGTTTCGGCACCGAGCATGTTCCGTTGCTTCCGAAGGCGTCGAATGGCTACCCGAATACCTGGCGGTGGTGGCGGCCTGCGAGATGGGATTTCACCGACGATCGACTTGGTGATCTCGATAAATTCGAGCAACTCAGGTTCCGCCCGGAACCACTCTCCGCGAATCCGAAGATGGGCAAATTGCTCATGCGTTTCGAATTCTCCGATCCGATCGTCAGAGATGGCCGCCATCAATTCCAGCGGCTCGGAATGAGAGGTCTGGAGACCCGATAGGCGCCGCTTCAGGTCCTTGGTCGTTCCAATCTTGATGGTGTCACCGCGCCGTATGAAGTAGACGCAGCCTGGGCGAACGGGCCGGGAACGCTCGCGTGTCACTGGCGTGTCGCTTTTCGGGTTTGTTCTATCCATGTTCGCCTCTGTTCGTCCGTGATCGGAAGGGTGAAACGCAAAAAATGCAATGAAATCAGTGCGGGTGTTCTATGGTGAACTCCCCCCGGACGGGTCTTTATTTGTCTCTATCCTCTTGTTTTTGTTCAACCTGATCCTCGCCGCGTGCTGTAGGCGTGCGGAAAATATCATCCGTCAGCCTGGCGTTCTTCATCGCGTGCGCATAGGTCTCAAGAAAGAGGCTAACGGAATCCCAGCCACCGAGCCCGGCTGCGGTCTTGGGATCGATGTTGTCCCGCAACAGTTTCGTTGCAAAGCCATGCCGGCAGCTATGGAAGGTCAGCCGGGCGAAGCCGGGGGCGGCCTTTGCTGCCTGAGCGATCACCGCATCCCACGCGCGCCGCAGAGTGGTCTCGGGGGCTCCAAAGGGCGCCGTGTCCCGGTCCAGGTTGGCGAGCGCGACCAGCAACCGCGCGGGCATATTGGGCTTGCGTTCCTTCTTGTTCTTGGTCTTCCGGACTAAGACGGTACGCTGCTGGAAATCAACGTCTGACCATTGCAGGCGCCGCGCCTCCGATATCCGGCAGGCCGTTGCGAACATGAAGATTGCCAGCGCGTTCATCTGCTTGTCGCCGTGGGCGCAAAAGGTATCGAGCCATTCGACCGTGACCGGCTCTTTGATCTTCTTCTCGAACTTGAAGCGCTTGACCCGGATCGGGGCGCACTTCTCCAGCTCGGCACAATGATTGATGACGGCCTGCGTCGGCGTGATGACCTGACGATTCCATGTCGCGCCGCTGCATCCCGGGTAGATGTCGATTGCGCTCTGTCGGATTGCTCCTGCCGTCATGGTCTTGACCTTCGCATCCTTCCAATGGTCCTCGATCTTGCCGAGGTACTTGTCCGACTTGCCGGCCTTCAGATACAGCGCGACGGCTTCCGGAAATGTCAGCGAGTCCTGCGGTCCATCGAGATGACGGTTGAGGAGTTGGTGCTGGAGCGCGGACGCAATTCGCGCTGCGTCTTTTTTGTCCGCTGTGCCAGTCGTTCCGCGTAGGTAGTTGCCGGCGACGTCTCCGCGGTAGTGCCAAATAAAGCTGCCGTCCCGCTTGTATCGTTTGAAGAGCTTGAGGGGCATGGCTCGGTCGCCTTTGTGATGATCTCAAGATGTCTCGGCAATAGCACCATACGATTGCCCAGAATGCAGCACGCGCCAAGCCTCTTGGCGAGCTGGCGCACACGTTTGGCGCCCCAGCCCATCTCCTTGGCAAAGACTTCCGGCGTCACCGGTTTGCCCTGTTCGCGCTCGATCGTCTCGGCTGCCGGGGTGGTCACAGGTTCTTCTCGATTTGGTCGGCGATCGCGGCGAAGGATTCGCCTTCATCGTTCATTTGATAAAGCTCTTCCTGCTGTGCCTCGGTCATGCCGATCACTTCCAAGGCAGCCGGCTCAAAATAATATTCCTGCAACTCGCCGTTAAAGGTGGCGTGCAGATCGACATCGTCGCCTCGCACTTCCCACTTGGCGCCCATAACGTCACACAGGACACCCAAACAGCAAAAGCTATTGCCCTTCCTAAGGGCGCGTTTGCCCTGCTCATACTTGCCGCTCCGTAGTGCCTCGACCCACTTCTCTTTCAATTGCGCTTCCATGTTTCAATCCTCATTTGCTCTTTCGATTTTTCGTCACATCAGCCGGCGGGACTTGTACGCACCCGGGGCAATCGTTGACGCCGTAAGACAAGTCCGCCCACTGATAGCGCTGCTGAAACCACGTAAGCTGCGTCACGTCGGGCGCGATCCACTTGCGCCCCTGACAAACTCGGCATGTTTCTGTTTCACTCATTTGCTCTTCTGATCTTTCGTCATGTCCGCCACTAGGCCGCGCTTCCGGCGGCCATCTCCTCCATGTGCCTCTTGATCCACTTGCTGTGGTAGTGCGCCTTGGCAACCGCAGCCTTGGGCGAGTTGTGAACCGACCAGCAATAATCCTCTCCGTGGTTGGGACGATCGTGCCGATCCGTCTGCGAATTGTAATCAAAAGTAACTATTCCCGTGACGCGCAACTCGAACATCCCGAAGCGGTCCGGCACGACCCGGTATCCGGGAAGGTCACGAACCTCGAAACCCTCGAAACGGGCCGCCTTGCGGTCTGCGGTGCTCAACTTAGCCATGTCGATCTCCTCTTGCGTTAATTCCTGATATGACTTATATACCTCATACGAGAAACGTCAATACCTCATATGAGAAATAATCAATGGGACGCAAAAAAAGATGGGCTGAGGATATGCAGGCCCGTTTCGCTGAGGGCACCTTCGAGCGGATTGATGCAGTGCGGGAAGACGACGAGGACAGAACGGATTTTGTCCGGGAAGCCGTCGAAAGGGAGCTGAAAAGGCGGGAGCGGCGCTCATGATTCAGACTTTCGGACACCAGAAGCCTCGGAAAGTGCCTCGCGGGCAATCCGCTGCATTCTGACGAGTGCCCCGGCCTTCTTGGTGACAGCTATCGCATCGATCTGAACTAGTGCAGAGCGCAGGCACTCGATCTCGTCGGCGGCCTCATCAAGTAGCCGCTCCGTTGGAAGCGGGGCATCATTCGATCGAGACCGTATGCGTTGGACAACATCGGTCATGCTTCGCTCCTCGTTCCGTTCGATGCGAACAACTGGTAGCGTCACAACATTCTCGGTCATTTGCCACCTTGGATACCAGAAGTGAAGAAAACTCCGAACTTCGCCTTGGCTCGCTCGGCCTTCGCTATCTTGTCGTACTGAGACTGCTCTTTGAGAGCAGTGTTTAGAGGCAATTCATCCATCACCGCCTGCAGATCTCCGCATTCCTCGGACAGTTTGTCACTGTTCCGGCCGTAACCGATATCGTGATCAACGTCATAGCCAAACCGCAAACACTTGGTGGCAGCCTGGATGACCTCGCCGCACTCTTCGATCAGCAGGATCAGAAGATCTTCGCGGGTGAGTTTCATGTTTCGCTCTTATGGTTTCCGGAAGAGAGCGCGTCGGCGGAATCATTCAACCGCTTTGCTTCCTGTATCGATTTGTATTCCGCGCACCGGTCGCGCTGCTTCTCAGTTCGGCATCGGTCGCCGCTGACAAACCAAGCCTCGCAAAAGTGACAATAGTTCATGATCGGCCCTCACGGTCTGCCGGAGTGTTCGCTAGTTCTAGGAGGACGTCGGCGTGGCATGCGTCACTGCGCCGGCACCAGCAGGCGAGGTTCTTCCCCCGCAATAATTCCAAGTCGTCGCGCCCTGATTTTGTCTTAGCCAGCCGCTCCCATCTAACCCTGAAGAAGCGAACGGCCTGGCATCGCGTCATCGCCGACGTTTGATAAGGGTTGCCCCAGCGAGTCGGGCGGCCGACGTAGACTGTCTCTGGTGGCATCTTCCAGCCCTTCGTCCGCTTGCGTTGAATGCGCTCAGCCATTTTGCCCTCGCGGACTTCCCACAAGAGCGAGCACGCTCTCGGCCTCTACGAGTTTGTCGCGGACCACGGCATAATTGGTATTGCTGATCTCTTGCCGGATGCCGATTTCGAATGCATCCCAAATGCCAGCAACCTCGTTCGTGAGACGCTTTAATGCCCGTATCAATGTTTCTCGTTCCTCCCGAGCGATCCGCAGCGCTTCGGGGCAGGGTTCGCTGCTTGCGGCCCCACACTTTGGGCAGGCGCCGCGTTGGGGAAGTTCATTCCCGGCCGCACATCTGTTCATGTGGCGGACTCCTGGGGAGACCGGGGGAGCGGCATCCAGTGCGTCAGTTCTGGGAGATCCTCCAACGCGTGGGTATCGCGCCAGCCCTCATGCTCTTCGCCGTCGCTGCAATCAATCCAGATTGAATAGTAGACGATCCGCATCCCGTGCTGGTCGCTCCATGCGAGGAAGTCCCCGCCAGACTTGGGCGCCGTGTCAATCGTTTGCCAGTCCATCTATTCCCCCTGCGTGTTGTGGAGTTGCGAAGTGTCCGAAAGTGCAGCGATCGAGATCAGCAGATCGCGGAACGGTTCGGGCGTTGCAGCACGTTCGGCTTTTGGAAGCTGCGGTAGCTTCTGGTCGAAGAACCCGATCTGAAACTTGCCGGCGACCCGGCGCCAGTCCAACAGCGGCGGCAGCGCTTTGCCTCGGTAAAGAAGCCAGGTTCGCTTGCGGGCGCCGTGTCCATAGCTGGACTGCCAAACCTCGGTCACCCAATCGCCGTCGATAGTGAACTGCCAGCTATCCGATACCGGCTCTGGGATGCCGTGAAACTTGAAAGCTCGAGATTCCGCGGGGTGCTCAAGAACGCCGCCATACTTGCGCACGGCGGCCAGGGCTGCGGCGACC
>Ga0134123_10000214_pt1 | contig 39939 bp, 59 predicted proteins | sample KB303_FD_96460 | JGI IMG/M metagenome (GOLD analysis project Ga0134123, IMG submission 96460) | Terrestrial soil microbial communities without Nitrogen fertilizer from Kellogg Biological Station, Michigan, USA - KB3-0-3 | ecosystem: Environmental > Terrestrial > Soil > Unclassified ...
GCCGCGCCCGACGGCGAGGCAGATGCAGCGCTGCTCGGCGCCAGCCTGTGGGTCGACGGTCGGCCGCTCGGGCTCCACCGCGCCCTCCACCTCCCGGGGCACCTCTACATTCCGGTGCGCGAAGCGCTCAACCGCTGCGCCGAACTCCACGGCATGCACCGCAGGACGCCGGCCGCGGCCGGTGAGGCGGCCCCCCCACCGGGGGAGGCATGAGCGCCGAGCGTCGCTTGATCTTCGCGCTCGGCGCGCGCCTGGGGATATCCGCAGCCGCGGTCGAACGCCTGTCCGCGCGCGAGGTGGCCGGGTGGGTCGAATTCTTCAACGCGCACGAGCAGGCCTCGGCCAACGATGGCGCGGTCGACTTGAGTCGCCTCTCGCGCGAAGAGCGCCGGGCGATGTTCCATCATGGCCGGCGGTAGCGCGTTCACCGAACCGCAAGTGGTGGCGCTGCTCGCGAGCGCCCTCGCACCCGTCCCCGTTCACTGGGGGTTCGCCCCCTTCGAGTCGATGAGCGAGCCGCCCCCGTTGCCGATCGTCGTCGTCCAGCGCGTCTCGTACTCCACAGCAGGCTACGAGGACATGTGCGCGGACGCTGCGTACCGGGGCGATACGCTGATCTCGATCCACGCGTGGGCGCTCGGCTACGAACAGGGGCGCGCGCTCGCCGCGGACGTGCGGCTCGCGATGACCGACGCCGTCGGCTGGCGACTCCAGCAAGAGAGCGACCAGTACGAGTCGAACTTCCGGGCGTGGGCCATCGCCGGGCAGTGGCTCGCCGTCGGCGTCGTGCCGGGGTGAGGCAGTGCCATGGCCTCGACGCTCCCGCTCGTCATCCAACCCAGCCGCAACGTCAAGCTCGGCGGCGAGCGGCTCGCCTCGCAGCGGCTCGTCGCCGAGATCGATACGCAGTCGATGGCCGACGTGCGCGGCTACGCGCGCCAGATCGCCGAGGAGGTGAACGCCGAGCAGGCTGCCGCCGGGAACCCGCCCGCGATCGTCGCAGTCGACGGGAACCCGACGAAGGCGCTCGATCAGATCGATCGCAAGGTCGTCACCCTGTTCGGCTCGTTCCTCGCGCGCTCGGCGATGCGCGAAGTCGAGATGGCGCTCTCCGCGGCGATCGCGCGCTCGACGCGCGCGCACACGGGCCGGCTCGCCGACGTGAGCGGCTCCTGGTCGTGGCGCTTCGTCTCCGCGCGCGGCGAGGTCAAGCTCGTCTCGGCCTCGACAGAGCTGCCGCCCTTTACGCCCGGCGATCGGCTCGTCCTCTCGCCCACGCACGTCCCCTATGCGACGCTGACCAACCGCAACGTGGCGCGCTCGGGCGCAGCGAACAAGGCCGTGACCCGAACGAAGAAAGGGCGGACCGTCTCGCCGCCGAAGGCGCAGCAGAACCGGGGGTTCTTGTTCCACGCCGCCGAGACCGTCCGCAGGCGTACCGTGTTTAAGCAGTTCAGCGTGACAGTCGTCTTCACGAAGCTGCACATGGTGCTCGGTGAGCTCATGAGTCGCGAGCAGGGCACGGGCATCCTCGTCATCAAGCCGCACATCCAACGCGTGAGGAGGTAACGCCACATGGCCGGTACCGTGGAGCGCTTCTACAAGGTCACGGTCGACGCGACCGAGGCGATCCGGCAGCTCCAGAAGATTGCCTCGTCGACCGCGGCCGTCGATGCGAAGCTCGATGCGTTCGCGGGCACGATCAAGAAGATCGGCGTCGGGCTCGCGGCAGGCTTCGGCGCGCACGCGTTCATCGAGAAGATCAAGGGCCTCTCGGAAGCCTTCGATCAGCTCGGCAAGGATGCGAGCAAGATCGGCATCGGGGCCGAAGACCTCCAGCGCATGCGCTATGCAGCCGACCTCGCGGGGGTCTCCGCCGAGGGCATGGACAAGGCGATCACGAAGCTCGCCGTGGCGATGCAACACCTGGGCGTCGCGAGCGACGACGCGACGACGACGCTCAAGGCGATCGGGGTGACGGGCGGCGACTCGCCCGTCGTGGCCCTGGAAAAGATCGCTGACCGGTTCGCCGCGCTGCCCGATGGGGTCGAGAAGACGGCCGAGGCCGTCGCCCTGTTCGGCAAGTCGGGCGCCGACATGATCCCGATGCTCAACGAAGGCGGGGCGAAGCTGAAAGAACTCGCCAACGAGGCAGACCGATTCGGCGGCATCATCGAGCAGAAGACGATCGACCAAGCCGAGGCCTTCAACGACAACCTCGCGCGTATGGAGAAGACGGCCGCTGGCTCTACCGCGCAGCTTACCGCCGGGCTGCTCCCGGCGCTCGACGCGCTCGCAGGTACTCTGGTCGAGCTTACGACGACCAGCGGCGGGTTCAGGAGCACGGGCGAAGCCATCGGCGAGCTCTTCGTAATGCTCGCGAAGGGCGCGATCTATACGAGCCAAATCCTGCGCACCTTGGGCAAGGACGTCGCCTTCGTCTTCTCGTTACTGACGCCGGGGCTGGATATCGGTGAGCTGTGGGACGCCTTCCAGCAGGACCTACAGGAGACCGACGACGAAACCAAGAAGCTCGCCAGTGACTTGGACAAGGCCTTCGCGGCGGCGAAGACCGGCGCCGAGGCCGCGGGCGAGGCCGCGCGCAAGCACAGGAACGCGGTACAGGAAGCGGCCGACGCCGCCAAGCGCGCGAAGGACGCCGAGAAGGCGCTCGAAGAGGCGCGGCGCAAGGCGCAGAAGGCCGCCGAAGACCGGGCGAAGCTGGAAGAGACGTACGCGAAGATCGCCCATGAGACGGCCTCCGCGCTCGACGAGCAGAAGCAGACCGAGATCGGACTCGCCGCCGCGCGGGCGGCCGGCGCGAAGGAACTCGATCCGGTCGAGCGGCGTCTCCTCGACTTGCGCAACCAGCAGACGAACGCCTTCCTCGAATGGAAGCAAGCCGAGGAGGATGTCGTCGCGAACGAGCAGCTCCACCGCACTGCGCTCGACGAGCTCGAAGGCAAGTATGACGACGTTTCGGTCGCGCTACGCCGCTATCACCAGGAGGCGCTCAACGGCACCGACGCGACGAAGGAGCACACCGACGAACTCAAGAAACAGAAGACGGTGGCCGAGGCCGTCGGCGACGGCTGGGATCGATTCGTCGATACGCTCTCGCAAGGCTCGGTCAACGTCTCCGATGCGATCTCGGCGATGGCGCGCTCGATCATCGCCGACCTGCTCAAGATCGCCGCGCAGAAGTACATCATCCAGTCGCTCTTTGGGGCGTCGAGCGGCGGCAGTGGCGGCGGGGCACCAGCGACCCAGGCGCTCGGCGGCGCGTGGGCGGCGGGCGAGCTCGTCCCCTTCGCGATGGGCGGCGTGACCGCCGGGCCGTTACGCATCCCCATGGCGCTGATGGGCGAAGCGTGGCCCGAAGCGATCATGCCGCTCAAGCGCACGCCCGACGGACGCCTGGGCGTGGCCGCGACCGGCGGCGGTGGTGCGCTGAACGTCCAGATCCACAACTACGCGGGCGCGGCGATCTCGACGCGCCGCGACGGCGCGGGCGACCTCCAGGTCATCGTCGAGGCGACCAAGAAGTCGCTTGCGGCCGACGTGCGCCGCGGCGGCGGCGACTTCGCCCGCGCGGCGGAATCGGCGTGGCGCCTGAGCCGCGGGCAGGCCACGCAACTCTGATCCTCACGCAGCACTCACAGATCACTCACCCCCATGCCCACGACCGGCACCTCCACCGATCTCGCCCGCGCCCGCGCGAGCGCGCCGGCCGGCGTCGACATCTGGGAGACGCTCACGCTGGAGCACCCGGCGTGGGCCGCGCCCTACTACCTGACGAACGCACCGACGGCGTTCACCGCAACCCTCGTCGACGGCGGCCCCGCGGTGACGTTCCTGCCGTTCCCGTTCGCAGTCCAGCTCCCAGCCGTCGACGGCGCCGGACAGCAAGACCTGCAGGTCTCGCTCACGAACGCGGACGCGGCCATCGCCGATGCGGTCCAGCTCGCGCACGCGACGCCCACGCAGCGCATCGAGGCGACGTACCGGGTCTTTCTCTCGACGCTCGGCAGCTCGCAGATCCCGCAGTCCGCACCGATCGCCCTCTCGTTCGACGCCGTCCAGATCACGGAGGAGGCCGTCACGGGGGTTGCCGGGCGTTCGGACACTCTAAATAGACGATTCCCGGGCGTCCTCTACGACACGACCACCTTCCCGGGGCTCGACCGATGAGGGCGACCATCATCAGTCTCGGCCTGATCGACGAAGCGCTCGAAGACCTCATCGGCGCGCCGTTCTCGGCCGGCGCGCGCGGCCCCGACGCCTACGACTGCTGGGGGCTGGTGATCGCGCTCCGGCGCCAGCTCGGGCTACCGATACCCCCCGACTACGCGACAGGCTGCCTCACCCGCGATCAGGCCCACGCGCTGTTCGCCGCCGATCGCCCGTCCGGCTGGCGCCGCGTGCCGCTGTCTCACGGGGGCATCCTGCTCGCCAACTGTGCGGCGCATGCCGGCGTGTACCTCGCGGGTCGGGTCGTCCATGCGCAGGCGACAAGAGGCGTCGACTCCTGGACGCTCGGCCAATGGTCGGCCGCGTTCGGCGAGGTCGAGTGCTGGGAGGTCGTCTAGATGGCCGAGGTCGTTGTCCTTCGGAATCCACTCGACGCGAGTCGGCGGCGGCGTTGCCGTCTGGCCGATAGGATCAGCCTGCTGGACTGGGTCGAGCGCGAGGAGCCCGCGGGCGGCCACCTCACGCGCGCGGTCTATGTCAACGGCCGGCCCTGTACGGACGTCACCTACCGCACGCAGCCCGGCGACGAAGTGCTCGTCGCCTTCGCGCCCGGGGCGACCGTCGCGCCGTACATCGTTCAGGCCATCGTTGCCTTCGTCATCGGCTACGCGCTGAACACCTTGTTCGCGCCGAAGCGCCCGAACGCCGGCTCGTTGCCCTCGCCCTCTCAGGTCTACGGCATCGCGCCGCCGAAGAACGCGGCGAGGTTGGGCCAACCGATCCCCGTCATCTACGGGAGCGTGATCGCGCTACCCGACTTCGCCGCGCAGCCCTATACCTACTTCGCGCAGAACGACCAGTTCATGGACGCGCTGCTGTGCGTAGGCCTGGGCGACCACGACGTGACGGCGATCCTGTTCGCCGATACCTCGGGCGCGCCCCTCCCGCCCGACGTCGTACAGTGGCGCGCGTTCCGCCCGAGCGACCACGGCTCGCGCTTCGGCGTCGTACAAGGCCAGACCGGCGTGCGCGAGAACGTGGTCACGAGTCCGGCGGTCGGGACGCAGGAGCTCTTCGGCCAGAAGGAGAGCGGGGTATGGGTAGCCTCGACGTGGTATTGGGCGCTGTCGAACGTCCGCACGAGTACGGGTACCTCGGGCACGGTCCTGATCAACGCGACGACGCCCGCGGCCAAGATCGCGCTCCTGCCCGCGAACCCGCCGCTCGGGTCGCAGATCGGCTGCACGATCGGCTTCGACGGGTCTCTCTATACGCTCGGTACCTACACGGCCACCGCCTATTCGCCCGCGCAGACGCCCGCGGCCGGCGCGCTCATTCCCGCGCCCACGTTCGACACGACGCCGGGCATCAAGTGGGTCGGCCCCTTCGAGTGTTGCAAGGTGGGACAGACGGGCACCTCGATCGAGATCGATTTCGTCCATCCGAAAGGGCTCTACGGGACGTCGCAGGGCAACATCGTTTTCGCAAGTGTGATGGTGCAGATGGTGTGGGAACAGATCGACGCGAACGGCAATGTGATCGCGGGTGGCGGCGGTAATGTCTACTTCAATCCAGGCGGTGCGACGACGACCCCGCAGCGGCGCACGTTCACGCAAGCCGTGCCGTCGGGGCGTTACCGCGTCAAGTGCGGGACCATCGGCAATGGCGGTGGCGACAGTACCGGGGTGGGACTGCAAGTGATTTGGGCAGGCCTGAAGTTCCAGCTCGATCCGCCGCCGGCCTCTCAGGTGGTCTACGGCAATGTGACGCTCGTCGCCGTCCGTCTGAAGGCGAGTAACGGGATCGCAGCAGACGCCGCCGCCTCGATGCGCTTTCGGGTGACGCGACGTCTGCCTCCCTTGGGCTCGGGGACGGCCGCGCCAACCTCGAACCCCGCGGATGCGTTTGTCGACATCCTCTGCGCGCCGTACGGCGGCGCGCGTCCCGTCACGGGCGACGAGATCGATCTCCCCGAGCTCACGGCGAGCCGCTCGGCGTGGGACGGCGCGAATGGATTCAACGCCGTCTTCGATCAGGCGAGTACGGTCTGGGAAGCGCTCGGCCTCGCGGTGCAGGCAGTCCACGCGGCGCCCCTGCCGGTGGGCTCGCGCATGTCGCTCATGCACGACGCGGTGCAGCCCGTACGCGCGACGCTCTTCACCGACGAGAGCATCGTCGCGGGGTCGCTGAAGGTCAACCAAACTTTCGACCGGATCGGGACGCCCGCGGGCGTGCGCGTGAACTGGCGCGACCCGATCACGTTCGAGGAGGCCGTCGTCCTCCAGCCGCCGCTCGTCGCGGACTATTCGACGATCGATCTGTTCGGCTGTACGTCGCTCACAGTCGCGCAGCAGCATGCAGCGCTGGCGCTGGCGAAGCGCGCCAAGCAGCGCAGCTCGATCGAGTTCGAGTGCGAGCTCGAAGGGCTGAACATCCTGCCCGGCGACCGTATCGGCGTCTCGGCGCGCATGGTGCATTGGGCGCAGAGCGCGCGGGTGGAGTCCGTCGACGGGCTCGTCCTGACGCTCTCGAAGCCGCTCGTGTGGACGGCCGGCCAGCCGCATGCGGTGCTGCTGCGGACAGACGAGGGCACTGCGTGGCGCGTATTCGGCGTGACGCCCGGCGAGGCCGATAACATCCTCGTGCTGCCTTCGCTGCCGTTCATCATCACCGGCGCGAACGAGCCGCAGGAGGCAACGGCCATTTCCTTCGGCGTCCAAGACCACGAGGTGACCGACTGGATCGTGACGAAGGTAACCCCGAACGGAACGACCGTTACGCTCGAAGCAGTGAACTACGATCCGAGCATCTACTCTGTCGCGGCCGACTTCACGCGCCGCATCCGGTACGCCCCCGACGTCGAGGAGCTGCGTCCATCATGATCGCCTACCCGGGTTCGTTTCCGTGTGCCTCGCGCGTCGAGGGCCATTCGGCGACGCTCGCCTCGGGCGTCATTCGTACGCCGATGACTGCGGGCGTCAGCCGCCAGCGGCGCGCGTATCGGCACCTCCCGCAGCAGGTCTCGCTGGTCTTCGTCATCAACCAGTCGATGTACGCGAGCTGGCTGTCCTGGGTGAACACCTACGCGTGGGACGAGTGGATCACAATGAACCTCCCCGGCCTGCGTGCGAGTGCCGCGAGCGCGGACACGGCGCCGGTAGCCGTGCGATTCTTCAGCGACGTGCAGGCTGAGCTGATCCCGATCGCGCGCCTGTGGCTCTGGCGCGTACGCGTCTCGGCCGAGTACGTGCCGCTGGCGACCGACTACCTCGCACTCGATGGCGTGTGGATCGTTCCCGGACGGCCTGCGCTACCCGAGCCGGACTGGGTGTTGGGCGGCTCGCCCGGCGCACCGGCGCCGATCTTCACGAACCCGGGCACCCCGGCGCTGCCGACCGTCATCCTCTAGAGAAGGGGTTCCCGTTATGGCCGACATCAATGCGCGCACCCGACTCCTGACCGGTACCCCCGCGGATTGGGCCGCCAACGATCTGGTGCTCGGCCTGGGCGAGCTCGTGATCGAGAGCGTGGGGACACTCGTCAAATTCAAGGCCGGAGACGGCTCGACCCGTTACTCGGGCTTGCCCTTCGTGACAGCCGTCCCCGACATCCCGCCGGAGTACGTCACGCAGGACGAGGGCGATGCGCGCTATCTCCAGCTCGCCGGTATCTCGATGACGTCGACGCCGAACCTCGTACCGCGCATGGGCGCCAACGGCATGCTCGATGCGGCCATGATCCCGCTGCCGCCGGCCATCGCCGTGACGACAGGCATCGTCGATGCAGGCAAATTGATCAAGACAGCGCCGACGGGCAAGCTCGATCTCACGTTCCTGCCCGCCATCATCGCGACCTCGGCGGGCGCGCCTGATGCTGACAAGCTAGTCAAAACGAACCTGAGCGGCAAAGTCGACCTGACCTTCCTGCCCCCGATCATCGCGGTGTCCGCGGGCGCGGCCGACGCGGGCAAGCTGGTCAAGACCGCGGCCTCGGGCAAGATCGACCCGTCGCTGATCACGATCACGACGGGGAAGTACAAGGGCACGGCCGACGGCACGGCAGCGCGGCCGGCAGGCACTTACATCGCTGGCGACTATTTCATCAACTCGGGTTCCGGTCTGGCCGACGCATCCTGGGGGCTGCCCGTCGACACCGTGGTCGTGCCGAACCAACAGCTCTATTTCAACGGCTCGACCTGGGACGTCGTAGGCAGTGGCGATACGTCGGTGATGTTGCTCCCCGATGGCACGGCAGCCATGCCGGGCCTCGGGTTCCTCGCCGACCAATCGACCGGCCTGTGGCGCCCGAATTCGCGCAGCCTGGGCATTTCGGTCGGCGGTCTGGAGAAGATGCGGGCGAACGCGCCGACCGCGACCGACGCCGAGCTCCTCGTTGGCCTCCCGGCGAGCGTGCAGTCGCCGGCGCCCGTGGCCGGCCACGGGCTGCTCGAGCTCGCGGGCAGCAACCATGCACGCATCAACCTCGATGCGGCAGGCGTCGTCGCGGCTTTCTTTTTTGCGAGCTCAAATTTCGTGCAGATCGGCTCGGTGATCGCAAAGCCGCTGGCGTTGTGGACGGCCAATGCCGAGAAAGCCCGTCTCACGGAATCGGCCGACGCGCAATTGCTCGTCGGCAACACCAGCGCCATTGCCGGTGGCACGGGGCGCGGCCTAGTCAACATCAACGGCACGAGCGACGCGGCGCTCGTGCTCGCCTCGGGTAACACGATGCGCGGTTACCTGCTGGCAACCACCGGCGGGATGACGGTGGATTCCGAAGGGAGTGCTCTCCTTTTCAGTTTGTCAGGTCAGGAAAAAGTACGCATTCCCAGCGGGACGGATTCGCAATTGCTGGTCGGAACTCCTACGACATCGCTCACCTCCGCGGGTCGTGGCGTGATCGAGCTCAGTGGCACGTCGGCCGCCATGCTGGCCATGAGCAAAGCTGGCGTGCCGAAATTGAACATGCTGACAGACGGCACGCTAGCCTACTTTCAGGCCGTGTCGATTCCGCTGCTGTTCTATCAAGGAGGCACCGAAGTTGCGCGCATCGATACCGACTTCAAGCTCAAATACCAAAGCCTCGAGGTCGGCTGGCGCAGCTTGCCGATGACGGTAGTCAGCAGTTTCTACAATTGCGGCGTCTCCGACAAAGGCAAGTGTGTTGTTCAGGTGGGCGCCGCGGGTGTCGGTTTCAGCGGCAACACCTTCGATTCGGGGGATGTCGTGACGATCATGAATCGCAACGCCGGCGCGATCGGTATCGCCACGGTCGGCGTCACGCTGTCCTGGGGGGCTTTAACCGGGGCGCGCACGCTCGCGCCAAATGGCGTCGTGACCGCGTTGTTCGTCGGTCTCAATACTGCAGTCCTGACGGGGTCGGGGCTGTCATGACGGGTATTCTGAATGTGCTCGCGGCAGGGAGCAGCCCCGACTATGGCGGGATCGACGGCTCGGCCACGCTGCGCGACGTTCGAGGTGGCGCGAATGCGATTTGTGGCATTCAGCTCAATCATGACGGCTCGATCACGCCGTACGGAAACCAGACCACCGTGCCCGCACGCTGGCACAAGAGCAGCACCCCGCCCATGATGTGGGCGACCAATACGCTCGAATCCGGGGCCGCCTGGGTGGCCGGCAGTACCAATGGGCCACTCGCCGAAGTCGGCGGCGGCTCCGAAATAGGCCCGCCGCTCTGGCAATGGCTACAGTCGACGGTCGGATCGAAGAGCGCGACCGGTACGATTCGGATCTATGCCAACGCCGCAGGGACGCAACTCGCGGCATCGCTCACGTACACGGTTTTCGCCCAGCGCACATCCTGAAAGGAGCTTTGTAATGGATCGCTATTCGATCACCTTCACGTCGGCCGATCTGGGCTACGTGCGACAAGTGCTGGGGCAACGCCCCTTCGACGAAGTCGTGCACCTCATCGCGGACATGGCGCAGCAACGCGCCGAGCAGGATCGACCGCCGCAGGCCGCGCCCACCATACAGCCCGGGCCAGCGCGCACTCGTCGCGGTCGTCCGCCGCAAACGAAGCCTGTCGTCGGCAATGGTGCGACGTATGACCCGGACAGCCCTGGCCTGTAGCGCGTTCGTCCTCACAGGCTGCATGACGATGGACGGCCCGTGTCAGCTCGACGTCGAGCGCGACGCCGACGCCGGGCGCGTCGAGGTGCACTGCGAGGCCGGCGGTACGGTATCGATCCTCGCGCCCGGCGGTCTTCTCGAACGCGCTGGCCGAGCGATCTCCGGTTCACGCGCCGCGAGCGCGCCGTAGGCTTTAAGGCCCGAGCCGCGTCGCGTGCTCGCACCAATAGCCGATCCACTTACGCAGGATCGGCGCGCAGCGCACGACGTGCCCTCTGCTGACGACGAAGCCCGCGACGAAGGCGCGCTGATCGACCTGATATACCCCGTCGGGTAGCGTCGTGCGAGGCCGATAGATCCAGGGGTGGGTCACACGAGCCAGCGGTTCGCGATCGCCTGGAGCGGGCACCAGCGCCGGTGCGCGAAGTCTTTTAGGCCGCCGACGCCGGTAATGCGGTGCCCAGGCATCGCCGCGCGCGTCCGCCCGTTGAGGTAGTGGAGCGCGCGCTTCGCGGTATAGCCACCGTGCACGCAGCCGCCCGTAACGATGACGTCTTCGTTCACGCCTGCGAACTCGTAGCCGTGCATCGGGCTGACGATTCCTGAGCCGTCGTCGTTCGCGCCGGCCCACATGAGGACGCCCGTCGCCGTGATGACAGAGGAATCTTCGGCGTAGAAGTGCGCTGACTGCCCCGCGTCGGTCAACCCCGCACGCCCCGGCCTTTCGCTCGCGACGGAGCCGCCGAATTGAATGTGGAGGCAACGCCGCATGAAGACCGAGGCCGTCGCCGCGCGATCCATCTGGACGCCGTCGAAGGTCCAGTCGCGCACCGGCGCGGAGCTATCCCCCGCGAGCCGGAAGTGCTCGCCTAACTTCGACCATTCGTAGCGCCCGGCGATCACGCGAACGTGGTTGGCGCCGGGGTGCGCGTAGACGCTCGTACCGCAGTCGGCGACGATACACCCGATCAGCTCGGAGTCCACCGGCGAGACGATGCCGTGACGGACAGCACGCATCACGCGGCAATGCCGCGCGGTCAGCACCGCGCTGTAGGTCGAGCTCCCGCGTACCTTTCCGCCGATGCCGTCCAGAGGATCGACGATATACAGCAGGTCGAGGGTGAGGTGCTGCGAGCCGCCCGAAATCGCCGTACAGGTGCCATCGATGCAGTCGATCGTGAAACTCTTCAGCGTGACGCCGCGCCCGCGCGTCTGATCTGTGAAATCGAAAATAGCCTCGGCGCCCGGTACTGGCACGAGACATGGCGTGTTGTACGACGCCGGCTCGACGTAGTTGGGGCCACCGGTTCCGTAGAGCGTCGAGCCGTTGCCGAAGCTCACATGCCCGATCGCGTAGGTGCAACCTCGTACGAGCTCGGCCGTGTTGCCGTCCTGCGCGAACGCGGCGTTGAATGCAGGGGTATCGTCCGCGCCCGAGGGTTCGAGGACGGTGTGCATTCAGGCCGCCCAAAAGTCTTCGAGGACAGCGACTTCGTCGGCTTTCTGTATCCAGCCCGTGCCGGTCGAATTCTTGTAGTTCAGTCCGTAGTCGCGTTCATCATCGGTGTTCTGTTTATTTTGCCACCACGTGTAGCCGACCGCGTGTTGGTCCATCGCTCGCAGGGCGCGATCCATCAATTTTCGATCAGGGTCGTAGTTCGTCTTGCGCCCGAGCTGCTGCACGAAGACGGGGACGCCGTGCGCGTCTCGCATCCGCACGAGGGCGGCGAGTCCCTCGTCGAACTTCGAGGGGTTCGACACGTAGGAGTTCAGCAGGTTGCCCGTATAGACCACGTCCGTGCGTTCGGGGAGATACGCTTCCTCGCACAGCTTGATGTTATAGCCGTCGTACGGCCCAATAAGAAACGGTGTGTCCATGTCAATGTGCGGCTGCCGGATGGCCGCGATGCATTCGCGATAGAACTCGCGCACAGGCGCCGCGTACTCCGGCCCGCGCTCGCCCGCGAGCTCGGGGCCGAGTTCGAGGAAGGCGATCTTCGCGACCGTGCGCAGGCGCGCCGCGGCCGCCGGCCAGACGATTTGCGAAAACACGCGTCGCATCGACGGGTCGGTGAAAAAGTTGCGACCTCGCGCGCCCCACGACTGGTAGGGATCGCAATAGGCCATTGTGCCGGCGTCCTGCGTCCCCGATTGCCCGCAGTTGGAATCGATGAAGGGAACGACCCACATCCCTTCCTGCGCGACGGCGGTGATCAGGCCGAGCCAGCGCTCGAAGTGAGCGCGTCGCAGGAAGGCGAAGGCATCGTTGTCGCGCGCGTCGACCGTCGGGTCGCCCCACTTGCCCCACCAGCGCAGGGCCACGCGTACGATATCCGAGCCCATCGCAGCGACCTGCACGGCGTCGAGCGGATCGTCTTCGCCCCAGCTTCCGAAGTTCAGGCCGCGGGGGACGAACTCCGAGCCGTTCGGCTTGAGGAGGCGAGGGCCGTCGACGCGCAGGCGCGGGGGCAGCTCAGTCGAATCGTGCATGGCCGACCCTCTTACTACGAACTCCGATTAAGCCTTCCGGGGATTCAAGCGCCCGGTAGTGGCGGGGCCGGCATCCAATACGTCGGCGTGGTGAGTTCGCCGCCCTCGTCGCCCTCGTCGATAGGGTCGACGCGAATCGAGAGAAACCATCGATCGTCGCGGAAGACCGCAGCCGCGAGGCTGGGTTCGGCATCCCAGGCGACGAGCACTTGCTCGTGCTCGGGCGGCAAGCCATCTTCGAGCGCGGTCCAGTCAGCGGTAGAGTCGGGCGGGATCATGGCGTTGTCTCCTGAGAGAAGGTGCAACGTTCGCGAGTGTGCCCCAGCTTAGCGCTCGTCGCGAGGGTCTTTGCGCTCCAGCGGCGTATGCGTCGCGTTCGTCGCTTTACTCAACCAGACCGAGGTCTCGATCCAATTGAGGGCGAGCTGTCCGCCGATCTCGCCGAAGCCCGCGACCATGCCCACGCTCCATTCGAGCTCTGCCTTCTGGCGCTCCTGGTCGCCCGCGTACTCGGCGAGCTTTGAGCGCACGCCGACCCCGGTACGCCCGTCCTCGGTCTCGATGAGCCGCACGCGCGACCAACTCGCGCGCACATCGGTGAAGTGCTCGAATTGCCCGGCGCGTCCGGCGAGGATGACCTGCGCGCACATGTCCTGCTCGCGGAGGACGTCTTCGATCAGCGCGCGTACGTGGCGCAGGCGCTCAGCCTCGACGGCTTCGTCAATGGGTTCCATTACGGTCTTTCTCCTCGATGACCTTCGACGCTACCGCCTCTGCCTGCTGCGCCGAGGGATTCGGAGCAGCGGCGAGCAGCGCCTTATGCAGTGCAGCAATTGATGCCCGCGTGACGCCGTGCCCATACTGGAAGCGCGCGACCGTCATTGCATCGTCTTCCATCGCGCTCGTCAGCTCGATCGGAACCAACTTCCACCCTTCGGGTACCGCCGAGGATTCACGCGTGGCGAGAGCCTCCAGATAGCCGACACGAAAACCCGAACGGCGAAGCCCGATTGAGGGATCTCGCTTGCCGAGCGGTGCATCGGGGAACGCGATTTCCGCAGCACGTACGGCAGCAGCTAGGTCTGCGTGGGTAGGGACGCGGCTCATCGTTAGACTTCGTCGTTGAATCGGCGTACGAGGTTCTGTGCTCGCAGCAGCGCTTGCCGTATTTCCATGGGTAGCGCCGCAGCATCGCGAGCCGATAGCCGGGCTAGCGTCAAGTCGTTTTGGAATTCCAGCAGTTCGGCGCAGCATATACAGACGCCTAGGTCGCCGGCCGACGGTGTCGTGGTACTGCCGGTCAGGCCGATTGCGCCCATGAATGTGGCCGCGCAGCGCGGGCAGCGCGTGTCGGTGCAGGTATAGCTGGGGGTCATTGGAAGTCTGAGTCCGGGACGATGACGACGTCGCCGACGATCTGGTGCGCGGTACCGGGCGCGCAGTTGAGGTGGTACAGCACGGTGGCCTGCGCGTTGACGGGCTTGCGCGCGCGCACGGGCTTGAGGCGGATGTGCTCGGGGTCGTCTTGGACGACCTCGATGTCATAGCCGGCGTCGTCAACGATCATGACGTGTCGCGGCTGGTTCCCGAGGTGGGGGAGCGAGACGGTATCGGTCGTCTGCGCATCGATCAGCCAGCAGATGTCTTCGTAGCTGAGCGGGTAGTCGAGCACTTCGCTCGATCCATCGCAGCGCAGCAGCATTCGTACGACGCTCATGGCGGGGGCTCCTCGAACTTGAAGTGCTCGCGCTCGAAGGCCTCGACGAGGTCGGTCAGGCGAAGCAGCTCCAGACCTTCAGGGCTCGACGGCGCGGGGTCGAGCTGCGCGAGTTCCAGGATGCGCGCCTGCAGCGCCGCATACTCGCACAGCGTCAGGCTCGGGGTGCCGTCAGGTTCCATGGGCTGAACTCCTTCGAGCGAATAGAAACTCGGGTGCCCTTGCCGTCAGCGAGAGCAGGGGGGCTGGTGCTGAATGGTTGACACCGGTTGTCAGCGACCGGCGTGCTGCTGCTGCCAAGGGAGGGAGGAGGTAGAGCTACAGCAGAGCGTTGAACACCAGCGACGCACCCGAGGGGAAAACCTTTACTGGAGCGTCGCGCTTACGGACGTCGCCGCGCCGCTCTTCAAGTCTTGCACCGCGCGCAGGACGTGCCCGCCCGCGTCGCGCACGACCAGCGGCTTGACGCCCGTGGCTTCGAGCTTCTGCTGGAGCACGCGCGGAATCTTGCCCTGCTGCATGAGGATCAAGTGCCGGCCGCGATGCGGCGCGAACTCGCGCGCCGAGTCGAAGTCGACGAAGCGCAGCTCGTCGGCCTCGCTGATCGCCTCGCGGATGCGCGCCATCCAGTCCGGGGCGACGGTGCCGAGGACATCGATGCGGAGAACACGCTCACGCGAGCCGTTCGCGGCCTGCGTAGGCGCTGGCGGCGACGTGGCCGGGGGAGAGGGCGTACTCGGCCCGCCGAGCTCCTCCAGGAGCATCGCGCGGACGCGCTGCGTCACCTCCTCGGCGACGCGGGCGACCTGGGTCTGGAGGAGCTCGGCCACAAGCGGCCCGATCCGGTCGGGGAGCGTCGTGATCTGCTCGACGACGCTGTGGAGCGCCTGCGCCTGGGTCGTCAGGTGCTGCGACGTCTGCGCGGATAGCTGCTGCGACAACGACGCGTCGCGCGCGGTGAGCAGGCGAGCGAGTCCGTCCATCATCGACGCGCCGAACGCGGCGACCGCGGCGGCGATCTCGCTCGGCGCGCTCTCAGGGGCGACGACTGCAGGCGGAGCTGCAGGCTCTGGCGCAGGCTCGACCGGCGCGGGCGCTACGACCGGCCTCGCGGTCGTGCCCAGGCGGAACGGGTCTTTGGTCTCGGGGAACTGCCAGCCGCAGGCGAGGCCGTCCTCGTGAGCGCGCTGGAGCTGCCCGGCGTAGGCCGACTGCTTGATCCCGCCCTCGGCGCGTTGCCGGTCGGCGGGTAGGATCATCGGCTGGGCCTTGATGTACAGGTGCTGGAGGAGAAGCTCGGTGTAGCCCGGCTCGCGGCGCAGGAGCTCGACGCCCGCGGCCATCAGCGCGCGCTCGCGACTCGTCCAGCGCACGTTGCCGACTTCGAGCTCCGCCTTCGGGGGGACAGCCTTCGGCGATGCGGCCGGCGGCGGCGGCGGCGCGGGCGAGTACGTCGCGCGCTCGGCAGCAGGCAGGGCCTTGAATCGGGCGACCGCGGCGTCGAAGCCGCCGTTACTCGGCGTGCAGAGCTTTCCCAAACTCACGCGGTCGCGATAGCGTACTCGGGGCAAGACCTTGCGTTGTGCCTTGTCGAGCGCGTCGACCTTGCTCAATCCTTTGGCGATCAGCGGCAGCGTCGCGCCGATCACGTTCATCCATTCGGGCTCGTCCCAACGCAGGCGCGACTCGGTAGCCATCGAGGTCTCCTCCCCTTTGAGTGACAGACCGCGCGGGGATCGCGCGGCACTGCGGGGTGCAGCGTAGACCAAGTGTGTCGCGAGTGCAACCTTAGTTGCGCTAGAACCGCTTACGCCGGCATGGCTTTGCGACGCCCTTTGGAGTTCGCGCTACTCGACTTGCTCGTCGACTTGCCGCCGGGCTTTCCCGCCGGGCGATAGGTCTCCGAGAGCGCGTCCCAGGCGCCCGCCGCATCGATCTGGAGGATGCGCTCGACCCCGCCGCGCGCGCGCAGGACGAGGTGGGTGACGCCCTCGGGCGTCTCGCTCGGGCGGATGCCGCGCGAGAACAGGACGATCTGATCGAACGTGTCGATGACGAGTTGCCGCGCTTGCCGTCGCGCGTCGGGCTCCTGCGCGAGCACGCCTTTGGTCAGCTTACGGAACTTCGCCTCGACGCCGTTTAAGTCGGCGCGACTCGCGCGCGCGAGCGCGCGCTGCGCGGCGTCGACCGCTGCTTGCGCGGCGAGCTTGTCGGCTTCGAGCGCGAGCGCGCGCTTGGCGAAGGTAGGCAGGAGCTTCGAGTCCTCCGAGGCGAGTAGCAGGTCGGTCAGCTTGTTCAGTTGTTCGGCGAGCTTGGCCTCGCGCTCCTTGGCCGCGTCGAGCGCCGCGCGCGCCGCCGCGTCGCCTTCGCCGCCGTGCAGGCCGCGCAGGTTCATCAGGTCGGAGCAGAACTCCATCACGGCGCGCTCCATCGGCTCGGCGGCGACCGAGTGCCCGGGTACCTTGCACTGGATCGCAGCGTTCATGCGCGCCGAGCAGCGCAGGCGCCGGTGCCCGAGCGGAATCAGCCCGCGCTCGTCGCGCTTGGAGCGCGTGTAGATCTGCGAGGTGATGGCCGAGCCGCAGTAGCCGCAGACGGTCGCGCCGAACCCGGTGAGCACATGCGGGATCGTTCCCTTGTTGCTGTAGGTCGGCGCGGCGCGCGCGGCGATCGCATCTTGCAGTGCGTGCCACTCGGCGAGCTTGAGGAGCGGGGGATAGTAGCCGTCGAGGACGTAGCGCTCGACGGGCCGCTCGGGCTCGCGCACCTCGACGACGCTCTGGCCGATCAGCGCGGGGTTGCGCAGCAGGCGCTCGACTTGCGCGACGTGCGAGCCGCGCGGGGTGAGCTTCAGGCCGCGTTCGGTGAGCACCTTCGAGACGCCGATCATCCCGTGGCCGGCGAGGTACAGGTCGACCGCGACGCGGGTGGCATGCGCGCACTCGGGATCGAGCTCGAAGCCGTCGCCGGCTCGGCGGAGCCATGCCGGCGGAAAGCCGCCGCGGATGTTGCGCTGGCTGCGGTCGCCGGCCAGCCACGCCTTACAGCGCAGACGGATCGCGTCGCGCCCGCGGGTGGCCTTGGTCTCGGATTCTTCGTTGGAGCGGATCATCACGCCGAGCGACATGAACAAGTTCCCGCTGTTCTCGCGGATCGTCCGCTCGTTGTAGACCATGCGGTCCTTCGCCGTCACGATCGTGATGCCCTTGTCGATGATCTGCGCGAACTGGCCCATGGCCTTCAACGCCTTCTCACGCGAGAGGCGATCGAGCGACTCGACCACGAGCACCGAGCCGCGCGGCACCTTACCGGCTTCGACGTCGCGCAGGAACCCGCCGAGCTCGCCCTTCTGCGCGTGCCGGCCCTTGAAGGCGGAGACGCCCTGGTCGCGCAGCGTACGGTCGAGGGTCATCCCGTGCTCGTCGGCCCAGCGCTGGGCGTACTCGGCTTGACGCTCCAGGCTCGTACCCTCGCGCTGCGCCATCGAGGAGTAGCGCGCGTAGCTGATGACGAACGGTTGTGCTTGCATGATGATCGAGTCGGGTAAAAGTAACGGAGGAGCTACTAGTATATTTGAAGCCACGACCGCTAAGCCGAAGGTGGCCGCAAATATAGCAGTGGCAGACCCTGTTACTTGTGCAGCAGTGCACGCAAAACGGCCCGGCATGGTGGCCGGGCCGAGGGATAACAGCAGCTAGGTAGCAGCTACCCTGCAGCGCGCGCCGGCAGCAGCGCCTTGTTCGGCTCCGGCCCGACGATGTAGCGCACGCCCGCGGCCTGCAGCAGCGCCGTCGTGATCGCACCGTCGCCGAAGCGCGCCGAGCCGTGGCGCAGCGCAGCGCTGAGTCGGAACCGGCGCGCGATGGCCACGAAGGCAGCGCGAGGTACCGGGCACACATCGCGCACCGCGTTCAGCTCGTAGTACGCCGCGCGCGCCATCGGCAGCAGGCGCCCGCCGGTGCGCTCCAGCGTGGTCGGTGCGTAGACGGTCTCGCCGACCTCGACCCAGCAGTGGATGAAGGGCTCACGCGAGGCGTGCGGGCCGATCGCGGCGACCTCCTCGGGCGTTGCAGCGCGCAGCGTGCCGAAGGTCACGACGCCGCGGCCCTGCAGGTCGAGCGCGAGTGCGACCGAGCGCTGCACGCACGAGCCGCTGCCGGCGCGGCCGGTGAAGGCGAGCGACGCCTTCAGGTGGCGCAGGTCTTCCAGGCGCGCGCTCATACGGCGTTCACCGCGACCGCGTGAGCCAGCACCCGGCGGCGCTGGTCTTGCGTCAGGTGCGCGATCTCGGCCAGCACCTTGAGCGCGTTCGTGCGCACGGCGTCCTTGGAGAACGTGGACACGCGCGGGCGCTTGACGCCGAGCTTGCGTCGGGTCTCGGGCGTGAGGTCGTCCAGAGTCAGTCGCTTGGCGCTCATGCCGCGCTCCCGGTGGCCTTGGCGATGGCGGCGCGGGCTTCTCGTGCCGTAGCCAACGTGACACCACCGGCGTCATGTTCGAGCAGCATGGCGCAAAGTGCCTCCAGCAGATCCGGCGCGGCGGCGATCAGGCGCTGGTCGGGCTCGCTTGGTGGGACGAATACGTCGTTTTCCTCGAATTCCTCCGCTTCGGCTACCGTGATCGCGAGCACGAAGACTGGCGGACCACACTCGGCCGGGCTATGGCCGCATTGCACGCAGGTCTTATTCACGCCGTCGACGAGATGCGTGATGTCATGATCCGAGCCATAAAGGGCATGGTCGTCCATGAACATCCATGGCCCCGGCGTGTGCGTCGCGGCGCTCATGCGAGCCTCCTGCGCATGACCTTCATGTCGGGGTGCTGTCCGGTCTTGAGAAGGAACAGCTCCCACTTCGCGAGGTCGATCGCGCGGGCGCCCGTCTCGTACTCGGCCCAGCGCACGGCGTGGCCGAGGTGAACGAGGGCGGCGGCGCTCGCGCGATCGAGCTTGGACTCGGCGCGCGCGGCGCGGATCTCGTCGGTCGTCGGTCGGGTGATGGTGTCGGTCATTGTTCGACTCCTACCTTCTGCTCGCGTCGAATGCGAAGCAGCGCGAGAACGTTCGCTACGGCGGTTCCGAGCTTCCAGCCGATCGAGCCGAGAATGAGCGCGAGGATCGCTCCGGGAAGTGCTCCGAATGAGACGCCGAGCGTCCAGACGTGGGCGACGAGGAGGAGGAGACCCGGAAGCGCGAAGAGACCTGCCACGCTAACGATGACGGCCTGCTCGATCGATGAGCGCAGGAGGAAGTGCGCCGGCAGCGGCGAGACGGTGACGACCGGGCGGCTCATCGCGTAACCCTGGCGACGTGGAGCGTCGCGAGCGCTTGCTCGCCTGCGTCGTACGTATCGTCATTGATATCGGCTGCTCGAAGCATGTCGCGCATGAGATCGAAGCAGCGCGCCATCGCAGCGCTCTCCTCGTAGCTTTGGGGCTCGGTAGCGTCGCCGCTTAGGCGTTCGTCGAAGTCGACAGCGACTTGCCGAAGATCGGAGAGCGTGTTTTGCCATTGGCAGTAGGACATATTCATGGGGTCGGTCTCGGTGGGGGTGGGGGGGTCTCAGGCCTCGATGGAGATGAGGACGGCGTACGGGCGCGTCACAGAGAACAACTTGCGGGCGTCGTCGATAGAGCGAGCGCGAAGCGCAGTGCTGTAGCAGATGCCGTTCTCGGTAGCGACGATGTAGAAGAATTTGGTCATGTGGTCAGATAGGTAAGTCGAGGAGAGGCCCGCTTTGCGCGGGCTGAGATCAGGTTTAGATGACGTACTTGTTACGGATCAGGTAGTCGACGAGTTCGTAGTAGCGGGTGCTTTCCTTGACACGACCGGCGCGAAGCGGAGTCAGGTTGATGTAGTAGACCGTCACGCCGTCGCGGAGCAGTTCGCCGATCAGCGGCTCGGCCTTACGCTCCAGGCGCTCGATCTTGCAGAGGTACCGGTGCTCGGCGCGAAGCCGGCGAAGTTGGCGGGTATCGAGCGGGTCGGTGGAGATCATGGGTCTGCTTCGTTACGTTTACTGGAGAGACTCTAGTATAACGCAAAGCGTAAAGCAGGCCTACGGAATAATTTAACGCTTTGCATATACGAAAAAGCCCGGCGTAAGAGCCGGGCTTTGAGCAGAGCGGGCGAGTCGTCAGCGCTCGTCGGGGGGCATGACGAACGGGATCGGCTTCGACGAGAAGACGAGACGCCCGTCGCCTTCGAGGAGCGCGCGGTACGCGTTGATGGCGACCGCCTCGGCCTCGCGCGCGACCTGCTCGCCCGAGGCCAGGACGTGCCCCTCGTCGTCGATGACTGCGAGCCGCGCGGGCTTACCGTTCGCGCGGACGGTCAGGCCCTCGGTGATAACGCTGGAGATCACGACGCCGGGAACGGCGCCCGTCGGTTGTCGGCCGATCATGATGGCGTCGCCCCATCGTTGGCGCTCGCGCCGCGCTTGACGGCGCGCCCGAGTGCCTTGACCGGCGTGTCCTCGTCGATGCGACGCTGACCGGCCTTCTCCTGCGCCTTCTGCTTATCCAGAGCCTTCGCCTCCGCATCCGTCGTCGTCATGGTGGCCCCCTTCGGCGCGGTCATCTTGACGACGATCTCCTGACCCACCTTCATCCCGAGCAACCCGAGGCGCAGGGGTTCGAGATCGGAGGACGCGACTCGCATCTTGAGTTCGACCATCGCGTCGTTCTTGGGCGTGACCTTGAACCGGTCGACCTTGCAGCCCCCGAGGCGGATGGGCGCGGCCTCGTCGATGCCATGCTCGACGAGCACCGTCCAGCCCTGGCAGACGGTCTTCAAGGCGACCGTCTCGACGCCGGGCGCGCCGAGTAGCCCTCGCACCTCGGGGCAGAGCGTGTCGAGGATCATCGCGCTCCCCTCCCAGACGAGGCCGAAGGAGACGGCGGGGACATGGTCTTCGCCATGGAGTTCGCTGCGGTTCGTGACGCTCGAAAGCAGGACGGTCGTCGGGGTTCTAAGTTCAAACATGGAGGGTGCTCCGGTTGGTCGCGGTCGTACGCTTCGATCTCGTCGGCTTGCCGTTCGTGGGATTCTTGTTCCTGCTGCCCTTCGGACGTCCGCGCCGGGCGACGAGGGCGGCGAGGGACTCGGGCGCAGGCGGCTCGGGGGGCGGCGGCGGCGGACGCATCTCGGCGTCACTCACCTCGGCAATGACGCCCAGCGAGAACAGGCGTTCCAAGTCGCTCTGCGTAGCGATGCGCGCGGCCGACGCGAGCGCGACGGCCTTGGCCTTCGACTCGGCGCGAATCAGGCGCTCGATGCCCGTATCGGTCGCCGCGACGACGTACAGGCGCGTGACGAAGGCGATCGTCATGGCTGCCACTTCTCGCTGTAGACGTTGCCGAGGGCTTGGAGCTCCTCTGCGCTCAGGTGCCCGCGTGCCTCATCGAGAATCAGCGTAGCCGCGTCGCTGTCGGGCGCCGACGAAATCGCGTCCGCGTATTCCTGCCAGATCCGCGCTGGGGGGCCGTCTGCGTAGCCCTGCCAGACTCGCTCCGGAAGCCCAGCGTCGCTCTGCTGCTGCGGCGTGCTCTTGGCCTTGTCGGCGGCAGCCTTCGCCTTCGCCTCGGCCTTCGCAGCGCGGCGCTGCGCCACCGCGTCGGCGGCGGTCGCAGTCTTGCTCGTGCGCGGCGGCATCGAGATGACGCCGTCGGCGTCGGGCGTGCCGAGCTCGAACCACTGCGCGGCCTCGCTGATGCCGTCGCGTAGGCTCGACCAGATGCGCTTGAGCTGCACGACCTGGGCGGCGGTGATCGCGTCGAGCCGGCGCTGGATACGCGCCTCGATGTGCGCCTTCGTCACGCCGAAGGGCGCGAACGCTTCGAGCATCTTCGCCATGCCTTCGGGGCTCGTGTCGGCCTTCGCCTTGAGCGTGACCGAGGCCTGCTCCATCGCCATCGCGGTGACGTCGCCGGGGATGAGCGCGAGGATGCACGCACGCTTGCGACGCGCCGCCTGATTCGCGCACGTCTCGTAAATGTCGCGCTCGTCGGCGAGTGCGTAGCCGCCGCGCTTCGTGTCGCGCCAGTGGCGCACGGGGAAGGCGATCGCCTCGCGGTTGCCAGTCTCGTAGTCGACGGCGAACGCTTCGACCTCGCTCACGCCGACGCCGTCGGCGTCGATCGAGCGCGAGACGACGCGCCAGCCCGCGGCCATGTTGCCCCAGTCGAGGCGAATCGCCTCGGCCGCTCGAATGCTCGGCCCGGCAATGTCCGTGCCCCCGCGCTGGTAGCTGTACTGGCTCTCCTCGGCGAGCCCGATGCGGGTGAAGGCGTTCCGGATGCGGTCGCACGCCTTGATCGGATCGCGCGGGTGCTGGCGTGCTGCGAAGACGAGCGCGAGCACTTCCGAGTTCTCTCGGGCTTGCTGTGCGCGCGCGCCGGCAGTCTCCGCGACGCGGTGCGACTCGAAGGGGTTCGCGGTCATCTCGTTCATGTGTTGTCCTCCAGGGGGAAAGTCTCAAAGCGTCATCAGCGCCCACAGGCCCCACGCGACGAGCCCCACCCCGGCCACGATCGCGACGACGTAGAGAGCGCCGAACAGCAGAATGCGCAAGCGTCGCCGCGGCGCGTCCTCGGTCGCGAGGAGGGAACGCTCGACGACGCCCTCCCACCAGTCATAGGGATCGCGGACGGTCTCGCGCAGCGTGCGCGCGAAACGCTCGGTCAGCGGGTCGCGCACCATCATTCGGCGCTCCGAGCCCAGCGCGGGAGCGAGACCATCTCGCACACGGGCGAGTAGCCCGGCCACGAAGCCTCGCGCTCGCAGTACGCGTACAGGGCGAGCGCGTCGTCGTTGTCCTGGCGTGCGATGTCGCGGGTCTCGCCATCGAGCTCGACGACGCGGCAGGCGAAGGGATACGTCGACTCGACGAAGGCGAAGATGAAGCCCGCGACCGGCGCGCCGGTGATCTGCTCGACGCCGCGCGAGTACCAGTCGGCTTGATGGTGGTAGCCGTAGCGCGCGATCGTGTTCTCCACGACCGAGAGACTGCTCGCGTCCTTCGTCGTCTTCACGTCGAGCACCATCGAGGCCGGCGCGGTCGCGGTACCGAAGAGCCGGTTCAGGCAGTCCGGACGGCACCGGCAGAGAACCCCGGTTACGGGGTCGCGCCAGTACCCCGAGACCTCGAACTCCCCCCCGTCGAGGATCTCAGCGACGTCCGCCAAGTTACGCAGCGCGGCGGCCTGCGCGTGCGCGACTTCGCGCTGCTTGCGCGTGATCGCCTGCCGGGGCTTGGCCTCCTCGACGAAGGTCTTCCACGCGGTGGAGTTCTTGTTCAGCGTCGGGCCGACGACATAGCGCTGGTCGAAGGCCTCGGGCTCCAGCGTCGCGCAGTGGCAGAGCGTGCCGGCGAAGAGCGCCGCGCGTTCCTCGGCATCGTCCTCGACGAGCAGCCACTCGGGCACTGCGAGGTGGTTCCACGCGTGGTAGTGCCAGGGCGATTTCCGCAGCAGCTTCAGGCCCGAGTTCGAGAGGCCAGGGCCGTGCTGGTACTCGGAGTTGGACAGGCCGCGAACGAAACCGAGCGGCCAATTTCGAGTTCCCGAAACGCTGTTTTCGTGTTGGGCAATGACCTCCTGCGAAGTCAATTCTGTGTCCGACATTCGGGTGTCTCCGGTCTCGCGAAGTTCAGGGGGGCGAGTTAGCGACCGGTGCAATGCAGATGTCAAGTTGCACTGCGATACATGCGTTGGGAAAAATCTTATTCGAGGTCAAAAAAATGGCAAACCAAGGTTACGCGAACTGTCGACTTTCGCTGCCGCATCGATACGAGGGAAGGCGACGCGCGCGGCGTCGGACTGCTGTAAAAAAAGGCATGCGGTTTCGCCGGAAAAAAAGGCCAAAACGTCAATCTCCGATTTGCGGAAAAAAAAATTTCGGCGCCTACTTCCAACCCACCATGCTGAAGTCCATCGCCATCAAGATGCTCGGCGCGACCACCGACGAGGCGGGTCGTCGAGTCGGCTGTTCGGGTGCGGCCATTCGCAAGTGGCCCGACGAGCTGCCCCCGCGCCTCGTCGATCGCGTCATCGCCGCGGCCGTGCGCGCGCAGTTCGAGCGCACAACGGTCTCGGCGCTGACCGGGCGGATCACCTTACCGCCCGAGCTCTTCGCGTACCTGTGGCACGAGACGCTGATGGCGCGCGCCGAACGGGCGCGCAAGTTCGACGCCGAGGCCCTCGCGCGACGCATCGCCGAGCATCGCGAGGCCAAGCTCGCGAAGCAGCGACCCCAGGCTCGTCAGGCAACCCCGGCCGCGGGGTAAGCCGAAAGGCCGAGCGGTGGCTCGATCCCGCAACATCAAGCCCGGGTTCTTCGAGAACGAAGTGCTCGCCGAGTGCGGCCCGTGGGCGCGCCTGTGCTTCGCTGGGCTGTGGACGCTCGCCGATCGCGAAGGCCGTCTCGAAGATCGGCCCAAGCGCATCAAGGGCGAGCTCTTTCGTTTCGACGCGGTCGAGGTCGAGCCGCTCCTCGACGAGCTCGCGTCTCACGGCTTCCTGCTGCGCTACCGCAACGATGAGGGCGCGTTCATCCAGATCCTGGCCTTCGCGAAGCACCAGAGCCCGCACTACTCCGAGCGGCCGAGCTCGATCAAGCCCCCCGGACTCCAGGAGTCCTCTCGGAGTTCGGAGGCCACATACGACGACGAAATTCCAGGAGTAGTCCTGGAGGACTCCAGGAGCACTCCTGGAGTCGACCAGGAGGACACCGAGAGAACTCCTGGGTTTACCCCGTCATTAAGAGGGGGTCGTAACCCCCTGATTCCTGATTCCGGATTCCTGATTCCTGATTCCGGATTCCTGATTCCTGATGAAGACAGCGGATCGCCGCGTTGCGTCGACCCGCCGACCCCGCCGCCCGACTTCGACGGGGAGAACGAAACCGAACTCAACGGCAAGGCGATCGTTCGCCTCTCGGTCGAGTGGGGACTGCCCGAGTCGTGGGGGCTCGATGCCGAAGCGCTCGGCTGGCAGCCGCGCGAGGTGATCCGCGAGGCCGAGAAGTTCCGGCAATACTGGACATCGGGGAAGGGAAAAGGCACGCGGCGCGGGGTGAAGGGGTGGCGGCAGGCGTGGAGCAACTGGCTTCAGAAGGCGGCGGAGGCAAAGCGATGACGAAGCAATCGGCCTACGAACGCGCTCGCGACGAGCGTATCGCCGAGGACGCGGAAGACGACCGCGCGCTCATGTGCTCGGCGGTAGGGTGCCCGCGTCGCTGGTCGGTGTCGGGCGACCGCGGCCGAGCCTGCTCGGCGCACTACTGGGCCGAACGCGCCGACTGGCCGCGCATTACCGAGGCCGTCTTGCGCGCCGAGACCGATCGTGCGCTCGTCGCCGCGGCGAAGCCCGTCGCGCCGGTCTCGGCCGAGCAGAAGGCAGAAGCACTTGCGGCGCTCGCGAAGTTCGCGGTGCTCGTTCGTACCGGGCAGATCCGGGGGGCGCTGCGATGAGCCTGACCGTCATCGATGTCTTCAAGGCGCTACGGCTCGAACCCGACAAGGCGCTGACCTGGGCGGTCGGCGACGCGATGCAGCGTCGATACCGGGAGACGTATGGGCACGAGCCGCCGAAGGAGCTTCGGCCGAAGACGGGCGGCCCGGGCTCGCACTGCTTCGCGATCTATCCGAACAACTGGCGCGCCGAGATCGAGGCGTGCATCATCGGCCTGGGCGCCGACGCCGCGCGTCAGGTCGATCTCTTCGCGGAGCGCTCATGAGCTCCCGTCTTCAGCTCCCGCAGTTCGACGTGGCGGCGATGCCGGTGCCCGCCGACGCGGTGCGCTTCACCATCCGCGGCGAGGCGGCGAGTAAGGCCAACAGCCGCGAGCTCGCGACGATCGGGCCGAAGGACAAACGGCGCACGATCCTGCGCAAGAGCGAGAAGGCGATCGACTTCGAGGCGTCCGCGATCATGCAAATCCCGGCCTCGGCGCGGCGGATGTTCGCCGGTCTCGTCGCGGTCGAGCTTCGGGTGTACTACGCCTCGATGCGGCCTGACCTCGATGAGTCGATCGTGCTCGACGTCCTCCAAGCTCGATTCGGTCCCGTCACGAAGGGCCAGCCGCGCCGGCTCGCGCGTCGCGGGGTCTACATCAACGACCGACAGGTCTGGCACAAGCGCGTAACGCGCGGCCTGGACGCGAAGAACCCACGTATCGAAGTTACCGTCTGGCCGATCTCGCCCGAGATCGCCACGATTCTCGAAGAGGAAAACGATGAACATGCCTCAACCCTTGCCGCCTGACGAGGCAGGTCTACTCGCCGTCGTCGATACGGTACTAGCTGCCAGGGATCTCTTCGCGTTACAGGCTTTTGCGCTCGCCGTCGTGGAATACGACGATTCGTCTAACCTCGTCCGTGGCGATCTCCAAGACATCGCTATGGCGTGCGGGCTATTGAAGCAGGTCACGAAAGTCGCGCCATGCGGTGAGAACTGTTACTGCGCCGATACCGGGCTAGAGGGTCAGGTCGAATGTCTAGAAGATACATCCGTGCTCAAGCGCGCCTGGATAGCTGTGAAGGAAGCCGATGATCGGAGCACACAATGACCATGACGCTCGCGAGTCCGCCGCTCGAAGCGCGCCGCGTGACGCGCTACGGGGACTTCAACCTCGCAACGATGCCCAACCGCCACGGCGGCGGCTTCGTCGCCTGGGCGAAGGTGGGCGAGATCGTCGGGACGAGTCCGCTCGACGAGCCGGGCTTCGTGTGGTTCGAGTTCGGCTCAACGCGCGACGAGGCGCGCGATCGACTTCTCGACGAGATCGGCCTGAAGGGGTTCGAGCGATGACGCGCGAAGCGAAGCCCGCGAGCCTGACGGTCGAATTTCGCGCGATCGGCGAGCTTGTGCCCTACGCGAATAACGCGAGGACGCACACGCCGGCGCAGATCGCGCAGATCAAGGCGCTGATGATCGAGTACGGCTGGACGAACCCCGTGCTGGCCGATACGACCGGCATCATCGCGGGGCATGGGCGCGTCCTCGCTGCGCAGGCGCTCTACGCCGAGGGTAAGGGCCTGCGTCTTCCCGGTGGGCTCGATCTGCCGCTCGGCACCGTCCCGGTGCTCGATTGCACGGGCTGGTCGGACGCGCAACGCCGGGCGTACATCATCGCGGATAACAAGTCGGCGTTGAACGCCGAGTGGGATGCGTACTTCCTACAAGCCGAGCTGAAAGACCTCGAAGCGCTCGGCATTGACCTCGCGCTGACCGGCTTCGAGCCGGGCGAGATCGAGGCGCTGTTCGCGACGGGCTCGCCGCCGGACGCCTTCCAGGAGTTCGACGAGCAGATTACGACGCACTATCGCTGCCCCAAGTGCCACTTCGAGTGGTCGGGGAAGCCCCATGAATGAGTCGAAGCCCCCCTACACGATCCCGACGATGCGCGAGATCCGCGCGCTCGCCTGGAACGGGCGTCGCGTCGTCTCGACCTTCGCCGGTGGTGGTGGCTCGTCCACCGGGTATCGGATGGCGGGTTTTCGCGTCGCCTGGGCTAACGAGTACGTGCCGGAGGCGCGCGCGACCTACGCGGCGAACTACCCGGAGACGCCGCTCGACGCGCGCGATATCCGCGACGTCCAGGCGCGTGAGATCCTCGCGGCGATTGGGCTCGACCAGGGTGAGCTCGACGTCCTCGACGGCTCGCCGCCCTGTGCCTCGTTCTCGACCGCCGGAGCGCGCGATAAGCACTGGGGACAGGCGCACGCGTATTCGACCGGCGAGGCGCAGGTTACGGACGACCTGTTCTTCGAGTACGTTCGTCTGCTGCGCGGGCTCCAGCCGCGCGCGTTCGTCGCGGAGAACGTCTCGGGGCTCGTCAAGGGCACGGCGAAGGGGTACTTTAAGGACATCCTCGCCGCACTAACTCAGGCGGGATACGTCGTGCGCTCGCAGGTACTCGACGCGGCATGGCTCGGCGTGCCGCAGAGGCGCGCGCGGCTGATCTTCGTCGGTGTGCGCCGAGACCTCGCCGAGCGTGGGCTCGCGCCCGCGTTCCCGACGCCACTCGCCTACCAGTACACGCTACTCGACGCGCTTCCCGAACTCGCCGAGCCCGACCCGCCCGAAGTGACCGCGTCCTACTCGATCGAGCGCTTCGCGATCGGCGAGGCCTGGAAGACGACGCCCTACGGCGAGAGCAGCGAGCGCTACTTCCAGCTCGTACGCGCGCACCCACATCGACCCGTAAATACGATCACGGCGGTCGCCTCGAACCCCGGCGCGGCTTCGGTCACGCACCCCTATCGGCCGCGCAAGTTCACCCGAGAAGAGATCGCGCGCCTGTGCTCATTTCCCGAGGACTACGTGTTTCCCGGGACGAACGAGAACGCGATCGAGCGTATGGGTCGTGCCGTCCCGCCGCTGATGATGCGAGCCGTTGCGCGCGTGGTCGAGACGCAGATCCTCGCGAGAGCGACGTGATGAAAGCCGAGTACCTCGTCCCGGAGCTGGTCATCCCGGCCGACTGGACGTTTAGAAACGCGAACGTCGCCGATACCTTTGAGCGGCATGTGCGCGAGCAGCTTCCCTGGTACGAGCTCGCGACGGGTGCTGTCGCGCACGTTGCGCGCCACTATATCGGCGCGGGTGGTCTGGTCTACGACATCGGGGCCTCGACGGGGAACGTCTCGCGCTCGCTCGCCAAGACGATCGAAGCGCGCGGCGCACGAATAGTCTCGATCGAGTCGAGTGCCGAGATGGTCGAGCGCTTCGAGGGGTTCGGCGAGATCGAGCTTGCCGACGCGCTCGGCTACGACTTCGAGCCCTTCGACGTCGCGGTAATGTTCCTGACGCTGATGTTTACGCCGGTCGCCCAACGGCTCGGCTTTCTTCGGCGCCTCTACGCACGAACGAAGCCCGGCGGCGCGCTGATCATCTTCGACAAGACCGAGGTAGGCATGGGCTACCTCTCGACCGTCTTGCATCGGCTGACGATCGCGGGGAAGGTCGCCACGGGGTGCGACCCGAAGGAGATCATCGAGAAGGAGCTCTCGCTCGCGGGCGTTCAGCGTCCCCTGAGCTTCTCGTTCATCTCGATGGCCTTGCCGCATAGCGTCGAGGTCTTTCGCTTCGGCGAGTTCGCAGGCTACGTCATCGAGGCCCCGTAAGGCTATGCCCGGCGATTCGTTCTACACCTCGCTCGCGTGGCGTGCGCTACGGGCGAAGACCCTCCAGGCCGCAGGCTGGCACTGCGCGTGGTGCGGCGCGTCCGTGCGTCAATCCGGCGCCGCGCGCGTCGACCACATCAAGCCCCGGCGCGACGCGCCCGAGCTCGCCCTCGTCGCGACGAACCTGCGCGTGCTCTGCTGCGTGTGCGACGCTCGACGCCACGCCGACAAGGGTGGTCGCCTCCACTTGGGTGCTGACGCGAACGGTTGGCCGACTTCGCCGAGCCACCCATGGAACCGATAGAAGGGGGCTATCGGCAGGGGGGGAGAGACCCGTTTGCGTGGGTGTCTCTCGAACCAGAGTCCTCAGGTCTTTGCGCACGAGCGCGTATTCCACCCATTTTCCGTTCTTAATAGCTAGGAGCTATCGTGCCACCCGGAGTCAAGCCCAAGCCCCTCGCGCTCCACGTCGTCGAGGGCAACCTGAAAAAGATGGCGAAGCCGCGCCGCGAGAAGCACGAAAACAGTCCCCAGCCGTCGCTGGAGTTGAGAGGCCCTCCCGAGACGTTCAACGACGATCAGCGCGCGATCTGGGCCCGTTTGCAGGAGGATTGCGCCGTTGGGCTCCTCGCGCGTTCGGACTACGACATCCTCGTCAGCTACGTGCTACTGGTCGCCGCGCGCGACAAGGCGATGAAACTCTTCATCGAGACCGGCTGTCAGGTACTCGTTAAGTCCAACGACTCAAACAACCGCATGCTCTCCAACCCCCTGATGCGCGAGATCCGCCGCGTCCTAGAGCAGCTTCGCCCGCTACAGGTCGAGCTCGGCCTCACGCCCATGTCGCGCTCGCGTATCCAGGTCGCGAAGGCCCCGGAGGAGGAGGACGAGCTTGGGCGCTTCCTCACCCCCTCCGCGTAACAGGCCAGCTCCCGTCGCCCGCCGCTGGCGCGACCCCGTCAGCCGCTACGCGCAGGCCGTCGTCTCGCGCCGCCTCCTCGCCGGCCCGCATGTCCGCGCCGCCTGCGCGCGCCACCTCGATGATCGACTCCACGCGCACGAGCGCGGCTGGACGTTCGACCTCGCCCTCGCCCAGCGCGCGCTCGACTTTTTCCCCGAAGTCCTCCGCCTCAACGCCGGGGAGTTCGAGGGCAAGCCCTTCCACCTCTCGCCCTGGGAAGCGTTCATCGTCGGCTCGCTGTTCGGCTGGCACGACGCCGAGGGCGCGCGCCGCTTTCGCGTCGCCTACGTCGAGACGGGCAAGGGCTCGGGGAAGTCGCCGCTCGCCGCGGGGATCGGGCTCCTCATGATGATCGCCGACGGCGAGGCGCGCTCCGAGGTTTACGCCGCCGCGTCGAAAAAGGATCAGGCGATGATCCTCTTCCGCGACGCCGTCGCGATGGTGCAGCAGTCGCCCGCGCTCTCCAAGCGCATCCGTCTCATCGGCGGCGTCGCCCCGTGGAACATGGTCTTCCGCGACTCGTTCTTCCGCCCGATCGCCGCCGACGACAAGCAGAGCGGCCCGCGCCCGCACTGCGGCCTTATCGACGAGATGCACGAGCACAAGGACGATACCGTCGTCGAGATGATGCGCGCGGGCTTCAAGGGCCGGCGCTCGCCGCTCATGTTCATGATTACCAACGCGGGCGTCGATCGCCAGAGCGTGTGCTGGCGCTACCACGACCGCGCGATCAAGATCGCCGAGCGCATGCTCGACGACGATCGTTTCTTCGCCTACGTTTGCGCGCTCGACTCCGGCGAAGACCCGCTCCACGACGAGCGCTGCTGGCCGAAGACGAACCCGAACTTGGGCGTCAGCATCCGCGCCGACTACCTGCGCGATCAGGTCCTCGAAGCGCGCCAGATGCCGGGCAAGGAGTCCGTCGTCCGGCGCCTCCACTTCTGCCAGTGGGTCGACGCGTCGAGCCCCTGGATCTCGGGCGAGTCGTGGCGCGCCTGCGAGCGCACGCCGTCCGAGCCGTTCGTCTCGCGCTTCGCAGGCGCGCGCGTCACGCTCGCGGTCGACCTCTCGACCACGACCGACCTCACCGCGCTCGCGCTCGTCGTTGAAATCGAGGGCCGACTCTTCGCCGCCGTCGAGTTCTTCACGCCGGCCGACACGATGCGCAGCCGCGGCGAACGCGACGGCGTCGACTACGCGCTGTGGGCGCGCCAGGGCTACATCCACGCCGTTCCTGGCTCGACGCTCGAATACGGGCCGGTCGCCGCGCGTATTGCCGAGCTCGCCGAGGTCTTCGATATCGCCGAGCTCGTCTTCGATCGCTACCGTATGAGCTACTTGAAGCGCGAGCTCGAAGAGATCGGCCTCATGCTCCCGCTCACCGAGCACCCGCAGACGTTCGTCAAGCCGCGCTCCTCGGCGCTGTGGATGCCCCAGTCGATCAACGAGCTCGAAGGCGCGATCATGCGCTCGGAGATCGAGATCGACCGTAACCCGTGCCTCACCTGGGCTGCCGCGAGCGCCGTCTGCGAGACTGACCTCCACCAGTCGCGCATCTTTTCCAAGCGCAAGGCCACGGGCCGGATCGACGGGCTCGTCGCTCTCGCGATGGCCGTCGGCGCCCGGCGCGCCCCGAGCTTGGTCAACGTCGGCGCGATGGTCGCCTAGGCGTCGATCAGATTGACACGCGTGATCGATCAGACGAACAATCGAGCCCGAACCGGATAAACCCGACCCGGCGCGATGCTCAGCGACGCGCGCGCCACGGTGCCGCCTCTTCCGACGAGGGCGCACCATCTCATGATCCCGTCCGTCGCCCGTACGCGACCCGGCAAGGCCGAGCGTCAAGCGCAGCGCGAGCGTACGGGGCCGCTTTCCCCCTCGACCCCGATAAATCCGGCCCGCCAGGGCAACGGTGCGCCCGGCCATGCCCGCACCGGCCAGCGCTAGCCTCATCCGCGTCGAAAAGCGCGGGGGTCTTCCGGTCGCGCCGAGCTCCGCGCTCGGCCTACTCGGCGCGCACACGATCGTCGACGATCAGATCCGGTTTCGCATCAGCAGCGAAGACCTCGACTACTACGGCGACGAAGTCGTCCAGGCCGGACTCGAATTTCCGGCGCAGCTCCCCGCAGTCGCCGATCACTCGCACACGCTCGACGCCTCGATCGGCGAGTGGCTCCACGTTGAGCGCGCGGGCCGCGAGACCTTCGCGACGCTCCGGCTGTTGCCCCTCGGCAAATCGCGCGGCGCCGATCTCGTCCGCGCGCTCCACGAGGGCGGCTTTCCGCTCGCCTCGTCGGTCAATTTCGACATCCACCCCTCGGACATCGAGCCGATCACGCGCTCGGGTCCCGACGGCAAACCCCGGCGCGGCAAGCGCTACCGGCGCGGCAAGGTCGTCGAAGTCACGCTCACGCAATTCCCGGCGAACCCGGCGGCCATCGCCGTCGCGCGCTCGCTCGGGTTCTCAGACGACGAGGTCGGCGCGCTGTCGCGCACTCGGCCCCCCTCGCCGTCCCTCGCTCGCACCACTACGGCTGTCGCCGGTGCGCCCCCGAAGCCAACCACCATGACACTCGCCGAAATGATCGCCGCCGCGCAGGCGGCACACGAGGCCGCGCTCGCAACGCAGGCCACCGCCATCGCGACGCTCGAAGCCGATTCGGGCGAGGCGAACATGACCGCCGTCGCGCGCGCGACCTCCGAGGCCGACGCGCTCTTCGCGCGCCTGACCACGCTGCGCGCGGCCGAGACCGCCGCGACGCGGCGCGCCGCCGCCGCGCCGGCCCCCGCGCCCGCGCCCGCGCCGACGAGCTCCGTCTCACGCGACCGAGCGAACGCCGCCGGAGACAACCGCTCGGCCGGCCTTCTGACCGAGCGCGGCGACCCCGAGGCCCCGGTCGGCTCGCGGCTCGCGCGGCTTGTAATGGCCGTCTCCGTCGCGCGCTCGACGCGGCGCAACTTCGTCGACGTCGCTGCCGAGCTCTTCGCGAGCGATCGCGATCGCGAGCTCATCAACGTCGCGCGCGCCGCCGTCGGCGCTGCCGATACGACGACCGCAGGATGGGCCGCGGAGCTCGTTCGTACCGAGACGCGCGCGCTACTCGACGCGACGCTCAACCCGAACTCGATCTGGCCGGCGCTCGCCGCGGCGGGCACCTCGTTGAATTTCAACGGCGCGCACTCGGTCGTCATCCCGCAGATGAACATCGGGACGACCGTCGGCGGCGCCTGGGTCGGCGAGGGCGGCGTCATCCCGCTCGTCAAGGGCTCGTTCGGCTCGAAGCGGCTCTACGCGTACAAGCTCGCGGGGATCATCCCGATCACCAAGGAGCTCCAGCGCACGAGCGACCCGCAAGCCGTCGCGGTCATGAGCGAGATGCTCCGGCAGTTCCTCTCGAACCTGCTCGACGCGTCGATGATCGACGCCTCGGCCGAGGTCACCGGCGTTCGTCCGGCAGGTCTTCTCAACGGCGTCACGCCGATCGCCGGCGCCGCGGGCGGCGGCTACGAGGCGCTGCGCGCCGACCTCGAAGCCGTAACGAACGCGTTCACCGCGGCCGGCGTCGGCAACGGCAAGAACGTTCTACTCGTACCGGCGTCAAAGGCGTTCCGACTCTCGACGATGGTCAACGCGCTCGGGCAGCTCATCTTTCCAAATGGCAGCGGTACGGTACTCGGCTTCCAGACGATCCCCTCGCAGTTCGTCGCAGCGAACACGGCGATCGCCGTCGCGGCCGATAAGTTCGCGAGCGCGATCGACCCGCCCGAGCTCGATTCGAGCGAGGAGGCGACGCTCACCATGGCCGACGCGGGCGCAGCAGCGCCGACGCAGGCCGGCGACGCGGCAGGGGGTGGCGCGCTCGGTACCGCGAAGCAAGTCATCCCCGACGGCGGGATTCCGGTGGCGGGCGGCGCAGGCGCCTCGACGACGGGCTACACGGCGCTCTCGCTCTTCCAGTCGTGGCTCATCGGCCTGCGGCTCGTCATCCCGGCGAGTTACGGCGTGACGCGCGCAGGCGCAGTGCAGCAGCTCACGGGGATCACATGGTAGCCGTCGCGCTCCTCGTCCTGCTGCTCGTCGCGTTCGTCGCGTTCGTACTCGCCGCGGCCGGGGTCGTCCACTCGCGCGTCCAGCTCGTGCCGCTCGGCCTTGCGGCTTGCACGCTCGCCGTCCTCCTGCGCCTGTGGCCACCTTAATCGACGCGCGCGCTCCTGCGCGTGGCATGACCTCCGAGCTCAACCCAGCAGTTGCCGCGAAGGGGTTTCACCCCCGGCCTCAAGCGCCGGGGGGATTTTTCTGAAAGAAGGGGCGCCCGACCATGGCCCAGGCGATCTACCTCACCGACCCGGCCGTCGCGGCGGCCTACCACGTCTACCAGGGCGAATGGGCGAGCGTGACCGACGAGGCCGAGGCCGCGTGGCTCATCGCGAACCATCACGGCTACCCGATCGACGCGCAACGCGCGATGCCCGCCCCGGGCTTCGTTCACCCGGACGCCCCCTTGCCCTTCGTCCCCTATGCGGGGCCGGCGCCGCCGGTCGATCGCCCCTCGACGGTCACGGTCACGATCACGCCCGGCGCGCCCGGCGTCTTCGACGTCACCTTCGGCGGCGTCGCCGATACAGCCGAGGCAACGGGGCATTTCACGATCCAAGACGACACCAGCGCGACGCTCGCCGACGTCACCTACACGCAACCCGCGGCGACCACGCTCAGCGGATCGGCCGCCGCGCTGAACACAGCGCTCGCGCCCCACGCGCCGCCGCTCGTCCTGACGAAAGTCGGTGCGGTTCTCACGATCACCGGCACGAACCCGCCGACCGTTGCGAGCGTGGTCGGCACACTCACCGTCCCCGCAGCGCCCGTCGCGGCGCGCCGACCAATCCTGCGTAGGCGGTCGCCATGAGCGGCGCGCCGGTCGTCGTCTACGCGTTCGATCCGCTCGCGGACGGGGCCGTCGGGATGCTCGTCGTCTCGGCCGATCGCGCCGCACGACTCGTCGCCGAGCACCGCGTCGAGCTCGTGGGCGAGCATATCCACGCGCCGCTGCGCTTCGTCGTCGGCTCGGCCGCGAACGTCGCCGCGCGTGATGCGCTGCGCGTCGCCCGCGCGAGCTTGCCGCGCCCGCGCAAGGTCGCGCGCGTCGAGCAAGCTTGAAGCCCCCACCATGGCCGCGCTCGCTTCCTGGCTCGGCGCTCTCGGCTTCGGGAGGGCCAGCGGCAACCGCCAGCCCGAGGGCGGAAATCTGTTCACGGCCTGGGGGATCGACCGCACGCTCGGCGGCGCGCCGCACGCGCTCGATCCACTCGATGGCACGGGCTGGCAGCGCAACTTGGACAAGCTCGGAGCGGGGGTGCTCCCGGTCGTCGAGGCGGTCTACACGCTCTACGCGAACGCTTTCGCGCAGCTTCGCCCGCACCACAAGCGCATCGACCTCGATACGGGCAAGGTCGTCGAGATCACGACCTCCGCGGCGTCGCGTCTACTCATCCAGCCGAACTCGTACGAGGCGGGCGCGACTCTCTTCGCGAGCATCGCGTGCGATCTCCTCCAGGGCGAGGCGCTCGTCATCGCGTTACTCAACGATCGACAGGAGCCGGCCTCGTTACACTTGATTCCACGTGGAACATGGACGCCGCGCATCGATCCCGAGACGCACGAGATCTATTACTTCGCAAGCAACGACGAATCGCTGCTGTTCTCGCCGCAGGTACAGGTCGCCGACGTCGAGCAGAACCGGCTCTTCGTCGTCCCGGCGCGCAATGCGCTGCACTTTCGCTGGCGTACGCCGCGCCACCGACTGATCGGCGAGTCGCCCTTCGCCGCCGCCGGGCTCGCTGCCGGGGTCAACGTCGCGCTCAGCCGGACGCAGTTGATGTTCGTCGAGAACATGCGACGCGTCTCGACCGTTCTCTCGACGGACACGATCCTCAACGGTCAGCAGATGAAGGAGCTTCGCGAGGCATTCGATCTCCAGGCCGCGAAGTGGGCGACCGGCGGCATCCCGATCCTCTCCGGGGGCTTGAAGATGTCGAGCGCGACGCTCGGCGCGATCGACGAGAGCGTGATCGCGAGCTTGCGGTTTTCCAACGAGGAGGTCGCGCGCTGCGCAGGGGTGCCCCCGCCGATGTACGGCGACCTCTCGGCCGGTGCGATCGTCAACTCCGAGACCCTCGTTCGGCATTGGCTCTCAGTCTCGCTCGGCGGCCTCATCGAGCGCTTCGAGCGCGAGCTCGATCGCCTCTTCCGGCTCGACGGTCGGCACGACTTGATCGAGATGTCCACCGAGGCGCTCCTGCGCTCCGATCTCGCCGCGCAGGCCGAGGCGCTCGCCAAGCTCGTCCAGGGCGGCGTCCAGACACCGGACGAGTCGCGCCGCTCGCTCGGCCTCGGGCCGGCGGCCGGCGGCGACCAGCTCTTCGTCCAGCGCCAGATGGTACCGATCACGCTCGCCGCGGAGCTCGCGCAGGCCGAGCTCGATAAGGCGACCGCACCGCCGCCACCGCCGCCGCCGCCTGATCCGGCGTTCGTCGATCCGAACGCCGACCCGGCTGCCGATCCGAACGTTGATCCGGCGCTCGCCCAGGACGTCGCGCGCAGCGCGATGGAGCGCGCGCTTCGCGCCGCAAGAGAGGCTCGACCATGATGACGCCCGAAGAGCGCGCCGGGATGGCCGCGGCGATCAACGAAGCGATCGCACTCGGCTGCGCCGCCGTGCGCGAGGCGTGCGCGCGCGAACTCGCGGACGTTCGGCGCTCGACGGCCGAGGAGCTCGCCGCGGTACGCGCGCACGCCCAGCGCGCCGACGAGCGCGCCGAGGCGCTCCAGCGCGAGCTCGACGCGACGCGCGAGCTCGCCGCGCAGGCGCCGATTCAGACGATGCTCGTCGACGCCGTGGGGGATCTCCACGTCGTGCAGCGTGGGGGCGTCACGACGACAGCGAACCTCGCAGCGCTCGGCACTCGGATCGCCGCCGCAGTCGACTCCGGCGTTGGCGCACTCGGCGCGAGCCTCCGCGCCGAGGTCGGCGCGCACGTCGCGCGCGAGGTGATGCGCTTCGGCAGCGCCCCGCGCTGGAGCCGTAGCGCGTTCTACGGTGAGGGCGCCGTCGTCTCGTGCTACAACGGCCGCACCTACGAGCTCGCGCCCGGCACGCGCGCGTCGATCGCGCAGGAGCCGGGCGAGCACCCCGAGGTCTGGCAGCGCATCGGCTCGCACGGTCTGCGCGTGATGAAGTCCAAGCCCGCGGTTCCCGAGCCGGGCGACGTCTACACCGAGGGCGAGTCGCGTTTCATCTTCGACGGCGAGACGACGACGCTCTTCGTCCCGCGCGCGACCAAGCAAAGCGACATCGACCGCAGCTTCAAGGCCGCGAACTCGCTCGCCGCATCGGCGTTCGAGCACGCGACGCGCGCCGAGCGCATGGCCGAGAGCCACGAGGCGCGGCTCGACGTAGTCGAGCGCGAGGCGTCGAACAATGCGCTGTGGATCGCCGAGGAAGGCGAAGCCGCCGTCCTGCGTTCCGCGACGACCGAGGCCTGGGTCGCCGAGCGCGCCGACGAGATCGACGCGGCGCTCCTCGACCTGCCGCAGCCCGAGGGGGCGAGTGCATCATGATCGTTCGCACGCAGACCGACCTGTCGATGTTGCCCGACGCGATGCTCCTCACGGTCAAGGGCCACGCCCGCGTCGAGCACGCGCGCGACGATGTCCTCCTGCGAAGCTACACCGCGGCGGCGATCAGCCTCATCGAGCGCAAGTGCAACGTGTCGCTGAATCCGGCGACGTACACCGTCTCGGCCGACGAGCTGCGCTACGGGTACGGTCTTCAGCCGGGCTGGTGGCTACCGCTGAACAACGTTCACCAGTTCGACGCGACCGACGCGGCCGGGAACGACATCGCCGCCGACTTCCTGCTCGGCAACATGGACTTCGGCGGGAGCTCGTCGAGCTACCTCTACCCGGCGAGCGAGACGAGTCCCTCGATGCCGTGCTCGGCTGTCCTGACGTTGAGCGTCGGCGTCGATGATCCGGCGCTCCTCGCGCCGGAGTTCCTCGCGCTGATCCTGCGCGCGACGGCCTCGCTCTACGAAAACCGCGAAGCGAGCCTCGATCTCTGGGCCGCGACCTTCGCCTCCGAGTTGATGTCGATGTGGAGACCCTGCGCATGAAAGCCGGACGCCTGCGCCATCGGATGCGCCTGGAAGCGCCCACGCGCTCGACCGACGCCTTCGGCGGCGCGGTCAAGACCTGGACCGCCATGGCCGAGGTCGACGCCGCGATCGACTCGATCTCGGGGCGCGAGTTCCTCGCCGCCGACCGCGAGCTCGCCGGTGTGACGTGGCGCATTACGATCCGGGAGCTTCCGGGCCTGAGCGTTCAGCCCGACTGGCGCGCGGTCGATATCGACGCGCCGCGTGTCTTCGACTTCGTCGAGATCCTGCCCTCGCACAATCGCGCCGAACTCACGATTGCCGCCCTCTGCGGCCAGTCGCAACCCTGACCCCCCCCTCGACCTCGGAGGCCCGACACCATGTCCAAGATCAAGAGCGATGCCCACATCTTCCTCACCGTCGTCGGCGCAGCCGATGCCGCGCCCGTCGCGATCACGTCCTGGTCGACCGCCGGCCCCGTCGTCGTCACCGCGACGAACACGCTCGCCGAGGGCGACTTCGCACGCATCGCAGGCTCGGGCAGCGCCGCAGTCGACGGCTACGCGTGGCGCGTGACGAACCCGACCGCGACCGACTTCGAGCTCGCCGACGCCGACCCGGCGCTCATCGGCACGCCCGTCGCGGGGACGTTCCAGCCCTACACGAAGGTGGGCACGGGCGCGATGCTCACCGCCTGCATGGCCTCGATCACCGTTGCCGGGCAGGAACCCGACTCGATCGCGATGGATGACATGTGCGGATCGAACACCGTCCTGGGCGACGCGAAGCCGCCGACGCTCACCTTCCAGGGCTTCTCGGACGCCGCGAGCGAGGGCTACAAGAACCTGTGGCGCGCCTCGATCGCCGACCCGAAGCCCACCGTCTGGTGCCTCGTGGACTTCACCGACGCGGGCGGCTACATCTTCGGCCCGGTCCAGGTCGGCGCGATCTCGATCACCGGGGCGACGAGCCAGGGTCTCCAGTTCAACGGCACGGGCACCTTCACCGAGGTGCCAACCTACTCCTGGGCGCTGTGATATGACCGACTACGCCTCTCTGCCTGATGCGACCCTCGACGTCGACGAGCTCCCGCTCGCGCTCCAGGTCGAACCGGTAGCCGGCCTCGACGAGCTCGGCCCCGCGCCCGAGCTGCACGAGCTCAATTGCTGGGAGCTCCACCGCGTCATGCGCGCCGCGCCCGACGGC